>Ga0233437_1000135_pt1 | contig 186969 bp, 213 predicted proteins | sample SI_122_August201_FD_182714 | JGI IMG/M metagenome (GOLD analysis project Ga0233437, IMG submission 182714) | Seawater microbial communities from Saanich Inlet, British Columbia, Canada - SI_122_August2016_200_MG | ecosystem: Environmental > Aquatic > Marine > Inlet | place: Canada: British...
AAATTTAGAATTTTTCTCACCCTAGTTAAATTTAGTTTTTGTTTGAAGAAGTGCCAATGTCAAAGTTATTAGATTTAGCGTAAGCTTAGTATCAAAAAAGGTCACAAAAAATTGAAACTAACATCGCGATTATCCGAAGTTTTGCCATAGGCAAAATTTGGAGAAATCCCGAGCTGAGGGATTTCTCGGATAATCGCTGTTAAGAGACCCGAACGTAACGAAGTGAAGTGAGAGCGCAGCGTGGCTCGTAATGACCGAAGGGAATGAAGAGAGTTTTTTGTCACCGCACATCTAATTGGCACCGTAGTTTTTGCTTACTTCACTGTTTGGAATTCGCTTGATTCCAAAGAAGATTAAAGAACACTTTGTAGGTTTGTGCAAAGTTTTCATCTTTAATTAATAATCCATAAGGTTCTTTTCCGTAAGTAATGAGGAAAAAGTAATCGTTTAAAACCCCATACTCCGTTTTTGTATTAACGTCCATGTATCTTACTTCAGTAAGAGGCATTTTTTCTCTAATAGCCCCCCATTTCTTTCCTATCTTGTTGATTAAAATTTTTAGTTTTACTTTATCTTTAATTCTCTTCTTGTGAACTACATCTAAAAAGAATCCCTCTAATTTTCCGAAAGATTCTAGTGGAGCAGAAGCAATATAATATTCATCTCCTGTTTTCCATAAGTTGATAATTTCGGTATATAATGATTTAATCCCCCTAATTCCTGAGAAATATTTGAAGTCGCTTAATTTTGAAATTCCGCTTGGCTGCACTTTTAATTGCGAAATGAAACCTAAAAGTTGTTCTTTTTCTTGCTCTATCTGCTTTTCTTTTTCATCAAATAATACTGCTAAAGAATCAGGATCAGAAGCACGAAAGATTTTGATATTGTTTATAATCTTGAAATTAACTAAGCCTTTTTCTGAAAGGCTGTTAAGTATTGTGTAGATTTGAGAGCTTGGAATTTTAGTTCTGTCACATATTTTCCCCGTTTGGCTTTCGCCATTTTGTTGGAGATCTAAATAGGTTAATGCTTCTCTTTCTGACAATCCTGCTGATTTTAGCGCTTCTACGTTGTTTTCCATAGTGCTACTAATATGATTAGTAGCGAATATTTATAAACTTTTCTGTTAATAATGTTATTACTCAATGGTGAATAATGTGCGAACAGAAAAACAAATGCCAGAACTGGAATTTACTGAAAAGAGTATAACTTCACTAGTTCAGGAACTAATGGATGAAGATACACTTATTGTTACTGATTTATATGGTTATCAGACATTAAACCAGTATGGAAGGACAGCATTAGTTAGAAACAACCATATTGATAATATTGAAAAAATAATTGAAGATAATAATTATTCAAGAGTTCTGGCTATCGGTGGATGTACTGCTTTAGATGTTGGAAGAGCTTGTGCAGTTGGAAAAGAAGTAATTACAATTCCGACCATATTATCAACTTCTTGTATAAGTGTAGATAGAAGCGTAATTAGATATCAAGAAGGAAGCAGACTTGAAAAGACAATTGCTCCTATAAAAACTATTGTAAGCATACCATCAATTTCTGAAAGTTATATTTCAGATTTAGAAAAATGGTCTCAATCTGGATTTGGAGATTTGTTTGCTAATATAAGCGCTTCTATTGATCTGCAATACAAGGCAGGCAATTTTAGTTATGAAGCAGTAAAAGATAATGTTCTAGAATGTTTTGAGGCTCTTGATTGGGTAATTGAATCATTTACAGGTTATGATAATTTTTGTTTGACTAAATTGGCAAACTACCTGCATAACTCTTCTTTGATAGTTATTGAAAGAGGAGATACTGAACTAAGTGCTGCTGGAGAACACAAGCTATATCACAGAATGATTGAACAGCAACCGCAATATATAGAAGATAAGCCAACCCATGGTCAATTGGTTGCAGTTGGAACATTAATTGCTGGAAAAATCTTTGCAGAACAGACAGGAGACAATTCTCTTTATGAGAAATTAGAATCTACCTATGAAAAATTGGGCTTACCTCTTGATTATGTTGGTCTAAATAAAATTGGAATTGAAAGGAAACATCTAGTGCAAGGTTTGAGTAGCATAACTAACTCTAAAACTCATTTAGGGGATTATTTTGCTAAAAATGATTATTCAATACTATATAGAATCTTTGGGGGTGAAAACTATGAAAGAGTTTAAACACTTCTCAAAAGAAAGTATTGATCAGGTTTTATCTGAAATTAGAAATGAAGACTACCAAGAATTAGTCTCAAATACTTGTAATCAAATTAGTGAATACTATCAAGGACTTCCACAGTTTGATGGAAAGACACCTAAATTAATAATTGGATTATCTGGAGGAATTGATTCTACTATTGTAAGTTATCTAGCAACAAGAGCAGTAGGAGCAGAAAATGTCATTACTGTTAGTATGCCTGCTTATGATGGGGATGACAGCGTAGAAAAAGCAAATTTAGTAAGCAAAATTTTAGGAACTGAACATTACACGATTCCTATCAATTCAATTGTTGAAGCTGAGACAAAGAATATCAACCAATATTTTCCTATTGATCTAGAAACTGAAACAGGGAAAATAAGAAATGGAAATTATGCTTCAAGAGCAAGAGTTGCAGTGCTTTATGATATTGCCCGAGAAGTAAATGGTAAAATTCTTGGAACTGGAAACAGGACAGAATTTGTGCAGGGTTATGCTGCTAAATGGGGGACTCCAATCTCATTTGATTTTGGAGTTTTGGATGATTTGTATAAAGTTGATGTTTATGCAATAGCTGAAGTCTTAGGTGTTTCTCAGGAAATTATAGATGCTGTTCCAACTACTGGCTACTATAAAGGACAAAGCCACGAAGAAGAATTAGGAGCAACACTTGAAGAGCAAGATGTGGCAGCATATTTACTTTTTGAGAAAGGAATGTGTAAAAAAGCAATTGTTGAGGAGTTTGGAGCTTCTGCTGACTACTTAGATTCAATGTTGCAAAGATATTCAAGAAGTGCAGATAAGAGAGTAATCAGACAAGAACATGTAACTCTTAGAAATTTTGGTGGTGAAAATGTTTAGTAAATATTCTAAAGCTTTGGTAATTGGAGCAGGAAGCGGAAGAGATATTGCTTCATCTGTTTTAATTACAGAACAATTAAGAGAGCAAGGAATTGATGTAGACTTAGCAGGATTTCTGACACCATGGGCTTTGCATGAATTTGATGGAGAATCAGAAAAAGCTGTGAATAGAGCATCTAAACCAAGCAGAAAATTTATCGCAACAAAGAAAGATGTATCATTAGATTCCTATTTTGAACCTGAATTGGTTGAGATTAATCAAGAATTTGGTTTAGGCATTGGAGAGATTTATTTATTTTCATTACAGTATGGAACAGAAAGACTAAGAGAAGAATTAGAGGGATTAGTTAAACAGAGAGATTATGATTTAATTGTAGCTGTTGATGTTGGAGGAGATATTCTTGCCCATAGGAAAGATTTAGCTTCTGTTTATACACCAATTGTTGATCTTACTTGTTTAGAATTATTGGCAGATTTGAAAACAACTGCTGATAAGTATTTGACAGTTGTTGCTCCTGGAGTTGATGGAGAAATTTCAAGTCAAAGATTAGCAGAGATAATTGGTAATGAAACAGTTTTGAGAAGGGAGCAATTAACTCCAGAAGATAGAAATTATCAGACTTTTTTTCAAGTTTATGAAGAAATAAATAGAAGAACAAAATCATCTAGTCATACAGGAGATGTTATTAGAAAAGTAGTAGAGGGCAAATCAAATCTTACAGAAGAATATAAAAGAAGTAACATTTCATTTACTGTTCAGTTAGATAAAGAATTAGCAAGTGGAATTTATTATTTTGATTTAGATGCTGTGAAATCTCAAAGAAAAAATATTCTTGTTAGTTATGAAAATATTTTACAGGCTCATAGGTTAATGAAAGAAATGGGGGCCAGCGGAACTGAACTTGATTTAGTTCCAAGATAGTTATTAGTTTAAATGAGTATGGGGTTTTGTTTTATTCAGAAGTAAGCAAAAATTTGGGTGAAGTGAAGCGTAACCGTTTAGACATTGTTATAAGAAGTTGCGAAGTAATTTTACCGCCTGTTTTTTACGTCTAAACGAAGGTGCCAATGTTAAAGATGTGCGGCAGTAGCGAAAGCGTACGTGCCTATTCAGGTGACAAAAAATTTCTCTTAACGTCGCAACTATGCGAAGTTTCCCGAAGGGAAATTTGGATGAAGTGGAAGGAGCTACGAAGTGGCGACTGGAACGTAATCGCATAGTTGCTGTTATATCCTCCCGACTACGTAGTGGGAGGGACGTAAGAGTTTTTGAGTTGCTGGTACTTCTAGGTGCTGTCGTAGTTTTTTCTTATAATTTTTAAAAAGGAGTTATTGTGGTCTAAAATATTTAGTTAGATTTTTATATGATTAGGTATTATTTAGTATTAATATGGCAAAAAACCCATTCGCAATAAAGCCAATGAAAGTTACTGGTTTTGGATTATCTTCAAGTAAACCAAAGAAGAGAACTATTACTATGGCTGAAAAAAAATGGTTGTGGCAATATAAAAAAAGACATATTTGTCCAGTTTGTCACAAAGTGGTTAATGATTTCTTTGATGCTGAGTTTGATCATAAAAGAGCATTTGCCAAAGGAGGAGCAACGACACCAGCAAATACTTTAATAACTCATAAATTATGTAATAGATTAAAAGGAAAAAAATCATTATCACAAATTAAAAAACATTTAGGAACTAAAAGAACGATAAAAAGTAAAATCACCAAGAAAACAATCAAAAAGAAAAAAGATAGTTTATTTGGAGTTTCAGAGTTTAAAGTTCCTAAATTTAAGTTTTAAAAATGACTTTCTTTATTTGTTAAATGGTATGATTATATTAAGAACTAATCTAAATGCAGTTAATTATATTCTAAATTGCCGAAATGTTTATATAGTGGTATATCTATTTGTATATACAAAATGGATATACAAAACATTCGGAGAGGGAGACCAAATAAAACGCGTTTAATTACAATAAGGGTAACACCAGAAATTGCTCAATGGTTGAAAAGAAAAAATTATAGTCCTACTGGAATTTTTTATGAAGCTCTACGCCAGTTAGGTTATTATCACAGGGGGAGAAAATAAAATGGACAATATGCAAAAAGGCAAAACTGCTGAAAAAATTGTTGAAGGAATGTTTAAAGAAGCGGGTTTCAAAATTGTTAAAGCAGGATATGAAAATACATTTAAAGGATTGGCTGATAAAGAAAATCTTTTACAAGGTCCCGCAGCAAAATATATTAGGCATCATCCTGATTTTATAGTTGTTGACAGATTCAATAAAGCTTATTTAATTGAAGTAAAGTTTAGAACATTTGGTTTAATTGATCAAAAGGATTTATTTAATTATCCTGAAACACAAGTAATTTTGCTAACAAAAGATTCTATGCATTGTCAATTCTTAAAAGAGATTCATAAAAACGGAAAAAAGTTTCTTCCTCTGAATCAGATGAAACCATTTTCTGAGATTCCAGAAAGGGTTATAAGAAAATATATTCTTAAAACAAGAAGGTTACTTGGTGATGAAAATATTTTTGGTCAACTCATTGAAAAAATTTCACAGAAGATTGTTGGAAAAGATTTTGTTCAAACACATACATCTGTAGGAGTTAAATTTTCATATATTGAAAATTATAACAAAGAAGGAGATTCGTACGAGTTTAGTGATAATAAAGAAACAATAACTGGTGAAAGTGGAAGAATATCTACTTCAAGGGATAAAAGTGTTTGGAATAGTAATGATCTAAATCTTCTGAAAAGTTATTATCGTTCTGGTAAGTCTATTGCTGATATTGCTGCTAATTTAGGAAGAAGAAAAGATGCTGTAATCTTTAAGTTAGCTAGATTAGGATTAATAAATATGCGGGAAGCGATTAATTTAGTTAAAGGCAGAAATATCCAAAGACGACCAAGAACTAAAAGAAGTCAACGCCATAGAACTAATGTAAGGAAAAGGAATGATAGGCCTAGAACAACAAACAAAAGGCCAAGAATGGGAAAAATTAGAGTTAGTAAAATTACTCGTAAGAAAAGCAATCGTTCTAGAAGAAGATGAGCATATCAGAAAATAAATTTTTAGGAATGATTGTCATTTTTATTTTTGGATTCTTAAATATAATCCCCAATAAAATAAGTATTTATGACCAATATTTAATCCCATTGATACAAAATAATATTGCTCCAGGGGGGTTATTTTATGCCCATATAACTTTTTTAATAATCTTTTTTAGAATTTTAATTATTGTTGGAACTTTATTTGAAGGTTATAAAGCATTAAAATATGGAATAAGGTGGAATGTATTTGGACTAGATGATTTAATAACAAAAATCCATGATTATTTCTCCTGATAACTCCTAATTATAAGAAAAAATTTGGGTCGGAACGAAGTGGAGCCGTTTAGCACCCGTTATGTTTAGTGACGAAGTCATTGATAGTTTTTCTTTAGCATCGCTAAACGAAGACAGCACCGTTAAGAAGTAGCAGTTCACTTTTATCGTCGTTAAAAGCAACTCAAAAATTGGATATAACATTGGGATTTAACGAAGTCGCCGAAGGCGATTTGGGTGGAAAAATCTGCAAGATTTTGGAACCGTTAAATCCTTGTTAGTTGCGTCTGCAAGACCGAGAGATAGTGCAACGATTTTCACGAAGTGAAAAATCTCGAAGAGTTTAGTTTAAGTTTATATTAATTCGACCGTAGGGAGTCTATATGTGCGTAGCACGGGGAATTCCAAGATTTTTTGTTTCTTTTGTTAAAAAAAGAAAAGGGGCTTTTATTTTGGTTCTTTTTCTAAAAGAACATTTAGGGTGAGAAAATGATTTAGCGATACATTTATAAATATTTGAGTATATTTGTATTGTATAATGGCAATATACAAAAATTCATCAAATAAACTTAATAAAATAAAACAATTATCTTTTAAACTTGAAAAAGAAATTCAAGATTTAACTGAAAAAAACTTACAAGATATTTTCAATTTACAACTTGTAAAATCTGAATTTGCTCTACATGATTTAAGAATTGATTCTTTAGCTTATGATAATGAAAATAATAGTTTTGTAATTATTGAATATAAACGAGATAAAAATTTTAGTGTTATTGATCAAGGTTATGCATATCTTTCGTTAATGCTTAACAACAAAGCAGATTTTATTTTAGAATATAATGAAAATTGCGATAAAAACCTTAAAAGAGAAAATATTGACTGGTCTCAATCAAGAGTTCTGTTTATTTCTCCTGCTTTTTCGAAATATCAACAACAAGCAATAAATTTTAAAGATTTGCCTATTGAGTTATGGGAGATTTCAAAATATGAAAATGATTTAATACAATTTTTAAGATTAAAATCTCATAAAAATTCTGAGTCGATTAAGAAAATCAGCAAATCAAATAATATTGTAAGTGATGTTACAAGAGAAGTAAAAGTTTATACTGAAGAAGACCACTTAAATAATTGTTCAGAAGAAATTAAATCAATATATAATGAATTAAAAAATCAAATTTTATCAATCGATGATAACATAGAAGTAATTCCAAAGAAACAATATGTTGCTTTTAAGAGCGGTAGAAATTTTGCATATTTTGTAGTGAAAAAACAAAAGATAAAATTGTATCTTAATTTATCTAAAAATTCTCTTGAAAATCCTTTGGTGAGAGATGTCTCTAAGATAGGACATTGGGGAGCATTAGATTTTGAAGTGACAGTCTCTAAAACAGAAGAACTTCCAATTATAATGTCTTTAATAAAGCAAAGTTATACTAAAAATTCATAGAGGGAAAAATGGAGTCAAAAAACATAACATTAAGGGTAAAATCTATATTATATGATAAATATAGATTGCTATGTAAGAAGAAGGGTTTATTAGTTTCCAGACAGGTAGAAATTATGATGGAAGACCAAATAAAAAGGAATAAAGAATGAGTGATTTTGATCAAATAAAATTAGAAGCAAAGAAATTCGTTAAAGAAAATAAAGAGTTTTTTGATAGATTTGACAATGAAATTGATGATTTAACTATTGGCAATTATTTTGATTTATATCTTGGAAGTAAAGGAATTACTGCATTGAATACTGGAAAAGAATTTAATGCCGATTATGATAATGCTTTGAATAATTTTTATAAAGATAAGCAAAACTTTGTAAATATTGAACAAATTTTTATTGGTTTTCTTGATTTCTTAATTTGGTTAAAAAAACAACAAGAAACTTTTAATGTTAATATAACAGAACGTAAACGATTACATAAAAACGCATTAGAGTATTCTAATACAATTAATAGAATTTATTTGAATAAAGAATTAGACAAAAAAAACAAGATTGAGGTTTTATTGTTTTATTATTGTTCCCTACAAGAAATATTCAAGAATGTTGTTCAGGAAGAATTACTTTTAGATGTATGGAAACAAGGAAAAACTGATGTTTGTGATTTAAGAAAAAAACATATACAATTAGGTGATTTTAAGAATATAATTGAAAAATATGAAAAACAAAACAAACTAAAGGATAAAATCAGTAAGATTTTTGATGTGGAATTAAGAAATAAAACTTTACATGCTGACTATTTAGTAAATAGCGATGAAATACAATATGGTTCAAAAAGATTAGGAATAAGTGATTTGCAAACCAAAATTATTAAATTAGGAGTTAACTTACAATTTTTTGTTTTATTCTATTTGAGATTGTTTTCTGAAACTAAAGAGGTTAAAAATGAATAAATCCCTAACTATAAGAAACTCAACTGCTGAATTCTTAATATTTCAATCTCAAGCTAAAGAGGATTCTATTGAAGTTAAGTTTTCAGATGAAACAGTTTGGCTTTCTCAAAAAATGATTGCTAAGTTATTTGAGGTTAATGTTGCTACAATTAATGAACACATAAAAAATATTTATAAGAATAATGAATTAGTTGAAAGTTCAACTATTAGGAATTTCCTAATAGTTCAAAAGGAAGGTGTTAGAAATATTAAGAGAAATATTGAGTTTTACAATTTAGATGTGATTATTTCAGTTGGATATAGGGTTAATTCAAAAAGAGCAACTGAATTTAGAATTTGGGCAACAAATGTCTTGAAAGAATTTGCAATAAAAGGATATGTTTTGGATAAAAAAAGATTAGAAAATGGAACTTTTCTAAATCAAGAATTTTTTGATAATCTTGTTGAAGAAATAAGAGAAATCAGAGTAAGTGAAAGGAATTTCTATCAAAAGATTACTGATATTTATACGACTGCGATGGATTATAACAAAACCTCGCAAATAACAAAGGATTTCTTTAAAAAAGTTCAAAATAAGATGCATTATGCTGTACATGAAAATACTGCACCTGAATTAATTCTTAAAAGAGCAGATAGTAAAAAAGAAAAAATGGGTTTAACATTTTGGAAAAATGCACCAGATGGTAAAATATTAAAGAATGATGCAAGTATAGCTAAAAATTACTTAAATAAAAAGGAATTACGAGCATTAAATAGAATTGTTACAATGTATTTAGATTATGCAGAAGATCAAGCTGAAAATAATATACCTATGACTATGCAAGATTGGGCTAAAAAATTAGATGCTTTCCTGAAATTTAATAATAAAGAGTTGTTAGAAAATGCAGGTAAAATTACTGCAAAAATTGCAAAAGAATTTGCAGAAACAGAGTTTGAAAAGTATCGAATAGTACAAGATAGATTATTTAAATCCGATTTTGATAAGTTAGTAGTGCAAACAAAGAAGAAAGATTAAAGTTTTTTTTATTAAATATCGAACGAAGTGAGTGTAAATGTCCGAATGACTAAAAGCCCACTATATTAATTTCGACTGTAGGGAGTCTATATGTGCGTAGCACTGGAATTCCCCTTTTGTTTCTTTTCCTAAAAGAAAAAACTTAAACTAAATTGCAACTAACATCGCAACTATGCGAAGTTTCCAATGGGTGGTCGAATACACGACAGGCTAGGGTAGACTTAATTAATGAAATGTAAAAGTCTGGATGGAAATTTGGGAGAGCGAAGTGCAACGAGCGAACTGTATAGTTGCTGTTAAACGAGGTGAGCGGAACGAGGTGAAGCGAAAGTGCAACGTCCCCGAAGCGTAGCGGAGGAGTTTCTAATTCTCCTGAATCAATAGGGCTTGGCGTAGTTTTTTCTTTAGGTTCTTTGAGTTCTTAATAATTAACTTTATAAAGTTGTTAACTTTACTTTAACCACTATGAAAAAGAGATTGTTAGTTGGTTTTCTATTAATATTTTTAGTTTTATTAATATCTTTTGTAAGCGCTCAGGATGATTGTGGTACAAATGAAGAATGTGTTGGGGGAATTTGTACAACGCTATTAGTTGATTTTAAAAATATTTTAACTAATGATGATAATTATCCAGCTAGACTTCAAAAAATATCAGCATTGGCTTCTGTTTTAAGAGATTATTTCTTAAGGGTAGAACAAGGGATAGGTATTTGTTCTCCTAGTGAAGAAGAATTATATGATGAAGATGGAAGACTTACTGATTATGCGAGATCTTTAGCTCCAGAAACTCTTAATTTAAATCTAGCAATACTGCCGCAAGTAAATCCTGAAAGTTATGGTGATAATTATCTCACTCATGGAACATATACTGTTCATGTTGGAGATGGATTTGGCAAAGGAGATTTCTTGATTAAATTCGTTGAATTTAAAGTTGATGAACAAAGAATATATTTTGAAGTATTTAAGAAAGAAAGCGATAATTATTATTATCATTTTCCGACAGACAAAAATAGCATCTACAAACATCAAATGTTGAACTTATATGGAATATCTTTTGAATTTGATGTGGATGAATTTGGAGAAGACGAAAATATTTTAACGTATTATCCGGATTGTAGTGCGTTTTATAATCATTGTTTTGATGAAACCAGTTATTTTTATGGTCCAGAGCCCCAATCATGTAATTGGCGATGTGGTTTTAATGCTAATGATGATGAGATTAACGTTCAGGAAGGAATTTACTCAGCAGTGTATCCTCAGGGTTATGAAAATCTAGCTAATTTTGCTGTTGATCTTTTGGAACAATGTTATAATAATGATGTTGATTTTTTAGGATATGACCAAGAAAAGCCAAGGTTAGGAGTGAAAGTAATGCTAAGCGACTCTGGTGGTCCAATGACTGGCCACGATGAGTATGTTAGCACTAAAAGAACATCAGAACAGCTGGATGATAATGTTAATATCCTAGATTCTTTGATCAGCGAAAAAGAGAATAAGAGATGTACTAATTATTTAAATTTAGGACATGAATTTACTCATTCTTTAACAAAAGAGATGTTGGGAGAAAATTATGGTTTGAATGAAGGAATTGCAGAATTTGTTGCTTTCCAAAATGGATTTGAGAAAGAATATGCCTGTTCTGTAGATGGTTGGAGGCTAGTATTTGATAGTCCAGATACGCTTAATGATTATGCAAGTTTATCAACAAATCCCGGAGAAGCTGGTTCTCCTCCAAGCAAACATTATTATGCTACAGGTTATTGTTTCTGGAATGATTTTATGTTAAAATATGGATATCCTCAATTTGTAGAAGTTACACAACAATTGTATCAAAAGTCTAGAGGAATAAGTGATTATTATGTTTTAGATGTAATTGAAAACGTTATTGGTGAAGATTTATCAATAGAAATGATGAATAGGTATTCTTTGACAAAAGAAGCAACAAAAGTTGAAAATTTATGTAAAAATTGTGATATGTTTATTTCTTAATAGAACTCAAAGAACCGTTAAGAAGAAAAATTTTGGGAGAGAAACTACTGTATCGCAACCGTATAAATCTCGTTTATGCGAAGCCAAGCCCGTTCATTGTTCAGGTCACTTTTATCTGCGAAAAAAGGAGAATTAGAAATTTCGTTTAACGTGGCAATTTTCTGCAGTTATGCGTAGCATTATTGAGTTAATTTTTAATTAACGTCAGAAAATTGCTGTTATGCGACCCCGTAGCACAAGCGAGAGCGAAGTGCAGGGGGAAAGCTTTATGTTGTAGGTTGGGTAGGTTTGGCAACAATAAAGGTTTCAGTAATTTCTCCATAAAAATGACGAACGAGAGTGAGACTAAAATTAATTATTAAAGAGGAGAAATTATTTCGTCTAACATCGCGATTATCCGAAGTGCTTTAAGTCCGAAGGACATTAAAGCATTTGGATGAAGTGGAGGGAGTTACGAAGTGGCGACCGGAACGTAATCGGATAATCGCTGTTAAGTTCGCCCGACTACGAACGAAGTGGAGTGGGAGGGACAAGGAGCGTTAGCGACGATGAGTAATTTTTGGTGATTTCAGCGAACACAGTGAGCAATCCTATTAATACATCTAGACGACAATTTCGTTATTTCCAGCCCGAAGGGCTTTCTAGTTAGTACATCAAGGGCAATCTCTACTTTTAGTTTTGTTTTTAGTATATTTCGGCACTAGAAAGTTTTAGTTTTAAGAAAATGCGGGAAGAAAAGAGTAAATCTTTATAAATAATTAAATAATCATTATGTTTAGATTAGATTATAATCAAAAACGAGGTGTTTAATATGAAAAAAAGTATTTTTGTGATATTAAGTTTGTTAGTAATTGCTATGTTCTTAATTGGTTGTACTCCTGAAGAAAAATTAAGTCCAGAAGAGCAACAAGCATTAGACTCAGAACTGAGCCAAATGTCTGACGATCAATTGGATCAAGTTATTGAAGAAACTGAAAGTCAAGAAGCAGGAGCATTAGCTGGTCAAGCGTATAGTAAATATAAAGCGATTCCAAGAGCACCTAAACAAGCAGTTTTAGTTAGTGCTTACAAAGCGAAAGCGACTAGAGCCGCAGAATGTATTTGGCAGGATTATGCAGGTGGAATTAAGGATTGTGGAATAAAAAGTGATGGTAAAGGAGGAACAATTAATTGTAACTATCAAGCTTATGCCGGTGGTTTAGAATGTCCATCAGGATATAGTTGTGTTTACCAAGACTATGCTGGCGGAATTAAAGGTGAGTGTGTAGCACAATAAATTTTTCTTTCTTTTTTCTTTTTCTTCCCGCCCTAAATAGTTTTTATTGTTAGTTAAAGTGCCGAAATAGTTTTAGTTACAGTATAGTCTTTTAGAGATTGCCCTATTTAGTTTTTAGAAATTGTCGTCTTTAAAGTTGTTATCACCAAAAATTATTGAACTTAACAGTTTCTAGGCGAAGTATTACCAAATAGTGTTAACTGTAATAAGAGCTCTAGAAACTGTTTTTAACGAAGTTAAACCCTGTGATGAAAATGCACAAAACAAAAAAAAATAAAAAAGAAAAGTTTACAGAACCTACTTCTGTAAAACTTCAATTTCTCTTAAAAGACAAAGATCTTGGTCGTAAAGAGACCAAGAGAAAGATGAAAATCTTTCCTGCCAAATAGCAATCTTCTGATTTCTAGGTTTATTGTTTACTAAAAGCCACTTAACTAAAGAAAATAGTTGTTCAAGACTTTCTGCTCTTTCGAGCCAAATTTTATCTACATTTTTCATGGTTTAATCCACCTCAAATTTTTTTATATAATAATCTAGGAAAGTAATCAATGAAATTTTCTAAGAATTAGACAATTCAATTAATTTATTGACTTTAAAAAAAAAGAATAATTTGAGGAAATAAACTCTTAAAAATGAATAAATATGCTCAATGCAAAAAGATTTGAAACAATTTATAACTATTAGATGAGTGTTAGTAAATTATATAAATTAGACAATTATAAGATAAATATGGTGGAGAATATTGAAAGAGGAATTGAAATGTTAAATTTTCTTAAGAAAAAGAAGGCAGAGAATGAAAAAGTAAGAGAAAAAGAAAATATTGTTTTATTACAAAGAAAACAGATTAGTAAAAATTATCCAGCAGTTGCACAATTAAAAATAATTTTTCCAGAAAGTGTAATTGTTCCCAACATTAAAGATTACTTTGACCAAAAAATTCAATCAATTAACTTTGATGAATTTAATTTTACAGAAGAAAATAATATTTTTACGATTGAACTAAAAAGTAATAGAATTATGTACTCTTGGTTAGAAAATTTTATCAATTCTTTTCAGAAAGATTTTACAGAGTTTACAGTAGAAACTAGTGGTTATTGGGACAAGTTTGAAAGTTAATTTGTCCAGTGTCAAAAGTTCTGAAACAATAATATTTGACCGTTTTAAGAGGCAATTTATAAACCACTTACCCACTAGACAACTGCGGATAAACTATATAAACGAATTCTTCACATAGAATAGTTATGAAAGTCCAATATACTACCAAAAATAAAAGTCTAAACGTAATAATAGATTCAGACTCTGTAAAAGAAGTCTTTAAAGAATTAGCTAAGTTTCAAGAAATCTTTGATGAACCAATCTGCCGATTATGTAAAAGTGATAACCTTCAATTTATAGTTAGAACAGTTGAAGGAAACGATTATTATGAATTAAAATGTAATGATTGTTTTGCTAAACTTTCTTTTGGACAACATAAAACAGGTAATACTTTATTTCCAAAAAGAAAAGTTGAAAATTCAACTAATGGTTGGCATAAATGGAACGGTAATGGGGTGAAGTAATGTTGATAATTAAAATTTTAATTATGGCGAATTTGCCCTAATTATAATAACTAACTGTGTTGGATTCAATACGGTTAAACCCCCCGAATTCGAGGGAATTAAAAAGAGGTGAACAAAAATGTTTCAAACAATGATTGAAGAATGCACGTTAAGAAATTATTCCCCTAAAACTATTAAAACATACTTGTTTTATAATGAAAAATTTATCAACTTTTGTGACAAAAAACCACAAGAAGTTACTCATAAAGATATTAGAGGTTATTTGGTATATTTAACTAGCAAAGGTGCTTCCAGTTCTCACGTAAATTTAGCACACAACGCTTTGAACTTCTATTACAAAGAAATTATGAAAAGAAGATTTGAAAAAATTAGGTTTCAAAAACGTGAACAAAAAATTAAACCATTACTATCACCAGAAGAAATCAGTAAAATTATTTCAAAAACAAAAAATCCTAAACATAAACTAGCAATTTCTTTATCATACGCATCAGGAGTAAGAGTAGGCGAGCTAGTAAAAATAAAAATTAATGATTTAGATTTAGAAAGAAAAATGTTACTAGTTAGACAAGGTAAAGGTAAAAAAGATAGGTACACAATACTTTCTGAAAGAATTGTTGAAGAAATTAAACAATATTTATGGACACGTAAAAGTATTGAAAGAAAAAGTCAATACCTCTTTCCTAGTTATGATCCAAAAAAACATCTTTCAATAAGAGCGATTGAAGAAATTGTTAGCAGATCGGCTAGAAAAGCAAAAATATTAAAAATTGCTACACCACACAGATTAAGACACAGTTTTGCCACCCATTTAAAAAATAATGGTGTTCATAACAAAAGCATTCAAAAAATGTTAGGTCATAAAGATATAAGAACAACAAACTCATATTTTCATCATGATAATAATGATTTAGTAGGAATTATAAGTCCGCACGATAGAATGAGGTAAATAAAATGCAATATAAACAAGAAACAAAAAATGAAATGACATTTGTAGGAATTGCTATCAACACATCCGTACAAAATGCTCCTAAAGATTGTCCAGAAGTATGGAACAAGTTCATGCAAAGGTACAAAGAAATTGAAAATTATATAGGTGGGATGAAAAACTATGGTATCTCATTAACACATAGTAATAAGGATTGCACTTTCAGATACATTGCTTGTGCAGAAGTTTCTGAAATTGGTAACATCCCGGAAGGAATGGAAAAAGTTGAAACACCTAAATCAGATTACTTAATTTTTGAACATAAAGGAAAATTAGAACTGATAGGAGAAACTTACGGGAAAATAATGGAATTTTTACCAACGATTGATGTGGAACAAAATGATCAATTTTGGGTAGAGTTTTATGATTACCGATGGGAAGGAGATAAAGAAGAATCATTGTTTGAAATTTGGGTACCGTTAAAACGAGGATTAAACAGTACATATGATTTGATATAAGATGACACCAATAGAAAAACATGCGCATAAAAAGTGGGAGGTTTCAATCGCAGAATTACATAGCGGTCAAGGAACAAAATACAAAGTTACCAGAAGATTAACAGAGATGAACGTTGCAGAAACTAAATTTTTTGATTCCAAAGAAAAAGCTAAAGAACAGTTTGAGGAATGGTTATGCTAATACATCAGAATATTGATTGATTTTATCTTTCAACGAATTAACTAATTTAGTATCATTGTATTTAAAGATGTCGGGGATATCTAACAATAAGATTCTCTTCTGTAAATAAATTTTAGGGAATCTCTTAGCAATTTCGCTTCTTTGTTCCTCCTCCATCACAATAATCGTATCTGCCCAGGACAATTGTTCATCCGTAACTGGTTTATTATTAAACAAACCCGCGGATTTAGTTTCAAATTTATTTTTGAAAAGTGTTTCAGCAGTCTTACTGCGATTTTCATTTTGATTACAAATAAATAAGACTTTCATAATAAAAATTAAGGGGGATTAAGATATAAATCTTTCCTTAAAAATGGGCAAAATTATATCCTACAAAATATAGTCTAAAGTATTATAAATATGGTTCAGAAATAAATAAAAGTGATAACCCTAATTAAAGAACCCTATAAACCTGTACATCTTAAATCAATACTACACCCTTTAATTAACCAGTGGTTCTTTAAAAAATTTAAAGAATTCTCACTCCCACAATTGTATGGTGTAATGGAGATCCATAAAAGAAACAATATCCTTATCTCTGCTCCTACTGGTGCAACAAAAACACTTACAGGATTTCTAGCAATATTAAATGAACTTGTTGACAGTTCACGTAAACAAATTTTAGAAGACAAAGTGTACTGTATCTACATTTCTCCGCTTAAAGCGTTAAATTATGATATTGAACATAATTTAAAAAGACCGTTAGAAGAAATTGAAAAACTTGCTGGAGAAAAGTTAGGAATTCGTATTGGTGTAAGAACTGGGGATACAACTGCCTACGAAAAATCTAAGATGTTAAAAAATCCCCCCCATATCTTGATCACTACACCCGAATCTTTAGCAATCATGATTAATTCTCCCAAATTCAAAAATCATCTTACAAAAACGCAATGGTTAATTATTGACGAGATTCATGCGTTAGCGGAAAACAAGCGAGGTGTACATCTTAATCTAACAGTTGAAAGATTGGAAAGAATATCACCTGGAATTAGTAGAGTAGGGTTAAGTGCCACTATCGCGCCTTTAGAAGAAGTAGCCAAATATTTAGTAGGATATAACGCTGAAGAAGAACGTCCATGTAAAATTGTTGATGTTCAATTCATTAAAGAAATGGATCTACAAGTTTTAAGTCCAGTTAAAAGTTTAGTAGAGACAGAACATCTGTTAATGCATAAAAAAATGTATAAGTTAATGCATCAACTGATTCAAGAACATAAAACTACAGCAATCTTTACTAACACTCGTGCAGCTACGGAGCGAGTAGTACACAATTTAAAAGAAATGTATCCTAAAGATTATCAAAACGCTGTTGCTGCTCATCACGGTAGTTTAAGTAAAGAAGCAAGATTTCAAACTGAACAAGAGTTACGTGAAGGAAAGTTAAAAGTTGTTGTTTCTTCAACCTCATTAGAGTTAGGTATTGACATTGGTTACATTGATTTAGTAATTTGTCTAGGAAGTCCAAAATCAGTGGCAAGATTTTTACAACGTGCAGGACGTGCAGGTCATCAGTTACATAGTACTGTTAAAGCTAGGATCATTGTTATGGACAGAGACGATTTAATTGAATGTGCAATTTTACTAAAATCTGCTAAAGAAAAAAAGATTGACAAAATACATATCCCTACTAACGCTTTAGACGTTTTAGCACAACAAATTTATGGAATTGCTATCAATGAAAGAATTAACATCTCTGAACTGTTTCATTTGATAAAAAAATCTTACTGTTACCGAAACTTATCCTGGGAAGATTTTGAAGGTGTGATTAAATATCTTGCTGGCGAGTACGTTTCATTAGAAGAACGTCATGTTTATGCAAGAATTTGGCATGATAAAGAGACCGGTGAGATTGGTAAAAGAGGTAAGATGGCCAGAATTATTTACATGACCAACATTGGCACGATTCCTGAAGAAACTCATGTGCAAGTAAAAATTGGCGCACAAGTTGTTGGAATGATTGATGAAGCTTTTTTGGAACGGTTACGACCGGGAGACGTTTTTGTGCTAGGTGGTAATGTTTACATGTTTAAGTTTAGTAGAGGAATGACTGCCCAAGTAAGTTCTTCTGTTAGTCGGCCTCCAACCGTACCTAGCTGGTTCTCTGAACAGTTACCATTATCATACGATTTAGCAATGGAAATTAATCGGTTCCGTTATTTAATGGAAGATAAGTTTAAACATAAACTTTCTAAGAAAAAGATTGTTGATTTTATTAACGATTATTTGTACGTTGACCCTCGAGCTGCTAATTCTATTTACCAATATTTCTATGAACAGTATTATTTCAGTAAAATTGCTCATCATAAATTGATTACTGTAGAAAAGTTTACTGATCGAGGAAGAAATTATGTTATTTTTAACACTTTGTTTGGTAGAAGGGTTAATGATTGTTTATCAAGATCACTTGCTTACGTTATTGGAAGATCACAACATCGTGATGTTGAAATTGGGGTAACGGATAACGGGTTTTATTTATCTTCTGATAAACAGTTTAACGCTTTACGCGCTTTCGAACTGTTGAAACAAGAAAATTTTCGTGGAATACTAGAGGGAGCTATTGAAAAGAGTGAGGTTATGCAACGACGGTTTAGACACTGTGCAGCACGATCTTTAATGATTTTACGACAATATATGGGCAGAAAGAAAAATGCTGGTAGAATGCAAATTAGTAGTAGAATATTGTATAACGCTGTTAAACGAATAGGTGACGATTTTCCAATTTTAAAAGAGTCTCGAAGAGAAGTTTTAGAAGATTTAATGGATTATACACATGCTCAAGAAATAATTGACGATGTTGTTAACGGTAAAATTATAATTGAAGAAATGCAAGTTTCTTTCCCCAGTCCATTTTCATTTGGATTAATTTTGGGAGGATATAGTGACGTTATTAAAATTGAAGATAAACAAGAATTTTTGAAACGAATGCATCAAATGGTCATGGCCAAAATATCTTTAAAAGAAGGTAAGAAAAAGAAAAAGTTGAAAGATTTTTCTTACAACTCATTTTGGGAAGAAGCACGTCAGAAACGTCAGGATGAAAAAGATGCTTACAAAGAAAAACTTAAAATGCAGGTATGGAATTTGAAGAAAGTTCCCAATTATGCTAAAAGTGAGTTTATTAAATTGATTGAAAATGGAAAAATGCGTGACGATGTCTGGGTAGAGGTTAAAAAACGTAGAGAAGAAATTGAAGAAAATTGGCCAACTGAATTAAAAGATTTTGTATTGGGTAAGATTTAGAATAATGCTTGTTGTATTTCAGGTTTAGGTAATTCATGAATTTGTGTAGGATACTGTTTCATAGTTCTCATTACTAAAGTGGCATAATTTTCAATAACCCTTTGAGGGTTTGCTTTACCAATATAAGCCTGTAATGGGGGAGGTAAAACAACATGTCGAAGATGATTAAATTGTCTTCTTAATTTAAAACGTTTGTACTGTCCTTCAGTAATATAAATCTTAGTAGGTTTCGCTAGTTGTTCAAAAAGAGATTCAACAGCATCAGTATCGATTTGTTCTAAACGATCATCTAAACGTTTTCCTTGAAAAGGATTAAGTTCTCGATCTTTTTCTAAATTACATGGATCTTTTTGGTCCCTAATTCCCCATAAGTTATATTTCAACACTTTATCAAAAAGTTCATAAACATCATTCGCTTTAGTTCTTCCATCACGAGCACTTCTTCCGCTCCAAGAAGAAGAAGCAAACGCAGCTAACTCATCTAAATCTAAGTGAGGATAGAATAATTGTAAAGAAGGTGTTTCAAGAAGTCCAGTATAAAAATTACTGATTAATCCTTTATTTTCACTACATATCTCCAAGATATTATTTTTTGTAGGATTGGTTCTGTGCATAGAGACAGATTGCTTTTACTATTTATAAATCTTTCGTTATTTTAATTACTATTTAGTGACTAAATAGAATAACGGGCCCGAGGGGACTTTCGTAATCCTTTTCACGCGTGGGGCTGAGCTTTGGCGAATGCCACACTTCGCTCCCAGTTGGCGAAAGAACTGTTTCGAACCCCCGACCCCTTGGTTTCTTCAAAAAACAAGATATTAAACAAGTTTAATTAAGAGCCAAGTGCTCTGCCAAGCTAAGCTACGAGCCCATTATTAAACAAAAAATAGAAGTTGGTTATAAATATTATGTTATTACTAAACTAATTTACCATTGAAAATATTATGTTTATCCCTAGTAATTTTAATTTTAACTTTTTTATTTTCCTTAAACGGACAATCTGAGATAGAAATTACCCTATTTTTCGTAACAGCCAAAGAAGTGTTATTAAACCTGTCAGGAGATTTTACAATCGCTTTAACAATATCATCTTTTACGAACGGTTTAGGTAATTGTTTAGTCTTATGTATCCCAAAATCTTCTGAAGAAATTTTTAACGAGATATCATTATCTTTCTCTAGTTTACTAATCATAGCATAAAACTTTTCCCAAGAAACAGCTTTAACTGGATTTCTTCCAGATTTATAGTTCAAAAAGTTTTGTATACCTAACACGGGATTTTTATCAATAGATTCTATCCCTAACTCTTTAACAAACTTAACAATTTTGTCTAATTCTTGATCGTTATACCCAGGAACGTAAAGTGGAGCAATTAAAATTTTAATTTCTTGCTCATTTGCATATTTAATCATCTCTAAAACATAGTTTAAGTTATACTTACACCCAGCCATCTTTTCTGCAATCTCTTGATCCATAGCATCTAAAGAGATGTTAAAACGTAGTTTATCTTTAAACTTACTTAATTGATCAATGATTGATTTTGAAACTATTGTAAAATTAGTGTCCATAGAAATCAAAGTGATTTTTTGATTATTATACAAATCTGTGATTAATGGGATTAAATCTGCATAAAGAAACGGTTCACCCTGTACGCCAATATGAACCTCTACCGGTTCTTCAACAAAATCTAACAATTTTTGTAATTCTATTACTAAATAATCTTTCTCAACCACAAAATCTGTTTTTTTTGATGACTTTCCTTCACCAACAGAACAATAAATACAGTTCAAGTTGCATGATGTTATTGGTTTAATCTCAATCAATGAAGTGTCACGATAAACTATTCCGAAACTAACGTTACCAATTAATGGTATACCTGAATTTTGATGGATATAAACAGCTTTATTTCCGTTGATAGTATTCTTTAACTCTTTAAAATAGTTAACCAGAAGGTAAGAAAACTTAGTATTAGCTTTATGTTCATACGTATCAATGAAATCAACAGTATGTTCATCTATTAATTTAAACGGACCAATAGAATTAAGCTCATTTAATGGGATTTTTGTATGGAAAATATTAAATAACTTGACAAGTAAATAATCCTCTTGCAGTTTAAATGATATAGTTTGAAATTGCATTTAGGATTAATTTTGTACCGTGTTTTATAAATATATTGGAATCCGTAATTTAAAGGTGGTAAAAAGACCTATCTCTTACAGTAAAGATAAACTTTAAAAGAATTGGATCTTTTGAAATTGAGGGGGAAATGGAAGAAATAAAGGTAACTCTAGAAACGTTGTATGATATTCTCAGAAATGAGAAGAAACATGAAGATTTACAGAAATTAGAAGATTCATTCTTTATAGACGTAGTTAGTTATCTAAGAGAAAAAGCAGCGATCTTAAATGTCAAGGAAGATAGTGACAGTTTGTTTGTTTCCGGGGAAAAAGAAAAGCTTGAATATGAACTAAGAAGTATTCGAAGAATTTTAAAAGAAATTTATGAAAAACGTGAGAAAAAGATTATTGATATTACTCTTAACAGAAGTAGAACTGGTTCAGATATTATCGATACCAGTTCAATGTTAAGAGAAGAAAAAATATTTTATGAAAAACTGTTGAAAACTCTTGACCAGTTTAGGTTAGGGATTTTAGGTAATTTATTCAAATCTGAGTTACCGGACGTCTTTTTAGAAAAACGTGAAAATATTGAAGTTAGGAAAGAACCAACTGTTCCTTCTAAAAGTAGTTTTACTAAGTATGAAGGTGCTCCTGAAGTTGCTGCTGAAGATGATGATAGTGATGAAGCAGATGACTCTGAAGAGGCAAGTAATTCAGATGATGAATCCGACGATGAAGATTCTAGTGATGATCAAGAAGCTAATGAACCAGACATTTTAATGACTAAAATTAAGTTTTTACATCCCGTACCCAGTTTTGTCTGGAAAGACATGAAAATTTACGGTCCTTATGATTCCGGAGAAGAGACAGAAATATTTCCTGAAGTTGCCGAATTGTTGGTTAGGAAAGGAAGAGCTGAAAAAGTTTCTTAAAATTTATATAATAGTGTAGTTCTTAAGATAAATATGAATGAAATCAAAGGTCCATCTTTAATTTTAAGAATGGATCCTCAGGAAAATAGAGAAAGGTTCGTTAAGTCAATAGAGCAAAAATTAAAGGAACGTGATATTTTCAGAATAACTTCTATTCCTCATCAAGATGATAAAGAAACAAGATTGTATGGTACCAGATCCACTAAAGGAGGATTAGCAATAACTTTTAGAGATGTAAATTATAATGGGGAAAATGGCGACGCTTTAGTAATTTACCAAGGGTTAGGATATTGGAGAGAAATTGATACTGCTTTACTTGCCCGAGATAAATAATCTAAACAAAAGATTAATAAATAGAAGTAATAAATTCTAACTTAAGCCCCTGTAGCATAGTCGCTATTGCGGCAGACTTGTAAAATCAAGATTTTCTTGATTTCAGATATCTGCAGGTCGTGGGTTCAATTCCCACCAGGGGCTTTTTACTCATTAAGTATAAGTTCCCTAATTTAATCCGGAAAGGTTATCTCTAGGGTTTATTGTTTTATAACGAGCTTTTTCTTGGCACTAATAAAATGAAAGAAAATAAGCTGGATATATACCCACATCTAAAAAACGTGTATAGTAAAAGGATTGAGAGTTTGAAGGTTGCAAAGATTAGCAACAAAAACAGAGAGTTACTGTTCAAATGGGTTGATTACCTGAAAGCTTCTGGTATTGGTAAGATAAGAATTTCAAAGCTGTTAGGACAAACATTTAAGATATTTAGTTATGAAGAAGATGGCAAACAAGTATTTTCTGCAAATCTTGAATCAGCTACAATCGAAGATATCACTAAATTAGTATCATACATTAATTTTAAAGATGATTACTCCGAGGCCACTAAATCTGATTATAGGAGATGGTTGAAACAGTTTTATCGATGGTTTGAAGAGAACGATTTGCGGATTGATAGTGATGAGAAGAATGTTCGTAGGGATGCTCATAAGTTTTATACTTTTATTAGAAGGGAAATTAAGAGAGCTTACAAAAAAGACAAAATTGACCCCAGTACGATTCTTAGCGATGAAGATATCAATTTAGTGGTCACTAAAGGGTGCAGAACAGCAAAAGAACGAGCCATGATAAAATTCTTGCATGAAACAGGGGTAAGGTGTGGAGAACTATTAAATCTTAAGGTGAAACATATTGAGTTCAAAAAGAATTTAGGTTTTGCACATGTTGATGGTAAGAGTGGGAAAAGAACTGTTGAGTTCGTTACATCAATGCCTTTAATGACTCAATATTTAACCAACCACCCCAATAAAGATGATGTGGAAGGTTATTTGTGGCTAGGTGAAAACAACCGATTCAGAGACAGGCCTATGATTAGGATAGGTGTTGAAAGGTTAATCAGAAGATGTTTTGATAGAGCTGGAGTGAAAAAGAAAAATAACCCGCACTGGTTCCGACACAGCCGAGCAAGTTTGAACGCTCCATACTGGGCAGAAGTTATCATGTGTAAATATTTTGGATGGGTTGCAGGTAGTGATCAGCTTAAGACTTACGTGCATCTTTGCCAAAAAGATGTTGATTCAGCATTCAAAAAGATGAATGGGATACAGGACGAAGAAGAGGTTGAGAATAAAAACCAAATTTGCGGGTGTGGAATGGTCAATGATAATTTCCAAAAATATTGTGGAAGATGTGGTAATCCATTAAGTGTCGCAACAGCACTACAAGACCAAGACACCATCAAATCAGAAACGAACAATACTATCAAAGAAATGATGGCGATGTTCAGTAATCCGGAAATGTTGAAAGCATTTGTAGAGTTTAAGAGATCCATTATAGAAGGTGATTGAGAAAGAAAATCAAGTTCCCGAAGAAGTAACTTTGATTAGTAAAGAACCAGTGTTTGATGAAAATAAAGTAAAAGTGTTGGATTTACGAGACAAAGGGTGGGCCATGGAAACAATAGCAAAAGAGTTAGGGATTAGTTATGGAACTGTTAATAGAATATGTAGTAGGAAAAATGTAACTCAAATATATTAAGAAAGTTAAGAAGAAATGTTAAACTGTTAATGGAAATTGTTCAAAATCCTAAACTGTTGGCTAAGTTTAATGAGTTTAGTTTTGATTAACGATCTCTACGCTAGAGATAACTAAAAGTTTATTAAGTAAAAGTATATTCTATTGTGTATGAAAAACTATTTATCTATTGCTTCAATTGTAGGTATTACTGTTGCAATCATAGGACTCTTGATAGGAATTTTTGTTGCAATTTTCTTTTTACAAGAGAGGCACCCATTATATTTTGAAGATCAATATGGTACTTCAGTAGTAGGAGATGTTTACCTTAATGAGGTATATCTTGGTAAAACAGTGAATGGCAAAGTTTTTATTGAAAAGTTTACTACAGGAGAAGTTAAAATAATAACATATAAGAATGGAGAAGAGTATAGAAATTATTTTGAGATTTATCCTGATGATAAAGATTATGACCTTGTTTTTAATGTAGAGTTTACTGATGATGATAAAGTTAATTTAGTAAAAGAAAACGAATATTATGATTATGTTGGTGCTATTGAGTATGATAATGAGGAACTAAGAGCAGAAGCAACAAAAGCAACTGAGGGTTGTTATTCTGGTGAGAAAGAGTGCCAGATAGTTAGTATATACGAATATGTTCTCTCTGAATATAAATACTTTAGTGATGCAAGGAATGATGAACATATTCAATCACCAGCTCAAACAAAACAATTTAAGGGAGGGGATTGTGAAGATCTTAGTATATTATTAAATAGCTTTCTAGAAAACATTGGAGTGGAAACATATATGGCTTTTACAGAAGATCATGCTTATTCATTAGCTTGTGATGTTGATCCAGAACTAATCTCTGATAACGTTCTTGCTTATTTTTATGGTAGTGAGTTGATTGATGATTCAACCACTGTTATTGATATGGGAGAATCTGAAACTTGGTATTATGGTGGCGATGAAACTTTCAACGGCAAGGATGTAAATAACATTATTGGAGAAATAAATTCAGACATCCCAATAATTGTTTTTGCAGTTGATGATGAAGAAGAATATCAAAATTTTCTAAATGATTACGAATTTGATGTTGTAGAAGGGTCTTATTATGAAGATGTAACTAATTTAAACTTCAATTTTAATATGTTAAATACTGGTGGACTAGTAATATATAACCCTAATTACGGTACTGCTACAATAGATTTGGATATGGAAGTTTATGTTAATTATGTCGCTGTTGATTTAGATGATTTTGAAATAACCACATATGAAGTAGATGGTAAGACATGTGTTCCAATGGACCCTTCTGCCGGTGAAATGAGTTATGTTGGTTATGATTCAGTTGAGGATGAAGAAGTAACTCTTGTAAATACTTTAACGGGAGAAATATATGGTTAAGAAGAAAGAAGAAGTTGTGAAAGGTATTTCTTTAGATAGAACTGTTATATACAAAGAAGTTAATAAAAGAATTCAACGATTACTTATTACTGCTGGAGCTTTATTAGTAGTGGGAATTATAGTGATGGTGTATGTAATTCTTGAAAGAAGTATTTTCTTATTTATTGTTTGTAACTTAATCTTTATATATTCCATTTATTTATTCTATCTTAGTTTCCAAAGAAGTGAAGATCCGTTTAAACATCCCGATCTGAATCATTTCCTTAAATGGGCAGAACATTATGGAGATATAGCCATTTTAATGGATGAAGAGCTTAAATGGAACAGAAAAGCTCATTTTTCCAACGCTTTTTTCACAGACAGTTTTGTTTTTACACCTTCTTTTTATAGATATGGGTGGTTCCACTTTACAGAAATATGTTGGGCGTATAATAATGTTACTAGTAATTACACAAATGGTATTCCTACTGGTAAGGATTATGCAGTTAATGTTCATTTAGATAATGGGACATTGCTTAAGATTAAAATATGTAAATCTGAAGAACTATTAAAACATTTGTTGGAAATCGCACCATTTGCGATTTATGGTTATACTGATCAATTAAAAAGTTCATGGGAAAATAATGCTCTTAATTTTATTAACAATGTTCAGCATAGAAAGAAACAATTCTTTGATAACCCTAAAAAATTCATTGAAGAACACTTTGAATAAATTTAACTTAAAATTAATTAGTGTCTAACTATCACAATAACAAATCCTTTTTCTGATTTAGAAGGCTTGATATGTAACCACTTATCAAGTTGTCTTTCATTTTGTTCATAAAATCTTTCAGCATATTTGTTACTAAATGTTACTTTTATTACGTCAGAGAATTTCATTCTGTCGTAATGTGGAGTTATATCTTTTACTATAAAGCCCTTCTTTTCTAAGTTTTCTTTCAATTGTTTTGCAGTATATTTTGGGTTTGATATTATAAAATCCTTTAATATTGGTATCTTCCTTAATTCACTGTTCTTCTTTAAAATCAGACAGGGCAAATGGTTGTTTATAATAAAATCTCGTAATTTTGTATTAATAATGTATGCCAGTACAGGATTATTAGAGGTGTATGCCAATGCAATCCTTTCTGCGGCAGACATTTCTTCTGGATTCTTCTTTTTTATATTTTCTTCTTTTGTTTTTTGAACATTCTTTTTTTTATTAGTTGTTTTCTTTAAACCATGTTTATTAAGTTCTTCTTCGAAATCCATTTACTTAATAAATCAAAGAAATATTATAAACTTAACTTAAAAAAAGAAAAAAATTAATTACTAACAAGCATTAATACTCCATTTCTATTACCATTAAGGCTACCTGAAGCAATATAATCTCCATTACTAGTTTCCATTACACTTGAGAAATAATCTTGTCGTGATCCAAAAACTTTATTCCATTCTTCTGTTCCATTTTGATCTACTTTTATTAACCAAGAACCTGCATTCCCTTCAAATCCATAGGTATGTCCTGCAATAATGTATCCTCCATCGTTGGTTAAAGAAATTTCTCCTGCAGCATCGCTAAATTCATCTCCAAATGAATTTGTCCACTGGACATTCCCTTGAGAATCTATTTTCATAATCTTTAAGTCATCAACACGATTATCCTCACTACTACCTCCTCCTGCCATAATATAACCATTATCTGAAGTTTGTTTTATTGAGTACATTCTAGAATCATTATACGTTTTTCTCCATTCTTCCTCTCCAACATTATTAGTTTTTATAAGATAAGATTTGTAACCTCCACTAGTAAGGGTTATAAACCCATCATTAGTTTGAATTATATCCAATAATTTTGTTCCCATGATTGATTTGTTCCATTCTTCTTCACCTTCACTATCAGTTTTAAGTAACCAACCCTGACGATTTGATTGACCAACAAGTATAAATCCATTATCTGAAGTCCCTATAACTTTCCAAAAAGAATCTTCACCATCTCCACCATAGGTTTTATTCCAGATTATTTCTCCATTAATATCAACTTTTACTAACCAACCATCATTTAATACTGCATCATATGAATATGTATGTCCTGCTAGAATAAAGTTTCCATCGTTTGTTCTATCCATTGAAAGAAAAAAGTCTCTATCCTCTTGTCCTATTAATTTTGTTAGAAGTTGTTCTCCATTACTATCTAAGTGAATAAAGTAACCATCATCGTTTTGATTTGTATGTCCAGTAATAAAAAAACCTCCATTATCATCTTCTTCAACATCCCTTACATGTCTGCCAAATTCCTTTTGCCAAATTACCTCATGTGTTAAATTAGGAGTATCAATAACGGTAATTACAACTGCAATGGAAACCTCATATTCACCATCAGTAACAATAAATATCACTTCATATTCTCCTGCTTGGTCATAACCAGGTGTCCAACTAAATTCTTGTCCATCAAAAGTAGCCATTTCGGGTAGATTTTCTGCAGAATAACTTAATATGTCTCCTTCAGTATCAGTAGCATTAACAATAAATGATAACATTTCTCCTTCATTTATCTCTTGATTTTCAATATTATCTAAAACGGGAGCATTATTATCCATCACACAAGCACCTTCTTCTAGAACGTATCCCTCATTACAACTAAATTCACACTCAGGATAAGCACTGACAATCCCATTCTCAACTTCTTGAATATCACATAATCTTTGTACACAAATACCTTCTTCTAGAATATATCCTTCATTACAACTAATCTCACAATCAGGGTAGCTGCTTACATCTCCGTTTTCAACCTCGTGAATATCGCAGAATCTTTGTACACAAGCACCATCTTCACAAACATAATCAGAACCTAAACTAGTACATTTTTTCTGCATTCTAACATACTTATTGTTCTTACAAACACTTTCAAACAAATAAGTCTTACCATTAGAGAAAGTATGACACCGGTCTTCTATTCCTCTCTGATATATGTTAGAAGTAACTTTTCCTTTAGTAAAATAATCATTTCCATCTGAATCAGAACACCAAGGCCTATCAGAATTACTTTGAGCTTCTTCATAACATTTATTTGAACATTTTTGATATTGAGTATAATCTCCACTTTCCCTTGCTTCTGAATAAATTGTTTTACATTCCTCTTTCCAACAATCCCAAAACATGGCCAATTCTTTAGAGTTTAATACATTAGAATTTTCTTTTCCTGCAATTACTTGAGTGCTTCCAATTAACAATAAACTAAGTATGATTAAAATTATATATTTTTTCATTCTTTAAGTTCCCCCACTTACTTAATAAAACAAAAATCAACACTTTTAGATGTAAAAGCAAAGAGATATTATAAATTTAACTTAAAAAAATAATTAATTATTTATCTCCTGTACCTATAATGCCTTCCAAGATTAGTACTTCTTTCTAAATCCCATAATGCCCATATACAGACAAAAACAAACAATACCATTGCTAAAAGAATTTGTCCACCCCCTCCATATTCACTACCCATTCCACCAAAGAATAACCTCAACGAGATAACTATAATTAATAATTTAAGTATTACTATTATTACTTTCTTATTTTGATAACTCTTCTCTTCTTCAATTTCTCTTTCTCGTATCTTCTCTAATTCTTTCGCATGTATTCTATTATATCTCTTACTTAATTTTCTACCTTCTTCATAAGGCATATTTGTGATGCCATGCCATTTTTGAAAGCTATCAGAACGACATTTAGGACAAAAAGGCGAATTACCATATTGTTTACGTTGTGTCCAAACATACCCGCATTCGCATTTATAACAATCTCCGTATGACATTTCTTATAGAAATCAAAGAAATAATATAAATTTAACTTAATTTATGGTAACCATTCACAAGCTACTCCATCTTGGTCACCATCTAACCAGTGGACATCATTAGTAATACCACCACAAGATTCAAACACGTTCTGAGCTTCTGCCTGGGTATTAAAATCTGAACAGTCATATTTATTGTCTGAACATATAGTTCTTTCCATGCCTTGCATTAAATTATCAGAATGACATTTGGAATTGTCCATGTTTAAATTAAATTTATTACTTTGAGCGAAGAAAAATTTATTTTTATATGTCTTAACTTCACAACCCATTTCTAACATTAAATCATTATAACTCCCTATAAAATCACCATTTACAGGGTTATATACTAAAGGTCCTTTATCTCTTGTAATCACAAAAACATAAATATGGTCATCATTTTTACAAGTGTCAGTTATGGCACATCCATAATCATCATAAGTCAGATCATAATTAAAATACCCAAAAGGGTTAATTACAAATAGAGGAAATCCAGCTTTAATTACTTGACCAAATACTGTTGTTGAATGTCTTCTTAAATAATAAGCACAATAGTACTCATCATCAGAGTTTGTTTGAGTATCTAATGAATTACAACTATTTTTTGCTAAGTATTTTTCAACATTTGCACTTGTTGGAGCAATACCAAAAACAACTTTAAAGGCAATTAAAATTAGAATCGTAAGTAATAAAAATATAAACAGACCTCTTAATAATTCTTTTTTAATCATTTATCATATATGATATATTAAAATATTATAAATTTAACTTAAAAAAAGAAAAATAAGTTATTCTGTAGTTGCTTCTACTTCTTCTTCATATGGTTCAATATAGATAGAAACATCTTGAGTTAATATTTGGTAAGTGCTGACTTTAGTTGTTTTTGTTTCATATCCTGATTTAGTTACTGTAACATCATATGTCCATCCTCCCCTTACACAAAATTTAGCTATTTTTCCCATAGTATATGGTTCAGTAATAACCCTCCCACGATAATCAGAGCGGTCAACATCAATACTATAATCATCTGCTATATCAGAAAATGAAGTATAAACATACACTGTAACCACTCCTAATCTAAAATCTCCAGAAATTCCTGAACCTAATTTTTCTGAAGAACAAACAGGGTCTACTTCTACTTCAGGTTCAACCTCAACTTCAGGTTCAACCTCAACCGATTGACAAACTAAATTCCAACATTTCTCATTATTGCCACAATCATTATTATAAACGCATTCTACCCCACACTTCCCTTTAACGAAAACATTGTTAATTTCATCTTTACATCCATCAGACTGCATTTCACAAGAGAAGTAATCTCGGCCTCTACACCTATCAGTAGAACATTCATCAGTACAAGTTTCTTCTGTAAAACTTTCAGCAGGGGTTTCTTCTACTATGTCTTCAGTAGGAGGTTCTGTAGATATTGAATTATCTGTTTCATCATTATCACAGATTTTATTGTTGTTAGAATCTAAACAACAATCAGTACCGTGTCTCATGTATGGTTCTTCGCAAACTACTGCTTTATTTGAAATTCTTTCTAAATCTTCATCAGATAATTCAGATAAATCACAACCCATTAATATAACACTTAATAGAATTAATCCTAAAATCATTATTTTTTTCATTTTGTAAACCCCTTAATTAAATTGCTATCTTTTATTGCTTATTCCCACAACCAGAACAAAATTTATCTTTATCATTTAACTTATTTCCACACTCAGTACAGAACTTACCACTTTTACTTTTCTTTTCTTTTCTTTAATAGGTTCTTCCTCAGTTATGGAATCCTCAATATTATCTAAAATTTCACTTAACTTTTTATCATAATAACCAAATGATAACCCTTTTCCAATCATATTTAAATTTACAGTGGTCTTGCCTTTACCTCTTACAAAACTGGTTGTTATTTTCGCTCGTTTTGATTTTGATAATGCTTCAATCATCCCTGCATCAAAATCAACTTTGGTTAATGAAGTAAAAAGTTTAGAAGACAATATTGCTCCTTTAGTAGCATCAAAAACTTCTTCATAATCACAATTAAAAGTGTGAGAATCATGTCTTGTGCTGGAAATCATTGATGGCTTTATGTCATCATCCTTCTTTTTTACTTCTTGAATTAACTTCTTCGTAGCTCCATAAACAATAGCACCACCAATCAATTTTTTACCCCATCCCATTTCCACCACCTTCTATTACTTTACAGGTATAATCTTTTGTATCACATATTTCTCCAGAGTTGCAATGTTTGTTCAATGTGCATTTAACACTCTCACATTTTATTTTCCATCCTCCATCAATACAATTAAATTCACACACTTTACCTTCATCTGTCGAAATCGGTGGTCTATAATCTGTAGCTTTGCAAGAACCTGATATTTCTAACCATTCAACATTTTCACTACTTTGTTCGGAAATACTGTTAACTGGAACATTTTGTTCAACGTAATAATTTTTAGTACAACCAACAATTAAAATTAAACTTAAAATCATTAATGATATTAGTATTATTTTTTTCATTTTATGTTTGGTAATCAAAGAAATATTATAAATTTAACTATCATATTGGTAGATTATCACCAACAAAAGCTTTATATATAAATATTGGGTTACTTATACATTACATGAAGAAAATAATATTTAATCTATTAATAATAATTTTGCTGAGTTTAATTCTTACTGGATGTTCACAAAAAATTACAGTACAAAACAATAACTTAAAAGAAATTAAAGCAAATTGCTATTTTCAAGGAAGTCAATTTGGACTTGATCCTCTTATCATTTGTACTTTTATAAATAAAATGAGTCAGATTGGAGAAAAGTGTTTTAGCATATATGAAATTAAAATTGATGTTAATGGAGAAGAATCTATTAGTGCTAAACACAAACTATGTTCGGGAGAATTACTACCTAATCAAGCAAGTGATCCTAAGATTGTTTCTTTTGAGAGTGAAAAACCTCAAAATGCAGGGAGTTCATCTATTAATAGAGAACAGATAGAATTTGATGTGATGGGTGGTAAAGTAATATATACTCTACGGGTAGAACTAATTTAAATATTAATAAAATGGCGTCTCACAAACATAAAAAAGAGCATAAATCGAACAAAAAGCATTCAAAGTGGAAAATTCCATTATTTATAGTTGGAGTTATTTTGGTTTTGGCTATCTTGTTTTTACTTCTTGTACCTACTAAAACAATGAGTTATCAAGTAGAAGTTCCATATGAAACTACTGAAACTTATACTGAAAAAGAACCATATACAGTTCAAGATCCATACACCATACAAGTGCCATATGAAACTCAAGAAGCATATGAAAAGCAAGAAGCATATACTACTACTGAAACTTATACGGATTATGTTTCTGAAACTTATTATGATGAAACAGAAAACTGTGATGCAAAATCTATCTGTGAGTGTGTAGATACAAGTTGGTGGACTGGGAATTGTATAAAATGTGTTTGTACTCAGCAGAACCCTATACAAAAAACAAGACCTGTAACAAAATACAGAACAGTTACTGATTATAAAGCAGTTACTAAATATAAAACCGAAACAAAATATCGTTCGGTTACTAAGTACAAAGATGTTCAAAAAACAAGAACAGTTATGAAAACTAAAATGGAAAATAAGTACTATGAAGTAAACTGGTTACTTAAATTTAGGTTACCATGGAGATTACACATTTTTTAGATCTATGGTTGGGGTTCTTTAAATGAAAAAAATAATTATAGGCTCAGCGGCGGGTATTTTTGTTGTTGTACTTATTTTTGTAGGAATTGCTTCTTACACAACTTATTATGGTCATTTGTCTGAATCTGAAGAATTACAAAAATCACAACAAATAAAATCCACGCAACAGAAAATAAATGATGAATTTTATCAATCTCAACAAGAAATAAGCCAAATAGATTCTAAAACTCAGCAAGAAGAAAGGGAGTTTATTGAAAGTCAAAAACAACAAGCAGAACTGATAAGACAAGCCGAAAGTGCTGCTAATTCTATGGATCAAGATGGCGATGGACTTACTCTTGCTGAAGAAGAGAAATTAGGTACAAGTGATAATAACAAAGATTCTGATTTAGATGGTGTACCTGATCCAGATGATTTACATCCAGCAGGAGGAGGAGAAAATAATAGGTTTTCTGTGAATTGGGAAACAGGAGGATATCAACATACTACTTCGTTTGGTATTCCATCAGACAGATACCAGTGGTATAAACAAATGCCCCGTGGATGGTGTTGTGAGGGATGGGATAAATTTGCAACTTATAATGATCCAACAATACAATCAATTTCTGAAGATATTATTGATTATTCCAAAGGAAGCGAGTGTTTGTATTGTGCAGCGATAGACTTCGTTGAATCAATGATTTATCAATATGATATTGATTATAACAAGAACAGAGAATATCCTAAATTTGCGATTGAAACAATAGTTGATCAACGAGGAGATTGTGAAGATACATCTTTTTTAATGGTAGCAGTTCTTAAAGCATTAAATATTGATTCAGTAATATTAATTTATAGTGGTCATGCTGCTGTTGGTGTTGCTTGTAATGATTGTTCTGGAACTTATTATAATCATAGAGGCAAAAAGTTTTACTTTCTTGAATCAACTAGTGCCCCTGGGCAATGGGAATTAGGGAAAATATGGGGCAAGTATGGTAGTGAAACTCCACAAATAATAGACATTTATTAGTTAAATGTCTTTGCACTTTAAGTGGGTGGTAGTACGTCCACTGCCTTACAATATAATCCATTTACACATTTTGTTGGATTGATGGTTTCAGCACAATTTGTATAATGTTCTACTTTTTCTTCACATAAATTGGTTTCACAAGAGAAGTATCTTTTAGAAACAATTTCACCATCACAAAAGTTTTCTATTTCTATCTCATGTTTTCCATTTTGATCATCGCAAAATATGCCATATTTAACATTACATTCAGTAATACATTGAGAAGAATCAGAAACAGCCGTTCCATCAGAACATACATATTTAGTTTGTGAACAACCTACAACTAAAACTAGACTTAATAATAAAGTTATAATCATTATTCGTTTCATTTTGTCAACCCTCCAACTAAATTTACCTTTTTCTGCAAATTTAGATTCCCTTCTCTATTTAATATTAATTAATCATATTGAGCAGGACATTGATTATTTACACAATCACTCATATATGGGCAATCAGCTTTGCTTTCACAATAAAGATTTAAATCTTCAAAATTTAGATTTGTTTCAAACATTGCACTTGCTCCATCAGTCCATAAAACATCAAATCCAATATCATGAACGCCGGTATATTTATTATCTAAACAATTTTCTTCTGTACAGCCATATAATAAATTTCCCTTATCACAATAAGTCCATGAATTAAAATAATTAAGAGAACTACCTTTATAAGGTCTCAATTCAAAAAGATTCTCTTCTGAATCTATCCATAACGCTACTTCTTCTATTTCTTTGTTTAGATATTCGTCATGAGAAATATATTTTACACAGAATACATTACCTCTCATACCAGCAGGACCTCCTGACATCTTTCTCATACTTTCAAATTGAATATTTATTACAGGTAGTTTTTCTTCAACTACTAATTCTTCAGTAACTGGTAAAGTAGTTTCAACTTCTGGTTCCTCTACTTCTTGAGGTTCATCTTCAATAATTTGATTTTCATCACTATCACAAATGTTATTATCATTATTGTCTAAACAACATTCATTTCCAACTTGAATATATGGTTTATTACAAACCATCTGTTGAGAACAACCTACAACTAAAACTAAGCTTAATAATAGAATTATAGCAATTATCTTTTTCATTTTGTCAATCCCCCTAACTAAATATAATTTAGAATTAATGTGCTAATTTATATAAATTTAACTTAAATAACTAAACTTTTCTTTTTCTTATAATTACGAATACCAAATATTAGCCCGAAAACAAACCACCAAAAAACTAAACCATACCAAGAATAAACTATCTTAAAAAGACTATAATCATTAGTGGGCATAGTGAAAACAAAAACAATAGATGCTATGAACCACCAGACTAATGCTAGAATTACATAGGAAAGAAAACCATAACCAATCCCTATTCCTATTGATTCCCCCCTATTTATTTTTGATTGTTCTTTTTGATCAATTTCATCCTGTTTTATTTGTTTTATACAGTGATTGATATATTTGATGCTCTTCTTGGTTTTTCTTGCTATATCTTCTTTAGATAGTCCTTTATCAATAAGTTCTTTAATATGGGTTCTTTCTCTTTTTTGTTTTCTTTGCTCTTCTCTTTTCTTCTGATTCTCAAATTCCTTCCTTTTCCTATTATGTTTATCTGCTTTAGTTTCAATACTATAACTCCGGCAGTGTGGACAAACTGAAGGTTTACCAACATCTTTCCTGCTTCTCCATTCATAAATACAACTTCTGCAAATGAAGTGCTGACCTTTTACCATAAATAAGAGAAGTTTAAGAAAGATTATAAATTTAACTTAAAAAAGAGAACAATAATTTTAAATATACTAAAGAATTAATGTTTAAGATAAAAGAATAGGATTACTGATGATCTTATTTTTGAATGGGTGATAAAAATGAATTTTAAAAATTTAATTATAATAATTATGTTAGGCTCTTTATTTTTTCTGATTGGTTGTGGACAAACACAAGAAGTAATTTGTAATAAACCTTATATTTTAGTTGGTAATGACTGTTGTTTAGACCAAAATGAGAATAAGATTTGTGACAACGATGAGATTAAAAAAGAATTACAACCAAAAATAGAACCTAATGTTTATAAAAATTCCGAAGAAACAAATTTAGAAGTACAATCAACTATTGATTTAATTACAGCTGATGCATCTGAATTAGCATTATATTCAAGTGAAATAAATGCTGGATATTCATTAAATCTTCAAAATTCAGGTGTTTATCAATATGATTTAAGAGAATTGCCAGAACTAAAATCAACTTCTTTAACAAGAACTTTTGTTACTAGTTATACTAAACCAGGAACTGAAACTCACGGAACAAGATATTTAACATTTTATACAAGAACTTTTGAAACTATTGAAGGAGCAGAAAAAGGATTTGATTTAATTAAAGAAAATATTAAGAGTGATGAATTATATGAAGAAAAAAATTGGGGATTACTTAAAGTTGGTGAAGAAAAAGCAATTTTTCTTAAAAAATATTTAATTGAATTTAGACCTTATTCAAGATATAATGGATTAATAAAAAGAGACAATGTAATTATGCAAGTAATTTTGACCGCTGATGGAACTGAGGGATTAATTAATGAATTTAGTGATTATATGGAAAAATTAGATTCCAAAGCAATGTCTTCAGATGTGGTTTCTTCAGAAGTTAGTTCTTCAAGTAAATCTGATTTTGGATTAGAAAAAGAGGGATTAATTGAACTAAAAGTAAACAGTAAGTCTAGAAAAGATAATATTGAAATGGAAGGAGAATATTCATATTATTCTGTTAATAATCTTCGAGAAACAGACCATAATTATTTAATTCTTAATTTATACTTAAAAAATTTAAAAATTAGTGATGAATATATAGTTGATAAATTTACAAAAAAAGGGTATGACACATCTTATAATAACTTTTTATTAAAAGATGAAAATGACAATTATTATTCTGCTAATTGGTTAAGTTTTGCTACTGGAAATAATAATGCAGATCAAATATTAAAAAAAGATAGTGGTTTTGCTACATCTTATTTTTTTGAAGTATTAGAAAGTGCAGAAGAATTTACTTTAATGGTTTATAATAAAAATGTATTAATCTATGAAGTACAGATTTAAAAGAAAGATATGTTTTTATTTAAATTTAACTTAAAAAAAGAAAAATACAAAACTGGTTGATTTGTAATTTTACTCAATTTTTTTCTTACTCTTCTTTAACTTTAAGTAAATTCCTGTTCCTAATCCAGCAACAAATAATCCCAACAACGTCCACCAAACATAGCTGGTTTCTGTACTACTTGAACTAGTTTCAACATTTGAACTTGTTCCTATAGCTGCTCCTGTTAAAGCATTATCTCCGGAGGTTGTAAATAAACCTTTAACCCAATTCCATGCTCTTTGTGCAAAACCAGGTTGTTCTGTTGCTTCACCATTAGCCATTATTTCATCAAACCCGTTAGATATATCTAAAACATCATCATTTTCAACGTTATTTTCATTTGAATCATCTATAACAGTGGGAGTATTTGGTTCATCTTCAGTAGGAGTTTCAATAGTTTGAGTTACTCTTGGACCACTACTTCCGCCGCCACCGCCTCCTCCTCCAGGAGAAGAAGGAGTACTAGGAATATCACATACTCCACAATCTGTTGAGCAAGAAGAACAGCTTTCTCCTCCATTACAAGAACCATCACCACAATAAGTTGTTTGTTCTTTGACTCCAGAATGGCTTAAACCAGATACTTTATACTTTGTTTCATTGTTTGCAAGTTCACAACTATATGGTACACTATTACCAGGACATGCAACCCATGTTTCATTTACACCATTACAGTCGCCAGTTACTTCAGTAATAGAAGTTATCTCTTGGTCTTTAATACAAATACCTGTGCCACTAGATAATTTATTCATATAAACTGTTTTAGTTTGGTTTAGAGCTGTTAAATCCAATCCACCAATTAATATGTATCCTATTGTGCTAGTATTATCTTGTTGTTCTATGGTTAGTTCTGCTAGATTACAAGAAGTCTGGGAGAGATTATAATCAAATTCTAAAATTATTGAATCATTTTCTTTAAACACAAGTGTACCATTCTCATTTGTTTGAGTTAGATTTAATGTAGTGTTAATATTATCTATGCTACCAATAAAACCATCCCCATCATAATCACAATGGTATTCATAACTTGTATTGTCTGGTTTTGCTTCTAAATCAGAATCTAAACCAGTAAGATCATAGCAACCATTTTCATCAATAAAATAACCGGTCTGACTATCATCTTCCTGACAAGCATTCAAAGTTTCTGTCCAGTTTGGAACACAATAGTCACAAGTTACTTCTTGTGTTTCCACATGAGTAACATTAGCCCACAAATCAGATTCTAAGTTAGTGAGAGCGTAACAGGTATCATAATTAAGATCATATTCAGTTCTGCTTCTGTTTTGTAATTGAGTGTTATTGATTAAACACTCATCCTGGTCTTCCCAGTCGGTCCAATCAGTATAATCTGTTTCATACTGGCAATAATCACAAGAATATGTTTCTTCTTCTGGAGAACTGTTATCAGATTCTAACCCAGTTAAAGAATAACAGTTATTGTCATCAACATAAGATTGAGTGATTTCATCTTGTATACTACACGTAGAATTTACTGGCTTCCAATCCGGAGTACAATAGTCACATTGCTGAGTATCAAATTCTGAGAAATCGTCAGAGTATACATCTGCCAAGTTTGCGAAACAACTATTATCATCAACTGCTGCATTACAATAAGTATTATCATCAGTCTGGCATTCACCATAGCTACTACAAGACCAACTAAGTTGGCAAGTATAAATATTTTCCCATCCATTAAGTTCTATGAATGGATAATTGTCCTGACTATCTTCATCAATTACATACGGAGAATCACAAACACCATCAGAGTTATTATCATTACAACCTTCAGATGGTTCGTTAAAGTTATCCCAATAATTTCCACCTTCAATTATTGTACTCCAGACTGTACTATCTTCATCATAAGCATAAGTTGAACAATCTAAGAAATTGTTATTGAAAATTGTATTATCTGAAGTTTCTTTTACATACATACAAGTGTTCATATCAGAAATATTATTATCATAGATTAAATTTCCTTCAGTAGATGAATCACCTATTACAATTCCTTTTAATCCAACATATTCTTCAGGAGGATTAGAGGCAGAAATTCTATTGTTTTTTATAGTATTATCCTCAGAACCAACAAGAATAATCCCTCTATTATTATTCTCAAAAATGTTATTATCCAAAGTATTGTTATAAGAACCGTGTTGTAAATCAATACCATCATAAGTGCCAATAAATTCACTATGAGCAACTAAATTATCATGTGATTCACTTAACAAATAAACTCCTGCACTAAGAACATCACCAATGTAATGGTAATTATCCATGAGAATATTACCGTAACTATCACCATTGACATATGTTGTACCTTTTATATTATTTCTTTGAATAATTGATTCTTTTGTATCTTGTAAATAAAGTGCGGTATTTCCTTGTGTTGGTCTAAGTTGATTATCCTCTATAGTTAAATTATCTGAATTAAATGTTTTAATTGCTCTTTTGTAATTATCAACAATACAATTAATTACAGTTGTAGATGAAATGTCTGTTATAGATATTCCTTTTGTGTCTTGCCCAGAAGTACTATATTCTCCATAAATTTTTGCATTATCACAATCTAATGTAATTCCATTATTGATAACATTAATTCCATTAGGTAAAAAATATTCGCCCTGACAAAAAGTGGTATCTCTATCTATTTCCATACCATCAATTGGAACAATACAACCCTCACAAAGATAAGTGTTATTCTCTGGTTGATTATTATCTGATTCCAATCCAGTTTGTGCATAACAATCATTATTATCTACAGAATAGCTTTCTTTATAATAACCAATACACGTACCATTAACTTCAACCCAATTAGGAGTACAATAATCACACTCTGAATACATATTATTATCTTCTGGAATATCATCTAAACTTCCACAACTATTAGAATCAGTATAAGAAATTAGTATTTGATCATCAACACCACAGGAATTGTTATCCAATACCCAAAAAGGCTTACAATTAACATTAATGTCTATTGAGCTTTCAACATCTACATACTCTTCTCCAGGATCACAGTAGCCTAAATAATCATCGGCAGTTACTTTTACTGTATGTACTCCGGGAGTGGTATTTGCAGGTAAAGTAATTTCACAATTCATAGTGTAAAGATTATTTATATCATAATCACCTACAAGGTCAGTTTCACAACTGCCTATTACTTCAGTACTATCATCTAAGAAAAATGCCCAATAATTATTATCATAGTAATGCCAACCAGTCCAATTAATTTCTATTTCAATAGTTTCATTTGGATCAACTAGGGAAGTTTCAATGTTTATACTATCAATTGAAGTTACACTACTTGCATAACTGCAATTATGAACTATTTGAGTTGTAGTATCACATAAAATATTTTCTCTTGCTGTATTCACATTAAATAGAACATTTACAGTTCCAATATTATTTGAAGTATCTTCAGCATAGAAAGTTACATCATTGTCCCCTTGTATAAAAGTATACATTTCTTCGTAGGGATAATCCAAAGTAATGTTTTCATTACCATCATCCATCCAAACGGTATTTAAACAACTAACTCCTCCGCCACCACCACTTGAACTTGAAGAACTACTACTTCCACCTTTTAAATTAAGTTTTAATAATTTTTCTTTATCAACTTTATTGGAATTCATAATAATTTCAGTAACAGGTTCTTCTTCAATGAAATCTGTTACAGCTAATCTAACCAAAATATTTGGATTAAAATATCTTATTGGCAATGGTGAATTAACACTTATTATTGGAGCTGTAGTATCTGGACAACCACGATTACATGAAGGCCCGGCTTCAATTTGACAATCATCACCAACATCTAAAATACCATCATTATCATCATCTAGATCACAATCATTACCAATTTCATCATCATCACTGTTTGTTTGTGTAGGATTACTAACCTCAGGACAATTATCACTTGAATCGGAAACACCATCATTATCTATATCTGTTGTTGTTACAACATAACTATCATCTAAGAAAAAAACCCTATCATCTCCATCAGGATCATCAAATACTGCATCTATCCAAGACCTATAATTGTAAACACTGTCTTGATATGCTATTTTGAAGTAACCATTATCTCCCCAACCAGAACCCCAGCTGTTTCTTCCAATCCAGTATTGCCCACCATCATCATAACCAACTACATCAATTGCATGCCAATTAAGAAACCAGTCTTGTCCGTCAGTCCACCAACAAGAATCATCATAATAAACATCACCAGCATGATTGTCAACCCCAACACCATCAAAACTATCACAAACAACCATATATACAGTAATAGGACCTTCATTTGAAATTGCTTCTTTTATTGCGTCAGCAGTTGGAGAAACCGAATTATAATCAATTTTTACTAATTCATTATTCCAATTAGAACATTTATTTGAACAAACATTATTTGATGCAGTGTAACCAAAACAAGACTCCCTAACTATACCATTGTTTTTAATATATTCTAGCGCTTTACTTTCATAACCACCATCGCAATCTCCTGCTTCATTACTGCAAGAAATTAAATCTTGTTCAGCCAAATTGATATTAAATTCAGCCTCATTCAAATTGATATTAACTTTTGCTTCAGAAACTCCTACTGCTGAAAACGCCCAACAACTACCGCAAGAACTCTGATCTTTAATTGGTGTTAACCAGTTACCATTTTGGTTTCTCCAATCAAAAGCCGAAGGATGACTTCCTTTCAATGGCATGGTTTGCACATTACTCTGAGCTTTCATCATTAATTTATCAGGAATTAAACTATTCTTAGAATCATCATTTTTTGTGACATCATTAAATGTTTGAACTTTATTATTAGTTTTTATTTTGTTTGAATAAAAGTGCCAAACATCAATCTCTCCATCAACTGTGACACAAACTCCATATTCATTATTATCCACATCAATTCTTTTTTCATAAGAATTTCCTTCTTCAAGACAATATTCTGCAGCGGGGTTATTTATAGCCAAAACAGAAATACTAGAGACTATTAATACAATTAGAAATGACATATAAATTTTATTTTTCATTTTTTAACCCCTGGTGAACATTCGCCTTTTAGAAAAGCCCACTCCTCACATTCTGAACCATTGGAAAAAACACAAACGCCATATTGACTGCCATCTTCACTAGTGCGAATTTCTAATGTTCCACTATTTTCAATACAATGAACTGAGGCAGGGTTTGCTATTTGAGGTGTTTCCATATTCTTATTTAACTCTTTATTATTCAAAGAACACCCACTCACAAACAAAGTAATAACCAATATTAAAAATAATATTTTTATTGTTGCACCCACCTTTATGTAACAATAATTAGAGTAAATATATAAATATTTCTGTGAAAAAAACAATTTAAGGCAACTTAAACACAATTACATTTATAACACTCTTTCGGGGTCATTTAAATATTTTGGTGGTAAATGATAATGTTTATCTATATTTAATACGGTTCTTATAATCAGCATAATCCATACCAATTTCTTTATCATATTTTGTTTTTAACAAATAACCAACAAAAATAAAGATTAAAAGTATAATTGAAATTGGAAAAAGACCAAAAAATAAGAGTAAGAAAGCCATAATATATAATGGTATTTTTAAATTTAATAATATCAAAATAAGTGGATTCTTCATAGCTTCATCCCATAATTTAATTTGCTTTAATTCTTTTCTACGCTCTTTTCTTTCTCTCTTTTGTTCAGCTTCCCTAATGGGTTTTGTGGTATTAGTAAAAGTATTTCCTTTACATCTTGGACATATAGCGGGTTCACCTATACTTTTTCTTGTCTGCCAGTTATAATCACAGCTATAGCACTTATAATTATCTCCCGAAACCATTTTATGTTAATAATCAAAGAGATAATATAAATTTAACTAAGAAAGTTTTATATAATTAAAAGTAATTATAAAATAAATGAGAATTGCAAATATATTAATAATGATATCAGTTTTGTTTATGATAGCTGGATGTTCTCAAGAAATAACTTGTAATAAACCATACTTATTAGTTGGATCTGAATGTTGCTTAGATAAAGATGATAATTCGATTTGTGATAAAGATGAAACTATTACCTCAAACATTGAAGATCGTTCTGTTGAATCTGATAATAAATTAACAAACGATGACAAATCAAATAATGTGCCGCAAAATAAAGATTATGACATCGAACAACTAAAAGATAATATCAATAAAATTTACAATAGTGATAATTTAAATTGGAAAGAAGATGGTTTATATTATAATGTCGAACCTCAAAAATTAATTGTAATTGAAAATGTTGATGAAAAGTTAGTAGATATAAATGACTTTGAAGAAAGATATGCAAGTAATGATTGGCAAGGTTATGGACATTTTTTAGGGGATTCATATCTTCTATTAAATAGATTACATACTAAATATGATTCTGAAACATTCGAAACTGAAAGTAAATATAGAGAATATTCTCAAAAAGGTTATCAAGTTGAACAAAAGATTATAGAAAAAACAATAGAATTGGATGAAGGTTATGTTAAAGAATATCAAAATTTTAATTGGTTATTTAGTCAATATGGTTATCATGTTGGGTCATATGTTGATACCCTTCTTATTTACAAAATATATTGTTCACCTGATTTAGTTGTCTTTTTAAGACCAAAGTGGGAAGATATGAGGATTAGTTGGAGAAATGCCAAAAGTGAAACAGCATATGGTAATTGGGAAAGTATTGTTAGAAATGTAAGAGAAAACTTGTTAAATAAGTCAAATGAAATTCTTAAAACATGTCCTGTTGAAAAAAGTTATTTTGAAAATATAAATAAAAATGATTTTGAAAGTGTAAAAAGTAGTTATTATTATTATCCAATTGACTTTGAAAGGAACTGGGATTTTAAAATTGACATTTCAGAAGTTGAACTTGTACCTGTACTTGATAATAAAAATAGGATTATTCAAGAAAAATACGCATTGAAAACTATAAATGTAGTATTTGAAAATAATGATGATCTAGATTTATTAGGTGAATTCTATGTAGATGTTAAAGTAATTAATGAAGATAAAATTAAAGATGATTTTTCATTAAATAAAGTAGTTGATGCAGGTAATGATGGATTTACACCAAATGAAAAAAAATCATTAGAAATAAAATCAATGAAATTACCATCATTTTATAATGAAATTGAAGTGGAAATAAGTTTTCATGTAGTGGAATTTTCTAATTATCCAATAAAAGCTAATTTTTTAATAGATAGTAATGGCACTATTAAAATAATTTAGAACATTTTTTTATTTTTCCATCTTCTCCATTAAATAATCTACCAAATCACAATATTCATTAAACATTTTATCCAGAAATTCAGCTTTCTCTTTACCTTTCTTAGATTCAAGCACTTCTAAACCCTTAAGAGTCTTCAAAGTTAAGACTAATGAAGTAAAATGTACCACTTCCATCCTCTTTTTCTTGTGATACTCATCAAGTAAAACTAACTTCTTTTCTAGATAATTAAAATGTTCAGTTGCAAACCCATCTTTATAATATCCTTTAACTTTAGAATTTTCCCATTTATTCATTGCACAATCTGAACTTTTATCTAACAAATCTTTAAACTCATCACTGGTTATCTTCTTATCGTCACAGAGAGTTATTAATTCAAAATGATACTTGGCTAACTCTTCACCATTCAATTTTTCAAATATTTTTCCCAATTGCAATCTGTACCGCCTCCATTTGAACTTTTAATTTTTCATTAGTTGTAGAATTTTGAATTGAGTTAGTAACTTGACAACCATATAGGGCCAATTTTAACCAACTTCTTTTTTCATCTGCTAACCCTTTTTTGGTTGCCATCTTTATAGCTAAATCCCGACATTTGATTGCTACAAGCTCGTTTTTATCACGTAAAGAGGGAACAACCCCCCCCTCCCCTTGTGTTAATTCTTTTGTCATTTTATTTTTACCTCGGTGTTGATACATTATTGTAATTACAATATTTTTACTATTCCCGGTCTGCGCTGAAACAAATCACCATTCTCCAACATTTTCCCAATAGTTTGCTCAACATTTTCTTTACCAAACTCTTTACTCAATTTTCCTATAATATTTTCAATATTTTCACCTTTTGCTTTTTCTGCGCATAATTTTATTTCATCTTTTAATCCAAATAACACCTGTTCTACTACAACTTCTGACAACTTTTTACTTTCATTTTCTTGGGAGTCTTGGGAGTCGGGGACTTCATTTTTCTCTTCATTACCAACAGATACACCGTGATTTGAACTCTCAGAACTCCCATCACTCCCAGAAAACAATTCCTTTCCTTTCATAATCAGGTAACTTTTCTTGCTACTTTTCACCATCAATTTATTGATTTTGTCACCAGTAACAGGTTCAATCCCAAACCTTTCCAAAACGTTAAAATACCAATTCCATCTTTTTTCAAAAATCTCTAAAACTTGCCCAGGTCTATAATTTTCATACTTTTTTACCTCCTTTTTTGGCCATTTCTCAACGTTTTTTGTCACTTTTTGGGCTAAAATTGCCACTTTTTCAGCCATTTTTTCAACAACAATTTCTTCAATTTCAGGATTTTCGTACAATTCTAAACAAACAAGGTCTAATAACAACCGTTTTTTCCCAGAAATGCTATTGAAGTATGAATCCATGTATTCCTTGTAAACTTCACCGCTGAATGCTGACACCATTTTTGTAAGTGAATCTACATTCAAGTCAAACAGTTCAGCTGCGTGGGTTTTCGCATCTTCTAACAATAATTCAAAATCAATAGACTTATCATTCATCAATTCTTCAATTTGGTCAAAGAACGCGAGGTTAATCGCCCCCCCTTTCAAATGTTTGTAGTTATGTTGCATCCCGGAAATAAAATCTTTCAGTTCACTTATATCAGCTTTGTTTTTCAGTTCCTGCAGTAGCTCCCCTTGCTCCTTTGTGTAACATTGCCATAACCATTTTTGAACTTCTTTATTCTTGAACACAGAGGTATATTTCTTAGAAGTGTGCCTTTGAACAAAGTGCCATAGTGCCTGTGCTTTCTGTTGTTGACTTATAGATATTGGTTCTCCTTTGACCCCTTGTAAATCAGGTCTAAAACATACAATTCCTATTCTTGAACCAAATGCAACGAAGTTAGTGGTGATTTTTGCTACAGTATTGGTAAAAGACAGTGCTGCTTTTTCTGCATCCATACTCCCCCATTGACTAATCCCTTCATTCATAATATTCTTTGAGTTACTTTGCATAAAGAAAGGATGACACCCGTGACATTCTGAACCCATACCTGCTGTATTCTTGAACTCACCTTTCTCAAGATAATTAAGAAAATGTCCACCTTGTACATCCGTAGCATACTCTTTGACTTCATCAGCCGCTTGTAATCTTGTTTGCCCGTCAAATGCTCCACGTTCACGTTTATCTGCAGTTGAGAACCCTAATGCACCAGCAATGGTAATTTTATCGTGGTTTGTCCCTATGCTTGCTGCTGAAGAACTTTTACCTATCTTTGTCCCTGTTTGAACAGATGCATGAGGTTGATATTGCATTATGTGAAAGTTATACTTCACTGACTCAACTTCTCCAAAAGTAGAAAGATATATTTTATCAATAATGGGGGGACGTTCCAACCCAGCATTAATAGCTTTCATTAATACACTTTTTAACCCCTTAGTAGATTTCAGTTTGTTGATATCAACTGGTGGGATAGGTTTCAAAAAACAATTAATAGTTGTATGTCTCTCCACGATGCCTTTCTTAAGTTCTTTAAATCCGATTGATTGTTCGCCCCGCGCAGTCTGCACGCCAATATTCTTAGCAATAAATGATAGTGTTTCAAAACTAAGTTGTTTTACTAAATCAACCACTTCTTTCTTTGTTAAGTAGCCTATATATTCAGAAACCAGTCCTTTGTTAAGAAAATAATTATCCGGTGCAACAAGTAATTTGGAACGGTTTCCTACACCTGCAAAAGTTTCATAAATGGTATGTTGTGGTAGAAACTTAATGGCACCATTGACAATCTTTTCATCGCGTATTTCATAGATTACACCTTTATTGTCAAACGTGGTTTTCTCTCGGAAGCCACCAATATTGTCCAATACAGAAGAAACATGTACTTTTTCAATCTCAACGGGTTTGTCAAAATTGGTTTCAGTTCTCTTTTCAAATTTAGCTCTTGCTTGTTTAAGGTCTTCAAACAAGGTAGTTTTCAATAAATGTTCTAAGACATCATTCTTAGTATATTTTTTCTCAGCAGGTTTACCAGTTGATGTTTTCCCTGCAAAAGTTTTATTAGTATTAAGAAGGAAAATTACACCAGCTATTTGTTTTAAGTTCGTCTCTTTAATTTTCTTTTTAGCATCCCACTGGAGGTATTCTTTTGTCTCCCCTTTAGCAGTAATATGTTTAACATTAATTTCCAGAACAATGTCTTCTTCTAGTGTAAATTCAGAAGAGTTAAGATATTTAGATAATTCTAACACTTCAGGAGTATTGATTTCTTCTCGGCCGGTTTCCATCAGTACTTCTCCTCCAATATTTTCAGGACTTTATTGTAAATACGCGGCCGCAACAAACCAACATGATTATTTGAAACTAACTCGTACTTTTTTGCAACATAATTCATTGCCCGTGTAGGTATAGGGTCATCCCGAGGTATAATCCGCATATTCTTAGCTTCTACCCAAGCATGAAATATTGCCCCATCATCTAACGAATTTGAACCTGCTGATTTATGCTTAGTGCCTGCATCTTCACAAGAAAGGTAACCACTTTTCACACACAAAAACTGTAACGCATTGAGTGATACATTATGTCTCCAGCAGTGTCCCAACCCGTTAGATATAGAGAAATTCGTGCCTGTTTTTGAACCATGCAATGGATGGGATTCAGGTTTACCTTCACTTATAGATACAATATTATTAATAGATAAGTCAAACAATGCTGATCTGTTGCCTTTAGAAGCTATCGTTATATTTTTTAAACAAGGTCTTGGATGTTTCTTTATTTTCACTGCTACTTTCTTAAAGAAATCTGGGAATTCTTCATAAGTAATAGTTATTGGTGATTTTATATTTAATGGGGTGTAGCTGCCCAAATCTGGGTCGTTCTTAGCAATTTCCTTGTCTTTAGGTGATATTGGTTCTTTATCAATCTCGTCTTCAGAAGTATAACAATAAGACCCAGAGCAAACTACATACTGGTCACAAGAACGCACCTCACCATGGTCTGTTGGTATATTTACTTTAGCTGATTTGTCTTTATCCCAACAGAAAGCATGAAAGCCTACGCGTTTACGGGAGATCTCAGTTAAAGTGTTTGGTAAATCAATTTCATAATTTAAATCATCAATGTCAATTATAACTAAAGGGTCATCTGCACGTGCAGCTAAACCAAGATTTCCTCCATCTTGTAATCTTTTAATTGCTTCATCGAAAGAAAGTCGTGCGTGTGGTGATTTCCAGCTGGCTCTGCTTTCTTCACACTTTGAACATACAATTTTTTTACCTTTTTTAATCCATCTTGCATTACATCTTAAACAGACATTCTTAGAACGTAAAGAAATAGCATTAGAGTCAGGTGCTTTACCACCTCTTTGAACAGGAAAAAACCAAGGAACATATCCCTCCGGTGCATCACTCATTAATTCTCTGTAGAATATTTCAAACGATTCTGGGCGGGTTTTATGAAGAACCATTATGATACCCCCTAAAACGTTCCGCAGTAGATTGGATTGATAGAATTTGCGACTTGTTGAATGTATGTTTCCCTCTTGCTGTTCTGATAAATATAAAATTATCATCTTCTCCTAAAACAATTCCTAGAAATACACATGGTTCTCTCCCATAATAGTCTTTTACCACGAATTTTTTACAAAAAATTTCACTTTTCATTTTTCAATTTCGGTTTCAAAGAATTAACTATTCCTTACCGCTATCCTCCAGTCGATTACTTTCTTCTTGCTCAAAAAAGAATTTCCTAAACGTTTGTAACTCTTCAGAAAACTGCTCTTCAAGTTCGGAGGACAATTTGGTCAAAGTCATTTGTCCACCTCTAGCTTTAGACTGCCGTCATTAAGAAATTCCACGACAATACCGCAACCTTTTTGCAATTGATGATTTTGAACCCATATAGATGGAAGTGTTATTTGCAAGCTTCCTCCAGAGATTGATGTTTTTCTTATTGTTTTCAAGTTCATGAGTAGAAGAAATATTATTTCTTTATAAGTGGCCAGCACCGGATAAAAGCTTTTGGCGATTAAAATAGGAATGTTTATATATCTCTTCAACTTTTGTTATATTTATGAGCAAAAACGGATTGTCTTTAGGGAGTGAACAGTTCAGAATAATTGATAGGATGATTCATGCAGATGTAGATGCAAAAAAAAGAATTATTTTTCCAAAAACAAAACATACCGAACTTCCGAATCATCTTTCTAGCAAAAATCTTTGGGTTACTATGCGTTTTTTCAAAAAGCTAAAGATATCACAAACAAGAGACATGAGGGATGCATTGGGTAAAAGTAAAGGTTTGGTTATAAACGACCAAGCATTGTATTTAAACCAAAAACAAGCTATGAATAAACTAGCAGGTAGAAAATATGAGACCGCTAAATCAAGGGTGTACAGCATAAAAGCTGATGCAGGAACATATAAAAAATTATTTTTGTATTATTACAGAATAGACAAAGCATGGGAGTTTTTGGGGTCAAATTATGCAGGATTTTTAGCATGGTGTGTTCCATTAGAAAAATGGTATAATTTGAAACCATATTTGGGGGAGGACTTTCTAAAAAACAAGAAGTATAAATCCGGTTTAGAATTGTTAAAAGCTCATCATTACATTCCACCCTCATTTTTACATATAATTTACACCAATCCTAGCACAATCGAGAACAGCTGGAAAACATATTTCAAATTATATAAAAATAAATGTTTTTCATTAAAAACAAGTTCCGTACTGGCAGTTCTTAAGATCTATGAGAGCTTTTGGACATATGAGTTGTTTAGGTCACCTATGGGGGAAGATGATGACCCAAAGAACATTAGAGGAATTTGCAAATTGATGCTAAAATTAACCAATAAAATTGCTGAACATATTCAAGATTATTCAAAACCATTAAAAAATTCGGAGGAAAAACCAAGTAAAGCTCTTAACAAATAACCCAATGGATATAACTTCCACCAGGGGCTTTTCACACTTCTAGTTCAGAACCAGTGGGCCCTTTTTGGGCTACAAAATTTATATTTCACATTCATTCAAACCCATTTGAAGAGAATTCTTTAACATTTTGGAAAGCTACAGGAGACATTACAGATATTATTGAAAGTATTCGAAAGAATAGTAATATGTGAAGATTAGGAAATAAAGTGCCATAATTAACTTATTTTGTACTTTTTTTACAAAAATAGTTAATTTTATAAAGAAGTGTGCTTTTTATTTGTAATTATGCCAACAAAATATGACGTCTTTGCAGCAATCATTGAACATGCTCCTTGTAAAGCTAAAGATCTTCCATTTAATGTAAGAATATATTCTCACTTAAAAAAATTAAAAGAAGAAAAAATAATCAAAGAAAGTAATGGAAAATTAGTCCCAATTGCAAATAAAGAGACAAAATATTTGTTTAGTGTAATTAAATATTCATTAAAAAACGGTTTGGATTATAACATTTTGTTATCAAAAAACATGCCTTTGGTAATTAAAGAATTGTTTGTGAGTGTACCAAATTTAAGACCAAAAAGATTATCTGGAAATAAAGATAATACTTTCTTGATGCATTATCTTGAAAAACATCAATTTATCCTTCTTACAAAAAATAAACCGAAAAAGGGTATTATTTTAAACCATCAGTTGTTTAATAATATTTTAGCATTAAACAATATTTCTGTAAAAATAAGAACCAGTAAATTTTCAAATGTAAAAGATAATGTTCTTAGGATAAAATCTGATCCTTTAAACCCTTTTGATGATAAAGTGTTTGCCTTTCTTTCTGGATCTGCACAACTTGAAGGAAGTACAGTAACTATTGGAGAAACAAAAGAATTAATCATCCAAGATATTTATCCGGATAAACCAAAGAAAGATATACAAATGGTTAAAAACTTAAACGAAGCCATGCATTATGTTTTAGATAACATTGAGAAAGATATTACTGTAGATAGCATTAAACAATTAAATAAACTTGTTCTCTTTAGTTTACATAGAAACGCTGGAAAGTTTAAAAAAACAGAAAATAAAATCCAAGGTAATCCTAACTTTAAGACTGCTCAACCTTCTTTAGTTCCATCTTTAATGGATAAATATTGTTTAAAAATTAATGAAGTTACAGATAGAAACAAGATTATAGATATAATTGGATACTCTCATAACGAATTACAGAGAATACATCCGTTTAGTGATGGCAATAGCAGAACAACAAGAATGGTATTAAATTGGATTTTGTTAAAAAATCATTTTCCTTTGCTTATTCTTAAAATGGGATGCTTTGACGAGTATATGGTTTTGACAAAGTTATCTAAAATAAGAGATGATAAAAGATTAACAAATTTATTTCATCATTTGTTATTGCATGAAAGTTTAGTTAAAAATTAAAAATTTAACATTTTGGAAAGCTACTGGAGACATTACAGATATTATTGAAGGTATTCGAAAGAATAGTAATATGTGAAAATTAAATTACTCCTAAGATTTCTGAGAAGTTACTAAAAACAAAATTATTCATATCCCTTAACTTCAGACAATGGAGTATCACTATCAATTAAATTACTACCACTACCAACATAAACCGTTTTCCCATACCCATATTCAAAGTGTCCAATTCCCCAAGGAAGATTTATAATCCTCGGACCATCATTATGCTTCCAAATAGGATGATTCCTATCACCCTCTTCTTGATAAATTTTTAAAGGAAATCCATGTCGATCTGTTCTTTCATCTGTAATGACCATTGCATTTAAGTCTTTAGCAGGGTCTAAAATTAAGTCAAACAATTGTTCTCTCCATTCTGGATCTTCTTCAGAAAATATGTCTATTGCTCCCTTGATGAATAAAACATCAAGATTTATTTTACCAACATAACCTTTAAATTTTTCTTTGTCTGAAGAATCGCCATTAAAATCGTATTTGGAATACCAAAATCTTTTAACTCTTCTAGATTTATCTGTAAAGCGAATTAAAGCATTATCATAACTTTTATCCCTTTGCAAGTCTGATTCAGGAATGAATATTGGTTTTCCTTTATCATTTATTTCATAATAATGAATACCTATTACTTTACCTTCAAGAATAGAGATAATATCTGCCACAGCAAGACCACCAACCCCATTGGTGCTAGGAAATGTCCATCCAGAAAAATTTTGATTATCTCCAGTTTCTAGAAAATTAAGATATTGTGTATTCATCCAGCTTAAACCAGTCATTGCAGATTTATCATATGACGATGCATATTTCATAAAATTTTCAAGGGATTTAATGGAACCAAATTTATTTTTTCCTTGAGAAAAAACATCTTTTACTCCTTCAACCATTAAAAATGGATGTTTTACATCAGTTCCACCAAAAGGATAATATACTACATTTCCTGATAATTCTACTTGTTTGGCAATATCTACGATGAAATCTAAATATTTGGAAAGCCTCCCCCCATCTTTCACCAATTGATCAATTCGAGAATAATCCCTATAAAAATCATTAAAAGATCTAGTCAAATTTTCTAAATCAAGTACATTGCCCGCTCCCCCAGATAAATGATGAGTTTTAACCATAAGAAAAAAAGATTAGGCCCATTTATAAACTTTTGGGTGCATTTATTACTGGGCAGTGAAAATACTATGGGGATGACAATACTAAGTGCTTAGCAGTAATCTTTAAAAACAATCTCTGATTCTCAGTTCTTAATGGTTGATTGGGACAAAATACAGCAAAAGTGGCAAAATGAGTGGAAAAAAGCAGAATTAGGCAAAGCTGAAGTTAAGAAAAACAAAGAAAAGTTTATGATGATTTTTGCTTACCCAGGTATATCAGGATTTCTACACGTTGGCCATATGCGAGGATTTTCTTACACTGACGCTATTTGTAGGTATGAAAGATTAAACGGTAAGGAAGTGTTATTTCCAGTAGGAACACACGCTTCAGGTAACCAAGCAATATCTTTCGCTAAAAAAATTGAAAATAATGATCAAACTTGGATTGATTATTTAAAAAATAACGGTTGTCCAGAAGAAAAAATTAAAGAGATGACTAACGCTGATAAAATTGTTGAATATTTTAATGAAGTTTATGTCAACGATTACTGGAAAAAGTTTGGTTTTTTATGTGATTGGGACAGGTTTACTTGTACAACATTTCCAGACTATGAAAAGTTTATCCAATGGCAGTTCAAAAAACTGCAAAAAAAGAATTTATTAGTACAAAAACCGTACTTTGCAACTGCTTGTACTAACTGTGGACCAGTAGCTGTTGACCCGTCTGAAACGGACATTTCTAAAGGTGGTACGGCTGAAAAACAAGAGTTTACATTACTTAAGTTTGAATATGGTGATGATTTTTTGGTAGCTGCTACTTTAAGACCAGAAACTGTTTACGGACAAACAAACTTATGGATTAATCCTAACGCTGATTATGTTAAAGTTGAAGTTGAAGGAGAAAACTGGATCATGAGCAGAGAAGCAGCAGAAAAGTTAAGTTATCAAAAAGATGATGTTATCTTGAAAGAAGATGTTGATCCAAGAAAAATTATTGGACAAACAGTTATTGCACCAGGTGTTAACAGAGAAATACCGGTACTGCCAGCAATATTTTGTGATGCAGACATGGGCTCAGGTATCGTAACTTGTGTACCTAGTGATGCACCTTACGATTATGTTGCGTTATTAGATTTAAAAAATAATGAAGAAGAATGTCAGAAGTATGGACTAGATCAACAAGATGTCAAAGATATTAAACTAATTCCGATAATCAAATCTAAAGGTTACGGAGATTTTCCTGCAAAAGAAATTGTTGAAAAGTTAGGAATAAAAGATCAACATGATTCAAGATTGGAAGAAGCTACTAAAGAAATCTATAAAGCAGGATTTCACACGGGAATTTTAATGGATACTTGTGACAAGTATGAAGGTAAAAGAGTTGAAGAAGCTAAAGAGCTGATGAAAGCTGAATTATTAGAAGCTGGTAAAGCTGACACGTTCCATGATTTAAGTGAAGAAGTTATTTGCAGGTGCGGAGAAAAAGTTGTTATTAAACGTATTGACGATCAATGGTTTATCAAATATTCAGATCCAGAATTAACTGAACGAAGTAAAGAACAAGTTAAAGAAATGAACATTTATCCACAAGAGTATCATGAAAATATGCCGGCTGTATTAGACTGGTTTAATGATCGTGCTTGCGCTAGGTTAGGAAATTGGTTAGGCAGCAAGTTTCCGTTCGATGATCGTTGGACAGTAGAACCTATCAGCGATTCAACTTTGTACCCAACATATTATATCGTTTCAAAATTTATTAATAATGGTACTCTAACAGTAAAAGATCTTAATGAAGAATTTTTTGATTATGTCTTTTTGGGAGAAGGTAAAGGTAAAGATCAATGGAAAGCTGTTAAAGAAGAGTTTGACTACTTTTATCCGTTAGATATTAATTTAGGTGGTAAGGAACATAAAACTGTTCATTTCCCAGTATTTTTAATGAATCATGTTGCTATACTTCCTGAAGAAAAATGGCCACGAGGAATTTTTGTTAATTGGTGGGTTACTGGAGATGGTTCAAAAATTTCAAAAAGTAAAGGTGGTGCAGTTCCAATTCCAGAAGCTGTAGAGAAGTATAGTGTTGATGCTATGAGGTTATATTACGCACACATTGGTTCACCACATATAGACGTTGTCTGGACAGAAGAGATAGTAAATAATTATAAAAATGCTTTAGAAAGAATTTATTCTTTAGTTGAAAACTTAAAACAGTTAGATGGAAAAAGTAAACTTATCGATTCATGGTTAGAATCTAGAGTGAACGAACATGTTAAAAAAATTGTTCAATCAATGAAAACTTATGATTTAAGAGAACTAGCATCAACTGTTTACTTCACTTTGTACGATGATTTACGATGGTACATAAGAAGAGGCGGAGAAAACAAAAAGATAATTAGTGAAGTTATTGATACGTGGGTAAAACTAATGAACCCGATAACGCCTCATTTAAGTGAAGAAGTTAACGATAACGGCAAACTTGTTTCTGCGTCTGAATGGCCACAATTTGAAACTGAAAAAATTAGTTTAGCAGCTAACGCTAACGAAGAACTTGTTAGAAGTGCAATGGAAGGAATGAGGAACGTTTTAAAATTAGCCAAACTTGATAAAGCTAACAAATTTACTTTCTTTATTGCTGAAGATTGGTTGTATGAAATGTTTAATCTTATTTCTGCAGAAATTAAAGTAACTCGTAATGTTGGCGAGATAATGAAAAAAGTTTTGCAATTAGAAGAAATGAAAATGAAAGGTAAAGAAGTTAGTAAAATTGTAACATATTTATTGAAAGATGTTTCTCGGATACCCAACTTCGTTACTTCACAAGATGAAGAGTTTAAAGCTATGAGTGATGCTAAAGAATTCTTAGAGAAAGAGTTTAACTGCAAAGTTGAAGTTAAGAAAGAGTCTGATAATCCTAAAGCTAAGTCAGCAATGCCCGGTAAGATTGGGATATTGGTTGAATAATTATGGGTTATAACATTCTAATGTTACACAAACTTTCTGTTTAGAGGAATCAGAGTTATCACCAACAAAACTACAATTACTAGCCAAACCTTGTGCAAAACTGGGAGATTTTCCATCTGAATACAATTCTTGAACTAAATTAGCACGGGCAGCGACAGTAGCATTGTCTATCAAAATTTCTTTTGACAAATTTCCTGACGCACAACCAAAAGTTCGATACCCATTATCTATTTCAGTAACATAATTTATCTTTCCACTTTTACCAGTAGCACAACCACTACTTACTGCAAGCATAGCAGCCAATCCAAGTGTTACTATTCCTCTAATTAGTTTACTCATTATGATAACCCCGCTCAAATCTAGCTTCTATTGTTTTTTGAATAAGTTCTCCAGGCGGAATAATATTAAGAGTACTGTAACAAATTTCTGTTTGATGATTAATACCCTCTATTTTTTCAATTGCAGGACCAACAATAGAAGGATCCATAAATACATTTCCTATATTTTTTACTGATTCACGAAGATCACTAACCTGGTCTCTGATTATTTCAGCTTCATCAAGTGCATTTTCAAAGAATGGACGACAATACTGTTGTTTTAGTTGTGTTGCCACGTTAGAGATATATTTTTGCATGTCTGGACTAAGATAACTTGCAAAAGCTTTAGCGCTATCAATATGAGATTGTAATTTACCCATTTGAACTTTCATATGTTCAATAGAACAGTCTGGATTTACTCCATTAACAATGTATTCAGCGTCATTTAAGCTAGCATACATTTCATTTTCACTAGTTCCTTTAGCTTGGTGCATAATTTCTTTCGCAGTAGGACCAGTTCTTTCAGGTTCTCTAACAACATAATTAGTAGGAGCACAACTAGTAATAACTGCTGTAGCAGCCAAAAGTAATACAATATCAGTTAATCTTCTCATTTTAGAGTAGTTAATTTATTACCATTTATAAACTTATAGAAAAAAAAAAAGAAAAATAAAAAAAAAAGAGATTTATTCTCCCCAAGCAAGAATTCCCATTAAAATCAGGTTAACTATAGGAATTAACATTAAAATTCCCCACCAACCAGGTTTGTTTCTTGCTTCAGCGATTTTCCACCAAATGTAAACCATTGCTACTGCCATTAATAAGCTTCCTAACAAAGGAATTATTGGTAAGAAAATTACAAATATCCACGCCCAATGTAATTTACCGATCTTAAGCATCAAGTAAAGGTTTGCTATTGGAATCCAAGCTAACCAAGCATTTGCCGTATCAGTTCTTTTAGCAATGTACATTAAAGCTAAAGCTCCATAGATATAAAATGCTAGAAACACTAAAGCCATTACTCCTAATGCTGCTCCCAGAAAGGGCATCAACATTCCAAAATCGTTTGCCATCTTTTTATACACCTCATTATAAGTTTTATTAAATGTTATTTTTATTATATATAATAGTTTTGTTTTAGTTAAATTAGAAAGAAATGTGAGATTTATTGAATTTTTGATAAATTTCCATTAATAATTATTGGTTTAACTGCTTCAATTTCGGTCTTGTAAAATTGAATATCAGGGATATCGTTTAATAAAAATATTTTTTGATTTAATATATGAGCAAAACCAATCTCCATTAAAGTATTTCCACCAATATAGTTACTAACACCATGTTTATCATAATTTAAAACTAACACTGCATCTGCTCCTTGCATAGCATCCCAGAACTCTCTAATAGCATCTTTATTGTTTTTTTGATCGATTTTTATAATTTCTTTTTCCTCATCAGTCTTACCAATAAATGCTTCATGTAAATCAGTCACAAAAGCATTATGATCTAATTCATTTAATTTATCACGAACTTCAAGCATTTTTTCTGTAAATTGCATACTTCCAATAATTCCGATTCTCATACACAAAGAAAAAGATAACTACTATAAAAATATTATTGTAACAAATAACTTTTTAGTTAAATTTATATTACTTAATCATTTCTAATAATAGATGAGTTACAAAATCTTCACAACCGATGAGTTTGATAAGCGATACAAAAAACTTGACAAACAGTTACAACAAGCAATTGCTAAAGAGATTAATCAACTTGAAGATAATCCATTTGTTGGAAAACAATTAAGTTATCCCTTCTTCAGAGAAAAGAAAATTATGAATTATCGTGTTTATTATCTAGTTTATGAAGAATATGTAGTTGTTTTCGTTATTACAATTAGCACCAAACGAGATCAACAAAATGCAATTGATAAAATTAAAACATTAATACCATATTATCAAGAAGAAATTAAAAATAAACTTAATTTGTAGCCTTTTTCCAAGGTTTAATTCGTCCTGCTTTAATATCCTCGAGTCCTTTAACTAACGAAACTAACAAATCCTCATCCACCTCAGCTTTATGTTTGAGCATTTCATACTCTTCTTTAGGGATAGTAACTGTTTCCATAGGGATTAAATGACTCTTTCTGTATATATACTTTTCTGTTAAAAAGTTCATTTTAGTTAAATTTATATTACTCAACCAATTACATCCAGATATGAAGAAAATTCCGCTTAAAAGTAAAGAGTTAAACAAAAAGCTTCCTCATTATCAATTAAATCTTAGTAAAAAAGATCAAGTAGTATTGTTAGAAGATGAACTGAAAATAATCATAGTTAACAAAATTCCATCGTTTTTTTATTATAATGATAAAATTGTTCCTACATTAAAATATTTACAAAATAATTCAGTTTTGAAAAAAATTACTGTTGACATGGGAGCAATAAAATTTGTTGTTAATGGTGCTGATGTAATGAGACCAGGAATCACAGAAATTGAAGATGGTATTAAAGAAAATGACTTTATTGTTATTATTGATACAGATAATAAAAAACCGTTAGCAGTAGGTATTGCTTTATTTAATTCTGAAGAGATGCAAACTAAAGATTCTGGCAAAGTTATTAAGAATATTCATTATGTTGGAGATGAGATTTGGAAAATAGAATGAAAATGGACAAAAAAATAAATGATATCTTAAAAGATAAACCCTTCTCAAAATTATTAAAAATTAAGAAAATAGAACTTTTAGCAGGTGAAGGTGCACTTTCAAACCAGACTTATTTATTAATTGTTGAGGATAATAAAAAGTATAAACTCAGATGTTGTTCAAAGATTGAGCAAGCAGAAAGAATAGAACGAAACGTTAAACTTTTACCTAACGCGTTTCCTAAATTTCTTGGAAGAGACAAGAATTATGTTTTATTTGAATGGATTGATGGAGAACTTCTTTATGATGTATTATCAAAATCAATACCTAAAGAAGTTTATTATCAAATTGGTGAGATTGTTGGTGAAGCTCATGCTTTAAATGATATTAATCTTTCAAAGTCTCCAGATAAGTTCTTTAATTATATAATTAAACAGATCGAGGAAGGTAAACAAATTGGAGATGACCTTCTTAAAAAGATTGTTCAAATATATAAAAAACTGAAAGGAAAATTAAAAGTAGATATTGTTTTAGAGATAAATGATATTCAGCCCAGGAATTTTATGATTAAAAACCGATTAAACCCTGAAAAGATAAAAGTTTATTTTGTGGATGAGGATGGTTTTGGACACAAAATTAAAGGTTTGGGATTAGCAAAACCGCTGCTTATAGAAGGATTAATTAAAACTAAAGAGCAAAAGGATGCGTTTTGGGAAGGATATAATAAACATCATGATAGTACTTACTTTGATAATAAATATCAAGAGTTTGTAAAATTCATGCAAATAATTCGTTCCTTGGCTGTAAGATCAAGAAAGAACATGGACATCTCTAACTCGCTTGATTTGATTAAAAAATATTTAGAATGATAACTAACAAAACCACTAAACAAATAATTTCAAAGAAAGAAAGAGTTTGTACTACATTATTATCACAAATAAGAGGATTAATGTTTAGAAAGAAACAAAATTTAATAATGATATTTCCAAAAGAAAGGAAAATATCTTTACACAACTTTTTTGTTTTCTATCCATTACAAATAATTATTTTAGATAAGAATAAAAAAGTTATTGAAATTAAAAATAATTTTAAACCGTTCACTTTTTGGAATTCTAGTAAGAAAGGCAAATATTTGATAGAGATAGGAAAAGAAAAAAGTTTGGTTAGTTTGAATGATCAGTTATTGTTTTAATCCATTTGGTGGTCCGCCAGTAATAATTGTAGTGGGTAAAGTTCTTTGAGAACGAACTTCTTCCAGCGAATCATCATACAACTTTAATCCTTCAATACGTCCTTCAAGTTCTTCAACAAGATCTGGATCTAACAGATTTTTTTTATATTCAAGAGTAATTCTGTCCAAACCAATAAAAGCTACATCCCCACAATTTCCATCTTCAATTAAATCTTCTATACCTTCAATTGAAGAATAAGCCCTATCCTGATGAGTTGCTTTATGATAACCATTCTCAAGAATTATACATTCAGCTACTTGAACTTCCTCTTTTGAAAAATTTTCACCTTTCCTTAACAAAAAGTACTGATACATTAACTTCAAGAAATTAGAAGGGGTATAAATAAGTTATGGATTTACAAAAAGAGCACTTCAAAGTAGTAAACTACAAAACACTTAAATATATCCTTTAAATTACTATTTTTAATGAGATATGCATTAATTGGAGACATTCATGGAGCAGATTTAAACCCGTTAGAAGAAATACTTACAGAGGTAGATGCTTTAATTTGTACGGGAGACTTTGATAGTGTTGACAGTATCCTACAATTTAAAGAGATGGGAAAACGATTATTTTGTGATCACAAAAAGAAAATTTATTGTCTTCCTGGAAACCACGATTATGAACATGTTAAAAAAGAATTACTTTTAAGTTGTATTACTGTTAAAGGAGAACCAATAAGTTATGCCCAATTGAATCACCAATTACATAATGGTTCAGAAAGAAGCCAGAGAGCATTGAAATTCTTAAAAAAACTAATACGAGTAACTGATAAAACAACCAATTTAGATAAAAATCAATATGGAAAACAATTTAGAACAGTAATAGTTCATGGAGGATTGGCAGGCGATTTATTATCATCAGGTATAAATTCTTCTCATCCCAAGCCAGAATTATGGTATAGATTAAAATATGCAAAAGATTACCAAATGAACTTTGAGATTATGGAAGAGAACAATATAACAATAATGATTCGCGGCCATGATCATGGTGAACATCATTATCAAGAGTATGCTACTATAAATACAAAAGATGAAATTCAAATTTTTACCCCGCCTCATAGAAAACATTATCAGCTTCTTCAAGAACGTAAACATATAATTAATCCAGGAGCAATTTGTAGGGATGATTTTGCTATCATTGAAACTGGAATGGATATTAGATGTCCGGTGTTAATATATCAAAGATTCTAAAACAAATTATTTAAATAATAGTTACCTCATTCTATATTAAAATGATAGATATTAAACTGTTAAGAGATAATCCTGATTTGGTTAAAAAGTCAGAAGAAAAACGTGATAATGATCCAAAGATTGTTGACAAAGTTATTAAACTAGACAATCAATGGAAAAAGGAATTAATATTAATGCAAGAACTTAATCATAAAAGAAACCTTGTTTCTGAAGAAATTAATAAAGCTAAAAAATCTAAAGATAATAAACTAGCTGATACAAAAATTAAAGAAATGCGTAAAGTAATCGATACGATCAAAGAACAGCAAGATAAAGCTGAAGAATTATTAAAAAAGAGAAATATAGAATTGAAAAAAATAGGTAACATCTTACATGATTCTGTTCCTAAAGGAAAAGATGAATCAGAAAATAAAAAAATCAGAAAATTTGGTAAGACTCCTAAGTTTAATTTTCCAATAAAAGATCATATTGAGTTAGGATTAGATTTAGATCTAATTGATTTGGATACTGCTGCAAAAAATTCAGGTGCAAGATTTTATTATTTGAAAAATGAAGCTGTACTGCTAAGTCAAGCAATTCAACGCTTCGCTATTGACAGATTGTTAGCTAAAAAGTATACATTAATTCAAACACCGTTCATGTTAAACAGAGCAGCTTTAGAGGGTGGTGTTAATTTATCAGAGTTTGAAGATACAATTTATAAAATTGAAGGAGAAGATTTGTACTTAATAGGAACGTCTGAACATCCATTAGTAGCGTTAAAAAAAGATCAAGTTTTGTTAGAGAAAGATTTACCATTGAAAATTTGCGGGGTAAGCTCGTGTTTTAGGAAAGAGTTAGGTTCCCATGGTAGAGATGACAAAGGTATTTTTAGAGTTCACCAGTTTAACAAAATTGAACAAATTGTTTATTGTAAACCAGAAGACTCTTACAATTTTTTTGAAGAACTAGAAAAGAATGCTGAAGAATTGTTTAAAGAGTTAGGTCTTCCATTCAGAGTAGTACAAATTTGTACCGGCGATATTGGTGCTAAACAAGCGTTACAATATGATATTGAAGCATGGATGCCTGGACAAAATGATAAGAAAGGAAGATATCGAGAAGTTACTTCTTGCAGTAACTGTTTAGATTATCAAGCTGTTACGCTTAATACTAAATTTCTTGATACTAAAGGAGAGAAAAGGTATGTCCATATGTTGAATAATACTGCTATGACTGATACTCGTCCAATGATAGCCATTTTAGAGAATTTTCAAACAAAAGAGGGTACGGTTAAAATTCCCAAAGCTTTATGGCCGTACATGAATGGTATTAAAGAAATTAAGAAAAAGTAATGATCAATTATTCATTTCAATTATTTTTTCCATTGATCTAATAAATTGTAAAGTTTTTTCATCATCACTACAACGATACTCGCGGTTAATTTCTATTTGTATCGCAGAAATTCCTTTCTTAGCAACAAACTTCGTTACTGTGTTCTGATAAGCAGCACTAAAATAATTAAAAGAAACGTCTTTAATATTTTCTTTTTTAAACTGCCATTTCATAACATAAGGCAACAACCATTGATTCTGCAATGATTTCCCGTTCATCGTACCTAAATCAACAGCAAAAGGTCTAGAACTAGACGCGCCATGCAAATCAAAAACAACTTCGATTTCTGGATGGTTATCAAGGTATTTTCCTAAAGCGGCTTTAAAATCAGTATTGTCATAATAATTTGAATCAAGATCTTTATAATTCATATAAATGATTGGCACATCAGTTAACTCATGTAACATTTGAGCATAAGAACCAGTACAAACTTCCCTTAATTTTGTATTACCTTCCCTAACATGATTAATTGTATGTGGTGCAGTTAACAAAACTTTACCCGAACCTTCAATAATTTGAAAACTGTTTTCTCCAGCAGGAGTTTCCATATTTCGATTTTGGTAAAACACACGATCATAACTATTAGTATTATCTAAGATTTGTTGATCGTTTAATGCCTGTACTGAAAAAGCACAAACTAAAAGTATCACAGTTAAAAGCCATTTAATTTTCATAAACAAATTATCATGGTTGTGTATTTAAATATTGCTATTAAGAAATATTCAAACAACTTAACAACTATAAACCCAAAATCATTATAAACCATTAATTATTCCTCATAACTATGTCGTTATTCAAAGATATGTTAAAAAGTGGAGAAACTTTATTCAGGGATACAATTGTTCTAGATTTCGATTTTCAACCAAAAGTAATCAAATTTAGAGAAAATGAACAAATGAGGTTCGCTACTTCCATAAGACCTTTATTACAAGGATATAACGGTAGAAACTTGTTTGTTTACGGTGCACCAGGAATAGGAAAAACTACTGCATGTAAACATGTTATCAGAGAACTGGAAGAGGAAACTGATGAAGTTGCTCCTGTATACATTAACTGTTGGAAACATAACACTACTTACAAAATATATTTGAAAGTTTGTGAAAATTTAGGTTACAAATTTGTCCAAAGTAAAAAAACGTCTGAACTGTTTGATTTAATTAAACAAAAACTTAACAAAAAAAGCGTAGTATTCATTTTTGATGAAATTGATAAGTTAGAAGATACAGACTTTTTGTACGCAATTTTGGAAGATGTTTACCGAAAATCAATTTTCTTGATAACTAATTATCGTGACAGTTATTCAGAGATGGATGAACGTATCAGAAGCAGGTTAAACCCAGAATTTCTTAACTTTAAATCTTATAATGAATCAGAAGTTTCAGGAATATTAAGACAACGTAGAGAATACGCTTTCGTAACCAATTGTTGGGACGAAGAAGCGTTCAAAGAAATTGTTGAAAAATGTTCGGACATAAAAGATATTCGTGTAGGATTATACTTAATGAGAGAATCAGGAAACATTGCTGAAGAAAAAAATGCTAAAAAAGTTTCTTTAATTCATGTAGCTGACGCTATCAAAAAAGTTGACGATTTTCATATTAAACCAAAAGATGGACTTGACGATGATTTAAGACTAATTTTAGATTTAATTAAAGATCATAACGGTAAAAAGATTGGTGATGTTTACGCTGCTTATAGTACAATGGGCGGCGAGATGAGTTATAAAAGTTTTAACAGAAGGGTTAACAAACTGAAAGAAAGCAGATTTATCTCAACTGAAAAAGTTTCAGGAAGGGATGGTAACACTACATTAGTACATTATTCTGCTGAAAAAAAGCTGACAGATTTCTAAGTAAAATTTATAAAATTACAAGATAATTAGCTTAATATGGAAAGAATGATCGAAGATAGAAATATTTTAGACAAATTTTGTACAGAATTTTGTAACATTATTGAAAAGCACTGCAAATACATTGTTGTTTCTGGATTTTTGGTAATTGCTTCTGGTAGAACCAGAGGAACTGAAGATATTGATATGATTATAGAAAAATTAAGCTTTGAAAAATTTGAAGAAGTTTACCAAGATTTAATCAAAAACAATTTTATTTGTATGCAATCAAGTAACGCTAAGGAAGTTTATGAATATCTTAAAGAAAAAGATTCAGTAAGATTTACATATAAAAATCAAGATCTTCCCGAAATGGAAGTTAAATTTGCTAAAGACGTTTTAGATGATTATCAAATAAAAAATAAAGTCAAGTTGGAATTAACTGGATTAAATGTTTGGTTTAGTAATGTCAATGTTAACGTTGCTTTCAAAGAGGAATTATTAAAAAGTTCAAAAGATTTAGAAGATGCAAAACATTTAAGAATAGTTTATTCAGAACTAATTAATGAATCAGAAATTGAAATGATAAAAGAAATGATTAAAAAATTAAGACTATGAGAGAAACACACCAAGATCAAATAGAAAGATGGGCAAATTTTGTTAAAGATAATCCTACAAAATGGAAAAAAATTCATACTAAATTCATTAACGCTATATTTGATAAGCACATACAATTTAGGGAAAGATTATTGGAAACACCTGGTGGTAAAGAAAAAATGTTGAAAATTTCTGGTATTAAAAATAAAGAAGGTTATGATTGGTTGAAATGAAAAAACTTAATTCTTACTTTCATAATCATCAATAGCTTTCCTAAGAGCTTGATCACCAAGAACTGAACAATGAATTTTTCTTGCTGGTAATCCACCCAATTCTTTAACAATATCTTGAGGAGTTATTTTTTTTGCATCTTCTAAAGTCATCCCAATAACCATCTCCGACAATATAGATGTGGAAGCTATTGCACTAGCACAACCAAAAGTTTTCCATTTGCAAGCAGTTATCTTATTATCTTTAACTTTGATATACATTTTCATTACATCGCCACAAGCAGGACTACCTACTTCTCCAATACCGTCAGCCTCCTTCTCAAAATCTATTTCTTCTTGATTAGTTTTAAAGATATTTTGAGGATTAAAAAAATGTTCTTTAACTTTATCTGAGTATAACCAACCTTTATTTTCTGAATAACCTTTTACTTCAAATTCTGAACTCATTTTCTAATATCCTCCTTATTCAAATGTATTGGTGACAATTTTCTTAAAGAATCAATAATTATTTTTAATTCTTTAACAACATAATCCAAATCTTTTTTAGTTGTACTTTTTCCAAAAGTAAATCTTATGCTACCGTGAGCAGCATCATGTTTCAATCCAAGAGCATCTAAGACATGACTCACTTCTAATTTGTTTGAACTGCAAGCACTACCAGTAGAAACATAAATTCCTTTCTCGTTAAGATGTAATAAAATTGATTCTCCTTCAATATCTAAAAAAGAAATGTTAGCATTATTAGCTAAACGGTTAGTTTTATGACCATTCAAAAAAGATTTTGGAATTTCTTTAAGAACTGTTTCAATGAAATCCTCTCTTAATTCTATTAATCGTTCATTTTCTTGATCTTTATTTTTTTGTACTAATTCTAACGCTTTAGCAAACCCAATAATACAGGAAACGTTCTCCGTACCTGATTTTAGACCTTGTTCTTGACCACCACCATGAATTAAAGGTTGTAATTTAACCTCTTTCTTTTTGTATAAAATTCCAATCCCTTTAGGACCATAAATTTTACCACCATTTAAAGTCATTAAATCAACACATTTAATATCTAAATCTAAACCAGCTGCTTGACAAGCATCTGTATGAAAGAGTATTTTATTTTTTTTAGCAATTTTACTTATTTCTTTAATAGGTTGAATTGTACCAATTTCATTATTAGCATACATAATTGAAATTAAAATTGTTTCTTTTCTAATAGCTTTTTCTAATTCTTTAAGATTAATAATTCCTTCATTATCAACATTAACATAAGTAACTTCAAATCCATTCTTTTCTAAAAATCTACAAGTTTCAAGTACTGCAGGATGTTCAATTTTAGAAGTAATGATATGTCCTTTCTTTTTATCTAAAGCAATTCCTTTAATAGCTAAATTCACACTTTCCGTTCCTCCAGAAGTGAAAATAATTTCATCAGCATTACAATTAAGAATCTTTGCAATTTTTTCTCTAGCTTGATTAACTGCTTTATTAGCTTCCAATCCAGGATAATGTAAACTGCCAGGATTAGCAAACTTTTCTGAAAAGTAGGGTAACATCTCTGTTAAAACTTCCTTAGCTACCGGAGTTGTAGCTGCATGATCTAAATAGATATTTTTATTCATTTTTTATTGCAGTAAGAACATGCCCCCTTACAGTTTTTCAAAGCACATATTTCTGAATACAATTTGCAAACAATGCCTTTCTTTTTCATCAATCCATTTAACCTAATAATTTCTTCAGCTAATTGATAATGATCCTTAATGATATTTTTTACAGATTTGATTAATTCTAATTCCATCTCAGAATCAAAGATTTCTTTTTTTGCCCTTTTCTCTGATTTGTACTGACAAACAGCTGCAGGAGTAATTCCCATTATTTCAGCAACTTTCTTTTGTTGTAAACCTTTTTCAACTAGTTTTAATGCAATTTTTTTTCTGATAGTTGGTAAAATATACCATACTTCAATCTCTTGTGGGAAAATTATCTTTTTCATATTTTTAACCTCTACATGTTCCTCTACATACTCCCGTTCCTAAACAAGTGCAAACTCCTCCTTTTTTAGAATTTGTTGCTGAAGAGTATATTGACTCAGAATGAGTATCACTAGAATAACCTCTGATACTATATCCGGAATTTGTTTTGTAATCCATTTTATTAACAATAGTTAATTTATTTATAAATGTTATGGAAATGTGCGTAATTTTAGGTTAAAATTCACTAAACTTATAAATAAAAAGCATATTTGAGTGAAAATGGCAGGATTAATTAAAGAAACAGTAGAAAAACAAGTATTTGAAATGCCTCAACTTGAAGGGGTAATTGGCGGATTAGATGGAAGATCTTGTATAGGTTGTGTTCAAGAACATGCATTAGATTTATTAGCCCAAAGTGAAAGAGAATATACAATCGGAACATTTGATCAACAATTAAAAAGTGATTTTCCAGATTATCAACCCTCTACCAATAAAGATAGAATTTCACATTACCACAGCGAACCAGGAACATCATAATTTCTTACTTTCTTTCCTTATCCATTCTTTATATCTAAACAAAATCTCTTTACTGTCTAAATGTCCCAACTTATCTTTAACTTGGTCAGAAATTAAATGAAATATATCGTTAGCTTTAACAACAAAATTTGCTTCTAATAAAGACGGATCATTAAATTCATCAGCTAAATCAACAATAGCTTGTTTACAATCAGCACGTAACTGAATATTGTTCCAGACAGAATCCCAATCACCAGCAAACTCTTTAACTTTACCAGCCATTCGTTTTAAAATCATTGAATTACCGTTAATTAGTTCGTCAGTTAACTCTAATTGATCAGTTTTAGGATTATACACCATTAAATCAACAAAAGCGTTCTCTTTCAACGGATCTTCGTCCCATTCTTTTCTAACTTCAGTAATTCTTAAAATTCGTTTATACTTCTTTAGTCCAGAAATAACAGGATTAGTAGTTACAATAATATCAATCGCTTTGAACGATGTTTTTGGCACACCAATATCGTTAACAACTCTATCGTATACACCGTAAGGACTGTCAGCGTGAATCGTTCCTGCAACAACGTTAGCAGCCGCACCCACCCGCATTGCTTCAAACAAAGCAATAGCTTCTTTCGAACGAACCTCACCAACAAAGATTGCTGAATCTCCTAAACGTAACGTACTTCTGATACCAATTGAAGGATCAACTTCTGCTCCAGGAGATGATAATGCTGAAGCAACTTTTAAAGATTCAATGTTATAACCTAACCGTCTCATTGATTCTTGTGGCAACTCAAAAGTATCTTCAATAGTGATGATTCTTGATCTTCTGGGCATCTCTACTAAAAAACTTCCCAACAAACTACTTTTACCACTGGAACGAGTACCAGCAACAAGAATTGTAGCGTTACCGTCAATAATAAAACTTATCAGTCCTGCTGCTAAAGTGTTCATGTACTTAATTTTGTTTTGCATGTACAATGGAAACGTCCAGGGATAATCACGATGTCTTCTGAAAGAAAACGCTAACCCTAACGGACTAAGCGGAGCCGATAACGTAGATACCCTTGATGAAAAACCTTCTACTTTTAGTTCTGTATCTAAAATAGGGTTAGCTTCATCTAACGGTCTTCCCGAAATTAATCTTAATTTTGTTGCCCAACTGTCAACTTCTTGATGCGTTGGATAAATATTAGTATAACAATCACCATAATCTTGGTGAACAATAAATATTGGTAACTCACCGTTAGGAGAATTAATGTTAACATCTTGAACTTTTGGATCTGATAGAAGTAATTCTACTAATCCAAAACCTACGGTATAACGTAATAAAGCTCTTGATAACTCTTCAACCTTCTCTTCCGAAAGATCCATCTTTTTATGCTGCATTAAATCTGTGATAAGATCTTTACCAATATTAAAAAACACTTCCCTCATTCGTTGAGGGTCAACAAACTCTTCCCTACCAGGCTTATGTTCAGACATTATTCGTTTAGCATCATCTAACAATTCATAAACTTCTTCTGGAAATTTAAACTCAGGCGGAGTTATATGGTACAATGTTTTAATATTATCATCAAAACTGAACACGTTAACTTCACTACTATCCTCACCAGCACCAAAAATGTAAGATTCTTCTAAGTTACCGTCAGGAAACTCAGAAACAAGTTTAGTGTACATAAAATCAGGACGAGTAGTGGGATGAAAAACATTGTTATATATTTGTCTTTCTCCGATACGATATTCAGTAGTGTGCGGCATTAAATGTTGAATAAGTTTAAGTTGTTCCATTTGTTGAATTACACTATTAATAGCTTGTAACAATTTTTGTTGTGAATCTGAATGTCGTTGATCAATCAAATTGTTAAACTTGCCTCTTTCACGTACTTCTAACCGTTTAAGTTCAATATAGGCTGCTAAAGGATCTTCTTTAAGTCGTTTAGAAACTAATTTTTGAAATTGTGCAAAACTACCTCTCAGATAACGTTCATGTTGTGGATCCGTTACCAAACTGTTATACATAGCTCTTTCATCACGAGTCAATTTTTTGTATAACCGAGCCAGTTCTGTTAATAATGCTGTTTGAGAATAATCATACTCATATTCTCTTAATTGAGAAATTGTAACGATTGTAACTCCACTAACTGCTAATAAGGTTTCAATAACTTTAGACATGCACAATTCACTATATTCAATTGATGGTGGAAAACTGCAATTGTCTGCACTAATTTTTAATATTTTGTTTTCTCCTTCATGAACAGTTTCATATTCAAAACATTTCTTATTATTATCTATCATCTTTCTTTTTTACTTAGTTATAGAAGAGGAGTTTAAATAGATTTCTTCTTTTAAGTATAGTTAATTACACTATTCATTGAGACATTTCTTTAGCTAATTGTTCTAATTTAGAAAGATTTCTTTTATCTGGATCTATTTCTATAGCTTCTCCTACAGCAGCAAGAAATCTATGTGTAAAATCTTCTTTAAAAATAATCTTTAAATCATCATTATTGAGGGAAAAATAACCACTTTCAGGATCTTTTGTGGTCGTACGTGTAACTTCGCGGAAATATTTTATTAAAAAATCTTGATGTCTAGGCCTATACAATGGCGCATACCTTTTTATTCGAATGGGATTATAAAATGTTAGTAAAGGATTAAAACCTAACAACAATTCATATGCAATTATTCCTACAGAAAAAACGTCCCGATTTTTATGCATTCTTTCTGGAGAAGAATAAGCAGGTGTACCATACCACCATCCTTTCTGCCCACTTGTGAAAAAAGGATTTTCCATTTCCTTAAAAAAGTCGGCAAATGCAAAATCAGTTAAATACACTTTATCCTGTTCTCCCAAAAGAATATTTCTAGGACTAATATCATTATGACTTATTTTTCTGACACTTAATTTTTTTTGAATATCGATTAACTCTGAAATTATCCTAAATCTTTTTTGTAAAGGCAAAAGATTATCCAAGCGATTTTCCAAGAAGACTTTGTCCAAAGTTTTTTTAATGTTATCATTTCCTATTTTTGGATATAAAGAATATAGTGAAAAAACATTATTCCCAATAAGATATCCTGAACTTAAAAGAGAAGGAACTCCCTCAACATTTTCACATAGTTGCAAAGCTTCTTTTTCTCGCATAGAATCTGGCACTATTTTTGAATCTTTGAAATCATTGTCATCAAGACTAAACGTATAACGATTACCCTCTCTAACAAAAGATAAAAGACAATAATATTCTGGATCATACTTAACACTAAGTGATAGATAATCTGGAGTTTGGGAAGCAACTGGATGTTTTAGTCCACACAAAGCATGAGTCTTAAAGACAACCTCCTCAGAATCAGAAGTGCCAAAATAAACTTGCTTTCCAGGCGTATCTTTAATTTTATCTCCTAACTTTATATTCAAATGTTCTCTACAAAAAGTTTGTAAGTATGGATCCATAAATATCTAATTCAACCTTGTTTTAAATACTTTACCCACTACAACTACTCAATAATACTCACATAAGTTTATTATACTCTAATTCTTAATAACAATAATTATGAACTTAAATATGGGCAAACCTAAAGCTAAACCTCAACAGCAGCAACAATCAGATTTTGGAGAGGCTAAATTATATCTATGGGTAAAAGCTTTAGAAAGTAAAGTAAACAATCTTCTACGAGAAACTGAGATGTTAAAAAATGATTATGTAAGAAAGAATAGAGATCTAAGAACAGAAATGAAAACTATGAGCGAAGGTTTAATCGATTTTAAACATCAGCATGAAAAAACTGTTGAAAAAATGGACATGATTATTAAAGAACTTAAACAGACAGCAGGTATTGAAGAAGTAATGACCATCAAAAAATATTTAGATTTATGGAGTCCTTTAAACTTTGTAACTCAAAGAGATTTAGACCGAGCTATTGAAAATAAATTGTTAAAAAATAAAAAAGGTGATTAAAAATGACTATGTTTAAACCTAGCGGTAATCCAATTAATGATGCAATGCAATTAAGAGGTCAGGGGTTAAGTGACGATTTAGTTGCAGATGAAATGATGAAAAACGGGTATCATCCTGAACAAGTTAACGCTGCATTAAGTGAACCAGTGACGTCTCAACAGATGCAACAACCTTCTCCTCAACAGGCAATGCCTCCTCAAAGTAGTGCACCACAACAACGTGCTGCACCGGATGAAAATATCTATGAACGTATTGAACAAATTACTGAGAGTATGATTGATGAGAAATGGGACGAGTTAATTGGAGAAGTTAAAAAGATTGTTGAATGGAAAGAAAAAATTGAAAAGAAGCAAGCAGAAATTAGCAGCGATCTACAGAAGTTGAAAGAAGATTTCAAAACTTTGCACCAAGGGGTTTTGGGCAAGATTGAAGATTATGATAAACGTATGCAAGATGTTGGTACGGAGTTAAACGCTGTTGGTAAAGTCTTCAAAGACGTTGTTCCAGAGTTTGTTGAGAACGTTAAAGAATTAAGAGACATTACTAGAAGTCAAAGAAAAAAGTAATTAAGATTCCCACAACATCTCAAAATAATTTAAATGTGATTTTGTTATTTCTTTATCATTTATTCTGATAGCTAAAGGTTCTTTACCCCATTGAATTAATAAACAATTATCTCCGTAGATTATAGTTGTGGTAGGATTAGTAAACTTATCATCCACAAATTTGTACTTTAACAATTTTCTTTGTTTAAGTTTTGATTTTAAACTTTTTGGAAAAATCGATCTTTGAGAAATTTTATTTTGTATTCTTATCTTGTGCCATAATTCAAAATATCCACCAAACAATTCTTTAAATTGTAAATTCGCTGCAATTAATGAAATTGGTTTTTTAGTTTCTAAAATATCTTCAAATATTGTTCTTAACCCTTTTTTACCTGTAAAAATGTTTGCTTCTAACGAATTTTTTAAAGGATTAATCTGTTTCTTTAATTTTTTAATTTCAACTGAAATATTTTTTTTAGTTATGCTTAATTGGTCTTCTTTTTCTTTAATTAAAGTAAAAAGTGCTTCTGGTTTCTTTGCTTCAAACCATTTTAGTTTATTTTTAACAATGAAAGATATTATTCCCTTAGAAACAAGTCTGTCTAACGCTTCATATACATTTGTTCTATTGATTTTTGCTTCAGAACTAATCTTGTTAGGATAATTACTTCCTTCTTTCAATAGATGTAAATAAACTTTGATTTCTGAGGGACTTAGTCCCAGTTTAGATAGGTTTTCTGTTAGCATAAATATTCAGAGTTCTTCTTTTTTATAATAGTTGTGGTTTACTAGGACAACTAGTGTTTAACTTAAATAGGACTTTAGTTATAGGGATGAAAGAAGAATTAGAAAAAATTGCCCAGGATTCAGAACAGAAAGATAAAGACTATCAACTGATTACTGGAACTGCTAAAACATTTGCTTATGGAATTGGATCTATTATTAAAAAAACTGTGGTTGGAACTGTAAAAGCAGGAGCAAGTATAGTTTCCATGGGTGGAGGAATGATAAGAAGTACCATCGTTCCTTATGCAATACCCTCATTCTTAAGAATCGGAGTAGTACCAGATGATGACACTTACAGTGAAGAAAATAATGATATTAATATAAAGTGGTTTTATGATATGGGATCATTTTTTGGTTACATCCCTCTTAGTATTATACATTTTGCAGTATTCAGAGATGCCTACAAAGATAATCCAGAAATTCTTGCAATTCCAATAGCAACAAACTTAATTTCTGGAATTTATGAATCTTATAGAAAAACAAAAAAATCATTAGAGGATAAAATCTAAACAACTTTAATAAAATGAGAGATCCAAAAAATTTTGCCAGATTATTAGAAAAAATGACTTCAGGAGATACTGAAGCATCATTAAATACAACTGGATTATACCCATTAAAAGATTTTTTAGAAATGAGACTTCATCTATGGAGGATTAGAACTCGCAATCGTGAAAACTCAGAAAACGAAATAAGTTTAGGAGAATATTATTTTACAGATGCAATTACTATTTCAGAACAATCTGATGAGAGAGGTTATTTCGATTGTACTGATAAAAAAATTACTGAAATGGAGAGGGAAACATATCTTTATATATCGCCAGCGAAAGAGACAGATAAAGAGAGACACGGATTAATAAGCATAGTTGAATATATAGCAGAACCAAAAATTCTAAAAAGATTATTTAAAAGACCTTCTTTACCAATGTTTGGTAGCCCGCATAATCTCAATATTGTGATGACCTACCAAGAATATAAAACAATGGGTTCTCCCAGAATATTATCAATGTATTCAGTCTTTGAAAAATTGCATTAACGAACATTAAGCACTTAAGAATGCTATCGTAAATATTGCTATTGCAAAGATAACTAACAGTCCCAACACTTTAGGATTAAAGATAATTCCAACAATATTAGTTTGAAAATTGTCAGTGTCAACACCTGCTTCAGAAACAACTACTTCTCCCTCTTCAAAAGAAGCGTCCGTTAACGATTGTCCAGCAACTTTTCCGATCGCTACAGCGAGAATGATTATACCAATAGCTGTTAACGCCCAACGTAAAGTAGGATCACTGACAGCAGCTTTAAACATGTTTTCGTCAGCACCAAAGATTTGGAAAATGATTAACATTAACAATAAAAATATGAAGGCTATCACAAACCATGGTACCATAAAATTAATCACGTCAATAGCTACACGAGATAATAATACCATAAATCCAGCAACTGCACCAATAACAGCGTTAACTGATGCAGAATCAGAGATAGGTTTAAACTTTTGCAAGATAGCGAAGACTACTGCCCAAACAAGAATGAATGGGAAGACTACGTCAAACGACTGCAATAAACTTAAATCTAATACTGTTGCCATGTTTTAACCTTTATTTTTTATGAAACAATTTCCCAAAACCTTTCAGTAACTCTCCGCCCTGACTTTTTTCGCTTGGTTCTTTAACAATCATGTAAACTACCACACCGAAGACTAAGAGTATAATTATCAATTCGGTTAGTTCAGCTGTCCACCAATAAAACACATCAGAAGGACTACTCCATAAGCTTAATGCTGATCCGAAAATGTAAACAACAAACAGAATTGATACGATAGCAATGATTGGTGCTGATGCCGCAGCAAAGTCTGTTCCAAAAATTCCCATTAGTAACAATAACATGATCGCTGCTACTGCAATTAGAGCTATACTAGGAAGAGACGAGTTCATGATCTCAACAGGATCATAACCTAATGGATAAGCACCAGTAATATGAGGAACGACGAATAAAAGACCTAGAACTAATGCAATTATTACATTAAAATTCTTCTTATCACCTAATATTTTAGTTTTCTGCATTACTGCATAAATTATCGTAAAAACTAATAAAAACGGCAGTAAGAAGTCCAGTACTCCATAAGCTTGAAGATAATAAACAATGTTATTGAATGTTGTTGCAACCATTTTTTGGTCAACCTCCTTTTGAATTATTTAATATTTATTCTTTCTTTTTACTTGATGATGAACCTGATGATGAAAATCCTACAATGTATAACATAAAACCAATGAGGATTACAAACAAGATTATTGATACCGCCCAATCAGCGTTCCAGTTTTCGAACAGTTTTGTGATGTATCGTAACCAATCTAATGCGTTAAGGAAAATTAATACAATTCCAATAAAAACTAAAATCATAAAAAACTTGATCCAAGAAGGATACTCTTCCATACTAAACTCTTTATCACCAAAAAATGTTCCCACCAGTAACAAAAAGCTAACAATTAAAACCATTAACAATACTACATGTGACATAACTTCACTAATAACAGCTACTAATTGTGAAGAAGCTATTACTAAAAATGCAACTACAAAAGCTATGATAGAATTAAGATTCTTTTTAGAAGTTCTAACTCCCTCAATTTCTTCAATACCTAATACTTTAGTTTTTTCTAATAAAGCGAAAACAATAGTAAACACTAATAAGAAAGGTAGAACTATGTCATAAACACCAATCCTGCCCAGGAAATCTATTGCACCACGAAATCCACTTTCTTCAACCATTAATTATACCTCTTTTGATGTAACTAATTAAAAGATTGGAGTATATAAATCTTTCTTTTATTCAACTTGGCAAAAAGCGAAGTCTTTAAATATGAGTATTAATTTATTTTATACATTAAATAGAGGTGGAAAAAGTGCGGTGGAAATTATCATTATGTATAGGATTACTAATTTGTTTATTACTTCCAACAGTTTTAGCAAATTCTGAAGTTAGTTTTACCCCAACAAAGAATCGTATTATTTTAGAAGATAAAGCTATTTTTAAATTGAAAATAACAAACAATGGCGAAGAGAAAGCAAGATACAGCATATTTTCGTTTCAATCAGGAAATGGGTGGATAGTTGATCCTAGCCCGTTGAAAGATAAAATCATTGAAATTCCTGCAGAACAGAGTTACACCACAACCATCTATGCTAAACCAATAGAAGATTTTAGCCCAGGGATATACTTTGTCAGTGTCCGTATTGAAAACGATAAAGGAGAAAAATTTGATGAAGCTCTTAAAATTTATCTAGCTTCTGATATCCCACGAGATTATTTGCCTACGTTCAAAGTTGATGTAGATATGGATGATAAGATTAGTCCAACTGAACCAGTTTCTATTAAACTATTTTTAGACAATCGTAATCCGTTAGACTTGAACGGACTAAAAGTTAAAATTCAAAGTGAAATTCCTGAGTTCAATAAAGAATTATCGGTTGACTTGCCTCCGTTAGATAAAAAAACGGTAGAATTCACTATTACTCCAAGTAAACATCAACAGCCAAAAGAATATACTTTGTTTTTTGTCTTTGAACAAAACGATCAACAAATTAAAGTTGTTGAAGAAAAATTTGAGATTGTTACTTCACTTCCAGAATTTATTAACAACATTATAGAGGAGAGATCTTTTTTAAAAACTTATGGACAAATTACCATTACTAATGACGGAAACGTTAAAAACAAACAAGAAATTAAAATACCTATCACGTTTTGGAGAAGTATCTTTAGTTCCGGTGAAGAAGATGTTAAAGTTATTGATGGTGAAAGATATTTAGTATGGGAACTAAGTTTAAGTTCTAATCAAACAATCACAGTAAATTATGTGATTAATTATAGAACTTTGCTTTATTTAGCAATTGTTATAATTTTACTGTTAAGTTTCTACTTTTATGTGCATACGCCAATAGTTATCAACAAGAATGCTGCCACTACCCATAGTGGTCAAGATGGAGCATTATCAGCAATAAAAATCACATTAGAAGTAAGAAACAAAAGTAAAAGACCATTGAAAGATATTAACATTACCGATATAATTCCTGGAATAGCTAATCTTGAAAAAAGTTTAGAGTTAGGAACGTTAAGACCTAAAGAAGTTAAACATACTAAGAAAGGAACAAGTGTTAAATGGGGATTAGTAGAACTAGATGCTCATGAACATCGGCTGATAACTTACAAAATTAAAGCTAAATTAAACATCTTGGGAACGTTCAGTTTACCAAGAGCAATAGTTGAGTACAAAAAAGGTAAGAAGAAAGTAGGGAAAGCGTATTCCAATGTATCTAAGTTAGGCCAATAATAGTTTCCGGAATGAGAATATTGCACAATAAAAACATTTATATAGAAGAATAAATCTATGTAATATTACTTTACAATCAATAAATAGTATGAGAGGGTGTGAAAATGAAAGATTTTTTTTTAGGATTAAAAGAAAAGTTTACCAAACCAGCGGAAGAGGATCTCGAAGAACCTGTTGAAGGGGGAGATTACGTAGAACTTGCTAACGCAGGAGACGGTAAAGAAAGTAAATCAAAAGTAATGGTTCGTCCATTTACAATTGAAGATTTTGAGGATATTAAAGAGATTCTCGACGTTTTAAGAGAAGGGTCTACAATTGCTCTGGTTAATATTAAACCGCTTAAGGATAAAGATTTAGTAGAGTTAAAACGGGCAGTTTCTAAGTTACGTAAAACTTGTGAAGCAATTGACGGAGATATTGCCGGATTTGGCGAAGATTATGTTGTTGCCGTTCCGTATTTTGCACAAATTTTCCGTAATAGTAAATCTGTTGATTTAGAATAATTCTTTTTTATTTTTATAATTGTGAGTTTAATTCCATTTTTAACTGTTTAAGAGTTTTAAAATGAAAAGTATTTATCTTCAATTTTTTTGGCACGATTAAATTTTGTTCTTGGTCATCAAAATAAATAATTTCTTCCGGCGTAACACCATACCGATTAAATACATATTCAAACATCTTAGGATCTTGCTTTTTAAACCCTAAATCCTGAGAATTTAAAATCTCATCAAAATGTTTTCTCAATGAAAAATCTTTAATGAACTTATTGATATATTTAGAAAAATTATTTGACAAGATGATACAGATATACCCTTTTTTTCTTAAATCATCAGCAAAATCTAACAAAGGTTTCCTAACCTGATGTAAACCCAAATGCAAATCTTCTAATTCTTTTCCACCCATATTTATTCCCAGTTCTTTAGCACCTCTCTCCCAAGCTTCTAAACTAGTCATTTTGCCAGTACAAGCTTGTAAAAACCATTTATCTTGCATAATTTTCAATACTTTCTCATACGGAAGATTATACTTCTTAGACAAATACTTACATGTAAACGGATATCCACCATCCCAGATTACTCCGGCAGCATCAAACATAACTAATTTAATTTTTGGATTCATTAGAATTGAAAAATATTAACCGTTTAAATAATTTCCCAAAATCAGTCAACTTTCCTTAACAACTAAATATACACCTAATAAGAAGATAATGAATATAACTAGTCCAAAGATAATAAATCCTTTACTACCAAACTTAGGAGGAATAAAGATTTTCCACCAAGACAATTGCATTTCTGTACTAGCAGTGATAGCAAAATAAGAGAAATGTTCAACCTCAGCTTCAAAAGTTAACTCTGTATCATCTTTATCAATTAAATCTGTATCTAATTGGTCCCATTTATCGTCTTCATAATGGTTTAAAACTACAGTTTCTTCCAGATAATTATTATCAGTTAACCAAGATAAAGGAACTTTGAAAACAATTTTAGCTTCCTCAATCTCTTCATTTAATAAATCACTTTTAACCTCTAAATATTGATATGTATCAGCTAATTCTAAAACTGGTTCTGGTTTAGTTGGATGATAAGTAACTTCTAAAACAACTTCTTTATCAACACTAGATTCAATTTCAACAGAGCTTACAGCAATTTGAGATTCATCAATAGTAACTATTTTACTTTCGTCTTTTGTGAAGCTAACAGTCTTTTTCTCAGTTATTGGTTCTGGAACAGATTCTACAATTGGTTCTGTAGAAGTACTTCCACCTGAACTACCACTACTTGAAGAACTGGAATCGTCTAAATCATCAGCATCATCTGTAGTGCTTACTGTTAGTGGAGTTCCACCACCACCTCCACCACCTGATGAAGATGAACTAGAAGAACTATCATCACCAGAAGTACTACAAGCACTACAAGAACCACCACAATCTGTATCAGTTTCATCACCATTATCAACACCATCTGAACAAGAAACAAAATCAACTTCAAAAACTGTAGAGTTTAAATGAGCAGGAGTAAAACCATCGGTAGAGTTAATTGTAATGTTATGACTACCAACATCTTCAGCTTCAAAAGTTATTGTCCAAGAACAATCTTTTTGAAAAGTAGTATCATCACAATAACTGGAATTTGTTTCCAAACTAATATTATCAAAATAAGCATTAAAAACATTAATCCCAGAATAATCATCAGTAACAATGTTTAAGGTCATTGAACCACTGTCAGCTTCTAAATGTACTTCTGAATCGTATGTAGAGTCTATTGTTGGAGCTTTAGTATCATTAATCACAACACTAATTTGATCAGTTGAATAATTGTAACCATCTGTAACATTTAACACAACATCAAACGTTTCAGCATAATTGAATTGTAAAGAAGAATTTTGTCCAACAGTAGTAGTTCCATTGTACAACCAAGTATAAGTTAAATCATCATTATCTAAATCAACAGCATTACTGGTAAAGGAAATTAACTCACCAATTTCTTGAACAGAATTGTTAGCAGGAGAAGTAATGTTAACATTTGTAGGAACTCTATTTTGAACAATAAAACTGTAAGTAGAAGAACTGTTTTCATTCCCAACATAATCATAAGCATGGAATAAATAAGAGATATTATTTTGATTAGTTAAATTACTAGTTCCAGTTAATGTATAATTGTAAGTATCACCTACTTCTTGAACCATGGTATAATTCTCCCAGGATCCTGAAAAGTTTGATTCTAATTCAATCGTAGAGGTGTTCAAATAAGTATCAGTAACGTTAATCCTAAACACAACAGTATCATTATTGTAAGCAATAGTAGGAGTTCTTATTATTGCAAACAAAGCAGGATTAGTTTTATCAACAATAAAATTTACAGAACTTACAGTTGATCCACCAGAAGTATCGTTAGCAAAAACTGTTAATGAATAATTTCCATCGAAAAAAGTACTATTAGAGATGTTTACTAAATCTGTCCAACTAAAAGTTGATTGAGCGATAGAGGTATTGGAATTAGATTGGAAAATACTACTGGAAGAGTTAGTAATGTTATAGTTTGAAGTGCTTATATTATCATCTTCTATTGAAATGTTTAGATTGAAGTAAGTGTTGTGAAATGAATTGTTTGTTGGAGAAGTTATAGTAACGGTTGGATCAGTGTTATAAGTCAAAGTTCTCAACTCAGTAACATTAGTATTATCAGCATAATCAATTCCAAAGACTCTAAAAGTATAAGTGCCACTAGCATTGATAGATTTATTCAAATAAAAGTTTGTTCCACTTCCATCCATTGATTGGTTAGTTCCATTCCATTCTAAAAGTGCAGATTGTAACGTTTCATCACTAGTAATGTTAATAAAAGTGTAATTAATGTAAATAGTTGAATCATTATCTTCCGTAGGAGCAGTAAAATTAATTACCGGAGCAATACTATCTAATGAAACAATTGCTGCAAAGACGTCAATACGAGAAAAGTTTAACCCATTTCTAGTATCATTAATTTGTTTACCAGTATTCTTTAAAGTGTCTTCAATCTCTTGAGGAGTCAAAGAAACATTGTGTAATAATTTATTATATTGTTGAAGCAAAGCCGCTGCACCAGCTACGTGAGGTGTTGCTTGTGAAGTACCCCCGTAACCAGTATAACTCGGCACATCAATTACCGCCCCAGGGGCCAATATGTCAAGAATTAAACCAGAGTTAGAAAAACAAGTAATTTTATCGGGAGACATACTTTCTGAACCTCCACAAGAAACCCAGGAAGGGGAAGTACCAGTTGAGTCGTAAACAGCACCAACCGAAGTAACATTAGATGCACAAGCAGGAGCACTAATTCCAGAACTATATACATTATTTCCAGACGCAACACTAACAAAAATACCATAAGACACGACATTATTTACTGATTGAGCAAGAGAATCACCATCACAATAAGTATTCTGTTCAGTATCATCGCCTAAACTCAAAGTCATTACAGAAATATTGTAAGGAGCATTAGAATCATAAAGAGTAGAATTGTATAAACACCATTGGATCCCACTAATTACATTTGAAGTATTTGTAGAACGTGAAGATCCAGGGAATACTTTCATTGCAATAAGATTAGCTGCAGGAGCAACACCAGTATAAGTACTATCATTTGAAGCAACAATTCCAGCTACATTACTACCATGACCATTAGTATCTATGGGATTATTATCATTATCCGCGATATCATATCCTCCTACAACTTTTGAACAATTACCATTTAAAAAATCATCTGAAGTACAATCACCAAAATAAGATTGAGTATAATCAATCCCAGTATCAATAACACATATTACTTCACCATTCCCATTTATATTGATATTGTCTACTGAATGATCCCAAATTTGAGTAGCATTGATTAAAGGTACACTTTCTTGTAGATTAATTGTTATTGGGCGATCATATTCAATTTTCTCAACCATACCACCATCAATTAATTTCTGTAAACCTTCTTTCGTAATTTTTCCACTAAAACCATTGATAATAGAATATTGGTGTTTTAAATCCAGATCGTGTTTTTTTTCATTTTGGACATTTAATTTATTTTTTATAGAATTATCTTTTAATTCCAACTTACTCAAAACTTTATCTTGAACATTATTAATCATCTTTTTACGATTTTCTAAATTATTGACAGAACTAATTCCCATACGATTATTATTAACAATATTCTTAACAACTGGTTCATCTTTCAAAACAACAATCACAGAAACTTCATCACCACTTTCCAAAGCATCATAAACTTCTTGATCAACATCAACAGCAGAAACAAAACTAACTAAAAAAACTAGTACAACTACCAAACACCACCCTCTATTGTTCATCTTAAATCATAATTAAATTTTCTTTAAAATTAATACTTTGACCCATTCCTAATCCTAAATTGAAAGAAAAGTCAGTCATCAGTCCCATTAATATATCTTGTAGTCCTAATTCTTTTTCATATTTTAAATAACTAATCTTTTCTAATGAATAAGTATCTTTAAGATAAGTTTCTAATTCATTAAACCCACCTAATTGATCAACTAATCCTAATTCTAAAGCTTCACTGCCTAAATAAAATTCGCCAGTAGCCAACTTTCGAACTTCAAATGAGTTCATGTTTCTATTAACAGCAACTTCTTCAACAAAAAAATCATGAATTTTATTAATTTTGGTTTGCAACACTTTTCTTTCTTCATTATTTAATTCTTTAAACGGTACACCCAAATCTTTATATTCGCCAGAAACTAATCGTTCGTATCCAACACCATAATCTTCCATTAACTTACTAAACTCCAGATAAGATGAAATAACTCCAATACTTCCAGTAATGGACATTCTGTTAGCAAAAATGTAATCAGTAGCGGAAGCTATCCAATAACCACCGGAAGCACCAACATCTCTTATCAAAGCTACTGTTGGTTTTTTTGCATTTTTTATCGCTACAGAAATTTCATCACTAGCAACAGGAGTTCCACCAGGAGAATTAATTTCAATTACAATGATTTCGATATTTTTATTTTTTTCAGCTTGACTAATAAAATTGGTAACGGTATTAGCAGAAACTGTAGTCATTCCAAAACCTGCTTTAGAGTTAGAAATAACCCCTTCAATTTTTATCAAAGCCACGTTACCATAATTTTGTTGAGATAACATTAATGAACTTAAAGGCAAAATAATAAAAAGGATTACTATTGCTGCAAGAATTGTTAGTATAATAGACTTAATTCTATTTCTTTTAACACCTTCTTTTTTCATTAGAGTTAATAAATAATAATTGTTTATAAACTTTTACATTGTCAAAAAGAAAATATTATAAATGGATCAAATATACTTATTAACAATTAAAGAGGTGATTATTATCATGGCAAAAAAGAAAGCTATTAAAAAAGCAGTAACAAGGAAAAAAGTTGCTAAAAAGACTGTGAAGAAAAAGGTTATGAAGAAAAAAGTAGCTAAGAAGAAAGTTATCAAGAGAAAACCTGCAAAAAAGATTGTTAAAAAACCAGTAGCAAAAAAAGCGCATTCTCAACCAAAAATGAAAGTTGGTAGAAAAAAAGATAAGACTTTACCAATAATTGGTTTAATTGTTAACGTTCTATTTATGCCTGGACTAGGAAGCTTAATTGGTGGCAAAGTTAAAGAAGGAATCTGGCAATTGTTATTATTAATCTTGGGACCGATTGTATCGATTTTACTGATTATGACAATTATTGGTGCAGTGATTGGAATTCCATTGTTAGTAATTACGCCAACTGTTGCTTGGATCTGGGGATTAATTACTGGAATTCAAATGATTAATGAATAATTCTTTTTTTATTTTAATTTCTTTCTTTTTACTATACACGTGACTAATTAGAAAAAAGTAGCCTATTTCAGATACCAATTGAATACTCTTTCACAAATGAGGGCCGGTATGTAGGAACTCGAACCATCTGGATTTACTCCATTTATAGTATATAGAATTGCCTTGAAATTTATAAAGCTTTGCTGAAAAATTTATTTTGTATCAATAAAACTCAATACAACACTTAATGCTAATGCTATTGTGAGTGAAGATCCCAAATTGAAAGTTCCTTGGCCGTGAAAAAATAAATCCCAAAGATACAAAACTATTATGTTGACAATAAAAGCAATTGGTACTGATATCAAGAATTTTTTAAAATCAAATTTAAATTTCATATTATAATAGTTGTATTGATTATCTTAATAAATCTTCCTGTGTTAGGTGCTAGAATTTGAAATCATATAAGGCAAAAATATACATTTTCTTTTTTGTGCAAAACTCTTTGTTTTTAAAGTCGCTCTTTAAATGAACTGTGTGTTAAGTATTAAAAAAAAGTAGCCCCGCACGGATTTGAACCGTGGTCAATGCCTCTCTTCTTTAAAAGAAAGCCAAAGGGCACTATGAATGAACTCTGAACTCTAAGCGAGAACAAATTAGTCCACTACACCACGGGGCTGTAATTTATCTTTGTGTTTAGGGTTGCTAAATCCAATTTCTTTATAAAATTTTCTTAGTTCAGACTTTTTTGTGATGTATAACTTAGGGGTCCCGTTATCCATTTTGTAAGTGTAAATATTAGAACATTTAATATTCAACTTAATTAAAGAACTTCTTACATCACTCATTAACTGGTTATTTCTATTAGTAAAACATATTTGCCATAACCCAGGCCAATGAGGTTTTAGTTCATAAATTGAGCCATCAGTATCTATTAATCCCCGAATACATGCTTTTAATAGCTTTTTGTTATTACAAATCCATGGAGGGATAGTAACCTCATTTTTGATCTTATCTCCTGATTTTAAACCCAAATCTGTTAAAAACTCAACTAATTGTTTACTATAGATTGCCACAAATAGTTCGTTATGACTATTATGTTTAATAATTTTTGAATTAACATCAAAAAGAGAATCACACAAAGGTTTAACGTAATCAATAAGGTATTTCTTATCTTTGTTTGAATCTCCAGCAATTCGTACTGCATAACTAGTTGATTTTTTACCTTTATAGACATGTATGTTTCCATCACCCAATAAAATTCCAACTAACTCTGCCAGTTTCTCATTTTTAGGAGGGATTGTGATTGTTTTGGTAGTTCCACTTGAAAGTTTACCTCCCTTAATCTGGCCCCAGTTTTTAATTTTGTTTTTCATTTTAAATTCTTTTTTCTGTTATTCTCATAGAAACACTGATTTATATACTTTATCCGCAGTTGTCCAGTGGGTTGTGGGTAACAAATTCCAAAACACTATCGAAACATATAAAAACATTAATTATTTAATTAATATTAAAAAGATGGTGACTCCAATAGAACAAGCAGCAGTGCAAGAATTTGCATCGTACAATTCTGTTATTGATCAAAGTCAAATTATTGACGCTCTTTCAGGGATTATTCAACCTCTAATGGGACAATTGAGTTTCCTTGTTGGAGGTATTTTTGGACTATACTTAATTTTTATTATAGGAAGATTATATTATGAACACAAAAAAGTTAAATTGTTAAGAAACATTCTTTATGATCTTGACAAGTCTAACATGCATCACGGGATAAGATATTCTAAAGAAAGAAAAAATATTGTTCAAAAAACGATTAGCAAGATTAAAGCTATTTTCAAAAAATGAAAGTCAGTATTAATAAAGATGTTTTCAAAAAGTTTCCCAAACTAAAGATAGTTCTGTTAAACATTGAAGGGATAGATAATCAAAGTAAAATAAAAGAGTCTAAACAATTGTTAAAAGATATTGAAAGGTACACAAAACTAACTTTTAACAAAGAAACTCTTACAAATCATAATTTAATTGCTCCATGGAGTGTTGCTAAAGAAGAATTTGGGGCTAAAGCTAAACATTATCATACCGCAGTAGAAAGACTGTTAAAAAAAGCAATGAAAGGTAAAAGTTCTGTAACTAATAATGTTTTAACCAACATTTTACGTTATATAGCATTAAAACATTTAGTACCTTTCGGTGTAGATGATAAAACAGAATTAAAAGGGGAAGTGAATTTTGCCATTTCTAAAGGTAAAGAAAAAGCTGACATTTTAAGAACAGTTCTCCCAGGAGCACTTTATTATCATGATGATAAAAAAGTATTAGGTACAAAACTAGATTATTGGAGAAATAGAAAAACTAAGTTAAGAAAGACTACTGTTTATGCTTTACTACATTTTGATATCTTACCTCCGGTAGACAGTAAAAAACAATCAGCATTACTAAAAGAAACAAAATCTTTGGTTAAAACCTTTTGTAACGCAGAGATTAAAGTTTATACATTAGATAAAAAAAAGAGTTCTTTAACTATTTAGAAAACACCAATTTACTTAACATGACCGTTATATATTTAAACTAATACTATTTTACTATTAATTATGGATTTTAAAAAAGAACTGGTTAAACTATTATCAGCCGTAACAAAACTGAAAGAAATTGAGAATTTAATATCTATTCCTCCAGATCCAAAACTAGGAGATTATGCATTCCCCTGTTTTAAGTTAGGAAAAAATGCTAAACAAGAAGCAGAAAATTTAAAGAAAAAGATTACGTTACCAGAATTTGTTGAAAAAATTGCTGTTACCGGTCCATACTTAAACTTCTTTATTAACAAAACGGTTCTATCAAAACAAACTTTAGAAAAAATTCAAAAGGATAAAGAAGATTATGGATCAAGTAAAAGTAAACAAAAAATAGTTATTGAATTTTGTGGTCCTAATACCAATAAACCTTTACATTTAGGACATATCAGAAATATGGCATTAGGCAAGTCTATGTGCAATATACTTTCTTTTAGCGGTAAAAAAGTTCATCCAGTAAACATTGTTAACAATCGTGGCATTCATATTTGTCAATCAATGCTAGCTTACCAAAAATGGGGCAAAAATAAAGATCCCGATAAGAAAGGAGACCATTTTGTTGGAGACTATTACGTTATGTTTGCTCAGAAAGTTAAAAAAAATGAAGATTTAAAATTAGAAGCACAAGAAATGTTGCTTAAATGGGAACGTGAAGATAAAGAAACCATTAAACTTTGGAAAAAGATGAACAAATGGGTCTTAGATGGTTTTAATGAAACATATCAACGTTTTGGAGTAAAGTTTGATAAAGAATATTTTGAATCTGAATATTATCAAGACGGGAAAAAATTAGTACTAGAAGGCTTAAAGAAAAATATATTTGTTAAAAATCATGAAGAAATGGTTATAGCTGAGCTAGAAAAATATAAAATTCCGGATAAAGTATTGTTAAGAGGAGATGGAACTTCTGTTTACATGACTCAAGACATGCATCTTGCAGATTTACGGTATAAAGATTATAAATTTGATCAGATGATTTATGTGGTAGCTTCTGAACAACAGCTACATTTTAAACAGTTGTTCAAGATTTTACAATTATTAGATAAAAAGTATGCTCCTAAGATGTATCATCTCAGTTATGGGTTAGTTAACTTACCAAGTGGAAGAATGAAATCTAGAGAAGGTACGGTAGTTGATGCTGACGATTTAATGAGCGAAGTAGCAGGGTTAGCAGAAACAGAAATTCATAAACGTTACGGAGATATGGACAAAAAAGAAGTTAAATTCCGGTCTGAATTTATAGGTATTGGCGCGATAAAATTTTTAATGTTGAAAAGTGATGCTTCTAAAGATACAATTTTTAATCCTCAAGAATCAGTAAGTTTTGAAGGAGAGACAGGACCATATTTACAGTATACTCATGCACGTGCTTGTTCAATCTTACGTAAAATTAAAAATATTGAAAAAGTTAAAGATTTCAGTCTGTTGAGAGAGAAAGAAGAGTTTGAACTTATTAAACAACTGTACAATTTTCCTGAAAGGGTTAAAGAAACTGTCAAACATTACAAACCCCATATAATTTGTAGGTACTTGTTAGATTTGGCACAATCTTTTAACGAGTTTTATCATACTCATCAAGTAATATCACAATCAAAAGATTTAATGAACGCTCGGTTAATGTTAGTTGATGCTGTTAGACAAGTGTTATCTAATGGATTATCTTTACTGGATATTCATGCTCCGGAGGAGATGTAAAAAATGAATTCACTAAATGATTGTTTAAAAACTAATAAAGAATCAATTAAGGCAGCTAAGGCACTAAAAACTTATTTTGAGGATTTAAAAAATATGTTAATAGTAAGTAATTTCATTCCATTTTTAAAAAAAGTTAAAACTTTATCAAAAGAGGCAGATAATCAATTGAAAGAAATTAATAATAAATGTGCGAAGATATTAAGAGTATTAAAATCAAACAAGATAAAAGAAGTAAGTGATGAACATATTGAAAGTTTTCAAAAGTCATTCACAAATATTTTAGCTTTATCAAAAACAATAGACAAAGTTTCTAAAAAATTAAATGAAGAAGCAATGTCATTAAATCATACTAAATTTATTAATAAAGTTACAAAAGCAATGACCATATCTTATCTTAAAACAATTACTTCCCATTTAGTTGGAACTAAAAGGAAATGGTCAGTTGGTTTTAGAAACACAAAAGGGATAATAGATTATCTCGATGAAGTGAATGAAGAAATGATAAATACATTAGCTGAAATTAGAATGGAAAAACTATCCGTGGCATAAAAATGACACGTCCTAAATTTACAATATTATGCCAATTGAAAAATGGTTGCATGGGCTGTTGTGGCAGAGATTTTATTTCTAAAGAAAAAATAAGAGAAGTAGTCATCTTAAACACTAAAGATTATAATTTAATAAATCCTCAAGTAAAAGCACAATTTATCAAGTTTAGAGACAGGTATCATCCAGAAGAACTGAAACATGGTGTTTGTAGAAATTTGATTGAAAAAGATGGAAAAATATTTTGCCCATTACATCCAGCATTACAGGATGGAGAAGATTTACGAGAAAATCATTGTCAAATTTACTATTTTTGTAGAACTGCTAAACAATTCTTTAAATGGGACAAAGATAAGCAAGATAAATTTGTTAAGTTTATTTCTAGTAAAAAATTAGATAATTTAGATTATTCAATTTTAATGGATAATGGTCAGTTATTAGAAGAGTTTGAGAATAATTGTTAAAAAAAATGCGGACCTAGAGGGATTCGAACCCCCGTCAACTGGTAACTGCGAGTAAAGCTCTCTCGCCAAACACACCGAAGCCAATCGCACTATCCAGGCTATGCTATAGGTCCATAATATAAGAAATAGAGAGTTTATTTTTAAAGTTAATGTTAATTATTTAACTAATTCTTCAAGAGCTTCCCTAGCTTTTCTTTTCTTCTTCTGATCTTCCCTTAAATCTTTATGTGTTATACTAGATATTCTAGAAGGCTTTCTTTCATGTTTAGTATTATTATACTGACAAATAATAACTTTCTCACGTTGAATGGAAGTAACCGTCCATTCCTCATCTTGCCAATCTATTTCTCTCCCAGAATATAATCTCTGACTGTCTAAAAAATAAGGTTGAAACTCAGCATGATGTTCCCAAGACTGACAAGCACTAATATTACTAGCTTCTACTGCTTGCCCATACCATTCTCCACCTTGTGTAATCCAATGTTGTCCTCCATACTCTTTAAATAAAGTATTGAAATCATCTTCTGCAAACTTAACTCTAGAGTTAATTAATAAAGAAAGTTGATCTTGTAAAGCAGAATTTAATCTTGAATAACTTCCACCAGGAACTGCTTCGTACAATTTATCTATAATATCTACTACTGGACTTATTTCTCCCATTCATTACACTAATTGAAAAGATTATTTAATTATTTCTGTGATGAATCATTATTTACAACAATTCCACATAAACTTAAAGAATTGTCTATAACCATCGGCAAGAAGTTTAGACTTTAGTACAAACTGTAACGGTTCTTCGTACAACTCTCCAGGTTTTACACCTACAAACGTAACCACATAATCACCAAAAATGTCTACAGCAGTAGCACTAGAAAATTCTTTAGGAAGAAATTTGTACGGTTTACCAACCAATTCAAGAATTTCTGGTTTTTCTTTCTTAACCTCATGATCAAATAAATGCATAAACTTAATACCCAATCTTTTTCTTTCTCTTTCAAAATGAGGAAGATAATGTTTCAATCTAGGATCAAGCCAGAAAGCTTTAGCACCAATAAAATGTACAGTTTGTTTTTGTTCCAAAATTAATTGTAAATAACTTTTAAAACCCTCTACACCTCTAAAAAAATAAGCTTCTGCATCAGGCTCAACTGATTTATACAAATTTTTCATCTCAGGTAGAAAAGAATCTAAAGCAGATTCCCTTTCTTTAATCATTTCTTTTAATCTTTCTGGATTAATTGCTTTGAAAACTTTTTCTCCTTTGATAAAAGATTCTGAAGCCAAACCTTTCTCTATTAGTTTATTTAATGAATCATATACATTTCTACGATGAACTTTAGATTTAATAGAAATCTTGTTTACATTAACCTCTCCTAAGTATAATAAAGCTTCATATACCCTAGATTCGTTAAGTGAAAGTCCTACTTTTTGCAGTATTTCTTGATACATTTTAGTTATAATTATTTGAATGATTATAAATCTTTTGTTTATGGGGTGGTGAGTACCACCCCAAAGGTTTATATATCCTGTAACGTAACTACTACTAAGTTGAGACAAAGTCTTGACAAAGAGGTAAATACAAAATGATAATGCAAAAATTACAAGAATTTGAAAGAGAATGTAGTTGTAGTCAAGAGTATGGGGAATACAATGAAGCCGGAATAGACGATTTTGTAGAAATGATAGATTTAAAATGGCAAGGTTGCAGTTCTTTAGATGCCAAGAATTTGTCAGAAGCAGGTTTTTATAGGGATTATCAAGGAATGAAAACTTTAGCTATTTATTTAAGAAAATTTCTATTTACTGCTAGTCTTAATACCCCTTTTCATAATGGTTATAAAACGGCTGTTGTATCACAATTGTCTCAATACGGATTGAGAGGAGATGCTCCTAGAATCATTAACACTATTGACACAATTCTTACAAAAAGATTATATTTTGATAACATTAGTAGGGACATTAAAGCAGTAGTTTCAAACATTGAAGACCTTATGGATCTACAAGAATGGAATCCTGAAGCTTTAGCTTTAGTAGTTGCACATCGTACTGATATTAGTTACGTTGGAGAAATTGAAGGCCACAGTATCAAAGAAGAAAACTCAAAAGCTTACCAGTTGCTAATTGATGGAAAGAAAGAAAAATTTGAGGATACATATGTTATGAGTAAAAACTAATAATTTTTTATTTTAACTTTTGATAAAACTCTACAAACTCATCCCTACCAATCTCTAAACCAGCTGATAAAAAGTATCTAGCTAACTGATACCCATCTTTCTGAAAATCTTTACTTTTCTTAAAATTAGCAATTCTTTGCAAAGTGTAACTACACAAATAACCATCATTAGAACTTATTACAGCATCTTTAACAGTTTTACTTTTAGTTTTTCTAACCAAAGAGAAATCATCAACATTAAATACAAAACTTTTGTAACAATACTTTTCATTTTTCTCTTTAAATCCAAAAGATTGTAATTGGGACAAAACTAATTTTAATAAAATATTAGAACAAGAAACATTAACTTCTTTAACAGTATTAAAAGAATGTACCCTGCCTAAATACTGTTTAACTTTCTGTCTAGGCCCTTTAGAAGTCTTAACATTCTCTACCAAATAGGCATAATCTTTGTTACTAATTTTTTTAATACGTATATACACCATATAATCATAATATGTAAAATATATATATGAGTTTCGTTTTCGTAATGGTGTGCCCAATAATTTTAGCAAAAACTGATTCTTTGAGAGGTTATCTAGAATGAACTTTGCTGCTAATAGATGTGTTGAATGTGATGAAATTATTGCTAATCCCATCTGTTCCGACTGTTTAGCTAAAAAGATAAAAATAATGGTATCTGAACATGATGAAAAGTTAGCAGAAATGATTTCCAGCACTAAAATCGGTGGTAATACTATTTGTATTCGTTGTAACCAAGAAATGGGATTGTGTGCACACTGTTTCACTAAAGAAATTTATGAACTTCTTAAAGAGAATAATGTTACACTTGCTGAAAAGTTTAAAGCTAGGTTCTACTTTAATTCCAGAATTGCTCCTACAAATATTTAAGATATTCTTAACTTAATTTTAGCTTCTTCTTCAGTTAAAAACTTTCCCGTTCTAATTCTTGCTTTAGCTTCTTCAATTTCCTGAATAATCTTAACACTTAAACAAAGCTCTTTGTCCATAATTGTTATTAAAGAGACAAGCATCTTTAAATGTTTCTTAACAAAAATAATGGAAAAGTTTAAATACAAGGAGTTATATACACTTATATAACATGACGCAAACATTAAAACCAATTTTACATTATCCTCAGCTAGATACAGTTCTAATGGTAGAAGAGTTCATTAGAAAACAAGGAGGAGAATATAAAAAAAGAAGTTTATGGGAACATCTACCTAAAAAAATGATGTACCAAACTTTCCAAGTTATTTTCAACTATTTATTAGATTCACATAAAATTGCTGTAGATAAAGAGGGGAAAATATGTTGGATCTGGAATCCAAAACTAGTGAAAAAATATCTTTCTAGACCAGAATTATCAAGATGAAATCACAAATTAAATTTGCCGAAGAAAAAATTAAAGATACTTTAATTAAACTGAAAGAATCAAAGACAGAAGATCAAAAGTTATACAAATGGATTAATAGAGCTTTAGATGACATAGAAGAAGATGCTTTTTGTGCTACTCAAATTCCTAAAAAATTAATCCCAAAAGTTTACATTGAAAAATATGAGATAGATAATTTATGGAAATACGACCTACCAAGTGGATGGAGACTTCTTTATTCTATAGCAAATGGAGAAGCGGTTGTTATTGCCATTATTATTGAATGGTTTGACCATAAGAACTATGAGAGAAGATTTAACTATTAACAACCTAAATTCAACATTTCTAGATAAGAAGAACAATGATTAACAACATCACAATACTTACTCAAATCTCTTTCTTGATTAAGCGTAAATCCTGGCAAAATGTAACGAGAAGGTAAGATTACTACATTCTGCGATTTAAGATTAACGGTAGCAGTATTAACACAACTAAGATCGTTAGACAAATAATCAAAACTGTCCCAATTCAAAAATTTTACTGCAAAATCATAATTACCATTATTATCACAACTACGGTCAGAACTTTTAACAGCATGACCTAAATCAGTTTTAATTATTTGATATGAAACAGTTTTGTCACCATCAACTACTTGAATACATAAATTAGCAAATCCTAACAAACTATAAAACTCTGAATCTTCAATATTATTTTCAATATTTTCCTTTACCTCTATATTAAGCTCTTCAAGAGTACCAAAATGAATCGCTTGTCCCGTTCCTCCTCTCAAAACAAAGAAGGCCATTAATAAAATTATTATACTAACAACGATTATAATTATCATCTTGTTACTGCCAAACTTATTTTTTTCAGTTTTAGGCCGTTGAGGTTTAACAACAGAACCACTACTTTTCAAATATCGGGTATAATTATGTTTTATTGTTGATTTGTAAGCCCATTCAACTTCATCTTCGTGCCAGCCAGAATTTATTAAAGCAACTTTTATTTGAGGATACTTTTTTCCTTCTCTTACTTTTTGAGTTATATAACTGGCAATCTGTTTGTTAAGTTTATATTTAGGTTTTTTACGATTAATAAAATAAATTATTGCTAACGCAACACTAATTGTTAACAAGATAAAAAATACGTAAGTTAAAATTGTTGTAACTTTACTTTCACTAGCTAAATCATCTTCAACTTGTTGTAATTCATTCCTTGTTACATCTAAATCAATTTGTACAGCTGCTAATCCTGCAATTGCAGAACTAATTTCACCGTCTAAATTTTCTTCAACTTGGTTTAACCGTAAATTTAATTGTTGTAAATTATTATTAATTTGTTCCAAGTTTAATCCTAATTGTTTAAGACCGTTAACTTCACTTTTCAAACTATTTTGATCAATTTTTAACTGGTTTAAGTTAATATTAAGTTGGTTAACATTAATGTTTAATTCTGCAATCTGAGATTCTAGATCAGAATTGTCTACAGTAGAAGTGCTAGTATTAGACTGATTATTTTCTTCATAAAGATTAGGATCATTCAACCCTAAAAAAATTTCAGTTTCATCAAAAAGGTAATAATTATCACCTTCAATAATCAATTCATCACCGATTAAATTACAAGAATTTTCTTGACAATAACATTCACCTAATTTTCCATTCAGGAAATTCCATTCTGGGCAATAATAACAATCATCATCTGTAACACAAGAATAATCCACAATAAGATTATTTTCTAACCCAGTAATATTATGTTCTAATCCATATTCAACTAGATTAATATCTGCACTAACGTTTATAGCTAGAAATAGTGAAACTATTACTATAATTAAGATTAGTTTATTTTTAATCATCCTCTTTTCTTATTATAGTTAAATATTTAGGCTTTATATACTTTTTCATAGAATACCAGTTTAATCACAGGACAAGAATTAAAATATTGTAATTATTTAATAAATTCCCTCCTCTTGTTGTTTTGTCGTAAAACTAACCCATCTATTTAATGGAAGAAATTCATAAGCTTCAGGAATCTGAGAGAGAATCGCATTTATTAGACTAGATTCATAGACTTGACCATTCCATTCATAGTCATTATTCCCGTCTGGTAGAGCAGGATCCCCATACTCTTCGATAAGATCGCCTATCAAAGTATCTGAATCAAGATCAGAATTAAATATTTGAAAATAAGCTTTTGCTCTTGCAGATGGAGGAACATCCAGACTATCTACCATATCCACTTTTTCTATTACAGATTCGGGATATTTTAGTAAATCGTCACCAAAATCAGAGATTTCCATATCTTTATATTGCTCTTCAATATCAGCAATTACATCTCCCGGATCAAGACGGAGGTTATAAATTAAATGATAAGCATGTGCTTTCTCAGACCTAGGAGCCCTCATACTTACTAAATACTTCATTTCATCATCTCCATAATTTTGATTATCATAATCTTCCATAATTGCTAAACGACGTTCATAGTTTCCTATTGGTGGAAGACCTGGTTTATATTCACCAAAATCATCATAATCTTCTTCAATAAATTCATTACGAGTACGTGTAATCCCATTCTCAGAATAAAACACTTCTATACTATCACTTTCACCTTCAGGTGCAAAGAAATCAACAATTAGATGTTCAACACGAGCATTAAGTTTGTTAATGTCACCTTCAACCGTTGTTGGATTTTTTGAAAACCTCATTTCAAAATCAGTAATATCAGGATCAAAACCATCACCATCGTGAGTTCCTCTAAAAATAACCTCACTTGAACCCATTAGAGGATTTAAAATCTTTAATGTATCAATACCGCTATCTTTAGTATCAGTGGTGACTTCAATTCTATTTCCATTTTTGGATACTATTCCTACATTCCTCCCACTAACATCTTCCTGAATACAATTCTTAGAACCATCACATCTAAACCTATACGGACTAGAAGCACTAATAGGATAAAATTCAGTTAAACCATCAACTTTATAATCTCTCTGAGAATGAGAGTTAGATCCCTCACTAAAAGAACTATAACTACGATATCTTGTTCCTTTTATCAATTCTCTATGACCATCTTCAAAAAGTCTAACTTCTCCAGAAAATCGAAAATAACCATCAGATATACCCACAGGTTTATCATAAACATTATTTCCGCGTATAGAAATTGGACGCCCAATCTTGAAGTCAACTTGAGTTTCTGAATCTGACGAATAAAAAATTCGATTACCAATCTGCACAGTACCTCTTTTATCACGAGAGCCAACCAAACTGATAAATAAACCAGAACTTCTATCTGTGTCAGTTAAATCTGTATGACCTCCAGTAACTTCAAGATATTCTAATCTATCTCCAATACCTAACTCTACACCACTTCCAAATTTAGTACCATCTTTCAATACCAATTCACCAGTTTCTAAAAATGTTGCTCCTTCAAATTTGCTAATAAATTCTTCATTATGTTGTTTCAAAGAAAATTTAACAACCACTCTTTTATTAGGATCATCTTTACGAGTCGTTTCAATATGTTCACCATCATAACTTAATATCTCAACACCTTGATCAACAAGTGACATCGATTCAAACCATGCTTTTTTAATGTCAGGATTATCATTAAGAATAAAAACATCTTCCTGGGCCCTTCTATCAATTTCATTAAAAATTTCTGCATTATCAATTAAAGACAAATCAAAGCTAACAGCTCTTGTTAAATGTCTGTTCGCTAAACTAGTGTATGCGATTGAAGGATTACTTTTCAAAGCTTCTGCTAAATTACTATTATCAATAAGAGTTAAATCTGATATTCTTCCTTGATATATAGCAGTTGCTAAGTCAACAGGATTTAAATCATTAACTTGGCGAGAATCGTAATCACAGTCATCAAGATTTTCAGGACAGGTAGCAATAGCTAATGGAATTAATAGTAAAAACACTAATAATAACTTTTTCATTTAACCTCTAACCTCATCTCCTCATATTCATTAACTTTATCATTTGTTACCGTGATTTTAATAGTATGGTTTTCTTTTGATAAAGGAGTAAATTTAATTTCTCCGGTTTCAAGATTGATATCAAACAATTCCGAATTATCAAAAAACATCAACTTTTTATCATTAGGATCACTGGCTTTAACTTGATAAACAAATTCTTCTCCCACGTAAGCTGTTAAATTACCTATTGATTCAATTACTGGCGTAATATCGTCAAAGTTAAAAATTATTTTCATGTATTCAATATTTTTATTTCCATAACTGTCTTCAGCCTCAATTAAAACATATTTTTCTCCTTTCGGAACATAGTAAGTTTCAAAAATAATTTCTCCTGTTTTTGAATTGATATTAAACATATTGGTGTTATCTCTAAAAGTAATATCTTTTCCTTTAGCATTAACTTGATATTCAAATGTGCCAGTAGATTCATCTATTGTAAAAGGAGGAATTGGTTCAATACTAACAGGTTCAACACTTTCTTCAGAAACATCAGAATGATATTTTGACCAATCATATTTGTTAATAAAAGAGTAAACCAAAGGAAATTCATCATTTTGATTATTAGACTTTAAGAAAATGACAACATTATTTTCATCTATACTAACTGCATCAAAAGTAAAATTATTTTTACTAGCAAGAGAGGTAATAAACCCTAAAGGTAAAGAGTTAGGAGTTCTTTTTTGTTCTTCCACAATTAAAGAAGCATAATTGTAAAAATTATTGTATTCGGTTTGTATATTGACAGAAAAACTATCTAAATTTGTTTCTGTATCAGCATTTTTAATATAAAGAGGGTATTTAACATCAAATAACACTCCTCTATTTGAAATAGTTGCTTCTCCTTTAATTTCTCCCACATTTATTTCATAACCCCTATCCTTAAAAGAGGTAAAATCATTTAGACAAATAGGTAAATTGTCTTTAACATAATTAAACATTTCTTCTTCAACAACATCTTTTGTAGGAAAGTAAGATTGATTATTTTGCCAATATAAGGGTATAAAAATTTGAGAAACATTCTCGTAAGGGAGAGGTGTATTGTAATAGCCACCTTGAAGTGCAGTAAGATATACCGCTTCATTAGCTTTCTTTTCCAAACAGTCATCAATAAATATTTTAAGAGGAGAAGATTTAACATTAGGATCATTATTTTCTAACTCTTCTAGTGTAGAATTATCCCTCAAAACAAAGAAAGCAATTATTAAACCTAATACTAGTATTCCCAAAATTACAAAAACAGTTATTTGACCTCTTTTAAACAACATTATGATGTAATTAGATTGTTTGTCTTTATATATTTTTGGTTGTTTTGGAGGTACGGTATAGAGATATTTCAAATTATGTTAAGCAAACTTTATAAAACCAGATTTATTCTTATTAAGATATGGCAAAGAAAGATACTAAAGGAATTACAGTAAAGAAAGAAGAAGATTTCAGTGAATGGTACACACAAGTTATCCAAAAAGCAGACTTAGCAGATTATTCATCCGTATCCGGATGTATTGTTTACAAACCCAACTCTTACATGGTTTGGGAAAAAATTGTTCAGGAAACTGATCAAAGATTTAAAGCAGTAGGAATTAAAAATGCTTACTTTCCATTATTTATCCCAGAATCATTATTACAAAAAGAAGCAACCCATATTGAAGGTTTTGCACCAGAAGTTGCTTGGGTAACACATGCAGGAGAAACAAAACTTAAAGAACGATTAGCTGTAAGACCAACTTCAGAAACGATCATGTACGATTCGTACGCAAAATGGATCAGGTCTCATAACGATTTACCGTTAAGAATTAATCAATGGAATAACGTAGTAAGATGGGAATTTAAACATGCAACCCCATTTCTAAGAGGAAGAGAATTTTTATGGAATGAAGGTCATACTTGTTTCGCAACTAAGAAAGAAGCGGAAGCAGAAGGTCCAGAAATTATTGGTATCTATAAAGATATTTGTGACAATTATTTTGCACTACCATCTTTAATTGGTAAAAAATCTGAGAAAGAAAAGTTTGCTGGTGCTGAGTATACAGTTTCAATGGAATTTCTAATGCCTAACGGTAAAGGTATCCAAGGTCCTGACTTTCATCATGACGGACAAAATTTTGCTAAAGCATTCGACATATCTTTTGTTAACGATAAAGAAAAGAAAGATTATGTTTGGCAAAACACCTGGGCAATTAGTACCAGAATGTTAGGAGTAATGATTTCGGTACACAGTGATAACAAAGGGTTAGTATTACCTCCTAAGTTAGCACCGTTACAAGTCGTAATTGTACCAATATTATTTGATAAAACTAAAAAAGAAATTTTGAAAGAAGCTAACAAAATTAAAAGTTCTTTAGAGAAGAAAAATATTCGAGTACATCTAGACGATCGAGACAATTATAGTCCTGGCTGGAAATTTAATGAATGGGAATTAAAAGGAATACCAATAAGACTAGAATTAGGACCAAAAGATTTAGAGAAACATCAAGTAATGACTGTAAGAAGAGACACATCAGAGAAACAATCATTAGAAATTACTGCTTTACCTAAAGAAATCAAATTATTACTTGAACAAATTCAAAACAATTTGTTAGAAAATGCTCAGAAATCGCTTAAAGAAAATATTGTTGAAGTAGATTCGTTAAGTAAAGCTAAAATACAGTTAGATGATAAAAAAATTCTTTTTGCTCCTTGGTGTAATGGAACAGAATGTGAAGAAGATTTTAAAGATAAAACCGGTGCAAAAACTTTAAACAGTCCTTTTGAACAACCAGATGTTAAAGGTAAAAAATGTTTTAATTGTGGTAAAGAAGCTAAAGTATGGTTTTATTTTGGGAAGAGTTACTAATTACTACTTATCATGGATTAACAAGATTTAAATATCCCCCTTAATAACAAATTCTGATGGGGGAGATATTATTAGAAGAAGCAGTGGAGAGTTTAGTTAGCAAATATTCTAGTTTTTCAGAGTTAATCAATGATATTAACCAATTCATCTTAAATAAAGAAGAACTATTTGAAAAAGTAGAAGATAATACTGATAAAGAATCAAATTTAGAAACAAAAACTAAAACAACAAAAGTTAAACAATCTAAGAAAGTTGAAAATATTGATGATTTAGAAGATACAGAAGAAGATTCTGATGATGACGAAGAAACAATAACCATTACTTACGGAATAAATGAAGAAGAAATTCTGGCAAAAGATTTCTATAAATCTAGTCAAGTTGATTACAATAAACTATTTGCTACTGAGTATAAACAAGGAGAAGGCATAGAAGTTTATGAAAGTGAGTTTAGTGCTTTGGTTTCTGACACACATTCAGAAACAATGGGATCTGCTAAAGAAGCTGAAGAAACTTTTACCAAAATGCAATATGCACAAATTTTAGGAGCAAAAAGTGAAGTTGATTATGTAACCAGAAAAAAATTTTCTAACTGGATAACTTTTAACAAAGCACTATTTTCTTTATTTGAGGCTAATAGTGTTACCAAAGATATTAATTATACAGAATATTAAGAATGATTTAATAATGAATCTAAAGTGTTCTTCAAATATTTATTCAAACAGCTCCATTTAGTTACAAAAGCATCATAATGAACTCCTTCTTTTAGAGAGTAGATTATCCCCATTTCATCTTCTGATTGTGTGGAGTATGCAATTACAGGTAATTGATGAACATTTATAGCACTTATCATTAAATCATGCAACTCATCAATTTGATCTAATCTTTTATGATAAATAAAAGGTTCAACTATTAAAGCATCATATCCTTGATCTTCTTCAATTAAATGAGCACGAGCATCTTCAACACTATCAACTAATTTAATTTCTATTCCCAAAGCTGATTCCATGTGCAGAACTGGTGCTTTAAAATTATCTAACAGTAATATTTGTCCCATAAATATACCCACATTAAATCTTATTTTTAAAGGTTTCTACTCTGGAGTGCAGTCATATCTTCCATAATTCTATCATTTCTTCTTCAGAAAAATGCATCTTTCCAGGAATGATCAAACAATGAGGAGGTTTACCAAAATCATATTTTTTAACATCTTCTAACTTACCAGCTTTAATAATAAAATCATCACAGCCTAAACGAGCACAACCAATAATTAAAGTATTTTTAGAAATCAAATTTTCTTTTTTACGACTTTCAATATCTTCTAAAACAGTTATAGCTTGATTAACTGTCATAAACTTATCTTGATCAGGTTTTAAATCTAATAAAAATAATGTGTGTAAACCGTTATTATCTTTCAAAACATTATAAGGAGTTTCTAATTGTGGATGATCTTCTAAAAATGGAATAGATGTAGTTTTACCAAACTTGTACAATTGTAATCCAGTAAGACCAACTGCGTTCAATATGGAAGCATTATTAATAATCTTTACAGAGATATTATTTTCTTTTGCAGATTTAAACAGTTCAATATGAGTAGTTGCTGAGAATGGATCGCCTACAACTAAAAACGCAATATCTTTATCTTTAGCTTGCATAACAATATCATCACTACCTTGCTCAGAAGCATTCCTATCGGCTAAAATAATTTTCTTACCATAACATTGTTCTAAATCTTCTTTAGTACATTGTAATAAAGAAGTATAATTTTCTAAATAAATTAGATCACACTGTTTAATAATCTCTAAACCTTTCACAGTAATATCTTTTTGATCCGATAGTCCTAATCCGATTAAATATAATGTCATAGGATTAAATTTATTACTTTCTTTTAAAAATTTATCTACTAACAGTAGTAAGAAACTATTAAATAAGATTTCTTATTACTTAAGGACTACTACAGATAAATGCGTAAGTCGCCGTAGTTTAGCTTAGAAAATCCATATGGTTGATCCTTTTGGGATTATAAAACTACATGATTCGCAAGATTTGTCTGTAGAAATTCTTATTTTTCTTAACTGTCTCCCAAATAACCATGGAATTCATTAGCTTTAGCCTGCATGTTAAAAAACTTCCTCATAATAGCTTGCAATTTGTAAGCATTATACCAAACAACGTCATAATGATCAGACATTTTTTTAAAGAAAATTATGCCCAAATATTGTTTACCTAACCATTGTGCAAACCTACCACCACTCGAAAATTTATTTTGCCAATCAGAATCAATAGAAGGAGTAAGGTAAATATAAATTCTTCCTTTTGACATAGGTTTACTTCTTCCTTCAACTTTTACTTCTGCACTATCCCACATATGAATTTTAAAATTATATTTGTACCGGATGTACTCAGTAACATTTTTTTCCATAGCCCATTTCCACTCAATTTCTCCTTTAGGTTTATGTTTATAATCTGCTTCGTGCCACATGTAACCATTTTCTTTAGCCCAATCTATTACTGCGGCGTATAAACCGTCTAAGTCAAAAAGTCCATCGTACCGGGTAAGTATACGTTCATAAACCTTGTGAGTTTGCACCATCTTTATAGTAGAAGTATTATTATGGGTTATATAAAGATTTCTTTTGAAGAGAGTAAGTAGTTTGGTAATATTTATATGCATCCATACATTTCATTAAAATATGGATAAATACAATGCTATTAGGTCAGGTATTTTTTTAGTAGCTGGTTTAGTAACAATTATCTTTCGAAAACAACTGAATAATTTTAAGAACCGTATACTTAAGAAACTTCACATGGAAAACAGAATAAAAGACGAAAGGAAAAGTTATGTCTATATGGGCATTATTTTTATTATTATTTCAATGATATTACTTATATTTTCTATTGGTTATTAACATGGTAAATTAAAGAATAAAGCGCCCGCTACGATATACTTTTGATGCACTTCTGGAGCAAGTATCTTCTCTTCATGCTGAATTTTGGTTTTGAAGAATAAGTTTTACTACGATTTAATTAAAATAAAAGTTTATATACTCTTTCTTTCTTCTATTTAAAGTTGTTTGTGGATGAGTTGATGTCTTCGGATGGATTCTTTGAAGCAGATGACGCTTATAATTCTGCTGTCCGCAGGAGAATTGAACTGATCTTGTTGATGTCTTCGGACTGATGCTTGTGATGTGATGCTTCGGATGTGGACAGCTTAATAATTTTTAAGAAGATTTGTTAATATAACTAATTTACTTTAATGGATATCTTCCATATTAAATTCTCCAAAAGTAATGCTTTATATATTTTGTAGCCAAAAAAAGGCCCTCGAGCGTATACCCGAGGTTGAGCGCCAGCGCCCGCTACATCACCATTGCAGTGCACTTCCTGAGCAATTTCTAAAATTAATGGGATTTGTTACAAAAGTGTAGACTTTCGGGCGTTGGCGTTCCACTATTTTGACGCACCTCCACAATTACGGATACGCGTCAAAATTTTGAGCCAATTCTTAAGAGTTAAAGATTAACAGCTTTATAGAAAACAAATTTCATATGTCTTAAATATCTAATTCTACCATTGCATGGAATTTTAAAAAATCAACCAATAAATCTTCTCTTAACCCCTCTTGTAGTTATAGAGTACTATCTAGGATTTTACTAAAATTAACAAAAAACAGCGAAAAGTTTAAATATTTAATGAATATATATTCATTACTCGGAAGAGTGGAGGTAAATAAAATGCCAAACAAAGATGGAACAGGACCAGCAGGAAAAGGCCCTAAAACGGGAAGACAAGAAGGAAAGTGTGAAGGAGCAGAATCTTGCCCAAGAGGTAAGGGTCAAGGTAGAAGAGGCTGTGGTAGAGGACAAGGAATTGGAAGAAGAGCTAACCAAGAGTAAGCTTTATATTATTAATTAGTTTACTTAGAATGGTGCCACGTCCAAAACTAAGAAGAAGAGTACGCTTCAATCCAGAGATAACTTACTTTAAGCCGGCTGGAGTGCCATTAAAACAGTTGGAAGAAGTTACTTTATCTTATGATGAATTAGAATCATTAAGGTTGAAGAATACTCTTAACTTAGACCAAAAAGAAGCTGCTGAAAAGATGCAAATATCTCAACCTACTTTTCATAGAATACTCTTATCAGCAAGAGAAAAAGTAACTGAAGCTTTGGTAAAAGGTAAAGCAATTAAGATAGATTTAAAAGAATAAAATATATACTAAAAAACAAGGTGATATTTATGAAAAAAATAAATTTATTAATTTTGATGTTATTAGTGTTTTCTGTATTTAGTATTAGTGTTTTAGCACAAGGTTCGGAAGCACAACAAAATCAACAACAGGCTTTGATCAATGAAAATATTGAAGGTGGAGAAGTAAGTGATTTAACTGAGGTAGAAATCAATGGATTACTATTAATGCGAGAAGAAGAAAAATTAGCTCGAGATATATATTTAGAATTATATGATAAATGGAATCTACAAACATTTAATAATATTGCTTCTTCTGAACAAACACATACCAATGCAGTAAAAGTGTTATTAGAAGAATATGGTGTTGAAGATCCAGTAGTTTCAGATGAAAGAGGAACTTTTACCAATAAAGAACTTGCAAGTTTGTATGTTACTCTGATTGAGAAAGGACAAGAATCTTTACTTGAAGCATTAATAGTTGGTGCAACTGTTGAAGATTTAGATATTAAAGATTTAAATGAATTACTTGAAGAAACAACAAATGAAGATATTATTCTGGTATATGAAAATCTTCGTAAAGGTTCAAGAAATCATATGAGAGCATTTAATAGACAGATTGAAAACAATGGTGGAACATATGAAGCACAATATCTTAGTCAAGATAACATTGATTCTATTGTTTTAGGAGAACAAGAAAGAGGGCCAATTCTTGATGAAGATAGTAACGTTGTTTCAGGTTTTGAATCTCAACTTCAAACAAGAAAAGGTACAGGAATGGGTGCTACAGGAACAAGATTAGGTTCTGGTGAAGGTACGGGTGCAAGAATAGGTCTACAGGATGGAACCTATACTGATTCAAAAGGTAAGAAGTTTGGGATAATGCAACAAAACAATAGAAGAATGATGGAATCCAATGGTGTTTCGGCTAATTGTCTCCTATGTGACGAAATGAATAAAGAAGGTAACAGATTTAATGCTAAACTTTCCAATGGAAGAAATGCTGAAATTAAAATCATGCCTGATACTGCTTCTGAAAGAGCTTTAAAAAGATTAAAGCTAAAAAATTGTGATGAGAATTGTAATATTGAACTTAAAGAAGTTGGTTCTGGAGAACAAGTTAGAGCTGCTTATGAAGTTAAAGCACAAAGAAATTCTCGAGTGTTTGGAATTTTTAGTGCCAAAATGGATGTAGAAGCACAAATAGACGCAGAAACAGGTGAGTTAATTCGTACCAATAAACCGTGGTGGGCATTCTTAGCTAGCGAGAAAGAAGAATAAATTTTTTTAAATTTCTTTTTTTATTCTCTTAAACATTTCTCACAAATTCCATTTACATCAATCTGGAAATGACACACTTCTCCTTTAATATCTAAAAAATCAAGATGTTTAAGTTGAAAATGTTTAATTTCACCGCATTTCTTACACACAAAATGACAATGATTATTCTTATTTCTGGAATAAATAGTTCTCTTTTCGCATAAATAAGAATGAATTTCTCCTGCTTCAACTAACTTTTTTAAGAAACGATAAACAGTAGCAACTCCAATTTTATGATTTCTTTTACTAGCTTTTTTGTATAAATCAGATCCATCAAAAAAAGAATTAAATTTAACCAATTCTTCTCTTAATATCTTTTTTTGTAATGTTTGTCTCATTTCCTTAATGATAATCAAATTCAATAACACTTATAAATTATCCGTCCCTGTATTCGTATAATGTCAGTTATAACTTACGCAATTATTAGTGTAATACTGGTTTCATTAGTCGCAGTAATTGCCGCTGTACCTCTGTTAATTAAGAAAAAAGTATCTAAAAGGTTGTTGTTGTTTTTATTAAGCATTTCTGTAGGAGTAATTTTAAGCACTGTTTTTATGGATTTTTTACCGGAAGCTGTATCTCATGGTTATACATTAGGAGTTGCATTAAACATCTTGTTAGGATTTTTAGTCCTGTTTGTTGTTGAGAAATTTGTTCATTGGAATCATTCCAAAAAGTGTTCCGAGAATGAAAGTGGACACGGTCATGCCTATAACTTAGCTCCAATTAATTTAATTGGCGATGGAGTTCATAATTTTATTGACGGTTTAGTGATTGCCGGTGCTTACGCGGTTAACATTTCTTTAGGAATTACAGCTACTATTTCTATTATATTCCATGAAGTCCCGCAAGAAATTGCTGACTTTGGAATTTTATTGTATTCTGGTTTTTCAAAGAAGAAAGCGTTATTCTTTAATTTTTTATCAGCTATCACTGCAATTTTAGGAACTATTGTTGGTTTAATATTAATAAATAAGTTACATGGCTTCACACAATTTATCATTCCTTTTGCAGCAGGAAACTTTCTGTATATTGCAGCTTCAAATTTACTCCCAGAATTACATAGACATTGCAAATTAAAAGATTCGTTGTTGCATTTGTTAGCAATTGTTATTGGAATTGGAATTATTGTTTTAGTGGTTCTATATGGACCAGCACATGGTCATGGAGGTTAGAAAAATGAAATTAGTTTTTGTATTATTAGTTTTAGGACTGTTAGTTTTCGCAACAGGTTGTGATACTGAATTGGGACATTCACATGAAGATCATGACCATGATGGAAATGGTATTTCAGATCATACCGCAGAAGAACATCATGAACAAGGGCATAACGATTTTGAAACAGAACTCCCTCGTGAATAATTAAATTTATTTATAGAGTAAAGTGTAAATAAACGGCTAGATTCACATAGGAGAGAGTATGGTTTCCAAAGAGATATATTGTAAAATATTAGAAAAAAAGCTTAGAAAATACCCTAAATGGCTACAGGATGGATTAAGAGAAGATTTGATGGCTGATTTCAAAAAATTTAATGCAATGGTCGAATCAGAAATTTATGAAATGTGAGGTTTGTCGTCGGTAAAAAAAGTAATTTTTAATCTTGCAAAAATGGGTAAAAATTTTTGACGCGTATCCGTAATTGTGGAGGTGCGTCAAAAGAGTTAAGCGCCAGCGCCCGGATTTGAACCGGGATAGGCCGAAGCCAACAAGCTTTCACTGCAAGGTTCCTAGAAACCTAGTTTCCAGGCTAACGCCTAAATTTTACCAAAAATTTAGATTGCGCAGTACCAGATTGTGCCACGCTGGCATAATAGTTCTATTTTTGAGTGTATTTATAAATTTAATGATTTCTTTAATGCTTTATTCTTCTTGCTATGCCAGAAACCAATTTTGTGGAAATATTTAATCCTTGCCTCTTTTTTATTAATTGCTAAAATTGTTACTGATGACCATTTTTTATTTTTAGGAGTATAATTGTAAATACTATTATCTATTCCTAATTCAAACAAAATTTTTGAGATCTGCAACATTCCATTTTTATTAACAGTCTGAACTCTAATTGTTTTATTACTAACATATGCTTCTGCTGAAAAGAATCCTTTCAACCAAAATTCTTTTGCCCCATTTATCAAAAATATTTTTTCAGGTAATTTCCAACTTTTTATCCCAAAATCAGCATTTTCTAACAAATCTTCTACAATAGCACGAGAAGTCATTCTAACATGATATACATTATCTCTTATTCTAACAGATGGTTTTTTGCGGTATAATTTATTCACAAAGTTGCGATAGGTTTTTAGCATTAAATTGTCATCAGGGAAAAAATCAATTTGATAATGAAAAAATGTTTTTTCTTTTCTTATTTGTACACTACCATCTCCAGCAAGGAAACCACATAATGCACTTCTTAGAATCATAGAATTAGAACAAAATGGAAAACTAGCTTTTTGAGCATTTATTATTTTCTCCCATCTTTTAGTTGCAATTTCGCTATAAGACATTCTTGATAATTTTAATGGAGTAACTAATTTATATATTTTATCCGCAGTTGTCCAGTGGGTGTGTGCTAATAATTCTAAGAAACTTCCTTCTCACAAGTAAGTGAAAAATAATGGCGGTGGAGGGACTCTCAAATCTTAAGAAGATTTGTGGTCTCCTTAATGGATATTTGAGCCCTCGACCTTTACGTAACCCAATTAAACTATTAATCATCGAGCAAAGCTCTCATAGCTCAAGTATATATGAGCGTAACGCTATAACCAGGCTTAGCTACACCGCCATCTAAAGCAAAAAGAACCAGTTTCATATATAAATATTTCTACTTTCATAAACATTTATATATGGACATTTAAAGACAAATATTAATGAGGGTTCATATCGATATCAGTGAAAAGTTTGAGCATAACAAAACAATAGGAATTGCCTGGACTACAGAAGATAAAAAATTACACAAAGGAACTGCATTGTCAGGAAGATTAGTTAAAAAATTGAAATCGAAATATGGTGTTTCTGAAGATTATGAAAAGTTATATGCTATATTAGTATATCTAATTCTAAAAAATGATATTGGTAAAACCAAAGAAATAGTGATTTGTAATGATTACAAATTTAGTAGAGTTAAAGTTCATCTTTCAAGATTGTTCTCAAGTGAGATTAATTATGATTATATTGACGTTATGTCAATCAGAGAATATAGAAATTATCGTGGCGATTATTTTGAGTCATTTGCCGATAGTTTAGCAAAATTATATAGAAAAAAAGGGTTGAGACAATTTAAGAAGAATGTTGGCAAGAAACTTAATTTTGTTGATGTAAAATACAAAGAAATAATTGATTTGTGGAAACTAATATAAAAAAAATAGGTTTGGCTTACCCAACCGCATCACACAAAATGCTGGCCAGTTTACATACATAAACGTTTTACGGCACCAACCTACTAATAGTAATAATAGTAAGATTATTTATAAATTTATGGGAATTTTTTAACAAAAGTTGTCTAATTTAAAATCATTCATCCTTAAACAATTCCGCTACTTCTTCAACAGGAACCTGTGGATCGCTAACAATAGAATGAATACTTCCACCACCATCACCATGATAACGTGGAAGAACATGGATATGTAAATGAGGAACGGTCTGTCCAGCAACTTCTTCATTATTCCAACCACCGTTAAATCCCAGAGGATTAAGTTTATCTTGCAATGTTTGTTGAACTTTCTTTACTGCTAAAAATAATGATTGTAATTTTTCATCACTAATATCAGTTAAAGTTTTAACATGTTCTTTAGGTATAATAACAGTATGCCCTTTAGCTATTGGGGTAACGTCTAAAAATGCTAAGTTATCTTCGTCTTCATACACTTTATGACAAGGTATTTCTTTGTTAATGATTTTACAAAATATGCAATCTCCCATAAATTAATCAGAGTAAAGTATTATTTATAACTTTCTGTTAATCAAATGGAAATTGGATAAGAACCAATGACTTTTTTGACTGTATCCTCTAATGTATTAGGAATTTTAGGTGAAATAACTTCTTCCCAACATTGTTTCCCTGGATCGTAATTGGATACACCCCAAAAAAGTTTTTGATAAGTTTCAACAGTACTAGTAAATGGATAATAATTGTCACACTTTTCCCCTTTGATAGCTAATAAGTCAGGTGCAAGAGCTTCAACTTCCTGTACGGACCTCTCGTAATCTGTACCATTATAAAACTGAATAATAAAGTTCATTTTATTAGGATTGTTTGCTTCACTTCCAACTTGAGCAAGTGGTACCATTGTTCCTTGAGGTTCATCTCCTCCTATTGGTGCCATTGTTCCTTGACTCATGTCTCCTCCAGTAGCGACCAGTGTACCATCATAATGTTTATTGTTTACCATTTTTATTGTTCTCCATGTGTTTATATTAAACATCTCAAGAATATTCACAAAGTTATAATCAGTGCATATTATCACCTAAAAACTGTTATTTAATTATATACTTTATAAGATTTACTCAAAAATACTTTTAAAAGAGCTTAATTCTAAGATAAAAGATGATTGAACCGTTAAGATATAGTAAGGGGAGGGAAGTTTATACAGCAGAAGTAGATTTAGATAGAGTAGGTGTAATGGTTATTGATATGCAAGATGAATTCTTAAAAAAAATAGACCCAGATGAAAAAGAAGTAATGTTTGCTGCACAAATAGATCTCTTAGATGTTTGCAGGGAATATGATTACCCAGCATTATTGTTAGAATATACTGGTTGGGGAAAAACTCAGAAAGAATTATACCAATCATTTCAAACAGTTCCAAGAAAGGCAGAATTCATGAAAAAAGTTAATAATGGATTTACCCACCCATTTTTATCATTTACGTTAGATATGTTTAATATTGAAACAATAGTAATAGCAGGCATCAGTGCACCTTATTGCGTTAAAGGTACAGCAGAAGTAGCAATTGAAGAAGATAAAAAAATTATTACAGCTAGACAATTAATTGCTAGTCAAATAGATAGACAAAAAGAATTTAGAGAATCCCTTTCCTGGTTCAGTAGAGAATGCATTTATGTTCAAACTTATACAACCATCACAGAAATGATGAAAAGAAAATAAAAACATTTAAAAGAAAGATAACACTAACCAATAATATGATTACAGCAAGAACACAAGTTAAAACTATTCTAATAGAATCAAAAATTGGTCCTGATAAGATTTCTGAAGACTTTTTACCAGAACTAGACAAAAAAGTTGAACAATTAGTTCTTAAAGCTGCCGAGAGAGCTAAAGAGAATGGTAGAAAAACAATTATGGCTAGAGATGTATAGAAATCTTTAAATCTATCAAAACTTCTTAGATAATTATGACAAAAGAGATTGAAATTAGAGCATTATTAACTAAAGAGAAATATGAACAATTAAAATCACTTCTTCCACAAAAATTTAAACAAATAACTGAAGATAAAGTTACAACAATAAAATTTCAACCACCAGACGTAAGAATTAGATTTTCAGACAATTTTCAAGAGATAGTTTACAAAAGTGGGAACTCAACTCATGATTCTAGGAAAGAAATTTCTGTAAAACTTAACTCAAAAGAAGATTGTGAGAAGATGATTGAAATTCTTAGAAACACTGGATTAAAAGAAGAACCACAATGGTTCCAACATAAACAAGAGTTTTTGTATGATAATAAATACACTTTATCATTACAACATATAAAAAATTTTGCGTATATCTTAGAAGCAGAGATTATTGATGAAGACGAAACTTTACATTTACCAATTTTAAAACAAATTCTTACCAATTTAGGCTGCGAACCTATTGATAAAGAACAGTTCAAAGTTAAGATTGAAGAGTATATTAAGAATAACAAATGATTTCATTACTATCTAAAGAACAGAAGAATTTAAATATTTATTATCTATTCTAAATAAGTAATGAAGGAGGTAATTCTACCGTGGAAATCAAACCGCTTGTTAAAGACGACTATGTGCTTCTAGATGATGAAGCAACAATTTCCGAACTAATTGGAAAATTGAAAGCATTTGAGAAACGTACTGGATTGGTGTTTAGAAAAAAGAAATATTTGGGGTTATTAGAAAAAAAGAAACTTCTTAAATCCAAAATTGATGCTAAACATGTTAAAGTTAGCAAATTCTTACAAAAAACACCAATTATTAACGAAAACGCTGATTTAATTGAAACAGCATATTTAATGTATAAAAGTAATTTAGAATATGCTCCCGTTGAATGTAATAAACAAATAACAGGAGTATTGAACGCTATTGATTTAGCAGATTCAGCCATGAATCTTGAAGAACTTAAAAAAGTTAAAGTGGAAGATATTAAACTAGTAAAACCTAGCAAAGTTAGAAAAGATGAATCCGTATCAACAGCAATGAGCGTGATGTATAAAGATAAAGTTGACCAAGTACCATTGTTTGATAAAGGTAAAATTTACGGAATTATCAGTTTCAAAGATTTGTTAAGAAAGTATATTAACTGGTCGCCAAAAAGGGACAATTCTGCCAAATTTAACAAAATGGCTAACAGTAGTAGTGCAGGAAAAGAAGCACCCAAGATTGATTCTTTACCAGTAAGCAATTTTAGTACTAACGAAAATTTGTTAACTATCAATCCTAAAGAAAATCTGAAAAGAGCAGTTTCAATCATGGCTAAAAACAGAGTATCAGATTTATTAGTTATGGATAATGAAGAGTATCATGGATTGTTAACCACAAAAAATATTTTACGTAAAATTGCAAGTTTAAAAATTCCACAAAATTTTAACATTAAATTTGTGGGACTTAATAAAACCAATTTAACAGCTCATCAAAAGTATAGTTTACGTAAAATAACTAGTAATGAAGCTTTTAAACTACAACGTAAAATTAAAAATCAGTTGGACCTAGTTTTGCACATTAAAGAGTATGATAAAGATGGTACAAAACGTAAGTTTGCGGTTAATTTACGGTTAGAGTTTCCTGGCCAGATAATTACGTCTAGTCAAGAAGATTGGGACTTTGAAACAGCTTTAAGAAAAACTTTTGATAATGCTAAAAATAGTGTTAGAAAGAAGTTTAAAGGCGATACTAGCTGGGACAAACCTTACGAATAAATTTTATTTTTTTTATTTACCATACTATACCACAACTATCTTAATAAATAACAAAAGTTTACCTTTGTTTATGGAACAATCTGATAATAATGATCCAATAACCATTCTTAAAGAACTTATTGCTATTAATTCCATTAATCCGTTTAAAGCAGTATTAAAAGATAGTAAACGTTATGGAATTGGTAATGAACAACAAATTGCTGAGTATTTAGAAAAAAAGTTGGTCCAAAACGGTTTCAAAGTACAAAAACAAATTTTTCAAAAAGAAATTACTGTAAAAACTGATTATGATAAAATTGTTAAGGTTCCATTAAGATACAATATTATTGCTGAGAAAGGTGAGGGTGAAAAATCTTTACTATTTTTTGCTCACATGGACACAGTTGAGATTAAAGAAGGTTGGGACACCGAACCATTAGAAGCGGTCACGAAAGTTGTTGATTGTAAAGAAAAAATTTATGGTCTTGGTGCTTATGACATGAAAGCGGGGATAGCAGCGATTTTATCAGCTACAGAAAATGTTTGGTCCCATAAATTTAAAATTAAAATTGTTTTTGTTGCTGATGAAGAATATTGGTCTTTTGGTACAGAAGCACTCCTAAAAACAGATTTTCTTAATGATGTAAAACTTATCGTCGTGCCAGAGATAAGTGATACGGATAAGATGTTTGATAAAAATAATCCCAACATACATTATCCAAATATTATTTTAGGCAGGAGAGGAAGAGCAGAATACGAATTTAAAGTTCGTGGGAAATCTGCACATGGAGCACACGCAAATTTAAACAAAAGTGCAGTTAATGCTGTTCACGAAGCTATTAAATTACAACATATGGTTTTAAAATATTGTTCAGATTCAGAGTTATACTTTACTTACCAAGATATTAAAGTAAAAAATTCTTCTTACATCAACTATCATCACGGAGGTAAAGGAGTTATCTCTATCCCGGAATATTCTAGATTTTTATTAGACAGATCTTTTATTGTGGGAGAAAATGCAGAAGGAGAATTACAAAAACTAACCCAAATAGCTATTAAAGCACAAAAAGAAGAAATTATTGATCCACGGGCAAAAATTGAAATTAATTTAAGAGAAAGACCTACACCTTATTGTCAACCTTATTTTATTGATCCCGATAAACATCCAGAAATAAGAGAATTCAGTAACTTGGTTAAACAATTTTATGGTGGATACAATTACTCAGTAGGATATTCTGTAGCTGATGAAAATAGATTAGCAACAAAAAATATCCCCATTATTAGTTTTGGTCCTGAAGGTAATAATTGTCATAGTCCAAATGAATGGGTTAACGTAAACAGTTTATTAAAATTAGCAGATTTCTTTAAAATGTTGATAAAAGAATGGGATACGAAATTTTCGTTACATTTGTGAGTCCCACATTCATCACTATAGAGGAATAAACTTCCCGAAAGATTTATAAAGTATCCTAATTTTAATGTATAAAATAATGAGTTATAAGATCATGTGTTACTCTATTAACAATGGAGTGATTGAAAAATAATTAAATGGTAAAAATAAAAAATGGATAATAAAACAAAATTTGGAGTTGTTGGTGGAATTGTTTTTACTTTAGGTAATTTATTTGGTTGTGCTACAACTAATACTCAAGGAGATTTAGAACTAAAATTAAATTCTGCTGGTATGCAACATGGTGCAAATACTGAACAAGTTGTTGAGAATCAAGAAGATGCTCAATACAATGTTCCTGGTGAACAAGTACCGATTGAGACAGAAATTAGTGTAAGTGAACAAGTTAAAGAACTTAGTGCTACAGGTAACAGGCATGATGCACATAAAGCTCATAGATTGTCCATGGAACATGTTAGCCAATTAGTTAGTGAAGGTAATTATGATGCAGCTCATAGTTTTACTAGTGAAGTTAAAGATAGTGTTGGAGATTATCATCTATTGGGAACTATTGCAAAATCCCAAGTTAGGGAAGGAAAAATGGATGATTTCGAAGAAACTCTTAGTAAAGTTAGACAAGATTACGAAAAAATGGCTGAGGACAAACCAGGTCTAGATGTAGACTTAAACATTAACAGTTTTTTAAAAAATACAATCCATTCATTATTAGAAGATCGAGATGCTGACGTAGAAAAAGCTTACCAAATAGTTATTGACCATGGTACTGATGACAATGCAAAAGAAAGCTTAATGGGTAGTATTGCTCTTCGTCTAGCTGATACTTGTAATTTTGATGGTGCAATGGATATGCTTCAAAGAAGAACTGATTTTTTAGAAAATGACTATCATGGATTGAATAGTTCAGATTATTTTGAAAGATTAACCAATAATCTTTATCAAGAAGTTGCAGTCGTTCAAGTTGCAAGTGGTCGCAAGGAAGATGCTTTGAAAACCACGGAATTAATTACAGATGAAGAAGACAAATTAGTTACAATACAATACATAAATACGCCATCCAGACATACTAGAACTCAAAGATGCGGATATGAATTGTAAGTGTGGAATACTAGTAACTAGAACAACAATACATTGTGATTATCTTAAATAAAATTTTATTTTTTATAATTTATTTCTCTTTTGAATAATTAATTCAAAGATTAACAAAAAATTTAAATATTCTAAACATTTAACAAATAATATGAACACAAAAAGTGATTGTCGGTGGCATTAATAACTTTTTCTTAGACTTAACTATTTTTAAAATTTCTCAAGGACACTGGTGTTAGTTGGAATTCTTTACAAAACTTAACAAAATAAATTATTAGGAGGTAAATAATAAAATGTTATACAAAATAACTGTTGAAGGAGAATATCCTATACTAGAAGAAAAATTAGAGAAGTATCTAGCCAGAAAAACTGCTAATGAAAGAATAGAAGCAGGTGTTCAAAAAGTTACTTTAACTAATGGATCAAACGTAGAAATTACCCGAAAAGGAGTAATCCTAGAGATGATTCTGTCAACTACAGAAACGTACTTTAACCGAGCAGTTAGATCCATTGGCAGGTATGTTCCAGCAGAAGATTTAAGTTTCCAAGAAATTTAAAAATAAATTTTAATTATTTTTTTTATTTTTCCAAAGATTTATAAAAACGCTTCAAAATGTTTAGTTTAGATGACTGAACTAATAATTACAGAGAAACCCTCTGCAGCAAAGAAAGTTGCCGAAGCTTTAGCAGATGGAAAACCAACTCTAAAAAAGAATAAACAAGCTACTTATTACGAATTAACTCATGATAAAAAAGAAATAATTGTTACTTCTGCAGTAGGTCATTTGTACGGACTAGCAGAAAAAAATAAAAAAGGTTGGAATTATCCAGTTTTTGATATTGAATGGCGAGCTTCTTACAAATCATCTTCAGATTTAAAATATATAAAAAATTATATTGATAATATTGCAAAACTTTCTAAAACAGTTAAAGAATTTACGATTGCTTGCGATTATGATGTTGAGGGAGAAGTTATTGGTTTAAATGTTGTTAAATACGCCTGTAAGAAAAAAGATGCTAACAGGATGAAATTTTCTACATTAACAAAACCTGATTTAGTTAAAGCTTATGATAACAAACTTAAACATCTTGACTGGGGACAAGCTCATGCCGGTGAAACAAGACATTTCTTAGATTGGTACTACGGTATTAATTTGTCAAGAGCATTAACAGCATCAGTTAAAGCTGCAGGTTCATTTAAAGTAATGTCTTCTGGAAGAGTACAAGGACCAGCATTAAAATTATTGGTTGATAGAGAACGAGAAATTCAAAAATTTGTTCCCGTACCGTTCTGGTTGATTAGGTTAGATGGTGATTATAACAAAGCAGTGGTTGAAGCATGGCATCATAAAGATAAAATCTTTGAGAAAGATGTTGTTGAAAAAGTAATGAAAGTTATTAAAAATGAAAAGGAAGCTAAAATTACTAAGATTAAGAGAATTAAAAGAAACCAACTGCCACCAACACCTTTTAACTTAACAGATTTACAATCTGAATCATATAAAGTGTTCAAAATAACTCCTAAAGAAACTCTGGCCATCGCTCAAGTACTATATTTAGCGGGAGTAACTTCTTACCCGAGAACTTCATCTCAACAATTAGATCCAAAATTAGGATTTCAAAAAATATTTAACGGGTTACTTAAACAACCAATGTATCAAGAGTTGTGTAAAAATTTGATGAGCAGAAAAGTATTAAAACCTAATAATGGTAAGAAAACTGATCCTGCACATCCAGCTATTTATCCAACAGGGTTAGCTCCTAAAACACTTAAACCGAGAGAACAAAAAGTTTACGATTTAATTGTTAAACGGTTTATGGCAACTTTTGCAGATGCTGCAATAAGGGAGACGATGGAAGTATCTTTAGATGTTAAAGAAGAATGTTTTATTACTAAGGGAACGAGAACAGTTGAGGAAAACTGGCACGTATTTTACAAACCATACGTAAAATTGGAAGAGATTACTCTCCCAGACATGAAAGAGAATGAAGTTGTTAGCATTAAGAAAATTTCTAAACTTGATAAGGAAACTCAACCACCTAACAGGTTTAATCAATCATCTATCATTAAAGAGTTAGAGAAACGTAATTTGGGTACAAAAGCTACTCGTGCAGATATTCTTGATAGACTATTTCAACGTGGTTATGTTGAAGGGGTTAAAATTACTGTAACCAAACTAGGAATGGAAACGTTAGAAATTTTAGAAAAGTATGCTCCTACCATAGTTGACGAAAAACTTACTGCTGATTTTGAAGCAGAGATGGAAAAAATTAGAGAAGGTAAACAAGAACCTGAAAAAGTATTAGAAAAAGCTAAAAAGTTTTTAACAAAACTGTTAGCTGATTTTAAGAAGAAAGAAAAAGATATTGGTAAAGAAATTTTAAAGTCTGTAAGAGAAACTCAAGATATTCAAAATTTGGTAGGAAAATGTCCAAAATGTGATGATGGAAAATTAATGATCCGGCACGGTAAGTTTGGAAAATTTATTGCTTGTGGTAAATATCCAGAATGTTCAACAACATTTAATCTTCCTAAAACAGGACTAATCAAAAATACTGAAAATTCATGTGAAGCATGTCAGCATCCAATGATCCTAATTATTCAAAAAGGTAAAAGACCTCAAGAAATGTGTATTAATGCTGAATGTAAAACTAAAATTAAGCCAGAAGAAGAGAAAGCTGCTAAAGAGTTAGAGAAAATTGAAAAAAAATGTCCCAAATGTGGTAAACTGTTAACTTTACGTAAAGGTTTTTATGGTCAGTTCTTAGCATGTCCTGGTTATCCAAAATGTAAGTACACAGAAAGTTTGGTTGATAATGGCCAGAAACCAGATTTTAAAAAGAAGTTTGTGAAGAAAAAATAAATTTAACTAATTATTCAATTACAGATCCCATTAAAATCATTTTGATACTATTTTTATTGTATACTCTACCTACAATAAACCCTAATCTCTCATATAATTTAATTGCTTTCAGATTTTTTGCAGCCACACCTAGTATAACAACATCTTTATCTTCAGATCTTGCACGTGAAACACAATCTGTGATTAGTTCAGTTCCTATTCCTTTGTTTTTAGTATCAGCCATAACCCAGTATATCCCTGTTTTTTTTTCATCAGAATCACTACGAAAACCTTCAATTAAAATACCATCCAAAGTATCGTCATCAAAATGTCCAATGAATCTAATTTCAGGATCCATTAAATGACTTTGGATGTATTCAGGAGTATACTTCTGACGTGCTTTTTCAATAATATCGGTCCCCTCATAAAACCCACTAATCTCATCTATTACTTTATGAAGTATCCTAGCATAATCAGAGACCACTAGTTCATCTTTTGGAGTAATTATCCTACATTCTCTCGCCATAATTTCTTCTCAATAGTAGTAACATATAAATCTTTTGATAATTATTAACAAATATTAATGAGAAAAAATAAAAACATTTAAATTAAACTTTTAATTCTTTAATATATGATCTCAGAATCAATCATTAAAACTGTTTTAGAAAAAGTTCTTTGTTTAAAAGAAAATGAAAAGTTTTTAGTAATTACTGATACAGATAAAGAAGAGTTAGCTAAACCGTTCTATGATTATGCTAAAAATATTTCTGATGCAGAAATCATTATGTTCAAAGCGTTAAATGTTGACGGAGAAGAACCACCTCAAGAAGTTTCTGAATCAATGAAAAATAAAGATGTAGTTTTAATTATCACTAAAGCTTCGTTAACTCATACAAAAGCTGTCAGGGAAGCTTTAACAACAGGTGGAAGAGGAGTTTCTTGTCCAGGAATAACTAAAGAAATGTTAGAAAGATGTGTGGATATTGATTACAATCAATTAAAACAGTTTCACAATTTCTTACATCCAATAATTAAAAGTTCTCAAGAGATTAAAATTACTGATGATAATGGTACTAATATTATCGTTAAAGTAAGAAACACTCGTGGAGACTCAGAAAGTTTAATTAAAGATCAGCCAGGAAAAGCAGGAAATTTACCCATGGGAGAAGTTGATTCAGGTATTGAGACGGCTAACGGAAAAATTGTTATTGATGGCTCAATGTCAGGAGTAGGAATAATAAACAATCCTATTGAATTAGAAGTTAAAGATAAAATGGTTAAAATCATTTCTGAAAATAGTGAATCTAAAAAACTTAAAGAATTATTAGATAATATTGGAGAAAATGCTTATTTGTTAGCAGAATTAGGTATTGGCACTAATCCTAAATCTATTCTTACAGGGGAAGTTTTGGAAGATGAAAAAATTAAAGGAACAATACATTTTGCTGTTGGTAATGATACTACTTATGGTGGAGATAATAATGTTCCAATACATTTAGACGGTGTTATTACAAAACCTACCATGATTGTTGATAATAAAGTTATTATTAGAAATGGTAGATATGTTTGATTATTCTTATCTAAGACAATCAGGAACTTTCATTAAGAAACTACCTTTAGTGGAGTATAATCTTCTTTCTAATTGATCAAGTTCGTCAAAATCTAAACCAATTCCAAACAACGGCAAACAAATATCATTATAACCAACAAAACGGAAATGCCTCTCAGAAGTATAATGGTCATCTTTATCTAATTGTTGACATACTTCTCTTAATCCCTGCCTAATTCTTCCTTCAAAATCTCTTCTTTTAAATGTTCTTTCACCACCTAGTAAATCAGAATCAATCTCAGTAAAAACTTTTACATGACCATCATCAGGTTCAGTTGATTCTCTAAAATAGATATCCAAAGGTTGTTCTAATTCATAAGGTCTTTTTTCTAATAGATCTATAAATCTACTTTGTATTTCTTCAGGTATATTTAAATTAATTAAAGGCACAACATAGGAGTATATACCTATAGCAATTAAGTAATCATCTTTTAATTGTTCTCTTTCTTTTTCTCTTTTAAACAAATCAACATTATGACTTTTTAAAAATTCAACAATATTTTTTCCTTCAACACCTTTGGTACCAAATAAACTATTTTTCTTAATAGCTTTACTAACGACCTCTAATGGTGAATACATTAATTCTTGTGTTAAAACAATTCTTTGCCGTAATCCTATTCCTGGACTCATTTTTTATTTCTAAAACTGCCTCCTTGTTTATAGGGAGTGTAACGTCCTTTTTCTTTCTGAGAAGTTTTTTGTTCAGGATAAACTTCATACGTTTCTCTCTCATCAAACCCACAATCACTACATATTATGCATTGAAAGTCCATATAATCAACCACTTTAACATTATCTGATTTACATCTTGGACAAGTTTTCATTTTTATTGGTAATGTAAAGAATTATTTAAAATTAACTATAATCACTTTTAAAATAATGTACAATACCGCCAATGGCAGCGCCTATAATAATTCCACTACCAATAGCTTCTTGAGAACCATCTATACCATAAAAAAGAGACATAACCATTCCCCCAAAAGTACCACTAACTGCCATCCTGCCATATATGGTGCTAAAAAAATTATCTTCATCAGAAGAATCATTTCTCTCTCTCTGAGATCTTTTTTCCTCAAGAAAACTAATCCTTTCTTTATTAATTTTAATTTTTTCATCTAGATTAATAATCTTACTCACCCTTTCTCTTTGACCAATTGCATATTTATTATCAGGATCAATGCCAACTACAGCATTAAAATCCTCATATGCTCCAGTATAATCTTCTAATGCAAATTTTGCGTCTCCCCTACCATTATATGCATCAACATTATTTTTATCTCTTTTCAAAATTTCATTAGCAGCATCAATAACTCCTTGATAATCTTTGGTTAGTTTTTTTGCATAAGCAAGCGTAGAATAAAGTAAATTCAAAGAGAGATTATCTTTTTTAGTAATTAGACTATTGATTTGAGGATCAGAATCCAATTCCTGGGATAATACTATTGAAATTCCTTTTTCACAATCAACGATTGCACCCAGATAATCTTTTACAGCAGTTTTTTCTAATGCTAATCTACTTAATATAATGACATCTTCAGGATTTAATTCAATCGCTTGATTATAATCTTCTATTGCACCCTGATGATCTCCAGCATCACTTTTTGTTTTTCCAGATTCAAAAAATCTTTTACTTTTCTCTATTTTACTTTCAAGAGTATGTTCAACACTTACCTGTATACTCTTCCCATCAGCAGTGTAAATTTCTTTCTTTGGTATAACTAAAGAACTTCCTTCAATAGGAATTCCAACAAGTTCTTCTTTTTCTTTACCAATTTTAAGATATTCCATAGCAATTGCAAACTTATCTATTGGCACGTTACAGACATGATACTCACCATTTTGTACAATTAAAAAACTGAGTTCAGCATCATTTGCAATTTCTTCAAGTCCTACAACTTTCGCACCAACATGAGGATTAGCTAAAATGTGCCCTATGTAATCACCAAATACATCTGGAAAAAGTATACTTTTACGATCTTGTTGAATTTCTCTAAACATCCCAAAACTATTAGGAATTCCAGAAACCATCCCCTCTAATGATTGAATTAAAGGATCATCACGTTTAACATAATCATTTAAGTTACCTTTTAAAGAACTAATCATACTTTGTAAATCATCAATTCTTTGAGTGGTCTTTTTACCTTCTTTAATATCATGTAATGTTGTTGCAACATCAATAATTCCAGTAAATGGTTTAGCCAACTGTTCAAGAACTGGAGTTCCATCTATAACTGCTTTTGTTAATTTACCTGCTGTTACAATCCAACTCATAGATTTATTCAAAAAATAAACCCATTTATAAGATTTACCTAAAAGTAGTAACTAACCTAAAAAAACTTTAAACTCATCTGCTCTTGAACTTTCTTAGCTTTAATCTTTTTAACCATTTCATCTTCTTTCTCTAAAATATCTTGAATTTCTTTAGCACGGTCAAGAACCTCGTATGGAAGACCAGCTAACTTAGCTACGTGTACACCATAACTTTGGTCAGTGCCCCCTTCAATCAATTTATGTAAAAATACTACCTCACCTTTAACCTCTTTAGCAGCCAAATTATAATTCTTAATTTTTTCAAACTTGTCAGATAATTTATTCATAACATGATAATGTGTACTAAAAAGCGTTTTAGCTTTAATAGTATTATAAATATGTTCAGCGACACTCCAAGCAATAGAAACACCGTCAAATGTTGACGTTCCCCTTCCTATTTCATCCATGATGATTAAACTGTTCTCAGTAGCACTGTTTAATATTGAAGCTGTTTCGTTCATCTCGATCATAAAAGTACTTTGACCAGAACTTAAATCATCGTACGCACCCACTCGGGTAAAGATTCTATCAGTGATACCTAACACTGCTTCTTCAGCTGGTACAAAACTACCCATCTGTGCCATCAACACGCTTAAAGCAACTTGACGCATCACTGTTGATTTTCCAGACATGTTAGCGCCAGTAATAATCATCATTTCTCCTTCAGTGATAGAAATATCATTAGCTACAAATCTATTTTCAATCTTTTCAACAACTGGATGACGACTTTTTTTCAATTGAACAACTTTACGGTCAACAAACAATGGTTTACAATAACCGTTCTCTAAAGCAACTTTTGCTAAAGAGCATAGTACATCTAATACTGCTATTTTTACAGCTGCATCTTGTACCTGACCTGTTTGCACAGCTATTTTTTTATTAATTTCTTGAAACAAACTATATTCTAATCCCACAATTTTTTCCTGTGCACCTAATATTTTTTCTTCAACTTCTTTCAACTCTTCTGTTATGTAACGTTCAGAATTAACCGTTGTTTGTTTACGGATATAATCACTAGGAACAAGAGATAAATTTCTTTTAGTAACTTCTAAATAATATCCAAACACTCTGGTAAATCCAATACGTAAACTAGAAATGCCTGTTCTTTCTTTTTCTTTCTCTTCGATTTGTTGTAAATATTTTTTACCATTACGTTGAATATCAACCAGTTCAGCTAACTCAGAATTATATTCACTTTTAATTATTCCTCCATCACGTAAAGTTATTGGAGCATCATCTTTAATGGACGAACTAATTAAAGCAGCAATTTCATTTGTTCCAGTAATATCATTAATTTCTTGTAACAGTTCTGTATCTAATTGAGATAATTTTTCTTTAATCACAGGAATCTGCAATAAAGAACTTTTTAATGATAACAAATCTCGAGGATTAGCGTTACCATAATTAACTCTTCCAATTAACCTTTCTAAATCATAAACATTTTTTAACAGTTCAATAAGTTCTTCTCTGATGATAATATTTTCATTTAACGTTTCAATAGCATTTAATCGTTTTTCAATAGCTTTCTGGTTAAGCAACGGTTCTTTTAACCAACGTTTAATCAATCTTGCACCCATAGACGTTACAGTTTTGTCTAAAACTGATAATAACGTTCCTCTACTATCACCATCTTTAATATTTTTAATAAGTTCTAAATTACGTAAAGTGCTAGAATCTAATAAGATTTTATTATGACTACCTAACACAGATATTTTTCTTAAATGTGATAATGAATTTTTTTGTGTATCTAACAAATATTTCATTAACGCTCCAGAAACAGCTATGTTCAATTTTTTGTCTTCTAATCCAAAACTGTCCAAAGAGTTCAAATTAAAATGGTTGATTAAAATATCTTTAGCATTATCAGAACGAAAATAATAGTCTTCTAAATAATTTATATATGCACCATTATCTTGTATTTTGTTAATTATTTCTTTGTTAACTTGTAACGTTTCTGGAATAATACACTCACTAGGATTTAATCTTGCTATCTCACTAAACAATAAATTATAATTTTCAATTTTTCTTGTTGAGAATTCTCCTGTTGACAAATCACAGAACGCTACTGCAAACTCTTCCCCATGAGATGTTAAAGCTAAAATGTAATTATTTTCTTTTTCGTTTAAAATGGATGATTCTAATATCGTTCCAGGAGTAACGATTCTTACTAATCCTCGTTTTACTAACCCTTTAGCTTTCTTAGGATCTTCTAATTGTTCAACGATAGCAACTTTGTAACCTTTTTTAACAAGTCTTCCTAAATAATTGTCTAATGCATGGTATGGCACACCTGCTAAAGGTGCTCTTTTCTCTCCCTGTCCTCGTGCTGTTAAAGTAATTTCTAATTCTTTTGAAGCGGTAACGGCATCTTCATAAAACATTTCATAGAAATCTCCCATTCTAAGTAGTATTAAACAGTCAGGATTAGCTTTTTTAACATCTTGATACTGTCGCATACCAGGGGTTAGGTTTTCTGTAGGAATGTCTAATATACTCTTTTTTTCCATCTTCACACGTTTTAAAGATACTACTTTCTTTTAAAGATTATTGTGATAGATAAAAATGATTGATTTAGTTACTTCACAGTGAGTATTAAAGAAACATTTATAAATAAGCTCAAATATATCATATTATGCCCAATAAAGATACAGATAATGAAGGAAAAGAGATTACAGTAGAAAAATTAGAACAAATGTGTACATCTGATTTGTTACATCTACATTCACATCCTTCAGAACGAGTATCCTCAGATAATCAACAATATATATCTCTTTTAATTGTAGATCATTTGGAACAAATGTCTGTAAGTGAACTATTACATACACAAATGACTCATCCAAGAAAAGGTTTACCCAAAGAATTTCTATGGCCAGCTCAAAGATTAGCATTTAATCGTATTAAAAAAGGTGAAGAAGACATACTCAGAATTTACCAAGGGTTTAAAAGTAGATTTTTTGGAAATGAGGTTAAGATTAAGCCATTCACCAACTATTTAGATTACTTAATGTTTCTATGGAAAGATCGACCAACTAATTTCATTCAAAATCAATATGGTTCATTAGATGAAAGGGCAAGGAATTTTTTAGATAAATACCCCATTGTAGAAACTGAATTTGATAACAAATCTCAAAAAAGAGGAGGATTTATCGCAGGAATTGGAAAAATTGATCTTTGTATTGAAGTTATTTATTCAAACAGTAATCCAAAATCACGACCAGTAGCTGTGATGTTTGGTAGAAGAAAAGATACGCGTAGAGCTACTGAAAAAATGGCTTATCGCTTAGTAATGAAAGAAGAAAATGAACGTAGAAGGGAAAAAAATAGTCATGTGATGGAATATGATTCTGAAGTTATCATAGATGATTGGTTTGGATTTAATTTAGCAGCATATAGAAGAGATAGAGTTTATGAAGTTAAAAATAGAACAAGAGATTATCTTACTAAAAGATTGGGATTTAAAATCAAAGAAATTGATGATCATTATAAAGATAGAAAACGTAAAGATGGAATGATCCAAATTAAGTGTATTAATCCAGAGTATGGAGATAGTGCTTTACGTGAAGTGGTGATAACTGATATCATTTCTAAGTTTGTTGATGAAGCAGACCATATTTCATTTAGAGCTAGACAACAAAACGATATTAAAAATTTCACATCTAAACAAAGAGAAAAATTTGAGAGATATGTAAGAAGAGGAGAAAAATTATTTGAATACCTACCAGAACAAAGACAAAGAGTATTAGCAAACGGACCATTTTAGATTTATAACTAAACTGTAAAAGAAATTTAATATAATAAGAATTAAAAAACTATCCTTTTCTAAACTCAGCAGAAATGTCAATTAAATCTACATGACCTAAGAATAATCCTCTGCAACAGTATCTTTCCAAACCTAAAGAGTCCATTACTTTTTTAGTATCTTCGCCCTTTTCAGTTTTTTCTTGGAACTCTTCCCATAAATGTCCTACGGGTTTACCACAACTGAAGCATCTTATTGGTATAATCATTTTTATTTAATCCTCATCTGTAAGATTTCTGTCTCTTAGCTCTAGCTTTAGAATCGTTAGGCTTACAAGTTTCTTTACGTCTAACATCTGCAACCGATAATAATCTGTCATAACTTTCAAAAACACTTTTCAATTTTGAATCATGTTGAATTAATGCTCGAGCGATAGATAACCTGATTGCATCAGCTTGACCGTTAACACCGCCACCAATAACATTAATACTAATATCAATTTTCTTAGCTTCAGGTCCAGCAAGAACTAAAGGTTCAGAAATTCTTAAACATAAAACGTCAGTACTAAAATTGTTTAACATCTGACCGTTAATTTTAATTTTACCATTACCAGGTTTAAGAGTAGCCCTAGCAATAGCTCTCTTACGGTTTCCACGAGTTTGAATAATTTTATTATCTTTAACCATTATAATTTTCCACCTAATTGTTTACATACTTGACCAACAGTAGTATATTTAAGAGTAGGCAATTTTTTCATTGAATGTTTTTCTAAAACAATCATTTTTTCGTTAGCTAACCCCTCAGGAACACCAATATAACACATTACATTTTTGTAAGCTTCTCTTCCACGAGATTGTTTCCAAGGAAGCATACCACGAACAGTTCTTCTTACACATCTATCAGGTAATCTAGTAAATTTAGCACTTTTTAAAGGGTATCCTTTCCGATCCCTTTTTTGTTTTTCTAAAGCGAAAGTGTTTTCTTTTCTACCACTAATTATTACTTTTTCACAATTAACAATTCTAACTTCTTCTCCCATTAAAGCATCTTTAGCTACAGCTGTAGCTAATCTTCCTAGTACAATTCCTTCTCCATTGTAAACTTTCATCCTAGAATCCTCACTTTCTCACCTTTAGGGTTTTTTTGTAATAATTCATTAATTGATAATGTTTCTCCTTTAGCATCAATAATTTTTTGTCTAGCTTCAGCTGAAAAACTTAAAGCTACAACATTAACTTTTTTGTCCAGTTCTCCCAGGCTTAAGACTTTTCCAGGAATAATAACTGTCTCCCCATCTTTTGCGTACCGATTAATTTTATATAAATTAACAGTTCTTCTTTGTCTACTAGGTTTACTAAGATCTTGATTAATTCTCTTCCAGAACCTACTTTCAACTGCTTTATCTTTTATTTCTTCTATCAACATTCTCAATTGATAGTTTGTAGGACCAGTTCTTTTAACCATTTTAAATAAGTTTTTCCATCTCCTCAACTTTGTCTAACATTAATTCAGTGCCAACTTTTAACATTTCTTTACAACCTAGTTGACCCCAACTTTCAATATTAAAAATGAAATTATCATTTTGTTCTAATGTAACATTATCATCTAAATTTGTACATTGTTGACAATGATGACAATCATATAAATTATTTTTATTAATTGTTAACTTACCATTTTTAGCATCAAATACATCTTTAGAACACATTTTAGCAATCTTTTCTGCTTCTTTAACAGATCCAATTTTTATTACTGGTTCTCTTTTGTAAAATACTAATCCTGGTGACCATTTAGTATGTTCTTTTCCTTTACCTAAAACAGCAGTCATGACTACATCAATTTTCTGTTTAGCGATTATTTTAACTAATGGCATTTTTGGATGAACAAATGTACACTTAGGATCAGAACTTTTAGCTTCCTCAGCATAAACATATCCTTTCTTACTAGCTTTAAGAGTAATTTTTAGTTCACATTGTGCACAACCTGCACCTTCACATTTACAATTTTCTTTCAAAATATAACTTTTTAAATCTGTTTTAATAGGAGTTAATCCTAATCTTAATCCTAACATTTCATCGTATAAAGCAGAATTATTATCTTTAATTTCTAAATCTTCAACAGCTAAAGTAGGTACTTCTTCAATGATTATTCTACGAATAGTATTAGCAAAAATCTCATTACTATCTTTTAAAAGAAACATTAACTTACTATTTTTCTTTTCTTCTTTGATTTTTTCTAATTTCATTGTTTATACCCTTCTTCCTCGTCTTCCACCTTTAGCTTTACAGCCGTTATGGGGTAAAGGAGTAACTTCTTCGATTTTTCCAATTCTTAATCCGCTACGTGAAAATGCTCTAATAGCAGCTTGGCTTCCAGGACCAGGACTCTTAGGACCGTTATGACCACCTTTAGCTCTTACTTTAATGTAAAGACCGCCAACACCTTTCTCACGTAAAATTTCAGCAATTTTTTTTGCTGCACCCATTGCAGCAGTAGGAGAACTTTCTAAACGGTCAGCTTTAACCATTTGTCCACCACTTGATCTTGCTAAGGTTTCTGTACCAGTAATGTCTGTAACGGTAATAATAGTATTATTGTATGAAGAATAAATGTGTGCTATACCCCATCTGATATTGCTAGGGAAAGGTCTTCTTTTCTGATCGCCATAATTATTCCGAGGTTTTCCCCTTCTATTATCATCTCTCATTCTTCTTTACCCTCTACTTTTTCTTGAGGTTTCTCTTCAGTAACTTCTTTAGAATCTTTAACTTCTTCAGTTTTAGGTTCCTCTTTAGGAGTTTCTTCAGCTTTTACTTCTTTTTTAGGTTCTTCAGATTCCTCTACTTTTTTAGCAGATTTTTTTTCTTCTAAAGATTTAATTTCATCCTTTTTAGTTGCTTCCAACTCTTCTTTAATTTCTTTAGCTGGATTAATTCTTTCAGGATGTTCTTCATCAGATAAAGCTGACTTTCCTTTAAAACTAATTTGTGATTCTTCTTGTAATGAAACTAGGTATGAAGGTACATTAATTTCTTTCTTACCTACCATAATATGACGGTGAGTAATAAACTGTCTTGATTGTTTCATGCTTCTTGCTAAACCATTACGGTAAACAACACTTTGTAACCTTCTTTCTAGAATATCTTTAAGTTCTAAACTTAAAACATCGTCAAGAGTAGAGTTAAGTACTAATAATCCTAAATTTTGTAATTTCTCTAACATTTGAGCTTTCTCTTTTTCACCTTGTTTAGTTTCATCAGAGATTAACTTTTTAGCAATATTTTTGTATTTTTTTAAGAATGAATCTGCGATTAAAATTTCTTTCCTAATTCTTAGGCCGTACTCTTTACGAAAAACTTTATTTTCAGCAATTTCTGTACTATTCCAAGGATGAACTGGAGTTGAATATTTTTTCTTTAATTTTCTAGGATCGCCCATTTTGTTTTAACCTTATTTTTTACTAGGAGTACCTTTTTTCTTAACTCCTACTACTTTACCTTTACTTTTTCTGAAGTTTGATCTTGTACGTTGTCCTCTTACCGGTAGTCTTTTTTGATGCCTTACTCCCCGTAGAGTTTTAGTCTTTTTTAATCGTTTTAAATCGTTATCTTGAACAAAATTAAGTGTACCTGTTAAAACATGCGTATCTTCACCGCTTAAATAATCATTTCTACGGTTATAGAACCAAGTAGGTACGTCAGTAGGAGTATTAATAACTTCATTTAATTTAGTAATTTCTTCATCGGACATGTTTCCTGTTTTCTTTTGCCGATTAACATTAGATAGCTTACAAATAACGTCAGCCATATTAGTACCAACACCTTTAATTTTAGTAAGAGCTATTCTGATTTGTTTATCTCCAGGAATATCTACATTAGCAATACGTACAATATGTTTGAAATTATCGTTTTGTTTTTCTACCATCTTTAGTTGTTTACCGAGAAATTGCACTTAGACTGAGCCCTGTGCGCGTTAACTCGGACTTGTTTCTTCAATAAAACTGTAAGTTGTTTATAAATCTTTCGTGTTTGTGGTTTATTATTGTATTAAATGTGTAATTTTAAACTTTTTTGAATCAAAAAAGCAGCCCAAGGACTTTAAATATAACAAAAGTTATTTAAATATTATCTATTTCTTACTAGTTAATGATAAATATAATGTTTTGGGATACAACCCTAAGAGATGGAGAACAAGCCCCAGGATTTGCACTCAGTAGTAATCAGAAGGTCAAAGTAGCTAGAAGCTTAGATGAAATAGGTGTTACAACTATTGAAGCTGGCTTTCCCGCCAATCAAGAACACGATTATAATTCTGTAAATGCTGTTGCTAAAACTGTTGAAAATTCTGAAGTTGCTGCTTTTGCTCGTGCAGTTGAGAATGATATTGATCTTGCAGCTAGAGCATTAGAACCTGCAAAACATCCAGTTATTCTTACATTCACTCCAGCATCTGATGCAAAATTAGCATCAATTGGTTGGACAAGAGAACAAGGACTTGAAGCAGGAGTAAAAGCAGTTGAACATGCTAAAAGATTTGTTGAGGATGTTTCTTTTGGAACCGAATTTTCAACAAGAGCAGATAAAGATTATTTAGTAAGATTATTTAATGAAGTTATTAGTGCTGGTGCAAAAAGAATCATAATTGCCGATACTACTGGATATATGTTATCTAATCAATTTGGTTCATTAGTAAAAGAGGTAAAAGAAAGAGTTAATGGTGATTACACCCTTAGTGTTCATTGCCATAATGATTTAGGTCTCGCTGTCGCAAATTCTTTATCCGCTATTCAAAACGGAGCAACGGAAGTTCAAGTAACTGCTAATGGTATTGGAGAAAGATGTGGAAATACGTCTTTAGAGACATTAGCCCATGCACTATATCTCCATGGTGAAAGATTAGGTGTATCAGCAGATGTAAATTATAAAGCAATGGTAGAAAATGTGAGATCTATTGCCGAAGTCTTTGAAGTACCCGTGCATAGCTTTCAACCAGTTGTGGGAGAAAATGCGTTTGCAACAGCAGCAGGCACCCATATCAGGGCAGCAGAGTTATATTTAGAAGTTAATCCGCAAGAAGTTTACGGAATTGAAGGAGAAACATTTTCTGGGCCACATTCTGGACCTCACACATCTGGAGCAAAGAAAGAAAATCCAAAGGATCAGGAATAGGTAAACGTAAGTGTAAATAACTTACAACTGAAACCTCGAAAAGTATATTAATAAATTGACAATACTATATAGAATGGTGGATAAGATGTTTGTTGCTACAAAAGCTTTCATTATTCATAATGGGAAAATTCTTCTGCTCAAAGAATCTACTAAATATTCTGATGGATCAAATGCTGGCAAATTTGATGTAGTTGGAGGAAGAGTCGAACCAGGAGAACGATTTGATGAAAGTCTCATTAGAGAAATTAAAGAAGAAACTGGATTAAATGTAAAAATTGGGAGACCTTTCTTTGTTAATGAATGGAGACCAAATGTTCGTGGAGAACAATGGCAAATTGTAGGAACTTTTTTTGAATGCTTTACAGACATAAAAGATGTCACATTAAGTGAAGACCATGATGAACATATTTGGATAGATCCAAAAGAATATAAAAATTACAATATTATTGAAAATTTGATTCCAGCGCTTGAAAGTTTTTTAAACAAATGATTTGAAATAACGCAAGTTATAACCCACACACCCACTGGACAACTGCGGATAAACTATTTAAACAAGTAATTCTATGAACATAATTAATGAAAAGGGTAAGATTTAAAGATATTGAACAAATACCATATCTGAAAGTTAACAAAAACTTTAAACAACAATTTCAAGGTAGTTCACCAGCACCGTTTATAGGAAGATACAATTATCCTAACGTTAACATTGGATTTCTCTCACCACAATTTTCTGGAGACACTTCTTACTACGATTCCCCACAACTATGGAGCAAATCTAATTTTAAAATTGGTACGATTGCTGAAATGAGGTATGGATTGGTTAACAGTAGAACTAAAGGAAACGTATACAAATTAAACCAAAACAGAATATTAGAAGTTTGTCAAGAAGTAGGTATGGCAAAAAAAGCGGTAGAGTTAGAAGTTTCTTTAAACAAACCACCACAATTATCATTAAAACCTGAGAAAGAAATAATGCCTTTCGGTCCTTCAAGTCAGGTAAATAAAGCTAGAATTACTAGTAACCCTCAAGTTGATTCTAGAGTTGAAAGAGTTGTCTATGATACAGATTTGAAAGCTGCACCAGCAATCATTTCTTTATACAAGAAAGGATTTGAAGAATCTTTTCTTAACAAACTATTATCAGTTGGCAATACTGGATTAAAACGTAACAGGAAACTTGTTCCTACAAGATGGTCTATAACTGCGGTTGATGATACTGTTGGAAAAGAACTAATTAAAGAAGTAAAAAATTATCAACCAGGAGATTACCAAGTTCATTTTGGAGGTGGTTGGGGAAATTATTATTTGATTCTGTTTTTTCCAGAAGTATGGAGCTATGAACTGTTTGAAATGTATTTAGGATACAAAATTAATCCATGGAGTAAAGAAAATAATTTTTACAGTACTGATTACGAGAATTATAAAGGAAGAAAAAGTTATGCAGAAGAGTGCGCAGGAGGATATTATGCTAACAGGTTATCGATATTAGAAAAGATGAAACGTAATAAAAGACAACAGTCATCTTTAGTGTTGAGATTTATTACTCCTGAATATAACGTTCCTTTAGGTGTATGGGTATGTAGGGAAGCTACTAGAAAATCTTTGAATGAAAAACCGTTAACTTTTGCTTCTGAAGAATTAATGTTTAAGTATGCAAAGGAGTTAGTGAAAAGAAAGTTAGGGTTTGATATTAATGAATTATTAATTAAAAGTAAATTATTGAAAGAAAAAAGTCAACAAAAGAAGTTAAGTGAATTCTAAAAAACTACTAATTTTTAAAATTAATACAAAATATTTTTAATGAATGAACCATCTGAGAATAAAATGGATCTTATAACAAATCGATTAACTCCTGAAAGAGTTAATTTTTTTTTCAATATGAGGAGAGCATTACTAAAACCTAGGACAGGATGGATAAACCGAGGGATTTACCCAGGGGGATTGGAAATAAGGTTTGTCCGCGTAGAAGGTCAGCAGCGTCCAAAAATTCAATCATTTCTTCGCCCATATCATGCAGAACCAGTCTCTTTACATCAAAATATTGTAAGATTAGCTGCAGGACATTTTGGATTATCCCACTCCCAGTATGACCTATCAGAAATGTCTACCCATGGTGAAGTACATGATCTTCCAGAATATAAAATGCCTGATTGGACCCCAGATGACAAAATACCCAAAGAACATAAAGTAGAAAGAGAAGTCGCTTTGCTCTATCATATTGCTGCTTCTGTTCCCTACGGAGGAGAAGAAATTTTAAGAATTGGACTTGATTATGTTTACCAAAGAACACCAGAAGCAAGGATTGTTAAACAGCTTGACAAAATTGATCCTGCGATAAGAGCAATGTGGTACCAGTTACATTTTGAAGAGATTGAAAGATTTTATCAAGATAAAGATCATCCAGACCATACAAAAAGAAGAGAATGGTTAATGCAAGTAGAAAAATTTGAAGGGTTAACTTTCGAACAAAGAATTCCAGCAATACGAGAATCATTGGACGAGTTTTTTCCTTATGCTAGAAAAAAGTTGGAAGACCCAGATTTAATTAATGTTTACGATATTATGATGAAAAATGAACATCCAGAAATAGACCCATTTGCAAGATACTTCATACTTTTATCAAGTAATGGAAATGAAAAAGTAATGAAAGAATTTTTTCAAATTATGTGAATTCTAGAGAATAACTAATTATATAAATGGAGTTAATAATTATTAAAAGATGTTTCGTGAAATTATTGTTTATACAATGTTAGCTTATTGTGCTAGTGGTTGTGCTCCTGATTATAAAATTCCTAACAATCCAATTCTATGTGATGAACCAGCATTACACGAGTTAAGGGTAAAAAGTACTGATCAAGTAACTCTTAAATCAAATTATGTTGTACAAGAACAATATGATCAAAAGTTAAAGGGATGCGTCCCACACACTATTGAAATGTTATTAAACTAAATTTAATCTTTCTTCTTAACAAATGGAATTTTCCCAGTTTTAAATATATACGAAGAAACAATTAATCCAAAAGCTACGATTATAGAAGGTAAGAACCAGTTACTATCTTTAACAATTATTTGGTTGGGATATTCTGTACATTCATATTTAGTGTTACAATAAGCATTTCCAGAACAGTCTCTATTACTATTACATTCTCTTTGTGCAATGTTAACTAGAAATATTCCAAAAATTATTAATGCTAAAATAATTGCCACCGCTCCAATAACTGGAACTACTCCTTTTTTATTCATAACAACAATGTTTTTAAGAGTTTATTTTTAAAGGTTATGGTATTGGAAATACAATGAGCCACTTACCCACTAGACAACTGCGGATAAAATATATAAGTTGGTAATTCTATTATTTTTATTACACCCAAATCTTAATGTTGTGAAAGATTAGAGGTAATAAATGATGAAAAATACTTACCAAACAATAAAAATAGAAGATTTAAACAGATTCTTAGTTGAAAAACAGGAAGATAAGTACCTATTAAAAATGAAAAGCTGTCAGAATAAGATTTTTATAAATCTTCCATTCAAACTAAATGAAGATGTTGCCACACTAGCTGGAATGATGCCAGATGCAAGTCTCATAAAAGATATCAGAAGAGTTTATTTTAGTCAAAAGAAAGATTTCAAAAAAAATGTTTTATTTAGAAAATTATTAAATAAGTTATTTAGACCAAACAATAAAGTTTTTATTCGTAAAGGAAAAAATTGTCATGACACTTATACTAATTCAACAGTACTGTGTCATTTTCTTCATCACATATTAGACTTTGCAAAATCAGATGAGAATATGAGAACTCCAGAATGGATATTTAATTCTCCCGAATCTGTTAAAAGAGCATATCTCAGAGAAGCTTTTGCAATGGAAGGGTGCATATTCAAATCATTAAGTGAAATTAGATTTTATACCAAAGATTATAATTATGCTTTAGATATCCAAGATTTATTATCCAGTTTAAGTATAAAATCATTTCTAAAATCAAGAATTGCTGGAACACATGACACGGTGCAATATCGTGTTTCAATTTATCGAAAAGAAAATTTTGAAAAATTTAAAGAGATAGGATTTACAAATCCATTACATGTAAAAAGATTTAAGAAAATATGTAATAAGTATAACATTTAAACCAAAGATTTTTAAATGAGCGATAGTTCTTTCGATTCAGTGGGGGATAGCGGGGATTTGTTGAGAAATTCTCGCAAACCGCAATAGGGAAGCTAGGAGTACCCGTCGGGCTCATACTGCTTTTTTAACGAGCTTCGGAAACCCGAAGATCGGAGGTTCAAATCCTCCCCCCGCTACTTTTCTTATAACTGATTAATTTGTCACACTTTTTACCAAAATACTTATATTCTAGTTTCACTTATAACACTATCAAGATACAATAAGGTGACACAATGAACGGAACTCCAAATTATATGACTGTACTGCAAAATGATTCATATATAGGTGGTTCTGCAGCTCACGAATCTCAAGCAATAAATCAAGCAGTAAGTGGAAATTTAGGATACAAGGCTATGCCACAACCTAAAGTATATGAAGGCAAGGGCCTAAGTCCAGTACAGGATTTATTTAACAAATTTAAAGATAACAGATTAGATAGAGATCCAAGAAATAGATTAACTCAAACTAATTTAAACGGAATATATGATTCAATGAATTCTTTAGATAAAATTACTGAAAATTATAAGTAATAAAAAAAATTAATCTTTTAAGAAAGCTTTATACAACAAGTAAGATGAATAAATGTCAACTTTACTCGTTACCTCACAAGGAGAATGCATTCCTAAGATAGAAGGACCAGCATCAACACATTCCATTCCGTAACGTGATAAAAACATTCCAATCGTGCCGCCACCACCACAATCAATCTTTCCTAGCTCACCAGTTTGCCAGACAATTTTATTTTTATCCATTAAATTACGCAAATAAGCCATATATTCAGCATGAGCATCATGTGTGCCGTACTTACCACCACCACCACCATACTTCTCAACAGAGACACCTCTGCCAAGATAAGAAGCATTGTGTAAGTCATGCACATCTTTGTAACTAGGATTAACTCCTGCAGTTACGTCAGCAGAAATTGCGTAAGAGTTTTCTAACAATTTACTTACATTAATTCTTTTAGGTAATAAGTCAACGTAATCATAAGCAAAATTGCTTAGTATGAAACTTGCTGCACCCGTGTCACCCATTGATCCAATTTCTTCCTTGTCAACAAAAAATCCTACAGCTGTATGCGCTGGATTACTTGTTTCAGTTAAAGCTATTAAAGAAGTGTATACACAAACTTTATCATCCTGACCATAGATAGCTAATAAAGCTCGATCAAACCCAATATCAATTGGTTGTTGCGAAGGAACAAGTTCAAGTTCAGCAGTAACAAAATCTTCTTCAATAATTCCATGATTATCATAAAGGTACTTTAAAACATTAAATTTAATTTGTTCTTTAATTTTATCATCATTAACAGGAATGTTTCCAACCAAAATGTTTAATTCTTCTCCTTCAACAATTTTATCAGCTTTACGTTCCATTTGTGCTCTTGCTAAATGAGGTAACAAATCAGGAATAATAAACCGTGGATCTTCAGGTTTCTCACCGATACATAACGTTACTTTTTTTCCACTTTTGGTAAAAACTACTCCATGTAATGATAACGGTTCGTTAACCCAATGATACTTCTTAACACCACCATAATAATGTGTTTTCATTAATGCCAAATTAGAATCTTCCACTAATGGTAAAGGTTTAAGATCCAATCGAGGAGAATCAACATGACTACCCACTAAATGAAATTTATGTGCATCCTTACCAACAATAGCAGCAATAACAGCTTTATTTTTGACAACTTTGTAAAATTTATCGTTTGTTTTAATCTTTTTAAAAGAAGAAATTTCTTTGAAACCTTTCTTTTTCAATATTGAGATTATGTTTGCTGTACATAATCGTTCAGTTTTACTTTCAGAAATAAAACTTTTATAATTTTCTGCGAACTTAAATATCTCTTTATTTTGTTTTTGATCGTATTTTGTCCAAGAACTATCTTTGTTTAAGAATAATTTTTTTTGTAACTCCTCATTTTTTGATTTTTCAGCCATGATAATCACCTCTATGAATATATAAAAGATAAATTTTAAGAGTATTTAAGTGTTACTGTGTAATGCTTCATTAGAAGTTGGTATTTGCATTGTTAAATCTTCATTGTAAAAAATTTTCCAGACTTTACAATAAACATCAAATAATAACTCTACCTGTTGTATCTGACCATGTTCAGTTATACATAAATCTTCAAGTTTAGTATTAATCTGAGAAGCATAACCATTTAATTGCTTAACTATGTCTTGATTAAAAGGATTAACAGATTCAGAACCATATTTCTGCTCATACATTAAAATGGGTACATTATGAACAACTTCAACTACTGCTCCTAAACCATCACTGATACAATATCTAACTAAAGTAGTAAAACGGGTAACATAATCATTATTAACAAAAGGATTAGATTTAATTGCTCGTTCTAAGTCTTCTTCACGATATTTCACAATAAAAGAATTATTTTTTTACTTTTAAAGTTTTATAATGACTAATGGTTAGTTAAAATAAAGAAATAAAATTAATTCTCAGACAATTGTAAATAATCTACTACTGGAACTTTAAAATCAAGATTTAATGATTCCAACTGAGCTTTTTTTCTCATTAAATAATCTGGATCTTGAGCCATGTGAGCATATAGTCCATTAAAAACATCTTGATTTTCATCAGGAACAGAAACTTCAACAAAAGTAATTAAACTAAAAGCTCTCCGTCTTAAAGTAGTTATTCCCGTGTCTAAATCATGTTCAACTTTAATATCTGCATGACCACCCGTGCCGGAAATAGCTTTACTACTCTTTTGATAAACTCCACCTTCAGGTTGATTAAATATCGCATACTCAAGAGTATGTTTTTTTTCTTTAGTATCTTTATTCAAATAGTTAGATTCGCTAATTTGTGAAAGATTAGTAGTATATTTAATTCCTCCAAGAAAAGCATTAATATCATTAGATGGAGTATCGTACATTTTTTTAAAAGTAGTTAGAATCTCACCTTTCAAGTTAAAAGCAAGATTATCTCTTAAGTCAGAAGCTTTAATCAAATTATTTAAAGAAATTCCCCTAACATGAAAATAATTTAAAGTTGCTCTATCCAAATAAAATTCTGCGCTAGGATCACCCTTCTCAGCTAACATTTTAGCTTGTAATAAATCGGGGATATATCCTTGTACATCAGGAAGAAAACGAGTTCCACTAGATCCATCTTTGTATTTTATACTTACACTATCGTCATGAATTTTAACTCCTTCAATAGGAGATTCTTCAGGCACAGTAAAATGATAATCATTAGGTTTTACTTCACCAATAATCGATTTTTGAGAAGTTTCTTTGACTAAATTTAGTTTATCTCTTAAAAAAAATCTTAATTGTGATAATCTACTAGAATCTACAACACTCTGTGAAGGATTTCTCTCTTCCATTTCCATTAATCTTTTTTGTAAAGCATCCATTTTATGATTAAATAACAGTTCCCATTTATAAACTTTTCTTAAGTTTATTACTTGATAGTGACTAATGATTTAACAATTAACTTTTTATAACCTTACTTCTTTACTAAAATAATGAACAGACTAAGATTTGGTACGGCTGGAATACCTTTAAACACTCCAGATAGAAATACCATAAACGGAATTAAACAAGTTAGAAATTTAGGATTAGAAGCAATGGAACTAGAATTTGTACGTTCTGTTAACATTACTGAGAAAAAAGCGCCAGAAGTTAAAGAAACAGCAAAAAAAGAAGATGTTGCTTTAACTTGCCACGGACAATACTTCGTTAACCTTAATTCTCAAGAACAAGAAAAAATTGAAGCTAGTAAACAACGGATCTATAAAGCTGCTAAAATAGCTTCATTATGTGGAGCAAGAAGCATGACTTTTCATGCTGCATATTACATGAAAGAAGATCCAGAAAAAGTTTATCAGAAAGTTAAAGAAGGGATGAAAGAAGTTCTCAAAAAATTAAAAGAACATAGTCATGACATTTTTGTTCGTCCGGAAACTACTGGTAAAGGTACTCAATGGGGAGATTTGAAAGAAATAATTAAATTATCTCAAGAGTTTGACAAAGTATTACCATGTATAGATTTTGCTCATTTACATGCACGTACAGGTAAAAACAATACTTTACCAGAGTTCAGAGAAATGTTAACCCAAGTAGAGTCAGGATTAGGAAGAACAGCTTTAAACAACATGCACATTCATATGTCTGGCATCAATTATAGTGAGAAAGGTGAAAGGAATCATTTAACTTTAAAAGATTCAGATTTCAATTATCAAGATTTGTTAAAAGTATGGAAAGAGTTCAAAATTAAAGGAGTTGTTATTTCTGAAAGTCCTAATATTGAACAAGATGCTTTGTTAATGCAGAAAAAGTATCAAAAGATTTAATAAAAATAATCATTCTAAAAGTTAAATGTACATCTTAAAACAAATTCAAGAAGATTTTATTGTAACGGAAATAACTAATATTAAATCAGAAAAAGAAGGAAATGTGAGTTATTATTGGTTAGAAAAAAAGAATTATAACACTTTAGATGCCGTTAAAACTATTGCTAGAAAATTAAACCTAAAAGAAAAAGAGATAGGTTTTGCTGGCAGTAAAGATAAACAAGCAATAACTAAACAATTAATTTCTATTAAAAGAGTAAAAAAAGAAAAAGTACACTCTTTAGAATTAAAAGATATTAACTTAACATTCTATGGTTATGGTAATAAACCAATTTCATTAGGAGAATTAACTGGAAACAAGTTTAAGATTGTTATTAGAAATTTAGAAGATTATCAAATTGAAAAAACTAATTTTATTGAAAACTATTTTGACGAACAAAGATTTTCTAAACATAATGTTGAAATTGGAAGACATTTAATTAAGAAACAGTTTAAAGAAGCTGCTGAATTAATAGACAATTTTAAAGTTAAAGAACATTTAACAAAATGTCAGAATGATTATGTTGGAGCGATTAAAAAACTGCAGATTAGATTATTAAGATTTTATGTTAACGCCTATCAGAGTTATTTATGGAACGAAACTTTAGCACAATATCTTAAAAATGGTAAAAAAGTGAAGTATTCACAAGGAGAATTTGTTTTTAGTAAAGAAAAATTAAACTTAAAAATTCCATTAATCGGTTTTGCCAGTTCTATCTCAAAAGAGTTACAACCAATAATTGAGGAGATTATGCAAAAAGAGAAGTTAAATTATTTAGATTTTGTAATTAAACAAATTCCTGAACTTTCGTTAGAAGGAGAGTTAAGAAATGCTTTTATTGATGTTAATGATTTAATAATTTCTAAAGAACAAGAAGATGAATTAAATGAAGGAAAGAAAAAAGTTAAAATAAGTTTTTCATTGGGTAAAGGCAGCTATGCTACAATGGTTGTTAGGAAGATAATTACCTAGGGCTACTATTATCAAATCCTTCAGGAACTTTACCAGAATCCCAGATAATCATTAATAGTTTTTTAATTGACTGAGTTAAATTCTTATTTCTAATAATTAATGTAAAAATTTCATCTTTTTCATCTAAGTCTTCGATAAGTGTATTATATCCTAAGACAGAAATATTTGGCAAATCATTATATTTTTCATTAAGGTATCGAGGATAATAATTAACCCTCTTACTTCTTTGATGAATTTTTGGATCCTTTTTAAACCAAGAATCATTATCATAAATTAAAAATTGAGAAATTTGTTTCTTTGACAAATTTTTGCTATGTTCGTACCAATAAGATTGCATTTTAAAAGTTATTCTTTTACTAGCTAAAGTGATATACTCATCTTTTTCTTTAGCAGATTCAATAAATTCATGATTAATATGCATGAAACCTTTTTTTCCTTTAGCAAACTCGACCATGGGCTTTTTGCTTACTGATTCTTGTTGAAGTTTTAATTGCGGGATGATTTCTTTAATTTTATTTTTATTATCTTCAATTTTCTGCTTTTGATCATCAAGAATTTCTAATAATTTTTCTGGAGAAGCAGCAGAAAAAATCTTTTTACCAGAATTAATAGTTATTGAAACCAAACCTTTATGCATTAACCTATCCAAAATAGAGTAAGCTTTAGAAGCAGAAATTCTTGACTGATCAATAATTGGACCAACAGTAGAAGTTCCAATAGAATTTAATGCTAAATATACTTTTGTTTCTCCATTAGTTAAGCCAATTTCATGCAATATTAATTCTACTTCTCCATTCATTTGAGCTTAAAAACAATTATTTTATTTAAAACTTTCCAAACATAACCCCCAAGGGGGGAAATAACATTTATATACTACTCAGAACTCAAGAGTAGTAACAAGCACAAATGAGGGAAATAAAAATGACACAAACTGCAAAATTTGATTTAGTAACGGATGTATATGATACATTAGGACCAACTAAAGATAACGCTAAAGCTACGATTAAATATATGTTAGGATCAGAAGAAGTAAAGTCAGAAATTGTTGATCAATTAGGACCAGAATATACCAATTTAGAAGAAGTACTTGAAAAAGGAATGGAAGCAAATAGTAAAGGCAATAAAGATTCTGAAGAATTTAGGATGATGATTAACGCTAGTAATATTGGATCTACAATTGGATACCAACGCGGAGAATTACAATTTAAATTATTTGAAGGATCAGATGATAATGTTAAAGAAGAATTACAAGCAATCTCTGATGCAGGTGGAAGAATCTTTGTCTATTCTTCAGGTGGAGTAGAGACTACTGAAGCTAGTTTAAAAAGTATAGGAATTGAGAACCTTGTTGGTGGATACTACTCTTCATCTCAAGAAGAAATTGGCTCAAAATTTGAAGCTAGAGGATATCAAAAAATTGCTCAAAAAAATGGATTAGAAGTAGCTAGCTTAGCCTATGTTGCAGATACACCAAAAGAATGTGAAGCAGCTGTAGAAGCAGGTTATGGTAAAGTATTGCTGATAAACAGAAGTGCTAAAGAAGATCAATTAGGAATGCACTCAGACGGTTATGAAGTAATCAATAATTATAACGCTGTAACGGAAGCAATTTTGATACCTGATAACAGTACTGAAGTAACTGCAACAACAGAAGTTTCAGAGTAAGTATTATATACTTTTTTTTATTTTTAAAATGGAAATGCCAAAAAAAGAGCAAATAGTCAAAGTAGTTAGAAGAGATTATCCAGTTATAATCATGGAACTATTGTATAATGGATATGATGCCCCGGAATATTTTAAAGATTTTTCTAAAGAAGAACTTTATGTTAGATGGGCAGCTATTTGGTGTAGTAATATTTACCAGTACGAAAATGAAGTAGATCTACAAGGTAAGATAACTCTTGAATCTTGGACTGATCCAGAAATTTTTGAGAAAGCTAAATTAGAATTGTTAAAAAGAGAGAAAGAGTTATTAGAAACTAAAGATAAAGATTTTTTAACATTTTGTACTGCTTTTGAAAGATACTCACCAGCAATCATTGTAGCTTGGGCCATGGAAAATAGACTGGCAAAAAAAGTTAAAGAAATAATTACTAAACATTTCGCGTCAGAAGAAGTAGAAGAAATTATGAACATAATTAATATCCCAGAAAAAGACAACTATTTCAAACAAGAAATGTATGATTTGGTATTAACAGATAATTTACTAGAACATGTTAAAAAATATGAATGGATCACTTCTAGATATGGAAAAAGATTATCTTACACTTTAGATAATGCACAAAATAATCTTTCTGAAATTAATAAAGAAAAATATCTAGAGAATTATAACCAAGAAAAAGAGAATCTAAGAAAAATATTAAATTTACTTAAAGAAAAATTAACCGAAGAAGAATATCATTTTATTAAAATAATGCAATTTATTGTCTACTACCGTACCCATAGAACTGACATTATGAATAAATCAATTTATCAATACATCCCTAAATTTGAACAATTAGCAAAAGAGAGGGAAGTTACTTATCAACAACTAGTTAATTGTACCAAAAAAGAAATTCTTAATCAACTACCATCTAAAGAAGAGATGGATCAAAGAATTAAACATTATGCGCTAATTTTGGATGAAAGAAAATTAACTTTATACTCTAAAAAAGAAGAAATTGAAAAAATTAAAGATAGTTTAGAACCAGAAATAAAACAAGTTAATGAATTTAAAGGAGAAATTGCTTGCAAAGGAAAAGTAGTAGGAAAAGTAAAGTTAATATTTGATTATAACGATTTTGAAAAAGTTAATGATAAAGACATATTAGTAACGTCAATGACCACCCCCAACATGATTCAAATTATGAAAAAAGCTGCAGCTTTCGTTACAGAAGAAGGTGGTATAACTTGCCACGCAGCTATCATTTCTAGAGAAATGAAAACACCTTGTATCATCGGAACAAAAATAGCTACTAAAGTTCTTAAAGATAATGATTTAATAGAAGTTGATGCAAATAGTGGAACGATTAAAATCCTAAACTCTTCTTAACATTATTATAAACTTCTTCAGGAGTGTTATCACCATTCACTTTTACCAATTTTCCTTTCTTTTCATAATAATCAATCACTTTAGAAGTTGAATTGTGAAAAATTTTCAAACGTTCTTTAACAGCATTAGGTTGATCATCTTTACGAGTAATTAATTTATGATTACATTTATCACAAATTCCTTTTTGCAAAGGAGGCAATAATGTTTGATGGTACCCAGCTTCACACCATGGACAGAACAAACGGTTCTTTAAACGTGAAACAACAATCGTATCAGCAACGTTCAAATAAAGAACTTTATCAATTTTAGTTTTTTCAGCAGAACTTAACTTTCTAGGATAACCATCCAAGATGTAATCTTTTTTATCCGAAAGATCTAATTTAACTAGTGCATCAACAAAATCATCAGGAACTAACTCACCTTTGTCCATATACTTATTAATATCTTTGCCAATGGTTGTATCTTTACTAACTTCTTCCCGTAACAATTCTCCGGGAGATAAATGATACCATTTAAAATCATTAGCTAGTTTCACAGAAATTGTACCTTTACCTGATCCAGGTGGACCAATAACAATTAATTTCATAGAACTAAGTAAAAAATCAGAGTTAAAATACTTTTTGGTTACAAATTATAAAACTTAGCAAAGTCATCAACCCTAATACTTCTTTGTTTTCTGATTCTTTCAATTTTCTTAACAAATTCAAGTTTTAAATTAGGTTCATCTTCACTCTTAAAATCTTTTTGTTGTTTTACCATCTTTTAATTCAAACAAACTGATACTGATTCAAATATTCTTTTGAACAAAACTTACAAATTGCTTCCACTTTTCCTCTTCTACTATTCTCTAATGCATCCAAATAATCTCCCCTTCTTTTAACTGATATTGCTAAAGGACTTAACTTTTTCATCATTAAAAGCCAATTTAGAAGCAGTCTCCCAATTCTCCCATTACCATCAACAAAAGGATGAATTACTTCAAATTGAGCGTGTGATTGAAAAGCAACCTCAAAATCATCAATTTCATTAAACGCTTTCTTAATCCATTTTAATAATTCTTTTACCCTTTCCTCAGTAAATAGATATGAAGTAGTATAAATATCTCCAATATAATTTTGAACTTTCTTATATTTACCTAACGTTTCTTCAGATTCTATTTCTTTATTGACTAATCTGTGCAAAATAAATAGATCTTCTTCTTTTGGAAATCTTTTGAAATTATTCTCAACATAATTCCAAGCTTCTAAAAGGTTAGAAGCCATAAACAACTCTTTTTTACTATGACCTTTAGGGGCAACATCTTCAAAAAGATAATTAAAAGTATCTTTTATCGTTAAAGTAGATCCTTCAATAGCATTACTATTAGAAATAAACAAACTTAGAAATTTTTCTCGTTCTTTCTCTTTTGAAATTTTATCTAAACTTTTAATATAATTTCGAGAATTATCAGAAGCAGTTTTCATCAATTTATGTGTTTGATAAGACAATTGATCATTAAATTGGTTTAAAACCCAATCTTTTTTATGATAAGATAATTTCATGCATTCAAACTCTTCTTTACGGATTGGTCTTTTCTTACCAACATATTTTACTGTTTTTTGAATTACTCTATCCCCTTTTCTAACACTATCAACTAGATAGATGTATTCTTTTCCTTTTATCTTTTTAGTGACTAAACTAACCATATTATAAAGTTAACCACTACATTTATATAAACTTTTCGACTAAAAGTAATAAATTTTAAAGAAATAATAAAAAGTTAACCACTACATTCATGGTTTATATCTTTCCATAGTTCTAGGGAAAGGGATAGAATCTTTAATATTGTCTAACCCACAGATCCAAGTGATTAATCTTTCAACTCCTAATCCAAAACCAGCATGAGGGATAGAACCGTAACGTCGAGTATCTAAATAAAATTCATACTCTGCAGGATCTTCACCATCTTCTTTTAACCGTTCTTTAATCTTATCAATATCATGCTCACGATGTGAAGCACCTACAATTTCCCCATAACCCTCGGAAGCTAATAAATCAAAACCTAAAACAACTTTAGGGTTATCAGGATCTTCAGTCATATAGAAAGCTTTAACTTGTTTAGGATAATGAGTTACGATAACAGGAACATCATAAAGTTTAGTTAATTTTTCTTCTTCAACAGTTCTCAAATCTTTACCCCATTTAAGTTCAAGATTACATTTATCTTTCAAAACTTTTAAAGCTTCATCATAAGTCATCCTTACAAACGGTTTTTTAATGATAGGATTTAATTTGGATAAATCACGTTTTAAGAATTCTAATTCTTCTTTATTAACTTCTAAAACTTTTTTAACAGCATGTTTAATCATTTCTTCACTATAATCTTGTAACTCCTCAAATGTTCCCCAAGCAATTTCCATTTCACAATGCCAATATTCTGTCAAATGACGAGATGTTTTAGACTTCTCAGCTCTAAAACTAGGAGAGATAGTATAAATGTTACCTAAAGAAAAAATTGCAGGTTCGGCATATAACTGCCATGTTTGTCCTAAAAAAACGTCTTTCTTACCAAAATAATCAACATGAAACAAATCTGAACCACCTTCACATTGTACTGCCTGAAAAATAGGTGAATGATATTCAATAAAATTCTTACTTCTAAAATATTCATGTAAAGCACCAAAGATAGTACTTCTAATCTTTAAGATGGCAGTCATTTTCTGACTTCTAATCCATAGATGGCGGTTATCAGCCAAAAACTCAACAGATTGATCTTTAGTGATTGGATACTTCTCACTCTTACCAATCAACTGATAATCTTTAACATGCAACTCATAACCAGTAGGAGCACGTTCATCTTTTTTAATCGTTCCAGTGATAGTAAGAGAACTCTCAACTTGTAAATGATCAATTTCATCCCAAACATCTTCAAGATTAGCTCTTTCAAAAACACATTGAATTAAATTAGTATGATCACGTAAAACAACAAACTTTAATTTGTTAGATCCTCGTTCACGATGAACCCATCCTCTTAGAGAAACTTCACCTGAACCTTTTTCCATTGCTTCTTTTATTGTTAGATATTTTTTTGCCATATTTGAAGATGATTTTAATTCAATATAAAAAGCTTTCTTCAAGAAATTCAATTCAAGTTCCACAAAGCTTAAAAATGAAAATCACTAGTAAAACATAAAATGAGATGGATAATTGGATTGTTAATAATTTCCTTACTAATAGTAAGTGGATGTAATGTAGAAACTACAGAATCTTCTGAATGTGATAGTTTAGAAGAAAGTTCCATAAAAGATGATTGTTACTTAAATGAAAAGAAATGCAGCAAAATTGAAAATTCTTTGGTGAGAGATACATGTATTGTTGAACTAGCTAAAGATGCTCAAGACTTAAAAGTATGCAAACTAATAAAAGATGACATGATTAATGCTCATTGTCAAGAAGAAATAGCTGTAATTAATAACAACCAAGAGTTATGTAAAGATATTGAAGATACTTACTGGAAAGATAATTGTAATTACAATTTAGCTATCAATAATGACAAAGAAGTATATTGTTCATTGGTAAACAACAATGAACAGAAAGGCGAATGTTTCAAAAAAATAGCTTTAAAAACTAACAATTATTTATTATGTGAATTTCTAGACACAATAAACATGGAAAAATGTAAACTAACCATCGCTAAAGAAACTAAAGATATTAAGATCTGCGATGAATTATCAAGCCCAATTAACAAAGATTCGTGTAGGAAGAAAATTGCAGAACTAAGCGATAATAAAGAATATTGTGAATTGGTTACATTTAAGCAGATTAAACAAGATTGTTTAGATAAGTTTAAAGAAAATTAAAAAAAATAATTATTTTGTATTCTTTTTATTCCAAGTATATTTACGAGTAGAAGCGGTTGCACCATAACCACAAGAAGCACATCTCTTTTTCTTAGCGTGATAAGTATGTTTACCACATCTTTTACAAATGATATGAGTCTTCTTACCAGACTTCTTACCCATGCTGGGTGTTCCTTTAGTCATTTTTCTACTCTCCTATAAATTTTAAGCTGGTGAAATTATTGTAATTGTATCGCCACGAATAAATACTGTCCCTAGCTTACGTTTTACTTCACCATTTTTGTGTTCTTCAGCTTCTTCTAAAACAACATTTATATGAATATCAAAAGCTTTTAATTTTCCAACATAACTAGAGCCATTCTTTAAATCAACCAGAACGGCTTTATTTCTTGCTGCATTCAATGCATCTAACGGTCTTGAATTTTCTTCCATTTTAATCACTCCACCCCCTAATCGGTTAATCTCTTAAGAAAACAGGGCCTATATAAATGTTTTGCTTAATTTGGTCAGTTAGCTTATGTTTCAGAAAACCTTATAAAACAAACTATATTTTAGATCAACATGGTTAATTACAATAAAATTAGAAAAGAAATCAAAGATTACGATACTCAAAGAGAAGAACTTATCAAAAAAAGTAGAGACGTTCTAAAGTTAAGTAAACAAGTTATCTACGCAGTACATAGAGATGAATTAAGTAACGCTGCTAAATTAATTAAACAAATTGAAACTGAACTTAAAAAGTTAGAATTAATCGCTAAACATAATAATAGATTACCTTACGAAGGCAGTTATAAAGTTGCTGTCCAAGAGTATGTAGAAGCAATATTGTACTACAATTTCGTTAAAAGTGGTAAATTAATTGATTTAAAAGTTCTACCTGTACATTACATTTTAGGATTAGCTGATCTTCCCGGAGAATTAGTTAGAAAAGCTGTATTTTTAGCTGGTAAAGGCGAAGTTAGCAAAGTTATTAAGATTAAAGACGAAGTTGATTCTATTTATGGAGAAATGCTTAAATTTGATTTTAGAGATAATGAAATTAGACGTAAAGTTGACGGTATTAAGTACGATTTACGTAAGTTAGAAGATCTAGTTCTTGATTTAAAGTTGAAAGGAAGATAAGTTTAATTTTTCCAATTTCTTTGATTTTTACCCATAAATTTATAAAATATATAACGTTTTATAACAAAACATTATAAAACATAATAAAAATGGTAAAAGCAATTATTGAACTAGGAAATGAAGAAGACAAAATTCTTAACATTGTTAAAGGCAAGTATGGACTAAAAAATAAGTCAGATGCAATGAAACTGATCATCGGCAAGTTTGAGCAAGTATTATTAGGGGAAGAGTTCAAACCAGAAAGTGAACCCTCTACCATAAATGATCATGATGAATGGATGTTAGCAGAAGATATTCCTGATATTGATTTATCCTTTCCACAAATATGGTTATCAGGGTTTACTGAAGAGTTTGCGGAACATTCTGGAAGATCTTTTACGAAAGTAATGACTGTCTTTAAAGGATATCATTTATGGTTTTATTTTGGAGAGAACGATTCTTACAAAGTAGCAGAAAATTTAGTTAATAAATTTCTGGACAACCCACAATTTTCAGTAGAAGTTAATAACCAAATAATTGTAGAATCAGACAAATTAAGATCATTTGCCCTAAAAATTCCGGAAACAAACCTGGATCAACTTAGCAATGGACAACTAGCTGACATATATCAAGAACATGACAAGATCCATACAGAATATTATCGGTGGTGTTGGATCCCAGTAGCAATAGATATGTTTCATAATAATCTTACTGAAACCCTTAAAAAATATCTTAAAGATAAAAACGTACCAGAAGATAAAACCAGTGAATACCTTACCGTATTAACCCATCCAAAAAATAAGTCTTTAATTCAATTAGAACAAGAAGAATTTTTACATATCGCTGAACAAATTCAGAATAGTAAAGAGTTAACTAAAGTTTTCAAAGATTTATACAGAATATTCCTGGAGGAAGAAGCAGCACCACACGGACTAGCAACCCACACACCAGAATATGAAAATTTATTAGAAGAAAAAGCTGCTAAGTTAAGAGATAAAATTCCTCAAGAGAGATATAATCAAATTCAAGAACACTATCAAAAGTATTTCTATGTCAAACATATGTGGCTTGGTAAAGAAGGAGTTTACAGTTTTGATTATTACCTAAAAGAGCTAGTAAAATTTATTGGAAGAAATTCTAATGCCAAAAAATCAATAGCAGAATTAAAAGAAGAAGAGGACAAAATTGCGGAAAGAAAAAAACAAATCGAGCAAGAAGTAAATTTAGATAAAAAGTGGAAAACCCTTTTTGATTCTTTTGGAGAATTTATGGTTACAAAAATTTATCGCAGATATGCCCAGATATATGCAATTTATCGTATGCACCCAATAATTAAAGAGATTTCCAGGAGATTAGAGATATCAGTCATGCAAGCAAGGTTCATGCTTACTAAAGAAGTTAAGGAAGCATTAGTAAATAATAGAATTAATAGAAGCGAACTACAAAAAAGAACCCAATTCTGTGTACATTATGTTGAAAAAGATTTAGAAAAAGTTTACACAGGAATAGAAGCAGAAAGATTAGCTAAACAAATTAAGAAAAAAGAGATTGAAGAAGTTAGTGAGTTTAAAGGTCAAACTGGATGCGTAGGAAAAGCGAAAGGAATTGTAAAAATAATAATTAGACCAGCGGACATAGCTAAAATGAATAAAGGAGACATTCTTGTTTCTATTGCTACTGATCCAGATATTGTTCCAGCAATGAAAAAAGCAGCAGCTTTCATTACAGAACAAGGGGGAGTAACGTCTCATGCAGCCATTGTAGCCAGAGAAATGAAAAAACCATGCGTCATCGGTACAAAAATTGCTACCAAAGTTCTTAAAGATGGAGATTTGGTAGAGGTAGATGCAACTAGAGGAATAGTTAAAATTCTTAATAAGTAGTCACCACTTACTGATTACAAAACCAAAAGGTTTATAAAGAGGAATCGCTCTTAGAATACTATGAAAATTTTAGCACTTAGTGATATCCACGGAGATAGATCTCTTGTTGAGAGGATGGCAAAAAAAGCGGTAGAGAACAAAGTAGATCTAGTTCTTTTAGCAGGAGACATTATTGGAGATAATGGTGAGATGGAAGGGTTAATTGGTCCGTTTAAGAAAGAAGGGTTAGAAATTGGCATTTTACCAGGAAATCATGAGGGGTTAGCTGAAATTGGCTTTTTAACAGAACATTATAATATTAAAAATATGCATGGTTACATCTGGAAGAAAGGAGATGTAGGTATTTTTGGTTGTGGTTACGGAGATGTAGGGATTCATCAATTATCAGAAAAAGATTTTTTTAATACACTTAAAAATACTCACGATTCTTTAGGAGAAGTAAAAAAGAAAATTATGTTAACACATACAGAACCGAGTGACACTATCCTAACTTTAGGAATGTTTCCAGGAAGTTCAGGTATAAGAAAAGCGGTAGAGATGTTTCAACCAGACTTCCATTTATGTGGACATGTTCATGAAACTGAAGGCATTGAAGACGTTATTGGTAAAACAAGAGTTATTAATGTTGGTAGAAAAGGTAAAATTATTGAGGTTTAAGAAAATGGTAATGTGTCCAGATAAATTATCCGTTAATTGTAAAAAAAAAATTCCTTGCGATAGAATGAGTAGGGATATGCAAATGGTAAGATATTCTTCTTCAACACCACCTACAGGGCAACAGATTAGAGAAATAGGAGAATTAGTAAAAGATTCGTTGGGAGGAATTCAAATATCATATGGAAGTATAGATATGCATTGTTGTTATGAGAGCCGCAAAGTTGACGGAGAATATCATTTAGGAAGAGCTATTTATCTAGTAATGTTTTAAAATGACAGAACTATTAGCACCAGTAGGAAACAGAAGCATGCTTACAGCAGCAGTTAAAGCAAGTTGTGATGCAGTTTATTTTGGTGTTAAAGGCTTTAATATGCGTTCCTCAGCCAATAATTTTTCATTAGACGAACTTAAAGAAGTGATTGATTATTGTCATCAAAACGACGTTAAAGCGTATTGTACAGTAAATACAATCATTTATGAATCAGAATTAGAAAAATTGGATGAAATTCTCAACAAACTAAAAAAATATGAAATAGACGCTGTTATTTGCTGGGATTTAGCAGTTGTTAAAAAATGTCAAGAGTTAGGGATTGAAACACATTTAAGTACACAAGCTTCCGTATCAAACTCTGAAGCAGCTTTAAAGTGGAAAGAATTAGGTATTTCTAGAATTGTTCTTGCCAGAGAATGTGCATTAGAAGATGTTAAAACAATTAAAGAAAAAACAGGTTTAGAGATAGAAATATTTGTTCATGGTGCAAGATGTATTTCTTTATCAGGAAGATGTTTTATGTCGCAAGAATTGTTTAACAAATCTGCTAACAGAGGAGAATGTTTACAACCTTGCAGAAGGGAGTATAAAGTTACAGATGAAGAAGGAAAAGAAATGATCATGAACCATAATTTCATTATGTCAGCTCAAGATTTGTGTACTTTATCAATTTTAGACAAACTAACTTTTGTTAACTGTCTTAAAATTGAAGGTAGAAATAGAGGGGCCGATTATGTCCATAAAGTTGTTTCTGTTTATAGAAAAACTTTAGATGCAATTAAAGATGAAGAGTTTAATTCTGATTTGGTTAAAGAATTAACTAAAGAGCTAAAGGAAGTTTATAACAAAGATTTTACTACTGGATTTTTAGAAGAGTATCCCCATCATTTAAGAGCTGACAATTATGGTAGTAAATCTACTACTGAAAAAGTTCAGTTAGGGAAAGTAAACAATTTTTATAACAAAATTAAAGTGGCTGAGTTTAAATTAGAATGTTCTTCATTTAAAATAGGTGATAAACTAGCTTTTATTGGTCCTACTACTGGTTATGAAGAGATTATTGTTGAAGAGATTCATACAGATGATGGTAAGATAGAGGAAGCTGAGAAAGGAATGATGGTTTCTGTAAAAACTAATTTTAGAGTAAGGGATACGGATACAGTTTATTTGGTTAAAGATAGAACTACCACCAAGTAATAAATAGAACAAAGTTTATAAATGAATTCACTTTTTTTGATTAAATGAGTAAAACATTAGAATTTGAGATCAGTGAAGATAATATTACCCAAGTAAAACATTCTAAACAAGTATATTGGGGATTTCCACGTAAAATAGTTATTGTCCCAGAAATAATCAATCCACTAGAATGTGAAGATAATTACTTAATTGCTAAAAGAGAAGGGTTAAAAAGAATTGGAGATAATGATGATGCTGAGTTGCATGATTTATTATTAGCAAGTACAAATACTATTTGTTCTCAAAAAGGATTTTATAATATTCCCATCATAAGAAATTTAAATCAGCGAATTGAAGAGTATATTAAAAATGAATTATTACCACAATTTTTACAAGAAAAAGTTTCTCGCTACTTAATCAAAAGCGAAGTTCCAATTTTGGTGGATTTTAATGTTCATCAAGTTTATAAAAAAATTTTAGGTGTCAATATAAACCCTTTTTCTGAGATGATTCAAACTTATTCTGAAAGTTCACTAAATGAAACAAAAGAAGGTCAAGAGGCACATAAATTGATGAGTATTCTTATTCAAGAACTAAGCAGCCATTAATTTGCCCTCCTCAAACTTGAGTCTAACTACATTTTTACTAAATCTATGGGCCGTTTTCATATCATTATCATTTGATAATATTAATACTCTTCTTTGAGGATTATTTTTACAATAACCTATAATATAAACGTCTGCTGATTTAAGAAACTTTCTTTGTTCATCAGCTCTTCTCCCTTTAGATCCAATAATTTTCTTCCATTCTTCAAATATTCTCTTACGATCATCTTTGGTAACATTAACATCAATTTTAATAGCATTAAGAACATTTATCAAATATTTCATTAATCTTTGCGACACTAAAGCGCTTCCTTCTTTACGATAAGACATTTCTTCTAATACAAGAGGAGGTAAAGCAATCGTACCCGCATGCATCTTAATATCATAAAAAATACTTTCTCCACCACCATACTTCCCTTGAACTTTATTTTTCTTAATTGTTGCAGCCTTAGCAATCTCACCGAAGAATCCCGTATCAAGAAGAATGGTTAGTTTTTCTGGTTTCAGATTTAAGCTCTTAATTTTTTGATCAATATTGACCGACAAAGTTAAATTATCTTTCTGTTCTTTAATGAAGAGATTACGATATTTTTTTAAATAATCTCTAACATTTTTAATTGCTAACATTAAAGGTATTGTACCTCTATTCAAAGATTCGTTAGTCATTAATTTAATTTCTTTAAACTCATACATGTGATCACGCGAAACAAGGTAGATAGAACCCTTTTTATAGGACATTGATTCTATCAATATTGTTGAAGATACATCAATTGGTTCTTTAAGTTTTTTATAATATGTTTTTACTAAATCTTCGCTAAAGTAAGATAAAAATGAATCAATTTTATGGTTTAATTGTTCAAATTTTATTTGAAATTTTCTTTCTTTTAATGAACCACGCCGAATGATTCTCTTAACTTTTCTTTTTATTGCTTTTTCTGTTGCTTTCTTAATTTTATCACTCTTAATTTTCTCTACTCTTCCTTTCAAATATTCTTTAAGAATAGAATTAGCATGATCTAAGTAAGTATGTTCGTTTTCTAGAAGAAATAAAGAGTCATCTATTAATTCTATAATTTCTCCTATGGCTTTGTTAATATCTAAAGGCACAAATTAGAAATGTTTTTAATGTTTATATGTTTTTCTAGTAACCAACCATGAAACAAACAACTTGTCCAGAATGTCATAAACCTTTGCATAAAGGCCAACATAAGTTTAATGATGGAATTTATGAAGTTAATTATTGTAAAGACTGTGGTTATCGAAAAGAAACACCAATAAAATAATCACATACCCATTCCTTTAGGCACAAGAAATGTAAAGAATATTACATTTCTGTGCAGGAATATGATTCTCATTCATATTCCTTGCATCTTACCTTGGAACTTTTTCATCATTTTGCCCATATCTTTCTCGCCCTTAAACATTTTCATCATTTTTTTACCTTGACGATGTTGTTTAAGCAACTCTCTTACTTCACCAATTTTAACACCAGAACCAGAAGCAATCCTGTCAACACGATCAGCACTAATAATCTCAGGTTCTTCCAACTCTTGTTGAGTCATACTATCCATCGCAAACTTCCATTTTTCTAATTTTCCTTCTTGAACATCTAACAGTTCTTTAGGCATTTTCAATGAACTCATTCCCGGGATCATGCCCATAATTTTTCTGAAAGAACCCATTTTTTTCATGGACTTCATTTGATTGTACAAATCAACCAAATTAAATTCACCTTTCAGAAACTTATCTTGCATCTGTTTAGCATCTTCTTCACTAACAACTTCTTTAGCTTTTTCAAGTAATGATTCTAAATCACCCATACCAATTAAACTGCCAACGAACCGTTGTGGGTAAAACATTTCTAAATCGTCAACCTTCTCACCAACCCCAATAAATTTTATCGGTGCATTCGTTACAGCACAAGCAGATAAAGCTCCACCACCTTTAGCTGTACCTTCTAATTTAGTAACGATAACTCCGTTAACATTAACTGTATCATGGAAAGATTGTGCTTGCTTTTCAGCAGCTTGTCCAATATCTGCAGAGATAACTAATAATCGTTCATCAGCTTTAACAAGTTGGTTAAGTTGATTAAGTTCTTCAACTAAATCTTTTGATAAAGCGTCTCTACCAGCAGTATCTATTAAAACTACATCATAACTGTTTAATTTTTCTTCATAAGTTTGATAAATCTTGAGAGGATTTTTTTCTTCTTTTATTCCATAAAAATCAACACCAACATCATCAGCAAGTTGTTTTAATTGATCATAAGCAGCAGGTCTCCAAGTATCGGTAGAGATTACCGCTACTTTGTACCCACGTTTTTTGTAAAATTTAGCCAATTTTCCAGAAGTGGTAGTTTTACCAGATCCAAACAATCCTACCAACATTAGTTTAGTTGGCTTTTTTTCAATTTTAATTTCAAAAGCTTCTTTTCCTAAGAAATTTGTTAACTCCTCATAAACAACTTTAACCAAATGTTCACGTTGAGTTATACCTGGAGGAATTTTTTCTTTAGCACGTTCTTTAATTTTCTTGCTAAGTTCAAACACTAGTTTAACGTTTGTATCTGATTGTAATAAAGCTCGTTGAATATCTTTAACTAGCTCATTGATCAGTTTTTCATCCACAAAAACAGATTTAGTAATCTTGTTTAAAGTGTTCTTTAACGAGTCTCCTAATTTCTCTAATATCATAAAATCACCAAATGATTTTTGATACCAAAAATTGAAGATTTTTCGGTATCATTTAAGCTAAAAAACGAGGTATTTATTTAAAATTATCTCTTTGTTGAGGATTTAAATAAACCACCAACTGCATCTCTTAAGAATTCTGTTGCACTATGATATCCATCTGCTAATTGTTTAGGGGCATATTTATCAACCACCCTACCAAACAAACCACCATTAGATTTTGGTGGACTTTGAGAAGACATCTTTTCTTCAAGAGGTTCAGAAGGCAAAGTTTCAATATCCTTGCCGTAAAATATATGAAAAAGTTTAGATCTTAAAGGTAATCCTTTCCTCTGTCTAGCATAAAGACAATCAGAAACAATTTTCCCCACTTGATCTAAATCAACAAGGTTTCTTTCGTCAAGGGGCAATATTTTATTAGCTTTGTCAAATGAGAAATATGTGAACACGCATTCTCTTGCCCTCCTGAGATCTGGTTCTTCATTTTCACCAATACAATGTTCTTCAGCTATTTCATACAATTGATCATTAGTAATTCTATCATTACTATTCTCTCTCAAGCATTGTTCAACCAAAGCGCCAACATTAAGAACTTGATAATCACCTACTTCTTTAGGAGATAATGGAGATTCATAATTAGGATCAGCTCCCCTTCTACCTAATTCTCCCAATAACTTATTGGTATGTACTTCATCCAAATCTACCATCATACCAAAAACTAGACAATGACTTAAATTAATTTATATTCTACAGCAACACTTATAGAAAGATTATAATCAAAGATAATATGAACAAAACTACACTAATAATCAAATTAAAGATTTTCAAGAAATGTTTATTCCATAAATGAATTTTTTTCAATTCTTTCTTGTCCAAAGCTTTCTTTTCCAAAGTCTCAAGTAAAAAGTATACAACTAGTAAAATCACTAACAAAAGTAAAAATAACAAAATCAAGTAATATATCAAAAATGGAAGTGTTAATAATTTATCATAACCATCAGTAAAAATTGATCTTAACAAACCAAACGTAGGATGCATCTGACTAACTGTTAAAAATCCTAAAATTAAAGAGAAGATAAAAATTCCCCAATCAGAGCTAACTTTTTTCCACAACACTTTCTGATCTTTTATTTTCTTATAATAATTGCCCAATACTAGTTTCCAACTAATAAAAAAACCGATAATCATGATTAAAGCAGAAATGAAAATTATTAAAGCAATAATTTTGTAGATCCAATGAAAAAAATCGTTTCCTAAAAAGCCAAACAATCCAATTCCATAAACAAAAAAAGCTAAGTAAATACCACCAATATAAATCAAACTTTTTTTGATCAACACTTCTTTATTCTTGAAAATGATTATAAAAGTAAGTAATACTAATAATGCTAACATTATGTTAGGATAAAAAGTGTTAACTAAAGCTGAGCCAGTTAAAGAAAAAAACGAAAAACTTTCCAACAAATTTTTATCAGATTTTTCACTACCCACCACCCCTATTAAACTTTTATCTTCCATTACTGGACATTCAGGAACATTATTTTCTTTAATCGTTCCCTCTAACAATTCTTTAATAGCATCCGAACCAACTAAATAACTACCAGAAAAAAATATCATTGGCAACTTTTGTGATTCTAATGGGATTTTGTAATATGCTAAATGGTTTCTTAACAAATTGTAATTGTCTTTATTGTAATATACTTCATACTTATGCAAACTTAAATCTGGATAATTATTTTCAATTTCTTTAATGTGAGAATTTGCTTCTGTACAATGTTCACATTTATCACCATAGAAATAATATACACAATCATTTTCTGTAGCATTAACTAATAAGGGTAAAAATAATAGTAACAAAATAACTAAAATTAATTTTCTAAACATCACCATCTTTGAATTTCCTTTCCTACTGTTTCTTTAAAAGACTCAAATATTTTATAAACCTTTTCTTTAAGTTCACTTTTTGGCCTACAGGAATAAACAAAAATGTAACCACCATTCTTAAGATTTATTTGTCTACGCTTGATCAAATCTTTTTCAAACAGCTTTTTAACACCACGTTGAATAGTAGTACGGTCACGTTTAATCTTTTTCATAATTTCTTCAATAGTTTTTTCTTCCCTTTCTTTCAGAAGATGTTTCATGATAGCCAATTCTGTCTTATTTAATCCAAAAGAACATCTTAAAACTTGTTCAAGAGTAATAATCCTACATACAAAGTTTAAACCCATACTAAAATAGTAAATTTTTGAGATATATAAGCATTTTGTCTACAGTAGTGCAAGATTATAGAATTATTGCTCATAATACCACTTTATTTATATATGATTAATTTTATAAAATAGTTTATTGGAGGTTAAAAAATGGTATTAGAATTAAATAAAGACAATTTTGAACAGGAAGTTAAACAATCAGACTTACCAGTAATAGTAGACTTTTGGGCAACTTGGTGCGGTCCGTGTAAAATGTTAACTCCAGTTTTTGAAGAAGTTTCCAGTGAATTTGAAGGAAAGTTAAAGTTTGGTAAACTGTCAACAGAAGAATCACCCGAAATTGCTCAAGAAAATATGGTTACAGGAATTCCTTGCTTAATCGTTTTTAATAAAGGGGAAGAAGTTGACAGAATTGTAGGTTTTAGTCCTGCCCCTGTTTTAAAACAAAAAATTGAAGAAGTTTTAAACAAAATTTAATTTTTTATTATTTTCTTTAGGTTAAGTTTAAATATAACGTAACCATATTAATATTTATGAATTCTCCAGAAGCGTTTATTAATGATATTTTAGTAGCATTAGATCCTTTTACGGAATGCCAACAACCTGTTTCTCCCCCCTATAAAATTCTAATGATAGAACGTCCTGGAGAGGATAACGAATTAAACAGAGAACACAGCTTAAATTTAGCAATATATTTACAAGAAGAGAGTAATCACCAGGTTGATTTTCAAATTAATGCGTTAGGGGTAAAAGTGGAAGATCTTTCCCAATATCAGTGCGTTATGTATCATGCAGATGAAGATACTGGTTTAGATAGAATTAGAGAATGGGCATTAATGTTTCCTGAAATTGCCTGGGTCTGCAATTCAGGTGGTAATAATAATACTCAAACATTAGAAAGACATGGAGAAAGTTATCTGTTAGCTAAACCAGTGCAATATGACAAATTAATTCCTGCTCTTGAAGAAGCAATTAGAGAGTCACAAGATAGAGGAGGGATCGAAGAAACCGTTCAAAGATACGAAATTTAAATTACTCCTTTCTCCCAATGACCTTTTGTATAAGATTTTTTACTAATTTCAATATTTTTTCCATTTAAAATATCATAATAAATCTTAACCAACTTTTCAACATCTTTATCCAAATCAAGAAATAAACTAAAATCTTTAACTTTTTCAAATAAACCGAGTTCTTTACTGTTTAAAATTTGATAATAATTGTATTCTTTCCTAACAGGAAAAGTGTAATGTTTTTCATCTTTCAATGATTTAGGTAGGGACTCATATTTTGTGTTCATAATGACTACTCTACCTTGAGCAAAAACTACAAAATTTTTATTTTTAAAATTAAGAAGATCTTTTTTACTAAGTTCAGGAGAAATGATGGGGGTTGTTTGTGAAAAAAAATCTAAATCATAATCATTGAAAACATTATTATCATAATCTAAGTATAAATTTAAATCTTTAATTTCTTTTAACAGAACATACACTCCCAAGTTACCAACTAAAACATCTTTAACATTATGTTTTTTAATTAATTCAACAGCTTTCCCAACATCTTCATCGGTTAAAATTCTAGGTACATAAGCTCCAAGATCTTTATTAAAATCATCTGCAAAAATGTTATAAAAAACTTTATCTGCACCATTATTTAAAGCTGTTTCTGCATCATTAACAGAATAAACTTTTACCAACAATTCTTTTTTATTCAACTGTTTAGGAGAAATTTCAGGTAAAGTTAATTTGTCACAGTTTCTAGTTTTAATTTTAATTGCTTCGTTTTTTGTAAAACTAATTTGTTTTTTCTTTTTAACAGAAGAAGTTTTGTAAATTTTTGTATCAGATTTAGCTCTAATAAACAACTTAACTAAATCATCTTTTTTTGCATTTTCAACCAAATTTCCATCTTTTTCAATTTTCTTTATTACTGCCCCATCAACTTTATTGTTTAACCAAATTCCTAAACCATCTCCTATTGAAAGATTATCTTCGAGTTTAATTTGGTTATTTTGATCTAATGTACCTAAATATATTCCTCTTCCCATCGGTTTTTCTGAAGAAACTAAATCTTTACATTCAGAAAAATAACCCTCTGTAAACTGACGGTTGAACGCTAGTTCCATCTCTTTAAACAGTTCTTGGTCAAAACTAAATTTGTTTGAATAATAAGAATCAATCGCTTTACGATAAAGTTTTGTTGCAGCTTGAACGTATTTAACACTTCTTAACCTGCCTTCAATTTTTAATGAAGAAACGCCCATTTTGATAAGTTCTGGAATTTTCTTAATTAGACATAAATCTTTCATACTAAGTAAATATTCATTGTTATACTTCCTTCGGCAAGGTTGTGCACATAATCCTCTATTCCCAGACCTTCCACCAATAACGCTAGAAAATAAACATTTACCAGAATAAGAAAAACATAATGCACCTTGTACAAAGATTTCTGTGGGCAAATTAGTTTTTTTGATGAACTGGTTAATTTCTTCTTTGGAAAATTCTCTTGGTAAAACAACTTTATCTGCTTGTTTAATTAATTCTGCATGATAAGTGTTAGTTATAGCTGCTTGAGTAGAAATGTGTACTTCTAAACCTGGAAAATTTTGTTTAATTATTGGTAAAAATGATATTTGTTGAATAATAACAGCATTAACATTTTTCAAATACAATTCTTTAATAGTGTTAAAAAAATCTTTAATTTCATCATTTTTAACAAGAATATTCATAGTAATGTAAACTTTAACACCGTTTTTATGACAGTAATCCGTTACTTCTTTAATATTATCAAGATTAAAATTGGTAGCCCTTCTTCTAGCGTTGAATTTGTCTATCCCTAAGTAAACTGCATCCGCACCATTTTCTACTGCTGCTTTCAGTGTTTCTTCATTTCCTGCTGGTAAGAGTAACTCTATTTTGTTCATTGTTGTTATCTAACAGCCCTCTTTTTTAATTTTATCTAATTCTTGCTTTAATACTCTTCGAAGCCATCAATACATTTATATATTTTATAAATTAATAATAGTGTATGAATAAGAAAATAATTGTAGCTTCTGTAACATTTATTATTATAATACTCATTATTACTAGCTGGATTCTATTTAGTGGATTATTATCAAATAATTCTCCATTAAACTATTATCCTGTTGGAGATAAATGTGATATCGATACTGATTGTGTTTGTAAATCAGATAATCTTGATGAATGAGGAGAAGTAGGAGACCAATGGAAATGTATCAATAATGAGTGTAAACTAATTTCCCATTCTTCTTAAAATCTTGAATAATACTTCTTCAGATTTTTACAAAATCCTCAACCCCGCCGCACTTTCCCTATGGTCGGGACAACTAACAATGCAAATATTAAACTCCATTTCCACACAAATAGTATTCTTACAAATAACCCATCATTATAACGAGCATTAATAAGCAGACTACTACATAATACATATTAAATGGAAATAAACAATGGAATTACAACATATGATGCAATTGTAGTTTACTCAGAATATGGTACAAATAGTGCCAGAGACAAACAATATATAGAAAAATCCCCATTTTCGTCCAATGAAGATTATGACATTTACAACGATAGTTATCGTTATTTTTTATCAATATGCAAAAAAATGGGCATTAAAGCAGCATTTGTAACATCTGAAGATATTATTGGATCAGGTCTTTTTCAAAGTTGTTGGACATTTGATAAAAAATGGATAAGAAATTGTGGTAAAGCGTACTCCTCAATCTTTTTCGATAAATTTACTCCTATTAACATTAAACAAAAAAATAAACGGAAATTACTCACATCTTCCAAATCTATTTGTATGTTTAACGATAAAAAAATAAAAGATATTTTCCAGAATAAAATGAAGACATATAACCATTTTAAAGAATTTGCAATACCAACAGTAGAAATAACTAACTTTTCAAAACGAGGAATAATTCTAGCTAAAACCAAGTTGGACAAATTATTAAAAAAACACAGATTTAAAGCTGATTTTAATGATGAATATATAATAAAAGATAAAACTGGATTAGGTGGCTTTAACATATTTAAAGTAAAATTTGATAAACTTGATTCTAAAGAAAACATGAAACTTTATGAATTGGACAAAAAAAAATCATCTTACATAATTCAACCATTTATTAATTGCAACAAGGGCTTTATTTTTGGAGAACATAGTGGATTTATTGATTTACGAGTTGTGATATTAAACCAAAAAGTTATACAGACATATATCAGAATTGCAAAGAAAGGCAATTTTAAATGTAATGAGCATCAAGGGGGAAATTTGGTTTATATGCCCGTAAAAACAATACCCAAAGATGTTTTAACTATGACTAAAAAAATAATTAAAAATATGGACACAAAATTGAATTTAAAACATTCTTTATACTCTTTGGATTTTATTATGAGTAATGAGGACAATTTATATTTTATTGAAGGAAACGACAGACCTGGAATAGATTGGAACCATAAAAAAAAGATAAATGAGATAAAATCAAAAGAGCTAATAAATACCATTGTTAATGAACTAAAATTAATTATTCAAGATAGGAACAAATTAGGGACTGGATTCCCTAGTTCTTAATTCTAAACAACAACATCTAAAAACATAATCTTTTTAAGTAAGCTCATTTTAACTAATCCTATGTTAAAAATAGCTCAAGGTGCAGAAGCAATACTGTACAAAGATAACAATAAAGTTATCAAAGAACGTTTTTCAAAGAAATACAGACTTGCACACTTAGACAAATCTTTAAGACAGTTCAGAACTAGAAGAGAAGCTAAAGTACTCAGCAGATTAGAAGAGTTCAGTTTCCCTGCACCACATTTAATAGATTTCTGTGATAAACGAATGTCTATCACCATGGATTTTGTACCTGGAGAAAAATTGAGAGACGTTTTAGAACAAGGAGATCAATACCAACAGTTAGCTAAAAAAGTTGGCCAAAAAGTAGGGCAGTTACATATAAAAGATATTATTCACGGTGATTTAACTACATCCAATATGCTTGTTAACAAAGATAAATTAAATTTCTTAGATTTTGGATTATCTGTATTTTCAGATAAAGTTGAAGATAAAGCTGTTGATCTGTTTTTATTAGACAGAGCCTTAGAAAGTAAACATTATCATCATTATCCACAAATATTTGATCAAGTTTTAGAAGGGTATAAAGAATCTTACCCAGAATCTAAAGAAGTTCTTGAAAGACTTGAACAAGTTCGAATGCGTGGTAGAAATAAGAAATGATTCTCAAAAGTCCCATTTAGTAGCTATTGTGCCCGGACCTCGTCTTCCTACGATAGGACCATCAGCAAGTTACACTATGCAAGTCGTACTCAAGTGAGACATTCGTTTTACTCAGTCTCACGACAATTTTAGAAATCCCACTTTGTAGCAATTGTGCCCGGACCCCTTCTACCTACGATAGGACCATCATCATAAAATAGTCCAGATTTAGCAATATTTTCTCTAACAACTCTTGCACAAGAATAAGTTGCTAAAATTCCTTTCTTATTCAAAATACGATGCATTTCTTTAAACAATTCTTCTGTCCACATTTCCGGAGCAGTTTTTGGGGAGAAAGGATCGTAAAAAATTGCATCAAAATAATCTTCTTTTAACTGTTTAATAGTTTTACGAGCATCTCCCAAAATAACTTTAACATTGATGTTATCTTTCTTAAACTCTAATGTAGTTGGTTTTAATTGTTTATAATGTTGAAAAAATGTTATTGGAGGATTAACTTCTTGAATCTTTTTAATAATTTCAGGATCATATTCTAATCCAATAACTTCAATCTGACAATTTTTATTTTCTTTTAAAGCAACATCAATCGCTTGAGCAGAATTGTAACCCATCCCAAAACAAAAGTCTAAAATTTTAATCTTACCGGTTTTTGCTAATTCTTTAATATTGCAAGGGATAGCATATTTTTTAAGTGCTTCTTCAACAGCACCACTAAAAGAATGGTAGGACTCACCAACTGTTTCATTAAGAAACGTTTCTGTGTTATCTTTTGTAGTTACTTTTTTTAACATTTTTAATTAAAATAGTTTTGAAGTTAGGTAAACAAGACCTACTAATTCTACTGCTTGTGTGTATACTATTGCTTTTGTGTACCAAGCATCAGCAAAATTGTCAATATGTCTATCTTCATCTATTATTGAACGAACAGCACCCACCACAGGAACAAAATCTTTAGGGCTAAACAGATTTTTCATATCAATAGCTAACTCGCAAAATAATGATGTTTTTTTCGATTCATTTGTTTTATATGCCATTTTTAATATAAAATTAGAGTTTATTTTTAAAAGTTAACCATTTTTCTTCAATAAACAGTATACTCATCCTCAGCCTACTTAGATCATTCCATATTGGAATTACTCCAGAGCTCTTCATTGGATCTTGAGACTGTTCAATTTTAAAAAACACGGACCTGATGAGACTTTCGTACAATAAACTGTTTTGCATATCGTGAGGTTGAACAAAGTGAACACCTCACTTGAATAACTTGCATATGTTTGATTGCTTTCGAACTCACGATCTACTGCTCTCTTCTTAATTATTAGGAGGCAGTTGCCCTATCCAGCCTAGGCCACAGGTCCACTTGTTAATCACAAACCAGGCCTATTTAATAACTTTACTCTTGTTAATGATAATTATCATTTTAAGGGAAACATTTTTAAAATACTACGAGTAAGTGATACTATGCTTTACAAAGAAGTAAAAAAACACATTGACGATCATTTAGACGTTTCTAGTTTATCAGATTATGTTAGACAAGAGGTTGATAAATTTATAGATAATGTAAAAGGATTAAAAGAAGGAGAAGATTTAGTTTATTTTAACAACTTTCAACATAATCTTCCTAATTCAGCTCATCCAATAACAAGACAAGCTTATGATCTATCAGAAGAAGAATTTAATGAAGCCTGGGGAGACCTTGCACCACAATTCAGAGAAACTTTAGATCAAAAGATTGAAGATGAAAGATGTAGTAAGGTAATGAGATCACAAACTTACAGAAAATTCTATCAAACAGTGGACCGGGTGCTTGAAGAAGTTGGTGTTTATGATAAAGTCGCAAAGTTAATGAAAGAAAAACCAGAAAGATGGAGAACTGAGGTCAAATTAGAAGCATCTCCTGCATTTTTCAAATTATTAAAGATGGGTTATAATATATATCCAGATTTAATTGCATAAATATCAATAAAGTCGTTTAATTTCAATAGAAATTGCTTTATCTTGCAAACGGATATATTTAGGACATAAAACATAATCTAACTTATTCTCTTTACAATAATCAATTACTTCTTTTTTCTCTTCATCATCTTTATACTTAACCATAACTATTGATGCAAAGTTTTTATCATTAAGAATCTCATACTGTGATAAATCATTAATAACTTTGTTAACTTTTTCTTCTAAGAAGTTAATTCTTTCAGGTAATTCAGACAGTTTTTGATAAATTAATTCTAACTTTTCTTCATCTTTCAAAATTTTTAAATTTCTCATCAATTCGTGCCAAATTGGAGGATTATCAGTAGAAATAAAACCACCCACTTCTGCAGGAACAAGTTTCCATTTACCAAAAGAACCAATGATAATGTTTGCATAATCACCATTACATAATTTTGTACCAATACTACCTGAAACATCCATGATAACTAAACAGTTATATTCCTGACAAAGATGATAAATCTTTTTCATATCTTGTTTAGCAAAATATCCTCCGGGTTGATGGTATAACAATGCAGAATAATCACCAGTACTTAATTTTCTCTTTAAATCATCTAAATCAATTTTTGCATCTCTACACTTAACATATTCAAACTTCAAACCGGCATGCTTAGGAGCTTTTTGGTAGTGTATCCACCCTCCTTCTTCTGGTATTAACAAACTTTTAGGAAGTATTGATAATGCAGAATCTATTGCTGAATTACCTCTTTCAACAATTTCTATATTTTTATGTTTAGTAAGTTTGCTTAACTTTTTAATAATCTTATCTTTTATCATTATTAGTTAGAATTGTTTGTTTATTTAAAAAAATATGCATTTAATAATTTCGCAATTTCAATTCTTTTTTGATCAGCGTTTAAATTATTATTTTTCAAAGTATCTTCTATTTTTCCAGTAACGCCTAGCAATTGAGCATCAACCACTTCTGGGTTTAAACATTTGCTAAAATCTAATTCACAATTATTATTACATTTCAAATCTCCTTTAAGATTAAAATTCTCACAATTCAATCCGTTAAGATTAGTACCATCACATTCTTCATAATTAGTTTGAATTGTTCCATCTCCACACTTCTCCCCCTCGATGGCATATAATTTGCAATCTAAATCACAGTAATCACAAGAAGAGCCATACCCCACTAAACACGGAACATCAGTATTCTTTTCACCATTATCACATTGTTCATCTGCATCAATAATATTATCTCCACAAATTGTATTGACAACCACAACCCCTTTCACACAAACATTTTCTTTACATTCATAACCTAATGAACATCCATCACATCTTAATTGATCACCACATTCATTAACAATGATTCCACAACTATCAGTGCCACAAAATAAAGGAGTACAAGAAGGATCATCACCAGTTATTTGTAATTTCTCATCGGCAATGTTTGTATCAGTTTTAACAATTGCAGCTGCAACTCCAACACTACCACCAAAAGTATTTGAACCACTTAACAGTTCATTCTCATTAGTACTACTTTTAGCACTATCCTTAATATCTAGGAGAGGATTATGTTGAGTTGGCCTATTCAAATTATATCTTACCGTAGCAGACTTAGGGTCTTCTTCATCTAATGAAGGATCATTAGCTTGCAAATAAACTTCTAACTTCTCTCCTCCATTAAAACCGTTTATTTTTTTATGGATATAAGCAGTATTTTCAAATCCTTCTGGTAAGAAACTCCGCAAAGTCTCATCATTAACATATTTACTAGCTACCCCATAAATTAAATCATGATAGTACCTTCTTAACTCATTAGCACTTTCTTTTTTACACATTTCCTTAAGTTGATGTATTTCATTATAATTTGTGTCCTTCACATCAGGGAGAGGATAATCCCTACAAGAAGGGAATTGAACAAATGAAGGCAGATATAATAAAGCACCTTGACCTTGTTCAATTAACGCTCCACTTCGAAAGTCAAAGGTATTCTGTGGTAATAAATTGTCTTTACATTTTCCAGTTTCATCGGTTACACAACCTAAAAATTTGATTTTATCTTCATTTCCATTTGGAACAGGAGCAATCCTTTGTTGATCAGCAAAGAGATAATATTCATTATTGATGTCCAAATTATATTCTTCAGCAAATTCTTCCCTAAATTTAAAATTAAACAATCCATTATAATCCTGATTAAAAGTTTCTTCAAAACAATGAGCACCAGAACTATAACATTGATAAACATTAGAAAAATAATTTTTAGTAAAAGAAGGATAATCTAATCCAAAATCCCAAGTGCCAACGAAAACAGTTAAACCACCATTTTTGATAAACTGTTCAATTTTTTGTTGATCAAGGTAACCCCACGTTGCTTGATTATTAGGTAATTGGTTGTCTAAATAATTTTCATTCCAAATGATAGGATCACCAGTAGCAAAATAATCATAACTAACTGTTGTTTCAGCACCGTAAAAATTATGAAACTTAGTTAATACAGGCGAATTTTGATTATACAATTCATGAGTGGGATCTTCTCCAACAATAGGATGAGTTATTGGCCAGTAATTTATTTTAGTAGTTTTTCCAGAAATAGTTCCTCCTTTTCTATTACTACCACCGTCACCACTTGGAGCACCCTGATGACCAGAATGAAATAAAATTAAATCATAATCATTAAAATCAACATGTTTTGCTTCTTGAATGGGGATCCAATCATAATCTGTAAACAGATTAATATTTGTAAATTCGTTACGATAACCATGAGCATCATTACCACCATCCGTAAGATCATTAGCAATTACTAAAACTTTACTTCTTTGGTGTTCATTTTTAGGTATAGTTCCTACTAAGTTATACAAATTATAAACTTCTTGAATCCAACCATCTTCAAATATTTGTTTACTTTCAATAATCTCACCAAATTTATCTTTTTTATGTTGAACACCATAATCAGTACCTAACCATCTTGCCATCCCATAAAATCCAAAAGCATCAGGTCCATAAGCAGCAGCAGTAGCAGCCATTAAACGCAAATCATCAATACTATCATTACCATATCCATTATGAGTCTCAAGAAATAATATTTCTTTTTCTGGTATTAATTTTTTTAGCATACTTAATTGTCTTAGTGAACGAGGAGTAAAATATGGATCAATTATAATTCCTAAAGTGGGTGCTTTATTTGCCCAATCATAAATGTCAACAGTTCGAGGATCTACCCAAGCATAAGATTGCACATCATATCTATGTTTAGCTTCCTCAGCAAACTTAACATGAAAATCTTTGTTTATACCATTAATGATCCAATCATTAACCATCCACACAGGAGCATCATCCTCATCTTGTCCATAAGTATACCTTCCAAACCAATCAGTAATTGACTTATCATCATAATGGTTTGACTTACAAATGTCAATATTATTATCTTTAAATTTACATCCGCCAGTATATTCTTCAAAACTATTTTCCTTATTTTTTAAATTACAATTTTCTATCCATAGTTTGTGTGAATAAGAAAAATCAAAATCTCCAAATAAACTTTTAATCCTATAAGATATTCCTGCAGAGGCTAACTCTGGTTTTATCCAACCAGGCAGCGTGTACAATGAACCTTTATACATCAAACCATCTGCATAATTATATACAGAAGCAAACTCTGGTTCCTGTAACGCAACTTCTGCATGACAAGTTGCTAAACAATTTTTGTACAACTTTTGTTCTTCATACTTCATTAAGACTTCACGATAACAGATTTCTTCCTCATTTAAAGGAGGAGAATTTTTAGTAATTTGCTGACAATTTTTAAATTCTTCACATTTACTTTTCAGCTCATCCCCATACACATTATAATCAAAATATGGATTTATTGGAAATTTTGTAAAAGTAAGATATTCTCTACATCCTTTTAAGAAATAATGTTCATCATAACTTTCTCTACATTGACCAGTGCATGTTAAACGACGATATTGGGCATTAACCTTGACACACTCAGAGTAAAGGTTATCAAACTCACTGAGAATATTTTCAGTATCAGGATAATTAATTGATTGTAAATAATTAACAATACTTTCTTTATATCCAGGTGTATCAAATTTATTTTTAACCTCTCTGCACATCAACACTTTTCCATCAAGAGTAATATTATATAATTCACTTACATAAGAGTGATAGTCTTCCCAATCATAATTACTAAGATCTTGACATTCTCCACTTAATGTATCATGAACATCTAAAGCATAACCATGGTTAGTAGCAAGATTAAGTAATTCTTCGTAGGGTACGATTCCATGAATATTATGTTCAAGATACTCATTTGTGTTTTCATTATACCCATTAATTTGTTTCATAATTGGAGTTATTAAATGATCAAAAAGATCGTTTCTAATTTCTGTACTTTTAGCATCATCACCTGCCATATTAGCAAAACTAAAAGTTTGCCAAGAATTATAAGGCCATTGAACCCAAACAACATTTTTTACTCCTTTATTTTTTAATAATCTTAATCGTTCAATAATAAATGGTTTAATGACAACATTTTCATCATAAGAATACCGATTACCTTCTAACCAATTGTTACCAAAACCCATTACTGCATACTCTAAATTAGGAATTTCTAAAACTCTATCAAAATCTAAATCTTCATCAGCAATAAAACCACCATAAATCAAACCACCAATTGTATTTACACCTTCTGGCAAGTTTAGCTCTATAGCTTTTCCAGAAAGAGCTTTTTGATCACCACAACTTGTTAAGACTAAAGAAATTAAGATTAATGTTAAAATTAATACTTTCCTCATCTACTTTCCTCTAATAATAGTATTTATTTAATGTTTATAAGTATTTCTAAATCACGAGAGGTAGAATCAAAGAAAAGTTAAAAAAATTAGTTATTATTTACATAAGCACAGCAATAAATCTTGCTAAAGGACTGACCCTCCCAACGCGAATTAGAACTTTTACAAGCATTAGGATGATCTTGTAATTCCGTAGGTGAACTTACGTTTTGATTCACAGGAACACAAGCATAACCACTTCCAACATATGTATATGAACCAGATTCATCATAACCATTACCAATTGGAAATGCACACCCCGTTCCTTTTACATCGGACACAAAGAAATATCCATCAATACAAAATTCAGAATTAAGAGGTTCTTTAAAATTAGTTGAAGAGATCAACGTTGCATACTTACTGGCTTTAACTTTATATGCAGTTTTTAATAAAGTAGAAGAACTGTACTTACTATAAGTTTGAAAAGCTTGTCCAGACAAAGCTTGAGCATCATCAGTTTCAGCACTATCAATCACTTGATTTAATTCTTCATCAGACATTTGAGTTAATTCTTCTTCCAAAGCTTCTTCCTCTGAATCAGTAAGCTCTTTTTGAGCACATCCAACAATGAACAAAGCTATGACTAACATACTTAGTAAAATTAATATTTTTTTCATCATAAACACCTCTTAATTAAGATAAGTAAACATTCAATATTTATAAGTATTTCTAACAATGAGAATTCTATTTATTCTTTTTGCTAAACCCACTAAACTTTAAACTCCATACTAATCTGTGCATCAAGTTTTTTCTTCTTACTAAACCTATAATTTTATTTTTGTTCATTACAGGTAATACGTCTAAATTTTGTTCAGTAAACAATCTGAAAGCTAAATAAGCATTATCATTCAAACTTAATTTTTTAATCCTAGACAAAGGCACAGATATTTGTTTAATCACAACCATCTGTTGCATTTTATTAGACATCTTTTCAACTTTCTTTAAATCTACTAAACCTTCAAAAGTTTTATCTTTAACCAAAAAGATTTCTTTATCAGAGTTAATATAACTTTTAATAAAAACTGAAAACTTCATTTTAGGACTTACTTTAATAAACTTTTTATCAACCAATTCTTTAACTTTAATTTTACTTAACACTTCTCTGATAACCACTTGTTCATAACTCATCCCGGCAATAAAGTATAGAAATCCTCCTAAAAAGATGAACCATAATCCTGTTCCAATACCTGAGAAAATACCATAAACACCTAAAACCATTAACAAGATTGCAAAAAACTTACCGCCTTTAACAGCAATGTAAGTAGCTTTCCTCAAATCTTTGTAATAAGCATAAAGTATTGCTCTTAACGCCCTACCACCATCTAAAGGAAATCCAGGTACAAGATTAAATAATGCTAATATTAAGTTTAATTGGTACAAATAGAAAGATATTGCTGTTAAAAACAAATTTACATTTAGTAAATAAATAAAGTAAAAAAATCCTGCTAATAATAATGAAAATGCCGGGCCAGCTAAAGCCATAAAGAATTCTGACATTGGTTTCATGTCTTCTTTAGTTATTCCAGCAACACCGCCAAAAAAAAATAAAGTTATTGACTCAACTTTAATACCTTTAGCTTTAGCAATCAATGAATGAGACAGTTCGTGCAATAATACTGATACAAATAATAACAATGAAGCTGATAGTCCCATTAACCAGTACATAACTGTTGTCTGTTCAGGAAAAAATTGTGGGAAGAATGCTTCTGATAAACTCCATGCAATCAGTACAAACACGAACCACCAAGAAATATGAAGTTTAACATCTATTCCAAATATCTTAAATATTTTAATTGAACGATCCATCTATACTTAAGAAAGATATTTTTGTTTATAATTGTTTGGTTTTAAAGAAAATCAACTACAACTACCATCAATACAAACATTATCACATAGAACTATCTCAACAACTAATTGATCATTGTTACAACTAACATCCACTAAATGGTTTTCGTACCTAGAATAAATAGAATTATCTTGCATGTAAGGAAATAAATCATAATAACATTTATCTTCAAAAAAAATTGAATCTTCGGAAACATTACAATCACTATCTAAATAATAAACATCACTCACTCCATTACCAAGATATACAGCTTTTCCAGCAATAGGATTAACTTTCTCTGCTCCTAATTCGTCTAACTGATCAGACAATTCTGTAGGCATATCATTGGCACAACCTGCTACAAAAAGAACCATTACCAAGATTAATATTACTTTCATAATAACGATTAACAATTCAACATTTATAATTATTTCTAAAAACTATTATAAATAAACCCATAATAAAATGATTATGTTTTGTAAAACCTGTGGTTCTTTATTAAAACCAAAAACAACTGAGTACGGAAAATGGATGGCTTGCCCTAACGGACATTCTCAACCAGAGTTAAATCAAGAAAATAAAACTGTAACAACAGAAAACAAAGAGCAAGTACAAAGAATTCAAGTTTCTGATGGTAAAAACATATTAGCAGTACATGATCATATTTGTCCAAGATGCAATCATGATAAAGCAGAACTTATTGAAATTCAACCATCTTATTCTGATGAAGACCCAACTTACAGAATGAAATGTGGTAAATGTAATTTTGTAGTACAATTAGAAGGAAAAGTTAGATAATTAACTTAAAGTGTACGTTACTGCTTTTGTGCCACCAAGATAAGGTTGAAACAAGATATCTTTAATACTCATTGTAGAACTGCCAACAGTATAATTAACACCACTAGTTAACCAATCACTACGTGAACCACTAACATCTAACTTAACTTGGTCAGCGTCAATATTATAAATTTTTACCACTTCTCCACCAATAGTTTTTTCTTCACCTAAATTTAAAGTTTCTTGAGTTTCAATTACAATCACTTCTTCCCCTTCATCCTCAACTACTTCCTTAACAACTTCTTCGGGTGCTGTATAATTTTCTGGCATTGGGTTACACTTGGCATTAGAACAACCAAACTGACATTTAGTTTTTTTAATCCATTCACAAATTTGAGTTTGATATCCCTTAGTATTATTGTCTCTACATTTAAATCCAGATTCACAAATTTTACCAACTTTACATTTATCATCAAAACAACCCAAAGTACAAGCTGTTTTCCGTGAAATTTCACAGTTTTCATCTTGATAAGCTTTATATTTAGAACTAATACATTTCCAAGTAGGTTCACAAAGAGTATCTTCATTAACAACAACTTCTTCTTCAAAATCAATTAAATTATCACTAGAATCATTATCGCCAGTAATAATAGAACTACAACTAACAATAAATAAAAGAGATACAAGCATTAACAATAAAACATTCAACCTCATTTTAAATAAAGTAAAATTTCATCATTTATATTAATTTCTAAAAAAACAATCTATTTAAAGAAATGTGTAGTACAATTAGAAGGAAAAGTTAGATAAAATAACTACCAACTTTATCTTCAATCGTTTTAGCAATATAAACTCTACTTCTATTAACCAGTTCACCAGTATCTAATTTAACTAGTTTACCAAAACTTCTTTCAGTAAATTCATAATGTTCCAAAATCTTCTTTAACCCAATAGCTTTCTGTGGTTTATCATCAGGAGTTACTGATAACTTAACAACATCCCATGGTAAAACAAAAGTTTCTCTAGCTAGAATCATTCTATGATCTATTTTATCAGGATTATAACTAGACAAGCGATGAGAGATATAACCAAGCATAAAAATGAAATATGCTCCTACCCCTAACTGATCACAACTTTTTTTGTACCCCTCAATTTGATAAGTATGAGGTGAGAACCAAGCATACTGTAATTTTCCTCTTGAGTTAGATTCACGGAAAGGAAACAATCGTGATTTTAATTCAAACATTGCCTGTGCATCTTTAGAAAATAAATCAAATTTTAAACCATCTATTTGAAACAAATCTCTAGTAGTCAAAGAAAAATTGTAACATAAATGTCTAAGATGTACCGGTTCAACCAAGTTTTTCACAGATTGAATTTTACTAAATGTTCTCGAACTCATTGAATAATTAACAAATTAGCAGCTTAATAAATAAGAGTGTGAAAGAATAAAGATAATAAAGGATATAATTTAACCTTTAATATTTCCAAACGGCCAAAATGAAGCTACTCTTTTCGTTACTCCAGCAGTTTCTAAAGTACCAACAACGGAATTAATATCTTTATACGCTCCACCTGCTTCTTCAGCCAATCCTTTCATCGAAACTCCATGAACATAAATTCCTTTAGCTAACATTTCTTTCTGTAAATCTTCACCTTTAAACTGTTTCTTTGCAGCCATTCGACTCATTATCCTACCAGCACCATGAGCAGTTGAAGCAAAAGTTTCTGCATCAGCTTTATCCGTACCCGCAAGTAACCAAGATCCAGTTTGCATTGATCCTGGTAATATAACCGGTTGACCAGTGTTAGCATACCTAGAAGGAAGAGAATCTGCACGTGCAGGACCAAAAGCTCGAGTAGCACCTTTACGATGAACAACCAATTCTTTCATTTTACCATCAATTTTATATTTTTCAAGTTTAGCAATATTATGACAAACATCATACACCAGTTTCATTTCCATTTCTTCAGAACTTCTGTTAAATACTCTGCTAAACACCTCCCGAACCCTATGCAAAATAACTTGACGGTTAGCAAAAGCCATGTTCGCTGCACAAGCCATCGCAGCATAATAATCTTGACCGTCTTGAGATTCCATCGGTGCACAAGCTAATTCTCTATCCAAAATATTAATTCCGTGTTTAGGCATAACATCTAAAAACTTACGTAAATAATCCGTACCAACTTGATGTCCTAAACCACGTGAACCACAATGAATCATAAAACATACTTGTCCTTTTTTGTTAACAAACATAGTTTTAGCAGCCTCTGGATCAATAATATCTTTAACTTCTTGCATTTCTAAAAAATGATTCCCACTACCTAAGGTTCCAATTTGATCATAACCACGTTTAATAGCTTTTTCAGAAACTTTATCTGGATCTGCTCCAGGAAGTTTACCTTTATCTTCAATGTTAATTATATCATCTTTATCAGCGTAATTATTATCTAAACACCATTTACCACCGTCAATTAAAACATCTCGGAACTGATCTTTCGTTACCTTAACAAAACCTTTACAACCAACACCGGCAGGCACTTTGTTAAATAGTGTATCAACTAATTCTTTAATTTTCGGTTTAACTTCATCAACAGTTAAATTGGTAGTGATTAATCTTACTCCGCAATTTATATCAAATCCAACTCCACCTGGTGAAATAATCCCTCCTTCTTTAGGATCAAAAGCTGCTACCCCTCCAATTGGAAATCCGTATAGGGCCAAATAAGATTTAACTTATTCAGAATCCCCAATGCCCGTCTGGCATGCAGAGAGCATGGCGCTGGATTCCCGGAAGTGAAGCAACGTTAGCAAGTTGATCAAAAACTCCTCTTTCCATTGAATTAATCAAAGCACTGTTCGCATAAACCCTTCCAGGAACACGCATACCTTGCTTATAAGATTGAGGAAGTTCCCAAACAACTTCACTAATTTTTTTCATCTCTGGTGGAGGTCCACTTGGTCTCTCCATAGAAACCACCTCCTAGTTTTATTGTTAAACAATAATATTTTGAACCTGTTCCGCTATACCACGGACCAAGTATCTTAGATTTAATGTTATGATTATTTAAAGCTTTCTTAAGAATTGATAAATTCTTTTTCTTAATTGTATTAAATCTAATTTCTTTCCTAGCTAAACTAATTCTCCCTTTTTCATTAATGAACTTAATTAATTCTACTTTATTACTAGGTATAACCCAATTATAATTAACATAAGAATCAATAGCAATAAATAATTTATTTAATTTTTTAGGATGTTTAAATCCTATATGACTACTAAATCTCTTAAGATTATTTAAACCAAAGATAGATAAATTCCAAATGGTACGATTTTTTCTTTTTTTAATCCTAGAATTAATATTAAACTTTTTTAAAGCACTTTGAACTTGTAACAACCCACTACGATTACAACAATCTAAACCAATTAACCTACTTTGTCTTGGTTTGTTATAAACCCAGGATTCACAATCAAAAAATGCTCTTAACCAATATTTTAAGTTTTCTTTAGATAAATTTGGAAGTTTCCATTCATAAGAGTAATAAGAACAATTTTTTGTTAATTTGTAATATAAATCTTTATTTTGTACTTTGCAACGATCTTTGTCTTTTGTTATGATTGATTTTATTTTAAAAACATTAAAAAACTTTTCTTGAAAATCTTTTAATAAAACTAAATCCAGATTTCTAAAACCAATATGATAATACTTATGCTTTTGAGTTTTAGGATTTTTAATTACATAACCATCACCACATAAATATCCATGAACAGCTGCAAGATTTTTATCAAATTTCATTAATAACTTAGTGAGCAATGTCATTTAAATACTTTATCCGCAGTTGTCCAGTGGGTTGTGGGTAATAACCTCCATTTGTTTCTCACGGGTAAGTGGAACTTTTATTCCATAACCCTTTTAAAACAGCAATTAAAATAGCTATTTATGCTTAATAAACAAGAGTTTGGAAGACAAATAATCCATCTTGGAGTAGGATTTGTGGTAGCATTATTGTACTATTTAGATATTCTTAGTCCTTTAATGGTATTTCTAATAATCATCATTGGAGGCCTAGCCAGTTTAATTAGTAAAAGAATAAAATTACCAATATTCAATTTCTTTCTAAACAATTTTGAAAGAAAAGAAGATCGTAAAACTTTCCCAGGTAGAGGAATGATTTTCTTTTTTATTGGAACATTATTAGTAATGCAACTGTTTGAAAAAGATATAGCATTAGCGGCAATCATGATACTTGCTTTAGGAGATTCTGTAAGTCATTTATGGGGCAGACAGTTCGGACAATTAAAAAATATTTTCAATGGAAATAGTAAAAAGTTTTTTGAAGGTACGTTAGCAGGATTTTTAGCAGGTTTTGCAGGAGCAGCATTATTTGTTTCCCTTCCCGAAGCATTCTTAGCAAGTTTTGCAGCAATGATAGTAGAGGTAGTAGATTTTGATTTAAATGGTAAAGAAGTTAATGATAATTTATTAGTACCTTTAGCAGCAGGCACAGTAATATTCTTATTAAGGATGTATGTTTAACAGAAATATTGTTCTCTGATATTTTCATTTGCTTCATGTCTATTATTAAAACCTAAATCCCATAAATCTAAACCTTTGTTTGTAACAACATAAAGTTCTTTACCACCATCACCTCCCCAATAACAACCATCAATACAATTATCGCTAAACACAGGTTCAAAGAATCTCATTGCTACAGGATCATAAACATGCCATTCACCATCTAAATAAATATTAGTATAAATATGTCCTGTCACATTAATATTACAATTCCCTAAATCTAATTTTTTTAAATAATCAAGACCATAAGTATCAACAAATTTTGTAGGATAACCTTTTGCTCTAGCTAATGTGACAAAAACTATTCCAAAATCAGTACAACTAATTGGAACTGAATTTATACTCGATAATAATTCTTCTGCAGTATTAGAACCAACTAATGAGGTGGATCTCCTATCACACTCATGACAAATAATATTACTGTGTATCCAATTAGATATAGAAACAATATTTCCATAATGATTATTAAAATTAGTATTAATATTTCCTAAATTTTGATTTACAAAATGTCCTGGTACTGTTTGCATTCCATCATTCAGATAATAAGCAACTTCAATAGGAGCACATTTCTTTTCAGCAGGTAAACAAAAATCACTCAAACAATTAGTATTGTTCTTACAATTTTGACCGTCAGGAAATTTAACTTCAATCCTTTCTAATGGTTCTTTCTTAATTAATAATTTTTGCAAAGGTTTAATTTGAAGATTACCAAACACATATCTCATCGCTTCTCCAGCTAGATTTTCATTAGAATCATTAGTGTCATAACAACCAAATAGGGAAATTAATACTAAAAACGAAACAACAATAATACTAATCTTTTTATTCATAACATTAAAGAATAAAATTAAACTATAAAAACATTACTCTATCCTAAACTACCAAAATTCTTTTAAACTAACTTACTTTAATCAAATGTATAATAATTATTGAGGTGAATTAAATGCAAGAAGAAATTGAAGAAGAGAAAGAAAAAAAGATTGCTCCTAAAAAAGATTCAGAAGAAGAACATCATCCGGCTGAAGAACAAGGGATCTTACCAGAAGAAACAAGCGAAGAAATTAAAGAAGATATGGAACTTGGCGAGAAAGAAGAAAATGTTTATTCTAAAGAGGGTAGAGAAAAACTTGTTGAAGATGGTGAGATTGATCCTGAAGAAGCAGGATTCATGCAAGGTGCAGAAAATGCTGGACAATTAGGCAAAGATGCTTTAACTGGCGAACCATTATTGGATGCTGATAATATCTACGAAACAGAAATTGAAGGAAAAGTTCATCGTTTTGCAAACGAAGGAAATGCTCAAAAGTTTAGAGAGCGTAAACGTTCTGAAGAAGAATAAAATTATTTCTTGCTATTAAAGCAAGATTAAAAATACTCCTAAAGTATTTTTATTTCTTCTTAACATCTTTTTCTTGGTGTAAATCAAAATACATCACAGCTAACGTAACTATATCCATTTGATTATGATGAATCATATCTTTAACTTTTCCTGGTTGACCATCTCTTAGATACTTTGCATAAACTAAGGGAATTTGTTTACCTGGAATATCATTCTTCCTAGAAGCTATCTTTAACTCAAATTTTTCGTAAGATTGTAATCTTTGATGCGGATAACTATTTTCTTGGGCAACTTTTCTAAATATGGGATACATATCAATATGCTTCATCCCTTGTACATCAAAATCAATCCGATGTGAAATTAATCTAGAAATTAAAAAAGGAATGTCAAAAGTTTTACCATTATATGTAACAATTTGATCATATTGACTAGCAATTTTTACAAAATGTTCAAGAGCTTTCCTCTCTTCAGCAGGATTTCTAACCATGTAAACATCAGTAACCATCCCCTCTTTTTCATCATCGTAATAACCTAATCCCAAATTAATGATTGGTACCCCCCATTCTTTCCATCCAGCAGTTTCTAAATCTAAAAACAAAACTTTTTTAGTTTTTCCATTAAGCTTAACTCCGCCATAATCATCTTTAAAGTCTTTAAAAAGAGACACGTGTTTCCAAGGAAGATCTTTGATAACCTCGCCTCTTTCACCGTTAACTAAAGAACTGGTAGACTCTCTTAATAAGTTAACAGCCCACGTTCTAAAATAACGTTGGCCTCTTCTTAACAATAAGTGAGTATTTTTGTAAGTTAAATCATGAAGTCCCATTAATGTTTCTTTAACATGTCTTGCATAACGTTCAGGAGTAGACCTTTGACCAGGTGCAGTGATAGGATACGGAACAGATCTAAAAAAGTCAGGTTCTTTCTCTAATAACAAATCTAAAGATCTTTCATAAAACCGAGCAAATTGATCACCCATCATTACTTTCCAACCAGCTTTTTCTAAACGAGCTGCTTGTTCTTCAACACCATTGTTGTGACAATTTAAGACTATAATTTTTTGAGAAATTTTCCCATCAATACTATTATAATCACCCCAATAGTTTATGTTATGATACTTGTTAATTATTCCTGTCACTTGTTCTTTATTAATTGCCCTATGAGATTTCATTTCTAATAATGTATCTAAAGAATCAGAAATAACCCTTGCATCCGCTTCAAGAACCCTTCCCCTATGCCAGGGTCTAGCTTTCAGTTCTTTACTTTTCTTCTTAATATAAAGTTGACGAACTCCATCTGGAAAAAATGATTTAAATCCCTCACCCATTTTTTCTCCGGAGGGATCATATTTAGCAACTATTTGCAACATTAAATGGAGCAGTCCTTCAGAAATCAACCCTAAATGATTATTCCCAGATTTACCATCATAAATTATGTCTTCCGTCTCAATATGTGGAAAATCTAATAAGGCCATTAAGTTTTTAGAATATAAGTTTGGTTTTTTCTTAAAATCTAATTCACCACTGGGATTAAATGCATTCGAACTCATTAAATGACATAATGAAGAACCATTACATCTTTTATTATACATTAGTCCACTACGTGACAAATCTTCTCCAGAAAAAAAAAGTTCTCGAAGCAATCCTCTCATGGACAATTTATCTCTTGGTAAACGACGAGGATTAGTTATTGCTTCATAAAGTGGTCTCTTGTGCTGTTGTTGTAAATGAGGATGAAGTTCATTAATTATTTTTTCAAAAGATCTTAATCTCTTTTTTCCTTTTTTTCTACTACCATTGTTAATATCAATGTGTGTCTGATATGCTCTTCTACTTCTCTCACTATGATCTTTAAAAATTTGTACTAAAGGGGTAGTTAACATACCATCATAAGCCTTTAAAACAATTTCTTTTGTTATAGCAGAAGCAATACCTCCCTCAATTTCTTTAACAGTTAACGAAGGCTTAGTACTACGGGTATTATAACCCATCTGTCTTAGAGCAGGACCAGGACTCGTACTTGATTTCTGACCTTCTTTTCCTAATAATTCCGCGCTAAGTCTTCTTAATTGAAGGTATAAAAATCTTGCTCCAGCTTCAACTTCATCAGGCAAAGACGTCCATTTCTTACGATAAACTTGATCTAAAAAACAAACTATACCAGCATCTGCTTTAACACCTGCTTCATCTAGAACATCTTCCAATAACGGCTTCAACTCATCAAGAGGAACTAACCCACCTGATCGTTTTACTGCTTCTATATCTATTCCCCTGCTTTTCACACTCATTTAAATAACCACCCACTTATACTAAAATTGTTCTAAATCTTCTATACCTATTTCTCTTAATAAATTAAGATACCTTTCAAATAGTTCTTCTTTAAGATTATGATCATCACTTTTTCCAGCTTTGAGTATCTCCGATAAAAGAGGACCTAGTTCTTCAGCTTTAATAACTGTTTCTATTACTGATACTATACCTTCTATATTATTACTATTATTGTCCGATAAAGGATTGACAATAACATCTTCTAAACCAGCAGGAATGTACTCTATTGTCCCCTCATGTTCAAGCTGACGAATATAATCAAAAGCATCTAGTCTTAAGTTAAAAGCAGCTTGGTCTGGAGAATAACCGAATAGATCTTGATTTTTTGAACGGGGTATTGCTAAAGGTTCATTAGTTTGGTTAATTAAATCAATTAAGACAGAATATAATTCTCTTTGTTCATCATTAAAACAACCACCAGTAAGAGGTATTTTTTCAATATAATGTTGGGCAACGTTATTCCCTGCCGTTAATAAATAAGAAAAGTATTTCCATACTGCTTCTTGCAAAAATTCTGGGAATTCAGTATAATGGAATTCTGAATCTCTAATCAATTTTTCTTTTGCTTTTTTATATATTTGATGAGGATGATCCAATCGAGGAATATCTTGTTCTCTTCCTCCTTGTTTCAATTGTAGTCTAAATTCCTGATTATATTGTGTCCAAATTATTTCAGGAGTTACCTCAAGTATACCCCCACGATCAGCAATACCTTCACTCATCTTATGAATAATATATTTTAACCAAAACATTTGCGAAACTGCGTTAGTATTATTAACATCGATATGACCAACTAAACCTTCAACAGCTTGTGCCAAACTGTTTGGATTTTCAGTAATACCTTCTGTGTGATCTAAATAAAAATCAATAAAAGACACCTTACATTTCTCTAGTTCAGAAGAAGAATCATCTCCATGTTCCCTAACAAAATCATCCAAATCTTTTCCTTCAAGTAAATCGTATACAGATGGAACTCCTAATCCAGCACGAAATAAAACTCTTGCAGCTTTTTTAGTTGCTTCTACTCCTGCTTCATCACCATCAAAAGCTAAGATTACTTCTTCAAGATTTGAATGTCGTTTTAACAGTCCAGCTTGATCATCAGTAAATGAGGATCCAGTAATTGCTACTATATCACGAACACCATGTTGCCAAGCATGAATTAAATCTAGTTGACCTTCAGTAATAATCACTTTTTTAGATTCTTTAATATGTTCACGTGCTTGATAGTAACCAAACAAAACTTTTCCTTTTCTAAATAAAGTTGGTTCACGACTAATTAAAGTTCTCTCTCCAGAGTTTGAATATTTTGGTTGTCCTTCAGGGTCTAAAGCTCTACCTACAAAACCCACCACCCGACCTAGTTGATCTTTAACTGGAAACATTATCCTATTAATAAAAAAATCACGATATTGAGAATAATTAGTAGGATCAAAAGAACTTTTAAGAGTTCCAGTATCCTTATTGATATACTTTTTTATAGGTACAATTAGTCCTTGTTGAGCTAATGTTGGTAAATAAAGATCACCACATAAAATACCTAAAGTAGGACCACTTGATCTTTGATAATTATCAAAACCAGGCGCATAACCAATTTCCCAAAATTCAATTGTTTCAGGTTTAATATTTCGTCCTGCTAAATATTCATTTGCAGGAAGATTATTTTGTAAAGTCGAATGATATCCCTCAGCAACTGAGTTCATAACTTCTTGAATACCTGTAATTTTTTTCAACCAAGCGCGAAAGACCATAATACTACTTCAAAACAGTAACTAATTTAAATAAGTTTATATTCTTCTAAAGTATGGTTGATGATACAAGAGAAATCAATGATTTTCAAGACGTGTTATATTTTTATGTTTTTGGAGAAAAAATGGGCAAAAAAATGTTAAAACCATTACTGCGAGAAAAAAGGCATAGAAACCAAGTGATAACAGGAATTGCCGATTTGACAATTTATTTAGCAAACAAAACGACCCATCGTAGATTTAAACCAGTATGTGACGATTTAAATGACAGAATAATGGGGACTGGAGAATTATTTTTAGCAGAAACAGAACACGATTTTAGAAAAAGATTAGAGGGATATAGAAAGTATCTTAATAATGTAGTAAAATCTACTCTTGAAGAAATGGAAAAAGCTTATCGTTGACAATGATATTTCTTTACTTCTCGTCAAACTTTTTAAAAAATTGGTACCTATTACTCTTGATACGAGATTCAATGCTTCTAATAAACAAATAAAGCTTTGCATTCAATTCATCGAGTTGATTATCTAGTTGATCATATTCTTTTTTATTCAAAAAACCTAAATCATAAGACAAACTTAACAAAACTTCTATCTCTTTAGCTGATCCATAAGCAACGTTAAGAAAGTAAGTAAATTCTTTGTGACTAGCTTTTGCGCTTCCTTCAGCAATGTTCAAAGGAATAGAAACAGCTGCCCTTCTTAGTTGAGAAATTAAATTATTACGTTCAGATTTAGGAAAAGTATCAGTAACATCATAAATGTCCAAAGTAAATTGATAAGCCAAATGGTAGGCTCTTATATTCTTGTACAAACGCGCCATAATAGTAAAATATTAAGTTAGTTTAAATTAATTTATAGTATCAAAAACCATAATCGTGAGCTGGGTTCAGAGAATATAGCTAAAGCTAGATTCTAAAAAATAAAAAGAAAAAAAAAATTTAATGAAAAACCATATGTAAATCAATTAGATAAAAAAGTAATGGACGTTAGTAAGTGCATGCTTAATACCTCGTTGCCTTGGTACTTACACATCACTTCTATCAAACCGCTCTTTTAGCGATGTCCTGAGGTGTCTCTTTTCAAGGTACGCTTCGTGCTTAGATGCTTTCAGCACTTATCGCTTATTGCGTAGCTGCCCGACATACCTTATCAGATAATCGGTCCACCAGTGGCAACGAACCTCCGTTCCTCTCGTACTAAGAGATCCTTCCTTTCAGACACCCAACATTTCCAGTAGATATCAAACATACTGCCTCACAGCGTACTGAACCCAGCTCACGATCCCTTTTAACGGGTGAACACCCCCACCCTTGGTAGCTTCTGCACCACCAGGATAGGAAGAGCCGACATCGAAGTAGCAAACCGCGCCGTCGATATGAACTCTCAGGCGCGACAACTCAGTTATCCCCGGAGTAACTTTTCAGTCATCTCTGGCCCTCATTAAGAAGGCACAGAGGTTCGCTAGGCCACGCTTTCGCGTTTGAAGTTCGTTATGTTTGAAATCCAATCAGGCAGGCTTATGCCCTTACACTCTACTCCGGATTTCTAAACCGGATGAGCCTACCATTGGGCGCTATTGATACCTTTTCAACAGCGTGCCACCCCAGCCAAACTGTCCACCAACCGTTGTCCCTCTATAAAGAGGTAAGTGATACAATTTTTGAAAAGTGGTGTTACATTGTTGCCTAACCTACTAACTGACGTCACTAGGCTCAAACAGCTCCCACTTACGCTATATAACAAAAATCGTATCACAGCGACAGGCTACAGTAAAGTTTCACGGGGTCTTCGCTTCCCACTGGAAATCCCTGGCCTTTGCACCAGGAAAGAGTGTTCGGGAGACTCTAGTTTGGGACAGCAGCGATCTCGTTATACCATTCATGCAGGCCGTCAATCAAACGACAAGGCATTTCGCTACCTTAAGAGAGTTATAGTTACTCCCGCCGTTTACCAGCTCTTCACCCCGTTGAACCGAAGCTTAAAGTACTGGCACTGGGCAGATATCACTTTCTATACACAGCTTTACAGCCTAGCAGAAAGTTAAGTTTTTGTTAAACAGTCGGACCGCTCTTGTCACTGCGCCCTGGACTCGCACCTATACAAGTACGAGTGCAGGGATCCCTTATACCAAAGATACGGGACTAATTTGCCGAATTCCCTAAACTAGATTAAACTCTCACGTCTTAGGCTTCTCACCTAGGGGCACCTGTGCCGGTTCTGGGTACGATTATCTTAGATTTTTCTTTGTTCCTTTTTCATGGACTCAAGGAATTGACCAAACGAATCATAGACCCGCTATTCCATAGTTTAATCCTGTTCTCATCATTACGATACTTCCAGGACATATCTATGTTAACACCGCAGATAAACGATGTTGGTCTATCCCAAAGCGTCAGAAACAAAGCTTGTGTTACCACGCATACTAAAACAGTAGAGGAATATTAACCTCTTTCCCTTTCCCTTTCCTCACTTACGAGATAGGTTAGGATCGACTAACCCTTGGCTGATATGCATTGCCAAGGAACCCTTGCCCTTACGACGACAGAGATTCTCACTCTGCTAAGATCCTACTACCACCAGGATATTCATTTCTATAAAGGTCCACCTCTTCTTACAAAGAAGCTTCTACCCTAAAAGAACGCCTGCCTACACCCACTTTCGTGGTCTACGGTATCGGCGGCCAGTTTAGACCCGTCAATTTTCGGGGCTCACGACCTCAACGAGTAAGCTGTTACGCACTTTTTAAAGGATGGCTGCTTCTAAGCCAACCTCCTCGCTGTCTAAGATCACAAACACCCTTTACCCTTTATCACTTAACTGGCACTTAGGGGCCTTAACCGTAGTCTGGGTTGTTCCCCTCTCGGAGACCAAGTTTACCCCAAGGTCCCCTGTTTCCCGGAGTCTACAACATTAAAGCATTTGGAGTTGGACAGAAAACCGACAGATTTCTCCGCCTAAATCTTCTATCCGTAGCTCTACAACTCTAATTATCTCGTCCGAGACTTGACTAAGGTCAATTTCGGCAGGAACCTGCTATCGCCGGACTCGATTGGCTTTTCACCCCTAATCCCAGGTTAGAAGAACGCTTGTACGCAGAAACTCTTCAGGCCTCCACCACATCTTACTGCGGCTTCACCTTACCCAGGAATAGATCGTCCGGTTTCAGGTCGTATCCAAGTGACTTAAGGCACTTTCACACCTTCCCCCTCGCAAGCTGCGGGGTCTCGCTTTCGCTTCGGATTCTCCTCTCAGATTATCCTTGCCACTTAGATACACTCCCTGGCACGTTATTCAAAACGCACGTTAGAACTCCTTGGAGCCCTAACTCACTATAACTGTTAGATTTCAGGAACTTTTAACTCCCTGTCAAGGGTTCTTTTCAACTTTCCCTCACGGTACTTGTTTGCTATCGGATTCGAAACGTATTTAGTTTTAGAGGTTAATGTCCCCCAACTTCTCACTCCATTTCCAAGGAGCAATACTCTAGATACTTCTTAGGACTTCCTTTCTTTCCTTTACGGGACTTTCACCCTTTATCGTGTTCTATTCCAAGAAACTTCAAGTCAGAAAAAAAGCCTTAATAGAAGTCTATAACACCACATCTCCATTACATTACTATAACGGATTCAGTTTGAACTAGACCGTTTTCAGTCGCTCTTACTCACGGCATCTCGATTGATTTCTTTTCCTGCAGGTACTAAGACGCTTCAATTCCCTGCGTTCCCCGACTCCAAAGAGTCTTTAAGAGAGAAGGCTCATTCGGAAATCTCTGGTTCAATGCTTACATTCAGCTCGCCAGAGCATATCGTAGCTTGTCACGTCCTTCATCGGCGTTTCGAACCTAGTCATCCATCTAACAGCGTACTTTACTTAACAAATTATGTTTTTTAATAGACATAAAGACTACCTAATTGATCTACATATGGCTCATTAATATGATGTAATGACGCAATGAAACAAATACTTTTGCTCCATCATATCTAACCAAGTCACCAAAAACTCTAGTTTGTGATGACTCTTACTGGACCCTCAATCCTAACGGATATTGGGAACATTTTCCTTAATTACAGGAAATGGACCCATCGGGATTTGAACCCGAAACCTCCTGCTTGCAAGGCAGGCGCTCTACCGTTAAGCCATGGGCCCGGTACTAAGTTTAATTTATGTGCTTTTTTTTATTAAAAAAAAAAGGAGGTGATCCAGCCGTAGGTTCCCCTACGGCTACCTTGTGACGACTTAACCCACCTCACCGAACCCAGGTTCGATTTAACTGAAAGCTAAATCTCACCTAGACCCAATTCGGTTGGTTTGACGGGCGGTGTGTGCAAAGAGCAGGGACATATTCACCGGGTCGTGATGAAACCCGATTACTAGGGATTCCGTTGTCATGAGGATGAATTACAATCCTCAATCTAGACTACGACAAAGTTTCGAGGTTTAGCTTCACCTTTCGGTGTGGCAGCCCATTGTCTTTGCCATTGTTGCGCGCGTGTAGCCCAGCAGATTCGGAGCATACAGACCTACCGTAGCCCACTCCTTCCTCCTCGTTTCCAAGGCAGTCCCCATAACGTGCTCAGTCGTCCAAAAGGACCCGCTAGCAATTATGGGCATGGGTCTCGCTCGTTACCTCACTTAAGAGGACACCTCACGGCACGAGCTGACGGCGGCCATGCACTACCTCTCGGCTCGTTTGGTAAGACATTCAATCTGACCATCATTCTGCCGTCGCTGCTGGTGAGATTCTCTGCGTAAAGTTAGATTAAACCGCACGCCGCACCCCTTGTAGTGCTCTCCCGCCAATTCCTTTAAGTTTCAGCCTTGCGACCGTACTTCCCAGGCGGTGTACTTAACGCCTTCGCTCCGACACTGCA
>Ga0233437_1000136_pt1 | contig 185803 bp, 196 predicted proteins | sample SI_122_August201_FD_182714 | JGI IMG/M metagenome (GOLD analysis project Ga0233437, IMG submission 182714) | Seawater microbial communities from Saanich Inlet, British Columbia, Canada - SI_122_August2016_200_MG | ecosystem: Environmental > Aquatic > Marine > Inlet | place: Canada: British...
TAGAAGAAGAACAACCTACTGAAGAAGAGGTTGTAGAAGAAGAACAACCTACTGAAGAAGAGGTTGTAGAAGAAGAACAACCTACTGAAGAAGAGGTTGTAGAAGAAGAACAACCTACTGAAGAAGAGGTTGTAGAAGAAGAACAACCTACTGAAGAAGATGCAATTTAAAAATATTACAATTAGGAATATATCTTATGGATTAATCGGAGTGATTATAATTATTTTATTAATTTTTTTAGGTTTCAATAAAAATAATATAGTAGAAGCAGATTGGTTTGATGAAGGATGGCATTATAGAAAAAAACTTACCATAGATAATTCTGCATCAAGTGAACATTTAGCGGATTTTCCATTATTAGTTACCTTAAATTCATCAAGAATTGACTATAGTGAAACTCAAAATTCCGGGCAAGACATTAGATTTACAGATCCAGATGGAATCATTTTAAAATATGAAATTGAAAAATGGGATGAAGCTGGAACTTCAACGATTTGGGTAAAGATTCCACAAATTGATGCAGGGTCAACAGTAGATCACATTTATATGTATTATGGTCATCCAGATATTTCGGATGGACAGGACGCAGAGAATGTTTGGGATAGTAATTTTAAAATGGTACAGCACTTAGAGGAAAGTAGTAATCCATATACTGATTCTAGTAGTAATAGTTTTGATAGTACTGGAGGAACATACCCCACCTTGTCGTCTTCAGGGAAGATCAATGGAGCACAAGATTTTGATAGTGGGAGTTCTGAATATATAACAATGGGAACAGTATTAGGAAAACCAACTAATTATACGATTGAAGGATGGATTAAGGCAGAGTCGTGGGGCAGTGCGGGCCCTTTTAGTTCTTCAAATGGATCTGATTCAACTACATGGGGATTTATTTTCAGAGATAGTGGAGATAATGTTGAATTATGGACAAGCAGTGGGAGTGCTGGTCAGCAGGCCATAATGGCCACCGATTGGAATTCAACAGGATTTCCTTCGGCTAATTGGATATATATTGTTGGTACTGTTGATGGTTCGAACATCAGATATTATAAAAATGGAGGTCTTGTTAACACAATTTCTCAAACCGTCGCACAAGCCGGTACTCCTCTAAGTTTCTCGATAGGAAGATTAGGAGAATATGCAGGATTTAATTTTAATGGATTAATAGATGAAGTCCGTGTATCTGATACGGCTAGAAGCACAGAATGGATTGAAGCTCAATATCTATCTACAACCGATGCTTTATTAACATATGGATCGTCAGAGAGCTCACCAGGAGTTAATTTATTATTAAGAATGGACGAGGGTTCTGGAACAAGTACAAAAGATGATTCAAATTATGATAATGACGGAACTATTTCTGGAGCCACCTGGATAACAGGTAAATATGGAAAAGGATTAAGCTTTGATGGCACAAATGATAACATATCTATTAGCGATGCAGGTAGTATAGATATGGGAATAGCTGATTGGTCTATTTCTTCCTGGATTAAAACAAATGCAACTTCAGCTCAGACGATTTTAACCAAAGGGACTTCTAATGATGGAGGAGATAGTTGGTATAATAGCTCCTGGGATTATAGGAAGAAATTGACTTTTGATAACTCAGATTCTTCGGAGGATTTAACTAATTTTCCTGTCTTGGTCCAGTTAACTTCTTCTAATTTTAGTTATAATAATACATCTTCAGTAGGCGCAGATATTCGATTTACAGACTCAAATGGAACAACTCTTTTAGATTATGAAATCGAAGATTGGAATCAAGGAGCTACTTCGACTGTCTGGGTTGAAGTGCCTCAAGTAAATGCAACTTCTAGCTCAGATTATATATATATGTATTATGGTAATTCTTCAGCGAGCGATGGTCAGGACATTGAAGGAACATGGGACAGTAACTTTGTAATGGTACAGCATTTACAAGAAACAGGAAGTAATCCTCAGGTAGTAGATTCTACTTCTAATAATAACGATAGTAATGCTAATACTTCTGATCCCACTACTTCTGGAAAAGTAAATGGTGCAATGGATTTTACCCACACTTCGAGTGACTATATAACGGTTACATCTTCAAGTGCTGATTTTTTTGCGTCATCATTCACAATAGAATCATGGATTAATATAGGAGCTAATTCAGACAATCAACAAATTGTTGCAGCGAAAGATTCTAGTGGGGATCCTTTAATAATGTTTCAGAACATAAATACAAGCGATATTATGCGTCTTTATGTAAAAGATTCAGCTAGCACGGCCTTATATATAGATGGCTCAACGAATGTACAAGGAGGCTGGCATTATTTAGTAGGAACAGTAGACGCTACTAATAATGATCTAGATATCTATATTGATGGTTCTTCTGACGCTACTACAGTCGATATTTCTTCACTTAATGATTCATATGGAGTGAATACAGATTTAGTTATTGGTGCGGGTGCGTCTTCCCATGCTTATGATCATGTTAATGGTGTTTTAGACGAAATTCGTATATCAAATATTGCTCGTTCTTCTGAATGGATTGAAGCACAACATAAATCAATTACAAGCAATTATATTACTTTTGAGAACGAAGAAGGGCAGGGATATAGTTTAGAACTTTTAGCTAACGGTAAGTTGCGAGCGATTATAGCCTCTGGTTCAACAACTATTAATGTTGATAGTTCAAGCACAATTAACGATAATGAATGGCATCATATCGAAACGACATATGATAGAAGTGGAAATTTAATTATATATGTAGATGGGAAAAATAAAGGATCAGTAAGTATTTCAAGTTTAAGCGCTGTAGATATTTCTTCGGCTTCGGGTTTATATATATCTTCCGATATTTACGGAGAAAATTATTTTAATGGTTCTTTAGATGATATTAGAATATATAATTATGAGAGGAGTGCTGCTCAAGTAAAATTAGATTATGAAGGAGACTTAGGAACTGTTTTACCTGTTCAATTTGGAAATGGTTCATCGGATAAAGGAACTTCTTCGGTTGCATATTTTAGGATTGACAATGGATCTGGCACCACTTCCTACGACGACACCACAAACAACAACGACGGAACAATAACAGGAGCAACATGGATAACAGGCAAATACGGCAATGCTCTAGACTTCAATGGAAGTAGTGATTACGTAACAGTAAGTGACTCAACATCTTTAAGTATCACAGGGGATCTAAGTATATCAGCATGGATCAGACCTGATGCAATAGGTTCAGAACAAACAGTATTAGGTAAATGGGATGAAACAACAGCACTTCTTGATAAAAGCTATAGGTTATGGCTCGATAGTAGTAATAAGCTAAATCTATCCGTATCTACAGATGGAACTACTGTCGTGACTCATACAGGCTCTGACACGACGTTTGTTGCAGATACTTGGTATCATATAGAAGCTTTGTATGATAACGCAGGTACTATGGATCTTTATGTAAATGGCAAGCTTGATGTAACACAAAAGTCATCAGGCGTACCTGCTTCAATAGATGACAATATATCTAATCTATATATAGGAGGAAAAGAGAATACGTCGGGAGCAGTGGATACGTTCTTTAATGGAGCGATAGATGATGTGAGGGTATATAATTATGAGAGGAGTGCTAGTGAGGTACGAGTGGATTACAATCAAGGTATGGCTGCTAATTTAGGGGAAGCAACTCAGGAATGGTTTAATAAAGATTGGAAATATAGAAAAAAACACAATATTGTTGGCTCTAGTTCTGAGGATCTAGTGAACTATCAAATTCCATTTGTAGTTCATTATGGATCAGGTACTGATTCGGGGAATACCATCTATTTAGATTCTAAATCCCAAATAGATTTTGACGACATTCGATTTACAGACAATATAGTAGATTTTGACTATTGGATAGAAACATATACTTCTTCCGATCAAGCAAAAATATGGGTTGAAATACCATATATTCCTATAAGTCCAGCAAAGAAGGAGTTATATATTTATTATGGAAATTCATCAGCAGTTTCCAAAAGCAATGGTGAACAAACATTTGTCTTTTTTGATGATTTTTCAGGGGCTAGTTTGGATACTGATAAATGGGGTACTAGATCAGTCGGAACAGCTTCAGTTACACTTAGTGGAGGAGAGGCCGATTTTACATTAACTTCAAATGGAGCTGGAGGAGGAGCTGGTTATACAATTTATTCCAAACAAGATTTAGGTAATAGAAATTTTACAGTAAGAGGACGTGTTAAGAGGTCTAATGCGTATAGTGGAGGAGAAATAGGACTAGCTATCGGCTTGACAGATATAACATCTTTTGATGATACTTATTATGCTACACCACTTACTTATGCACGAGCTACATTACAATCATATACTCTTAATAATTGGAGATTAAGAAGTTTCTATACTGCAGCAAAAAATGTGTCTGGAGGAAGTGGGCCAGTAGACTTTATAGGTTATTGGGCAGATGTTGAAGCGGATATTTCATATGATGATAAGACAATAGATGCGACATATATATATAATTCTAATACATATGATCTTGCAGCTACTGATCCTGCTTCATCGGCACTAACGGCCCATCATGCCTTTATTAATTACGGTGATTGGAGTGTAAGTAATTATCACTCATATGCTGATTACATATATGTAGCAGAATATATTTCTTCTGCCCCCACACATAGCAGTTGGGGATCAGAAGAACAAATTTCTAATCCTGACATTTCTTGGTGGGACGAGGCATGGCATGAAAGAATTAAGCTCTCAATCGATAATTCCGATTCGTCAGAAACCTTAAGCAATTTCCCAATCTTAGTAACCCTTAATTCTTCGAGGATTGACTATGGACAGACTCAAGATTCAGGTCAGGATATTAGGTTTATTGATAGTCACGGAACTATTCTGAATCATGAAATTGAAAAATGGGACGAGACAGGAACAAGTACTGTATGGGTTAAAATCCCTTCAATAACTGCTCAATCTACATCAGAATATATTTATATGTATTATGACAATATAAATGCGTCGGATGGGCAGAATGTAGAGAGTGTTTGGGATAGTAACTTTGTAATGGTTCAACATATGAATGATGCAACTACGAGCACAACAACAGATTCTACCTCTAATAATAACGATGGGAGCAAGGCAAGTGCCAATCACCCTAATGAAGCAACTGGTCAAATATCTAATGCACAAGATTTTGACGGAACTGATACGGATTATATGGAAGTTGCGGATTCAGCAGAATTACATTTTGGTACTAGTGAGGATTTTTCAGTAAGTGTTTGGATCAAAAGAGATGTTGATGCAGATGGTACTACAAAAAAAGTTGTAGCTATGGGTGCTTCTGACGCATTCACGACTTCGGGTGCGAGAGGTTGGGCAATAAAGACGGGTGGAAACAATTTAAAGACTATTGCGACATATGGTGATAATAGTGTATATGTATCACTAACGACAGATGGAGTTTATGATTATAGGGATGGACTGTGGCATCATGTGGCCAGTACATTTGATAGGTCGGGGAATATAGTTTTTTATGTGGATGGCGTGATTATCGATTCATCAGATATGACAGCTATCGTAAATGTTGATGATACAACATATACGTCATTAGATATAGGAACTTATGTTACACAAACAACCCATTTTTTCCCAGGACTTATAGATGAGATTAATGTTTCTAATATTGTTCGTTCTGCCGAATGGATAGAAGCAAATTATTTAAGCACGAAAGACTCGATGTTGACGTATAGTTCACCCGAAAAAGGATTTGATACAGTCTTATATATGCGTCTTGATGAAAACCAAGGAAGTGTATCATATGATGATACGAATTATAATAATGATGGAACTATTTATAGTACATCTGTTGCCGACCCTTGGTATAATTCTTCTTGGGCTTATCGTAAAAAATTAACTTTTGATAATTCGGATTCAACAGAAAATTTAACTAATTTTCCTGTGATGGTTAAATTAACTGCATCTAATTTCGCATATAATAATGCGTCATTAGTAGGTTCAGATATTAGATTCACAGATTCTGACGGAACTACTCTACTAGATTATGAATTCGAAGATTGGAGCCAGGGAGGAACATCATATGTATGGGTAGAAGTTCCACAAATAGATTTAGGGTCTACAACAGATTACATATATATGTATTATGGCAATTCAGGAGCCTCAGATGGACAGGATATAGAAGGAACATGGAATAGTAATTACAAGGGAGTGTGGCATCTAGAGGAAACAGGAACTTCAGATGTCCGTTATGATGCAACCTCTAATAATTGTGATTCTACGACGACTGCTATCACCAATGGAGATGTTGATGGTCAGATAGACGGTGGAGATGAATATGACGGCGGAGGTGATTATATAAATATGGGTGATTTAAGTTCTCTTGAACCAACTAGTGTAACTCTAGAAGTTTGGTCTAAACATGATAGTTCTTCTCGTAGTTTAGATGGAGGTGTAACTAAGGGTCAAATTTTTGGGAATGGAACAGAATATTCTTATAAATTAGACTTTAGTGGAGGTACTGCTAGATGGAATTTAAGTGACTCTAGCAATAATGGTCATAATCCAGGGACCATATCAATAACAGATACTAATTGGCACTATTGGGTGGGAACCCACGATGGTTCTAGTCAGAAATTCTATAAAGATGGATCTCTCGGATCCAGCTCAACAGACGTTTTTGCTATTGACTATACTAAAACTAATAATAATTTCGCAATTGGGGCTAATTATACAGGTATTTATGATTTAGATGGTAAACTTGATGAAGTTCGTGTATCTAATATCGCACATAGTGGAGAATGGATTGAAGCTCAATATAAATCAATGACTGATGATTATATTACCTTTAGTAATCCAGAGATAGCATCGTCTAGTAGTTGGATCGCCGGCAAATACGGCAATGCTCTAGATCTCAATGGAAGTAGTGACTACATATTAGCAAGCGACTCAACATCTCTAAGCATCACAGGAGATCTAAGTATATCAGCATGGATTAGACCTGATGCAATAGGTTTAGAGCAAACAGTATTAGGTAAGTGGGATGAAACAACAGCACTTCTTGATAAAAGCTATAGGTTATGGCTAGATAGTAGTAATAAACTAAATCTATCCGTATCTACCGATGGAACCACTGTTGTGACACACACAGGCTCTGATACAACGTTTGCTGCGAATACTTGGTATCATATAGAGGCTTTGTATGATAATGCAGGCACTATGGATCTTTATGTAAATGGTAAACTCGACGTAACACAGAAGTCATCAGGCGTACCTGCTTCAATAGATGACAATATATCTAATCTATACATAGGAGGTAAGGAGAATACGTCAGGAACAATAGATACACTCTTTAATGGAACGATTGATGATGTGAGGGTATATAATTATGGGAGAACATTAAAACAAATATATGCGGATTATAATGGAGGTTTTGCATCGTGGTTAAAATAAAATTAAAATATTAATAATTAAAAAAGAATATGTTGAATAAAATATTAAAGTTTCTTATGTATGCGATCACAGTAACGATACCGTTACTATTTTTACCATTTACTTTTGAGTTTTTAGAATTTAATAAGTTGTTTTTTCTGTTTTTCTTTGTTTGGTTAGCGACATTAGTATGGATATTTAAGATGATATTCAAAGATAAAGAAATAACGATAAAATATTCAAAGATTGATTATTTTGTATTAGGATTTTCTTTGATAAATATAATATCTTACACCTTTTCAGTAGATAAGATGTCGAGTTTATTCGGTTATTACGGAAGATTCTCTATGGGCATCATCTCTACGCTGTCATTCGCAATGTTTTACTTTCTAATTAAGAATCTCATTGGCACTAAAGAGGAAAGAGGAGTGATTAATATAGAAAATATTTTTAAATGCTTATTGGCGAGCAATGTGCTAGTGATCCTAATTGGATATTTAAGATTATTAGGATTTTGGAGCTTGATTGGTATCAACAATTGGATGGTTAGAGTGTCTACAGTTGGCTCTAGTATAGAGAGCTTAGGAATATGGTTGGTAATTACTGTAATACTATCTATATTTGTAATCTTAGATGGTTTCAAATGGTCAGGTATGAGTGATAAGCCACAAGGATCGTTCTGGAAATGGTTGTGTATTCCCACATTAATATTATCGACCTTATTATTGATAGTCATTGATTCATTCCTTGTATGGATAACGTTAATTATAGGATTGGTTTTGTTTGTTCTATTCGTGCTTAAGAAAAAACTACTAAAGAATGATGTTCATAAATTAATATTACCGATAGGATTAATAATATTATCAGTATTGTTCATATTTATTAGTTTTAGGGGACTAACTAACGGTGGATTGAAAGTTACGCAAGATGGATATATTAATTATTTGCCGGAAAGAACTTTGACCCAAGAAGAATCATGGACAGTCGCAGGTACATCAGTTACGTCAAATGTTCGTAGCGCAGCTATTGGTAATGGACCGGGAACATTCTTTTACTCAGTTGGAAAATATAGACCAGCTTCTTTAAATGATAATAATTTATGGGCAATAAGATTTGATAGATCAGGAAATGTTTTTTCAGAAGTATTGGCTAGTATAGGAGTTATTGGATTCTTATGTTATCTAGCTATTTGGATAGTCAGTTTAATATACATATTTCCACCTACTAGAAAGATGGTGTTTAGAAAGTCTGGTAAAAAAATAGACACAACAACAAGTTTATTACTGATATTGTTGTTATTGCTTGTTATTGTACAAGTCATCTACTATCAAACACATGCCTTGGCTTTGTTGTGGTGGTTAGTTTTGGGACTACTAGTGGGATGGTATGAAAATGAAAAGTTTACGCAAGTTAAGAGATGGGAATTGAAAAAATCTACAGAAATAATGTTATTAGCAGAGGTTGTATTAATAATATTAGCCCTACTATATATAGTAGCTGGGTTTATGCTGGTAAAAGTATACTTAGCAGAGGTTGATTATGTGAGAGCTTTAAATAATCCTGACCTAGACAAGAAAGTGATACTACTAGATGAGGCTAGAGAATTAAATCCTCAAGAATCCAGATACTTATTAGTTTTATCTAAAATATTTTTAGAAAAAGCAAAATTAAGTGTTGGAGAAGGAGCAACGCCAGAAGCAGTAAGTCAAGAATTAAATGCTTCTAGAATTTATGCGAATGCGGCCACCAAAGTGTCTCCTAATAAAGCCAGCACTTGGGAAGAATTAGCAACATTGTATATAGATTTAATTCCATCCGTATCTGAACCTCAAGAATTTATAGATGAAGCAGTAAGTTCTTTAGAAAGAAGCATATCTCTTGAGCCTTATAACCTTTCTTTGTATAACGAATTAGGAAGTTTATATTCTAGTTTAGATCAAAACGATGAAGCTTTTGATTATTTTAATAAAGCATTAGAAATCAAAGAAAATTTCATTCCAACTAATATTAATATATCTATATTAATGGAAGAAGAGGGAAATATTACTGGAGCGATCGAAAAATTAGAATGGTTAAAAGGGAACATTTCATCTAATGCAACAGATAAAAAACAAGTACATTTTTATCTCGGAAGACTCTATTACGAGAGAGGAAGAAATGAAGACGCTGCCAATGAATTTATTAATGCATTAAACATCGATCCTAATTATGCGAATGCATTATACTCGGCAGGTCTTGTTTTCGAAGAGATTGGAAACATAGAATTTGCTATTGCTGCGTTAGAAAGAGTGTTAGTTCTAAATCCTGAGGCAGAACATGTAGCAGAGAGGATTAATAGATTAAAATCTGGAGATTTATCCCCAATAATCGAAGAACCTATTGACGAAATATAAAAAATAAGGTACATTACCATTAAATAGTTGATTTTGATTTTGGATATTAAATTCGTTTAAAAAATTGAGAGGTTTTTACCCTTGGATAAAGGGGGTAACTTTTTTGTCTTAAAACTTATGAAAATAAAAAACTTTTCTAAATCTAACGTGCGCTTACCTTTGCCTTATTTGTTAGAAGTACAAAGAGACTCATGGCAAGAATTTTGGCAAAAAGACCTAAAGGAGCTTTTTGAAGAAGTTTCTCCTATGAGAGACTATACTGGCAAATGGCTAGAACTTTGGTTTTTGGATTATAAAATAGGAGATCCTCATTATGCCAATGAATTTGAGGCAATAAAGAATGAAGATACATTCTCTGCTCCATTTAAGATTCAAGTAAAGCTTAAGAATCTTAAAACTAATGAAGAGCAAGTCCAAGAAGTATTTTTTGGTGACTTCCCTCTAATGACAGAGAGAGGTACTTTTATTATTAATGGAGTTGAAAGAGTTGTTATATCACAATTATTACGTTCCCCTGGAGCGTTTTTTACCGCTCGAAAAGTAAAAGGTAACGAATACTTCGGAGCTAGAATAATTCCTAATAGAGGAAGTTGGTTAGAATTTGAAACAGATCCGTCAGGATTTATAGGTGTTAAAATAGACAGAAGAAGAAGAGTACCCGCAACTACTATATTGAGGGCTTTTGGATTAGCTAATGACGATGATATTAAAGATAAGTTTTCAGATGTAGATAAGGGAGAGGTTGGATACTTAAACGAAACCTTAAGAAGAGATACTACTAATAACCAAGCAGAGGCTTTAGTAGAAATATATAGAAGATTAAGACCTGGTGATTTAGCTTCTCCAGATACTGCTAAAGAACTTATTGATAATATGTTCTTTAATTTTGAAAGATATGATTTGTCTAAAGTGGGTAGGTTTAAAACATTACAAAGATTACCAGAGTTAGTTAAAAGGAAAAGAAAATCCAGTGATGAGATTACTATAGAAGATAGAGTTCTTACTATAGACGATGTTATTGCTGTGATGAGAGAAATTATAAGACTAAATAATACTCCTGGAAGCAAGGCAGATGAAATTGATCATTTAGGGAATAGAAGGGTAAGAAATATTTCAGAGCTATTAAAAGATAGGTTAAGGGTTGGTTTAGCTAGGGTAGAAAGAATTTCTAAAGATAGAATGAGTACTTTAGATCCCCTAGAATTAGCTCCAAATAGAATTTTAAATCCACGACCGTTTATGGCAGTAATGAAACAATTCTTTGCTTCATCTCAGTTATCTCAATTCATGGATAACGAGAATATTTTAGCCGAAGTAGAGCATAAGCGAAGATTAACAGCAGGTGGGCCAGGTGGTTTAACTAGAAAGAGAGCGGGACTACAAGTGAGAGATGTGCAGCCTTCTCATTATGGAAGGATCTGTCCTATCCAGACACCTGAAGGGCCTAATGTTGGACTAGTGGGGCATTTAGCTATGTATGCAAAAGTGAATCCTTATGGATTTATTGAAACTCCATATTTTAAAGTAGAAAATGGAAGAGTCTCTAAGAAATTTGTTTATTTAAATGCATTTGAAGAAGAGAAGCATGCTATTGCGGACGCAGATACTAACGTAGATAATGATGGAAAAATCATAGACAAAACTGTAGAAGCTCGTGTAAAAGGGAAGCCAATGGTTGTGAGTAAAAATGAAATAGATTATATGGATGTTGCTTGTGAACAATTTATTTCAAGCGCTACTGCCTTGATTCCATTCTTACAAAACGATGATGCTAATAGAGCTTTAATGGGATCCAACATGCAACGTCAATCTGTACCTTTAGTTAAACCAGAAGCTCCAGTTGTTGGAACTGGAATGGAAGAGATGATTGTAAGAGATTCGGGTAAGGCTCCTGCAGCAGTAGAGGACGGAAAGATTATAGAAGTAGATGCTTCACATATTGTATTGAAAGGAAAGAAGGAAACTAATTATCCTTTAAGAAATTTTGATCCAACAAATCAGTTTACATATTTTCATCATAGACCAATAGTTAAAAAAGGACAGGTAGTAAAGAAAGGGCAGATAATAGCCGATTCTACTTCCTCTGATAATGGAGTATTGGCCTTAGGTCAAAATATGTTAGTAGCCTTTTTATCATGGAGAGGTAATAACTATGAAGACGCTATCATTCTTTCAGAAAGAGTAGTAGAAGAAGGGCTATTATCAAGCATGCATATTGAAATATTTACTAGTGACGTTAGAGAAACAAAATTAGGGCCTGAAGTTACTACATCAGATATCCCTAATGTAAGTGAAGACAAACTAAAAGACTTAGATGCAGAAGGAATTGTTAGGGTCGGAGCAGAGATTGATCCTAATGATATATTAGTAGGAAAAATTTCGCCTAAAGGAGAGACTGGATTAACCGCAGAAGAAAGATTATTGTGGGCTATCTTTGGAGAGAAAGCTAAGAATGTTAAAGATACTTCTTTATTAATGGAACATGGAAAGAAAGGAAGAGTTGTTAGAGTAAAAGAGTTCTCTAGAGAGGCCGGTCACAAATTACAACCAGGCGTTATTAAGAGACTTCAAATTGAAACAGCTCAAAAGAGAAGAATTACCGTGGGAGATAAGATGGCTGGAAGGCATGGTAACAAGGGTATTGTTGCTAAGATTCTTCCTAAGGAAGAAATGCCATTTATGGAAGATGGTACTCCGGTAGATGTAATCTTAAATCCATTGGGTGTTATTTCTAGAATGAATATTGGACAAGTACTAGAAACTCATCTTGGATGGGCTGCTAAGACATTGGGATATAGAGCAGTAACTCCATCATTATCTGGTGCTAAAGAAGCTGATATTAAGAGAGAACTTAAAGAGGCAGGGTTACCAGAAGATGGAAAGATCACTTTATATGACGGAAGAACAGGACTACCTTTCGGAGGAAAGGTAACTGTTGGATATATGTATATGATGAGATTAATTCATATGGTTGAAGACAAGATCCACATGAGATCTATTGGACCATATTCCTTAATTACTCAACAGCCTCTTGGAGGTAGGGCACAATTTGGTGGTCAAAGATTTGGAGAAATGGAAGTTTGGGCCGTACAAGGATACGGAGCTGCTCATATTCTTCAAGAAATGATTACAGTAAAATCAGACGATGTGGCTGGAAGAGCTTCAGCGTATCAATCAATATTAAAGGGTAAGAAAATAGAAAGTCCTCAAATACCAGCATCATTTTCATTGTTGCTGAATGAGCTTAAAGCATTAGGACTTAATGTAGAATTAATGCAAAGTGATAAAAAATAATATGAAAGTTGAGGATATTAAAAGTTTAAAAATTACACTTGCATCTCCTGAGAATGTTATGTCTTGGAGTGAGGGAGAGGTAGTAAAACCAGAAACTATTAATTACAGGACTCAAAGACCAGAAAAAGATGGTTTGTTTTGTGAAAAGATTTTTGGACCTGAAAAAGATTACCAATGTTATTGTGGAAAGTATAGAGGAATTAGATATAAGGGATTAACTTGTGATCGTTGTGGTGTTGAGATCACTAAATCTGCAGTGAGAAGAGAAAGAATGGGACATATTAAACTAGCATGTCCTGTTAGTCATATTTGGTTCTTAAGAGGAGTGCCATCAGTTATGGGTAGTTTATTAGAATTATCTTCTCAACAATTAGAAAAAATTGTTTATTTTGCTGCTTATATTATTGTAAGCACAGATGAACAGGCTAAGAAAAATATATTAGACGAGATTGATAGAGAATACAAAGAAAAAGGAAAGGATGCGACTAAGGACACATTAAAGAAATTAAAGAGGGCAAAAGATAGGGCAGTAAAAGATTTAGATCAAATCAAGCCCTTTGCTGTTTTAACAGAAGTAGAATATATCGAATTATCTACAAGATATGGTCAAACATTTAATGCTGGAACAGGCGCAGAGGCATTAAGAGACATATTCGCTGATTTTGATTTAAAAAAAATAGCAGAACTTGGAGATAAAAAGAAAGATGGCGTAATAGGTCCTGACAAAAAGAAGTTGTTAAGGAAAACAACCATCCTTAAGAATATGGATAAGAACAAGATAAGACCTGAGTGGATGTTCTTGACTGTATTGCCTGTGTTGCCTCCAGCGCTCAGACCAATGGTTCAGTTAGATGGAGGAAGATATGCATCTTCTGATTTAAACGATCTATACAGAAGAGTTATTAATAGAAATAATCGTCTTAAATATCTTTTAGATATTAATGCACCAGAAGTTATTTTAAGAAATGAAAAGAGAATGCTACAAGAAGCAGTTGATGCTTTGATTGATAATGGAATGAGATCAGGACACACTACAGTAGCCTCCACAGGACAAACTAGATTACTTAAATCTTTAGCAGATATGCTTAAGGGTAAACAAGGCAGATTTAGACAGAACTTGCTTGGTAAGAGAGTAGACTATTCCGGTAGATCTGTTATTGTCGGGGATCCTAATTTAATATTTTCAGAGTGTGGTTTACCTAAAAAAATGGCTCTAGAGTTATTTAAACCATTTGTTAGCGCTAAGCTTTTAGAAAAAGAGATAGCCTTTAATGTAAGGCAAGCCTCTAATTTAATTGAAAGAGGAATCGAAGAGGTGTGGGAGTCATTAGAAGAAGTTATTAAAGATAAGGTAGTGTTATTGAATCGTGCTCCTACCCTACACAGACTTGGTATTCAAGGATTTAGGCCTAAATTAGTAGAGGGAAACGCTATTAGGATTCACCCATTGGTGTGTGAGGCTTTTAATGCTGACTTTGATGGTGATCAAATGGCTGTGTATGTTCCTTTAGGAGAGGAAGCACAGAAAGAAGCCAGGGAAAGAGTTTTATCAGGTTTAAATTTATTAAAACCAGCTACTGGGTTATCTGTTGTTAGTCCAAGGCAAGATATGATACTTGGGTGTTACTGGTTAACTGCATGGAAACCAGGGCTTAAAGGAGAGGGCAAGGCCTTCTCAAGTATAGATGAAGTATCTTTAGCATATGATTCAGGAGTTATTGATCTTAGAGCAACAATTAAAGTTGAGATTGAAGAAGAAATGATCGAAACTTCTCTTGGTAGAATAATATTTAATAAGGCATTGCCTGAAGATTTTGTATATCAGAATGATCATATGGATTCTAAGAAGATTAAGGATTATGCAAGGCAAATAATTGAAAATTATCCTAATGAAGTAGCTACACAAACCTTAGATAAAATTAAGGCAATAGGTTTCGAATATGCCACTCAATCTGGTTTAAGCTGGGGAATGGATGATTTAATTATTCCTAAAGAAAAGCCTGAGTTAATGGAATTAGCTGAATCAGAGATTGTAAAGATTGGTGATTTCTTTAAAAAAGGATTATTAACTGAAGAAGAACGTAAATCTCAGGTTATTGAGGTATGGCAAAAAACTAAAGCAGAAATACAAAGATTAATGCCTGCATCATTACCAAAAGACGGCATTGTGTTTACAGCTATCGACGCTGGAGCTAGAGGTAGTTGGTCACAACCAGTACAAATGGCAGGAATGAAAGGATTGGTAATTAATCCTGCTGGTGAAATTATGGAATTTCCCGCCAAGAATTCATTTAAGGAAGGTTTTGGTATTTTGGAATATTTTATTTCAACTCATGGTGCTAGAAAAGGTACTGCTGATACAGCCCTTAGAACATCTACTGCTGGTTATTTAACTAGAAGGTTAATTGATGTTGCTCACGATCTTTATATTACAGAAGAAGACTGTAAAGATAAGGCTGGTATCATAGTAACTAAGAAAGATTCTGATGAGGTTGGTCAAGATTTTGTATTTAAAATTGTAGGAAGGATAGTGCTGGAAGATGTTAAAATTGATGGATTATTATTAGTTAAGAAGGGAGATTTAATAAACTGGGAGCAATCCAGGGAAATTGCGGCCTCAGATATTGATCAGTTAAAAGTTAGATCACCATTAAGCTGTACTCTAAATAGGGGTATTTGTAAGAAGTGTTATGGATGGGATTTAGGGCATAATGAAATGGTTAACATGGGAGAAGCTGTCGGTATTGTTGCCGCTCAAGCTATTGGTGAGCCTGGAACCCAGTTAACGCTTAGAACATTCCATAGTGGTGGTGTTGCTTCTGGCGGAGATATTACTCATGGTTTACCAAGAGTAGAGGAAGTGTTCGAAAGAAGAGTGCCTAAGGGTGAAGCTATAATAGCACTAAGAGATGGTAAAGTATTAAAGATAGATGGAGTAGACATTGAAATCAAGAGCCTAAAGAAGACTAGCAAAACCAAAACAGAGACAGTGGAATATACTGCTCCACCAGGAAGAACTATGCTAGTGAAGGCCGGCGATGATGTTGTTGCCGGGCAACAACTCTGTGAAGGTAGTTTGGATTTAAAGAAATTATTTAAAGTAGGAGGGCCAGCTGCCACGGCAATATATATTGTTAAAGAGATTCAAAAGATTTATGCTTCTCAAGGTGTGGGTATTCACGATAAACATATCGAAACAATTGTAAGGCAAATGTTCTCAAGAGTACGAGTGAAACGAAAAGGAGATAGTAGGTTTTCAGAAGGGCAGATAATAGAAAGAGCAACATTTGATGAAGAAAACGAAAAATTAAAGGCAAAAGACAAAACATTAGCCATTCCTCAAGCGATGGTTCTCGGAATATCTAAAGTTGCCCTTAGTACTGATAGTTTCTTGTCAGCAGCCTCATTTGAAGAGACATCTAGAATACTTATAAAAGCCGCTATTAGTGGACAAGTGGATCCATTAAGAGGTCTTAAAGAAAATGTTATTGTTGGTAAACTTATCCCCGTGGGAACAGGTTACAAGGGCAAAAAATAGTGCTATAATGTACTCGTTATGGCGAAAAAGAGGAGAAAAACTACTATTAGAAGACGCAAAAAAGGTTTTTTGGATAAGGTAAGAGAAAAGAAAGCTCCAGCCATACCAAGTCCAGTAAAAACAAAGATTCTAGGTACTGTTTGGATCATTTTAGCAATATTTGTATTGCTTTCTTTTTTTAATCAATCAGGTATTGCTGGCAGATGGTTAATGTCAGGTATTACTTATTTATTTGGCAATGGAATATATGTTTTGCCCTTAATTTTTATAATCGCGGGAGTGGCTTATTTTACTAAAAAAGAGAAACAGAATTGGTGGATTAACATAGGTATCGTTTCATTTATGTTAGGTGTCTGTGGAATATTTTCTGTTATAGATTTAAATTCTTCTCCAGAAGTTGGATATTTGATATTTTATTCTGGCAAAGGAGGCATGATAGGTAATCTAATAGGATGGCCATTATTCAAGTTAATGAATTTTTGGATGTCTAATGTCTTTTTTGGGGGAGTGATCGCTGCCTCAGGATATATCTTCTGGCATTATTTATATAGTCCAAAGCCAAAAGAAGAAAAAGAAGAAATTGTAGACGAAGTTAAAAAAGAAAAACCTTTAATCAAGAAAGTATTTACACCTAAGTTTGAAGTTAAGAAGTTAGAGGTTAAAGAGTCGGTTAAGAAAGAAAAGAAAGTAGAGGAAAAAATAGAAGAAAAGCAGATGGGTCCTGGATTGCCTGCAGAAACCACATGGAAGTTGCCGCCAATTACATTATTAGAAAATGATAAAGGGAAGGCCCAGGGTGGAGATACAAAGTCTAATGCTGAAATTATAGAAAAGACATTAGATAACTTCGGTATTCCAGTCCAGATGTCTGATATACATGTTGGCCCTACTGTTACGCAATATACATTAAAACCTGCAGCCGGAGTCAAGCTATCTAAGATTACTACATTGAATAATAATCTAGCCTTAGCGTTGGCTGCTCATCCAATTAGAATTGAAGCACCTATACCTGGCAAATCTTTAATTGGCATTGAGGTTCCGAACGAGAAGAGAGCTATTATTAGCATGAAGGGCATATTCGCAGAGCCAGAATATCAAGGATCCAGTGCTCCCTTATTATTATCTGTCGGTCGAGATGTAATGGGAAAAGCTTTTTATACGGATTTAGCAAGAATGCCACACATGCTAGTTGCAGGAGCCACAGGTTCAGGTAAAACCATTGCATTAAGTAGCATGATTTTAAGTTTATTATATAGAAATTCTCCTGAGAGGTTGAGATTTATTCTTGTGGATCCGAAAAGAGTAGAATTCACAGTCTATCAAGAAATTCCTCATTTACTAGGACCAGTTATTCACGACGTACAAAAGACCTTAACCGCACTTAAATGGTCTGTAGATGAAATGGAACGAAGATTTGATATTTTAGCTGGAGTAGGTGTTAGAAATATTGCAGAATATAATGAAAAGATTTCCTCTGATAAAGACAAGAAACCAATGCCGTACATTGTGTTTATAATTGATGAGCTTGCTGACTTAATGGCAAGCAAAGGCAAGGAAATTGAAGGAGGAATTGTTAAAATTGCTCAAAAGGCTAGAGCAGTTGGCATTCACCTAGTGCTAGCAACCCAAAGACCATCAGTAGAGGTTATCACTGGTTTAATTAAAGCGAATGTTACAGCACGTCTTGCTTTTCAAGTAGTAAGCATGGTTGATTCAAGAACTATTTTAGATACGTCAGGGGCGGAAAAACTATTGGGCGCTGGAGACTCATTATTTATATCTGCAGAATATTCTAAACCAAAGAGAGCGCAAGGAGGATATGTATCTTCTAAAGAAATTGAAAAGACAGTAGATTATATTATTAAAAATAACAAGACAGACGAGAATGATGAATTAGATATGAGCATTAAGTCTGAATTAGAAAGAATAGATCAAGTAGGCACTACCGCTACAGGAGCAATGGCCGAGCTAGATCCTGTTTATCAAGAAGCTAAAATTATTGTATTAGAAACCAAGAAGGCGTCAGCGTCATTCCTTCAAAGAAAATTAAGGATTGGTTATGCTAGAGCAGCAAGGATATTAGATATGTTAGAAGAAAGAGGTATTGTTGGTCCTGCTGATGGAGCAAAAGCAAGAGAAGTATTTTATGATACAGAAAAAATTATGGAACAAGGCTACGAACTCGGAGTAGATGAAGAGCCTGAAGAGGAAGGGGACGAAGAATTAATGTAAAAAAATGTCAAAAGAAGAAACACCAATCAAAAAAGAGGTGCCTACTAAAAAAGAAGAGCTTTCTAATAAACTTCAAGACACCCTAGAAGAATTACAGAAAGAATTCGGAGAAGGGGCCGTAATGAGACTAAAGGATGTCCATTCTGTTAATGTGGACTCCATCCCAACAGGATCAATGTTTCTCGACTCAGCGCTTGGATCGGGAGGTATTCCAAAAGGAAGAATTGTTGAAATTTATGGACCAGAAAGCTCTGGTAAAAGTACTTTAGCATTACATTGTGCTGCACAAGCACAAAAAGCAGGAGGTATTTGTGCATTTATTGATGCAGAGCATGCTCTTGATCCAGAATATGCTAAGAAGCTAGGAGTAAAAGTTGAAGAGTTGATTATTTCTCAGCCTGATTCAGGAGAACAAGGATTACAAATAGTTGAAAGTTTAGTTAGATCCGAACAAGTAGATTTAATTATAGTTGATTCAGTGGCTGCGCTTGTTCCTAAGAGAGAAATAGCGGGAGATATTGGAGATCAACACATAGGATTACAAGCTAGATTAATGAGTCAGGGATTAAGAAAGCTGTCAGGAATAGCATCTAAATCTAATACTGCTATTATCTTCTTAAATCAAACTAGGATGAAGATAGGAGTTATGTTTGGAAGCCCAGAAACGACCCCTGGAGGGCTTGCGCTTAAGTTTTATGCATCAGTGCGTATAAGACTAGCAAGAAGGGCCCAGATCAAACAAGGAGAAGATATTATTGGATCTAGAATTAAGGCAAAAATTGTAAAGAATAAGGTAGCTGCTCCATTTAAGATAGCAGAATTTGATATCTATTATAATGAAGGTATCTCTCACATTGCTGATGTTATAAACGGTGGATTAGCCTATGATATTATCAAAAAATCAGGGGCATGGTTTAGCTATGATGGATCTGATCCAGAACTAAAAGGAGCTAAGTTAGGACAAGGAATGCCAGGCGCTAAAGAATTCTTAAAAGAAAATCCAAAAGTTGTTAAACAGATCAAGAAAGAGCTCAAAGAAAAAATGAAATAGAATAAGCCGCTCTACGGAGCGGTTTTTAGTTTATGAATCATGGAATAAATATTTTAAATTATAAATTATGAAAATAGTGAGAAAAACAGAGGCGAGAAAATTTCAAAATAGTGATAAGTGTACTGCCTTCGAATACCCTATAGGAGATGAGGGAATAAATGGAGCTGTTATTATAATAGAAGGAAGATATCCAGATATAGGAATGGTGGCTAATACCAAATGCAAGGAGTTAGCATATATTTTAGAAGGAACGGGTAAATTATTTACTACAAATGGAGATACGGAGTTTAATCCAGGAGATTTATTGTTTATAGATGCAGGCGAAGGGTTTTATTGGGAAGGAAGTTTTAAAATGTTTGCTCCTTGTGCGCCGGCTTGGAACCTAGAACAATATAAAGAACTAAAATAATTGTATATTTAAAAAAACAGCCCTCTCTCTACTCTTGCAGAGAGGGGCTTGAATCAAGAGATATTCCGTTTCTTTCAGACCACTCAGCGAGTGTTGAGCCTATATCGTGACTACCCGAATCAAAGGCCAAGCGACCATCCAAATGTTTACTGACTCCGCTGATCTTACTTTTACGATATTGCAAGAACCTTGATCGATCTTCGGTTTTTAGATTGTTCCATCGTTCTGCTGCATAGATAAGTACCCACTTACCATTAATGCGTATGCAGAATGGTATCCACCGTATTCTGGACATATCTCCACCTCCTTTACGCCCACACTATATCATAACAAACCCTTAGTCAATCAAAAAACCGAGTAACCTCGGTTTTAAGTTTATTTCTTAGTTGCGGAAAGTAGTCCTAAGTGTCTTGCTCTCTTTACTCCAGTAGCTACTTTTCTTTGATGGAAACGACAAAGACCGGTATTCTTTCTAGCCCTTATTTTACCAAGGCTAGTAATATACTTTTTTAATTGATCTGTGTCTTTAAAATCAATCTCTTTTATTCTTTGTTTACAGAAATAGCAATTCATATTATTAGAATGGAACTTCATCAATGTTAATGTCTTCACCTTCTTCTATAGTTGGAATTTCTTCCTTGGGCTCTGCCTTCGGAAATCCTGCAGTGGCCGTAGCTGGAGTAGAGGAGTTGCGAGGTCCTAATTGGATATTATCTGCAACAATCTCTGTCTTATACTTCTTAACTCCGCTAGGATCATCCCAGCTTCTTGTTGTTAATCTACCTTCAACAAATACTAATCCGCCCTTTTTAAGATATTGAGCAGCAATATTGGCTAAATGTCTCCAAGCTACAATGTTATGAAACTCAGCAGCTTGTTGTTTTTGACCTGTTTCTTTATTGGTCCAAGTTCTATTTGTAGCCATGCTAAAGGTACAAACGGCTTGACCAGATGGTAAGTTTTTTAATTGAGGGTCACTTGTTAAGTTACCCAATACGAATACTTTATTTAGATTCATCTTTTTGATCAGATTCGAAGATTTCTTCGATCTTTTTGTCTATATCCTCAAGTTCGACTTTTTGAGGTTTCTCTTTTGTTTCTGATTTAATGGGTTCTGCTTTCCTAGGAATGAATTCTTTTAATAGGAATCGTAGGACCTGATCATTCTCTTTGAATTTACCGGTTAGTTCTTCTAACTTAGTACCTTCAAATTCAAAAGCTAATTCAAAAAGATTAGCCTTATGTTCGTCTTTTATAGGATAACCTAGATCAGCTACTCTGACCTGACTCTCATTTAATATCTTGCCTTCAAGAGCAGTGATATCTCCCTTAATTTTGTTGATAATGGATATAACTCCAGCTTCATCAACTCGGGAAGTGATTAGATATGTTGTTTCATATGATTTAATCATGGTGTGAGTTTAACATAAAAGGTATATCTGGTCAATTATACTTCAGTGACTACTGGTAGTATCATTGGTCTTCTGCCAGTTTTTTGGTAAAAGAAGTCTCCAATCTTATTTTTCAAGTTTTTCTTAATATAATTCCAATCTACGGAAGTATTTTTAGAGGTACTTGATTGAATAATAGTTACAGCTTTCTTCCTGGCCTGATAAAGTAATTCCTTAGAAGTGTCTAATCTAACAAACCCTCTTGATATGATGTCAGGAGAACTGATTACTTTACCAGTTTTACTATTTACTGTGGCTACAATAACAAACATGCCGTCTTCAGCTAAAGCTCTTCTGTCTCGTAAGACAATAGCTTCTAAGTTATCATGCCCAACACCATCAATAAATATATAGTCGGTGTCTACCTTTGCCTTCATTATCATTGGGGCCTTGTCTTTGCTAAATTTGAGAACATGTCCATTATCCAAGATAAATATATTCTTTTCATTAAAGCCATCTTCAATAACCGCCTTTGCTGCCTCTTTAAGCATATAGTGATGAGCATAAACAGGTATTAGATAGGTAGGTTGAACTTGTTTAACTATTGTTTTGATTGCATGTATATTATTATGTCCTCCAACGTGAATATCCATGATTTCACTATGAATAACATTATCACATTGTCTATATAGGTCGTCTTTAAGCCTTTGAATAGTTCGTTCATTGCCTGGAATAATAGAAGAAGAGAAGACAACAGTATCTTTTCTCTTTAATTTGATCTGTCTATGATTTCCAGTTACGATTCTTGCTAGGACAGCTCTTGATTCTCCTTGAGCTCCGGTTCCAATTACAATTATCTTTTTATCGGGATATTTATTTATATCCTTTATATCTATTAAGGTATCTTTTGCAGCCTTAACATATCCTAGTTGTTGAGCAGTTTTTAGATTTAGTTTCATACTAAAACCATCGACAGCCACTTTCTTGCCTGCTTTTTGAGCATAAGTGACTATGTCTCTTACTCTTTTAACTTGGCTTGAGAATGTAGCCACTATTGTTCTTCCTGGAGCACTATCAAATACCTGGCTTAAATTGACCCACATTTCTTCTTCGGTTTTTAATGGGTTCTTGTTTACAGCACCTAAACTTTCCATCATTAAGATAGTAGGCTTGGGAAGTTCAGATAAATGTTCATATGAAATATTGCTATCTATTTCAGTACCCAGAGTCCAATCTCCTGTATGAATAATTGTTCCAACAGGAGTTTTTAATGTAATACCACATGAGTCCATTATAGAATGTTCTACATCAAAGAATCCAAGTTCAAAACTATTCAACTTAATTCTTTCCTTAATATCCTTTATTTCTATAGCCTTTAAATATTTAGAAGATCCCTTTTTGATGTCTTCCATTTTTTTCCTAATCAAAGCTATGGTTAACGGAAGCCCAATTACTTGAGGGTATCCTAATTTTTCTAAAAGAATAGGAGCAGCACCTATATGATCCATGTGACCATGAGTAAATACAACAGCTCTTATCTTTTTTTCTTTATTTTCTAGGTAGTTGATATTAGGAATAATAAAATCTATTCCAGGCATATCGTCTTCAGGGAATTGTACTCCCATATCAAGCAGAACAATGTCGTTTCCGTATTCGAAAACAGTCATATTTCTACCAACTTCTTCTTGTCCCCCTAGAGGGATTACTTTTAAATCGTTTATCATATTATATTTTAATTTTTTGTTTATATTTTGTGCCGAGAGTGGGAGTTGAACCCACACAAGTTTCCTTACTAGAACCTGAATCTAGCGCGTCTGCCAATTCCGCCACCTCGGCTTGACTTCTAGAGTTAAATGTGGTAATATATTAGTATACTTTGAGATTTACGAGGAGATATACCATGATGATTGGAAGCGTAACGACGAATCAGGTTTGGTATGATGCACTTTGGAAATCCATTTCTTCTGCTCTGTCAGGCAATCCAGAAATTTGGCGTAGCTATGCAATTGGCCTTATGGTTATTGCAGCCTTTGTCCTGTGGCTATTTTGGCCAGAACTAAGGTCGAAATGAGTAGGAAGACGATGTTGCGGCGGTGTGTGTTCTTTGAACGCCACCGCTGTTCTATTCCAAAAACAGTATTTAAATCTAAAAGAGGAAGCTACTTCATGTAGCCTACCCATCCCTGAGTAGTTGAAACTAATATCTTTATAATCTATTTAGTTTCTTTTGTCAACCTCCTTTTGGTATTTACATACCAACTTTCTATATCAATGAACCTGTGAGAGGTGTCGGCTATTAAAGTAGGCTGGACACCTTTTATTTTATCTTTAGTAAAGTAATTTAAATAAGGATTAAATAAAAATATGGCTGGCATATCTTCTTCTATATAGTCTTGTGCTTCTAATAGTTTAGAATATCTTAAACCTAAATCATTCTGCATTCTCGCTTCTTCTAATAGGTCATCTACATCACTATTCTTATAACTAGAAAGATTAGATCCTGGATAGAATCTTTGTGATGAATGCCAGAAGGGGAATGGATCAGGAATTATTCCTAATACTTGTCCAAATAATAAAGTATCATATGATCTATTCTTTATACGATCTTGCTTAAGATCAGTTATTGATACAGAGTCTACTTCAACAGGTATTCCCAATGCTTCCCATTGATTTTTTAGTTCTTGTGCAGTTTCGACTAAGAGTTCATCTTCAGATGTCGTAATCGTTATGGTAAATGATGTACTTTTACCTGGTTCGATTACGCATATTTCATTTAATATCTCTCTAGTAGAAGGACCCACCTTGCCAGTTCCTTGTGTAAGGTTATTAGGAGTTAATACTCTATCAGCATATTTTTCTTGTAGTCTAATAACAGCTTCTTTAGTTTTTTGTCCAAAATAATTACTTATTTCTCCGTCTGGATATATATCTTCAAAATTAGATAAGCATTCTTGTAAGTACCTTACAGTACTGCCAGTAGATCCTACATTAAGAGTGCTTTGAAAATTCATTGTTTGAGCATCAGTTATTTTAACCCATACATTATTTTGTTTTGCTAAGCCAGCAGAAGCTAATAACTCTTCAGCTTTTTGCGGATTGTATGATGTTTCTTCGGTAGTTTCAGTAGGATAATATATCTCTGGTAAGAATGGGGAATTAACAACATCTGCTTCTCCATGCAATACATTTTCTATTAGTTTATCTCTATCTGTCCCATAGTGAAGAGCCATTCTTAAATCTTCTTCATTAAGTAATTCGCTTTCATGAGTATTTAAAAACAAAGCATAGTACCTAGGGATAATGAACGCAGTATTATTAAACTTGAACAATTCATTTACTTGATTAGATACTAGAGAGTCCACAATGTTATTTTTCGCAGCATTTACAAGTTCTTGCTTATTGCTAAAGAATAAGAATTTAATGTCTCTTATATATGGAAGTTTTCCATAATATTTATTATGTTTAGTTAAAACCAAAGAATTAATAGTTTGATCCTTTTGAATCTTTATGGATTTTAGTTTATACGGGCCAGAACCGATTGGTTCATAATTGTATGGTGATAAAGGAAATGTTTCTTCAGAAACATCTTTCCAAATATGTGAAGGCAATATTTTTGTAGTTAAGGTCTCTAAAAAACCAGGATATGGATTATTCAATATGAATTTCATTTGATATTCAGAAATCTTTTCTGTTTCAACTTCTAACCACCTTGCTTGTAGGGGACTCTTAAAGTCAGGGTTTTGTATTGTTTTTACAGTGAAGATAATGTCGTCTACAGTTAGCTCATTATTATCATGAAACCTTACTCCTTGTTTGATTGTTATATTATATGTTTTATCTCCTTCTTCTAGATAGTAGCTATCTACTAGGTCTGGAACTATCTGTCCGGTAGCATCATATTCGAATAAACTAGAATAAATTAAATTAATTAGATCTCTATCAACATCATTAGAACCACCATAAACTGGATTGATAAAACGTGGTTGTCCAACGACACCTTCTTTAAACATTCCACCATAAGAAGGGAATTCAGTAGTCGATTGATAGTAACTAGTAGTTACTAAGCTAATCCCTGAACTAACGAATATAATCAATAAAGCAGAGAAGATTATTCTCTGTTTGTTATTTAAGACTTTAAATATATTCCTTAAATAGGAAAACTTCTTAAAAGGATTTTTCATATACTTTTAGATAATTAAGTTTAGAATAGCTAGCACAATGAAAAGTGCTGCTGAAACTATTGTAGCACTAGAAATGGTTTTTTGCATTCCTCGTTTTGTTCCGAGAGATGCTCCAGTATCTTGTCCAAATGCAGAACCCATGGCTGAGCCTCTTTGTTGCATTAGGATTAATGCAATTAATAGTACGGAAACAATAATTTGTAATATTTGTATAATTGGTGTGATGTTCATATTAATCTTTTGTTATTGAGTGTGAGATTAAGCTCATAGCCCAAATTACTATTGTTAATTCTAATAAATTAAATAATCCATCTAATTGGATATTAATGGGGAACAGTACGTATGCCACTAACCATGTTATCCCGATATTTATTACTAACCCAAATAAACCTAAAGTCAATAGTCTGAGCGGGAAAAAGAATATTTTTAATATAGGTTTTATAATAAAGTTAAGTATTCCTATAGCTAATCCAATTAAAAATAGGGTTTTAACTGGACCTGTAAAAATTATTCCTGGAATAAATTCAGCAGATAGATATATTGCTAAAATCCCTCCGATTATTTGGAAAAGAAATCTTTTCATTAGATTATTTTAGCAGATCGCTGATAGAAAGAAAAGGAGCCCTTGATGAGCTCCTAGTTATTTTCTGTCGCTAGAGGTCTACTCTTCTGGAGAAAAAGATTCCTTCATCAGAGTTGTAGTATCTCTAGGGATATTTTCGATAACAGTCTTCAAGCCGCCCACCTGTTTTCCAATGAGCTCTTGTATATCGATCTGATCTCGAAGGATCTTCTCTCGTCGGCTAGCAAGAAGCATGAATATGAAGATAACGCCGAATAGAGCGAATATCGATACATAGAACACGGCTGCCCATGATCCAGCACATATGGGTAGTCCATCGATATGGCCCATAGCACCCGGAATGTGGGATTTCTTAAAAGCGATCACTATAAGAGTTCCGATACCACAAAGAGACAAAAAACGAACAATCCTCAGCATAGAGGATCACCTCCTGATTCATATATTACAACATATTATAGTGAATGTCAATTTATCTTGACACTCTACTTTTCTTAAGTTAGGCTGAAGGACAGAAAATTAACTAAATATATATGAATATCCAACCGTTATCAGATAATATTCTAATTCAACCAGAAACTGTTGAAGAAAAAACAAAAACAGGAATATTTTTACCTGAATCAGCTAAAAAAGAGAAACCAGAACAAGGAACAGTCGTTGCTGTTGGTCCTGGAAAGAGAAGTAAGGACGGAAAGCATAATCCAGTTGATGTAAAAGTTGGAGATAAGGTCTTATTTACTAAATATGGGCCAAATGAAATAGAGATTAATAATAAGGAATATCTAATAGCAAGGGAGGAAGACATTTTAGCAGTAATAAGATAAATATATGGCAAAAGATATAAAATATTCAGAAGATTCTAGGAAATCTTTAAAAGCAGGTGCTGATAAATTAGCAGATGCTGTAAAAGTAACACTAGGACCAAGAGGAAGAAACGTTGTTTTAGACAAGGGCTATGGAGTTCCTACCATTACTAATGACGGAGCTACCATTGCTAAAGATATTGAACTAGAAGATAAGTTTGAAAACCTTGGAGCAGAGATTATTAAAGAAGTTACGACTAAAGCTAAAGATACGGCAGGAGACGGAAGTACGACTGCTACAGTTTTAGCTCAGGCTATCATTCGAGAAGGGATTAAGAACGTAACAGCGGGTGCGAATCCTTTAGCGCTAAAGAAAGGTATAGAAATAGCGGTTAAGAAAGTAGTAAATCACTTAAGGGAAACAGCTAAGCCTATTCAGAATAGAGATGACGTTGCTAAGGTAGCAACTATTTCAGCAGAAGATGAAGAATTAGGAAAATTAATAGCAGATGTTATCGAAGAAGTTGGAAAAGAAGGAGTGGTTACCATAGAAGAGTCAAAAACATTTGGATTATCTAAAGACATTGTAAAAGGATTGCAAATTGATAAAGGATATGTGTCTCCATATATGGTAACTGATACAGATCACATGAGAGCAGAGCTAAATGATCCATATATTTTAATTACAGATCAAAAAATAAGCTCCATGAAGGAAATAGTTCCTGTTCTAGAGAAGATAACTCAAGCAGGAAAGAAAGATGTTCTATTAATAGTAGATGATATCGATGGAGAAGCACTAGCAACCCTTTTAGTTAATAAATTAAGAGGAGTGATTAATGCTTTAGCTATTAAAGCTCCTGGATTTGGAGATAGGAAGAAAGAAATGTTAGAAGATATTGCTTTATTAGTAGGTGCTAAGGTAATTACCGAAGATGTTGGATTAAAAGTAGAGACTGCTGAGATTGAGATGCTTGGTTCTGCCAGAAGAATCATATCTACTAAAGACAACACAACGTTTGTAGAGGGCAAGGGAGATAAGATAATGATTGATAAAAGAGTTGGTCAACTTAAAAACCAATTAGAAACAGCAGAGAATGAATTTGATAAAGATAAATTAAAAGAAAGACTAGCTAAATTGTCTGGTGGAGTAGGAGTCATCAAGGTGGGTGCTCCAACCGAGCTAGAACAAAAACAAAAACAAAAGAAGGCAGAAGATTCTTTGGGGGCAGCTAAGGCAGCTAAAGAAGAAGGTATAGTGCCTGGTGGAGGAGTAGCGTTATTGGGCGCTGGAAAAGTATTAAGAGATTTAATTATAGAGGGCAACGGAGATCTAGCTAAAGATGCTCAAACAGGAATCGAGATCATCAAGAGAGCTATTGAAGAGCCCGCAAGACAGATTGCAAAGAATGCAGGGGTCGATGCAGGCGTTGTAGCCGCTAGAATAAAAGGAAGCAAAGAGCCAGGATTTGGATTCAATGCCAAAACGCTGAAGTTTGAGAATTTAATGGAATCAGGAATTATTGATCCAAAGAAAGTAGTAAGATCAGCATTAGAAAATGCTGCATCAGCTGCTGCTATATTCCTAACTACAGAGGCTGCTATAGTAGATAAACCAGAGGCTAAAAAAGATATGCCTCAAATGCCTCAAATGCCAGGGTTTTAAGATTTAAATGATAGGACCCCACACTCAGAAGAGTGTGGGGTCTTTGGTTTCTAACAGATACTACTGCAAGTACCGGAGTACTTCAGGGACATCGTGCTTCTCAGCCAAGGAACGAGTTGTTCCATTATCGTCGAGCATTTGTATCCCTTCTCTCAACATCTCGATGAGAGCAGTATCTCGTTGGTTAACCAAGAATCCTGCTTCGGCAACTTCGACAACAAAGCGCATATCGAACTTGCCTGCCAGTCCCAATGACTCCATGGCGAGAATAGCACTTCGTTCATCCATGAATGCGATGTCGATGTCACCGTTCTCAAGCCATTCGAAGGTAGTCTGAGGATCGGGTAGTGAGATATGAGTTCCCATATTGGCTTGTAGCCAGAGATCACTGGCAAAGTCTTCGGGTGCGCCCATGACAATCCCTCGACCGTAGATGTCAGCCTGGATTAGACTCGAGACATCGATGATGTCCGGGAATGGCGAACTCTTGAATACAACTCCTGTGGCGGGACGGAAAATTGCCACGACGGTGTCGAATACAGAGTAAGGGAGAATCTCGGCTATCCCCAAGAGATGTTCTCGAGGGAAAATGGGGTCTATCATCACATCGAATTCGTTGTTCTCGATTCCAGGGCCCATATAGCCCCAGGTAGTTTCTACGAGTTCGATCCGCCAGTCGCTAGGAATGATCTCCCGGATATACTCTAAGCTGAATCCGGGCTTGCCGTCTGGGAGCGTGAAATTGGGATAGTAATAAGGGGGAACCTCACCTATGCGTATAACACCAGTCTCCAAGACAGATTTCCAATCGTCTCCCATAACAGAGCAGGAGATGAATACCAGTAACAGTGTCACCAACAATGCGACATTCCTTTTCATAGGAATACCTCCTTTGTTTATATTTGTATTATAGCAATGTATATATAGTTTGTCAACCCATTATGGCTGACAATATATAATGTGGACTATTCTCTACACTATTCTTTTAACTATTGTTATAATAATCTAATGAATAAAACCTTATTAAAGCTAGGATTAACCGACAATGAAGCAGCTATTTATTTAAAGCTATTGTCTTTAGGTAAATCTACTGCTTATGATTTAATAAATACTACTGGTATGCACAGAAACAGTGTTTATACTGCTTTGAACAGTTTGGTTAATAAAAAATTTATAGTTACGACTGAAATTAATAAGAAAGCTAATTTTCAAGTTATTGAACCTAAGAAGATTTTACAAAAAGAAGAGAATCGTTTATCAGAAATTAAAAATTTAATTCCGAAGCTGGATAAGCTATATAAATCTAATCCTACAGAGATAATCGTTCATGAAGGGGAAAGAGAATATAGAGAGTTTTGGATTAATATTGCTAGAAATTCCAAAAAAGGAACAGTTAATTATGTTATGCCATCTATGAGCAGAGAGTGGTGGGATTTGATGGGTAAAGATGCAGAGAAATTTGTGGAATATCAAACTAAAAATAAGATAAAACTGAAAATGATTCTTTTTTCTAAAGAAAAAGAAGAAATGGAGATATTAAAGAAGTATCCTGCTCTAAATGAATACAGATATCTTAAATCCGATAAGGCAGTGTTTGGTAATTTGGCAATTTGGGGAGACATTTGCTATATACAGTCTAAGGAAGATAGTCCTGTCTTAGTAGAGATAAGGAATAAAGCTATATTAAATGTGTTTAAACAGCATTTTGAATTATTATGGCGATGTGGAAAGAAGATTTAGAACCGCCGGAGGGCGGTTTTTTGGTTGACTAAAGACAAAAATAATATTAGATTAAGACTAATGTACCAGTGGATGAGATGCAGGGCTCATTTTGCGATTCGCTCAGTCAACAATCGTCATAGTGTATTATGACTAGAGTGCTGATCTGGCGGGGGAGACACTGGTAAAAGTCAACGAAGTAAAACTTCGCATCTCCCTTAGTACTCTCTTGATCAAGTGTTGGTCAAGAGAGTATTTTTCTTGATTTAACCTCTTTTAAGAGCTATACTGGGATTAAATAATTTATATAAATTTATGACTTTTTTATTCGGAATTTTAGTTGTTATAGTAGTTATAGCCGTATGGGTTGCAGCTTCTTATAACCGACTAACAATATTGAAGAATAGAGCCAAGGAAGCTTGGTCAGATATCGATGTTCAATTAAAAAGAAGATACGATCTTATTCCTAATCTTGTTAATACAGTGAAAGGATATGCTTCTCATGAATCAGAGACCTTTGAAAAGGTTATCAAAGCAAGGAACCAAGCAATGAATGCTCAAGGTGCTGCTGCTCAAGGAGAATCTGAAAACATGCTTAAAGATACATTAAAGTCTTTATTCGCATTAACAGAGAATTACCCTGAATTAAAAGCTAATGAGAACTTTAAGCACTTACAAGAAGAGCTAACTGACACAGAAGATAAGGTGCAAGCATCAAGAAGGTTCTATAATAGCAATGTAAATACATTGAATATCAAACTAGAAGTTGTTCCAAGTAATATTATTGGAAAATTATTTGGATTTAAAAAGATGGAGCTATTCGAAATAGCAGAAGAAGCACAAAGACAAGCTCCAAAAGTAGAATTCTAATTCTATGAGTCTATATCAATCAGCAGAGTCTAATATTAGGAAGACATGGGTCTTATTATTCGTCTTCCTAATTTTATTCATAGGTCTTGGATGGGTTTTGACTTATGTGTTCGAAGAACCAATTATACTATTAATAGCAGTTATTTTTGCTACTGTTAGTAGTATTTCGAGTTATTGGTTTTCAGATAAAATTGTTTTATCAATGGCTGGTGCCAAAGAGATTCAGAAAAGAGATAATCCAGAATTATATAGAACAGTAGAAAACCTATGTATTACTACTGGGTTGCCTCTACCTAAAATATATATTTTAAATGAAGAACAACCCAATGCTTTCGCAACGGGTAGAAATAAAGACCATGCTGTTATAGCCGTTACTACTGGCTTATTGGCTAAATTAGAGAAAGTAGAGTTAGAGGGAGTTATTGCTCATGAATTGAGTCATATAAATAATAGAGACATGCTTTTACAAACGATGATAGTCGTGTTAGTAGGAGTTATCGCCATTGTCTCTAATATCTTTATTAGAGGTGGATTTAGAGGAAGAAAAAGTTCTAAAGGAGGAGCTTTAATATTAGTTATAGGAATAGTGGCTGTTATACTGGCTCCTATTGCTGCTAATTTAATTAAGTTATCAATATCTAGGAAGAGAGAGTTCTTGGCTGATGCTAGCGGTGCATTAATTACGCGTTATCCTGAAGGATTAGCTTCTGCTTTAGAAAAAATAGATAGAGATCCTTCTCCTATGAAAAAGAAGAGCACATCAACAGCGCATTTATTCATATCTAATCCGTTTAAAGGAAAAGAAAGAAAGTCATTCTTTGTTAGGATGTATGCAACTCATCCGCCTACAGAAAAAAGAGTGGCCGCATTAAGAGGAATGAGAATATAAGGTAGGGTGCGAGAGTGGCTTAATCGAGCGGCTTGGAAAGCCGTGACTTCTTGAAGTCCCGTGGGTTCGAATCCCACCCCTACCGCATAATTAATTTCTAAAAAATGGAATATACAGAAGCCCATAAGCCGGCAATGAAATTTGTTGGTTATGGAGTAAACACATCAATGCAAAATGCTGGTCAAGATTGTCCAGGAGTTTGGTCTACTTTTATGAAAAACTATAAGGGTATAGAAAATTATATTGGTGGAATGAAGAATTATGGAGTTGTTACGAATGCTGATTCTAAAGAATGCACGTTTAGATATATAGCCAGTGCCGAAGTAAGTGAGTTTGGAGACATGCCCGAAGGATCAGAAAAGATAGAGATACCAGAATCAGATTATTTGATTTTTATTCATAGAGGAAAATTAGAAACACTAGGAAACACCTATGGAAGTATTATGGAAGATATTCCTAGATTGGGTAAAAGACAAAGAACAGATTTTTGGGTAGAACTTTATGATAAAAGATGGACCGGAGATAAAGATGAAGCAGAATTTGAAATTTGGATTCCTGTAGAATAATGAAAATAGCAACAATCATACCTGCCTATAACGAAGCACAGAGCATAGCTAATGTTTTGAAAGTTGTAGTCGGTCATCCGTTAATTGACGAAGTGATTGTCGTCGATGATGGCTCAGAGGATGAGACTTCTAGTATAGCTAAGAAATATACAGACAAAGTAATTACGTTGGATGAAAACTTAGGAAAAGGAAAGGCATTAGACATAGGAGTTGATTCTACCGATGCAAAAGTAATACTCTTTTTGGACGGAGATCTAATAGACTTTAATCGTGATCATGCCAGCATGTTATTGCGTCCAGTTATAGAGGATGGTTGCGATATGTCAGTAGGAGCTATTGATAGACCCAACTTAAAAACACTAAATAAGAAACAAGAGATATTAGAATCTCCATTCTCTGGAATGAGAGCAATTAAAAGAGAGGTTTGGGATATTATTCCTGCCGAATATAAGAACAAGTTTTATGTTGAAACAGCCTTAACTTATATTGCTAGAAAAAAGAAACTTAAAATAGAACCAATGGTCTTGCCGGGAGTAAGTCATATTATAAAAGAGAAGAAGCATGGTTTCGTAAAGGGCCATTTAGCAAGATGGAAAATGCATTTTAATATTGTATTTGCTGGAATATTAGTTAGACTAAGAAAAAAGAAGCATGGTATCACCAGTTGATGAAATTAAAGAAAGATTAAGTGTCGTTGATGTAATATCAGGGTATTTAAAGCTTGAGAAAACAGGCGCAAACTTTAGAGGAGTTTGTCCTTTTCATTCTGAAAAGAAACCATCTTTTTTTGTAAGTCCTACTAGACAAGTATGGAAATGTTTTGGATGCGGAAAGGGAGGAGACATGTTTACTTTTGTACAAGAGATAGAAGGAGTTGAATTTACTGACGGATTAAGAATCTTAGCTAAAAAAGCTGGCGTTCAACTAAAAACCCGCGACCCCAAATTAAACACTCAACGGAATAGAGCATATGAAATATGTGAATGGGCTTGTAAGTTTTTTGAGAAACAATTACAAGAAGGCAACATAGGGAAAACGGCTAAGAAATATCTAACCGACAGAGGATTAACTGAAGATAGCATTATAAAATGGAGAGTAGGATTTAGTCCAGACAAATGGGAAACACTGCTTACATTCTTGAAAGGTAAGGGGTATTTAATAGGTGAAATTCAAAAAGCAGGACTTGCCTTACAAAGTGACAAGGGTAAGGTGTATGACCGATTTAGGGGAAGAATCATTTTTCCAATATTCGATTTGAATTCACAAGTAATAGGATTCGGTGGCAGAGCTTTTGTACAGAAAGACGATACTGCGAAATACTTAAATATTCCGAATACAGTGCTTTATAATAAGTCGAATATTTTATATGGATTGAATTATGCAAAAGTTCCAATTCGTAAATCAGATACTTGTGTGCTAGTGGAAGGATATACAGATGTAATATTATCTTCTCAGGCAGGAGTAGAGAATGTCGTTGCCACCTCAGGAACTGCATTAACTGATCAGCAATTAAAGATATTAAAAAGATATTCTAATAACCTTGTGACTGCATTTGATATGGATATTGCAGGAGACGGAGCGACTAAAAGAGGAATAGACATGGCTCAAGCATTTGATTTCGATATTAAAGTGGCTGTTATGCCTCAAGATCAAGATCCTGCAGACGTAGCATTAGAAAGTCCCGACAGATGGAAGGAACTAGTAGATCAGTCTAAAACTATTATTGAATTTTATTTTGATAGCGCATTCATAGATTTTGATGACCAGCCAGAGAGTAAAAAAAGAGCATCTAAAATATTATTACCAGTTATTAAGAGGATAACCAACAAGATAGAACAGTCTCACTGGGTAAAAGAGCTGGCTAAGAGATTACAAGTATCAGAAGAGTCTATTCAATATGAACTAGACAGGCAAAAAACAGACGAGATTAAAGTAGAAGAGCATGTTCGTAAGGAAGAGGTAAAGAACAGACAAGCTTTAATAGAAGAAAGGACTGTGGCTCTGATTCTTAATTGTCCAGAAGGCACTAAATATTTAGAAGAAAATATTTTAGATTATTTTTCTTCTAAATTTAAAAGCATATTAACTGCTATTAAAAATGATCCTAAAAAAGAATTAAAAGACTATGGCTTTGATAAAGATCTCTTTGATTCTTTAAATCTTTTAGCATTACAGGGAGAGCTAGAAGATTTAGAAGAAGGCATTGAAGAGGAGATAAAAGTTTGCATAAAAGAGCTAAAAGAGTTTAATATTAGAAAGGAGATGGAAGATTTAACTATTCAAATAAAAGCGTTGGAAGCAAAAGGAGAAAACACCGACGATTTATTAGGTAAATTTACTAACTTAACTCAACAATTAAAAGACAACAATGGCCACAACAACCAAAAAGAAGAATAAAGTTGCAACACCTAAAAAAGTTGTTAAAAAAACAGCCAAAAAGGTAGCTAAGAAAACTACTAAGAAGGTAGTGGCGAAGAAGCCGGTTAAGAAAGCTGCTAGAAAGATAGTTGCCAAAAAATCTGTTAAGAAAACAGCTATCAAGAAGGTTTCTAGGAAAAATGCTCCTAGAAAGAATAACATCTTTCCAGAAGAGGTTGTTGTTGATTTAATAAGAAAGGTTAGGGTTAGGGGATTTGTTACTTTTTCGGAATTGATTCACGCATTTCCATATCCAGAGAAAAATATAGAAGGATTGGAAGGATTGTACCAAAGATTAGATGAAGAAGGTATTGAAGTTAAAAAGAATCAATCATTTTTAAATATTGAAGAAGCAAAAGAGAAAAAGAAAAAGGTTTTAGCTGGAAGGAGGCCAGATTCTATACAGATGTACTTGAAAGAAATTAGCAAGGTAGGATTCTTGACTGCTAAAGAAGAAAAAGATCTAGCCAAGGGAATCGAGAAGGGAGACATTGCAGCAAAACAAAGATTAATTCGAGCTAATTTAAGATTAGTAGTTTCTATTGCTAAGAAGTACGTAGGAAGATCTCCCAACTTAACTCTTTTAGACTTGATTCAAGAGGGTAACTTAGGCTTGTTCAGGGCTGCTGAGAAATTTGATTGGAGAAGAGGTTACAAGTTCTCTACATATGCTACTTGGTGGATTAGACAAGCTATTACTAGAGCTTTAGCTGATCAGGCTAGAACAATTAGGATTCCCGTCCACATGATCGAAACCATTTCTAAATACACAAAGATTAGAAGAGAATTATTACGCGAGCTTGGAAGAGAGCCAAGCGTAGAAGAAATTGCAAGAGAAATGGAAATTACAGAAGACAAGGTACGACATATTAAGAGGATTGCTCAAAAAACTATTTCTTTAGAAACTCCTATTGGCGACAAAGATGAAGAGGATAGTGTTTTGGCAGAATTTATTAAGGACGATGATATGCCATCTCCAACCACTAAAGCTGCTAGAGCTTTATTGAAAGAGAGACTAGGAGAAATTTTAAGTGATCTTACTGATAGAGAACAAAAGATTCTTTCTATGAGATTTGGACTAAAAGATGGTGTAACCCACACACTACAAGAAGTAGGAGAGGTGTTTGATGTTACTAGAGAAAGAATCAGACAGATTGAAGCAAAAGCATTAGAGAAAATTAGAAAGCACAAGAATTTAAGAAAGCTTGAAGGATACTAATCCTTGTGCTATATTATTCGTATTCCGCGGTGGCTCAATGGTAGAGCAAACGGCTGTTAACCGTTAGGTTGTTGGTTCGAATCCAACCCGCGGAGCAAATTCCTGAGAACCCTTTTTTTATAAGGGTTTTTGGGTTATGATTAAGTAATTAAAATAAATTTATGAATAAAAGAATCATTTTATTGTTAATACTCTTAATAATTATTATAGGTGTTTTATTTATATTATTTAATACTAGTTATAATGGTAATAAGAGTAATATAGAAGAAGAGGAAGGATTAACTTTTCAGACACACAGTGATGCCGCAGAACTTTTTTTCAAATTATTAGAGGAAGGAAACCCAGAAGCAATTGGAATAACGGTGCAGCGGCTAAAAGATCAGCCAGATGTGAAGAATGTCTATGTAACAGATATGGGCGATATAGAGATAGAGTATAAAAATGGATTAGATGCTTCACTAATGAATAGACCAGAAGGAGCACTATAGAATCTTTCTTTATTTTTACATAAAACAGGTTCGAACTTCGTCCAACAGGGGGATTCCTCTTTGAGGATTAGAGTTTTAGATCGCTAGATTATGGATAGAACTATTGAATATTTTTGATATAATATTCTAATGAAAAGAGAAACTTACTAGTACGAAAAACTATTAGCATCTGTCATTAACATCACTGTGGTAGTGGTGCTTTTTGTTCCATTATCGCTTGTAGTAGATGTGTACTGGAAGATATTATTAGTTTTGATATTTTTTACATACAACTTAGTATTTTTAATTTTTAATAATAACAGATGCTTAGGTATGATAATCTTAAAAGCTCGTTGGAAAGGGGATAACTCATATTGGAACTTTTTACTATTTATAAGTCTATATACTCTAAGTTTTTCTACACTATTATTCTATATTGTATTTCCTTTTGACTTATTTTTAATAAATATGATTTTGCTTCAAATACCCACCATTATCCTTAAGAAGACCACTTTTCACGGTTTTTTAAGCGGAAACATGATTGGCATTAAGGGACAAAGTACATAAATAGGTTCTAACGTCGTCCAGTCCCCCGAGCAAATTCCTGAGAACCCTTTATTGATAAGGGTTTTTGGGTTATTGACTCTATAGCGGCAAGCCCCAATGCTTGCCATTGGGGACTCAGAGTTACTAAACTCTAGCAATAGTACGTAAAATGGTCTAGGATCATGGGTAATGGTAATACACAAAACATCTCATGCCAGATATGATCTCTGGTACCACATAGTATGGTCAACCAAATACAGGAAGAAGGTATTTAAGACTCCACTGACAAAGCAAAAGGTACATACCATTTTACGTACCATTGCGAATCATTATGATATGGAAATTGGTGAGGTCAACTGCCTCTCTGATCATGTACATCTTTCCGTGAGCGCCCCTCCTCGTATTGCTCCTGCTCGTATTGTGCAAATATTAAAGAGTACATCCAATAAACTCCTATTTAAGGAGTTTCCTTGGTTAAGGCATCTGTACTGGGGAGGAGAGATATGAATAGGAGGATATTTCATACGTTCGATAGGTCCACATTTAACTAAGGAAACAATAGAACAATATATACAGGAGCAATCTGAGGAGAGATAAAGACAAAAAGCCCCAGTGCTTGACACTGGGGTGACCTTGGCGCATTGACACATTGTTTTTATTATTGTAGGATTTGACTGAAGGATCTGATTGAAGGAGGCCTAGAATGAAGTATACTGTAAGCGTAGATGGCTTCACATATCGTCTCGCCGAATTTGAGGCTCAAGACGATGAAGAAGCCAAGAAGAATGTTGAGACAAGGCCAGTATCGATCGTAGCGTTGATACCGATGTCGTGTGCCTCGCAGGCATTTGTTCCAGGAGGAGTTGATCCTGGAGTGACGCTTTCCTTGAAGGAGGGCGATCGACTTGTCCAGTCTTATCAAATCAAGTTGGCCTTGGTTCCCAGGGACTAACAAGATCCGTTGGCGTGTCCTGCATAACCATGTGTTGTGCAGGACGCCTTATTTATAGATTTATTGACACAAAAGTTCGAAAATTACCTATATATACGCATATTCTTTCATATTTTCCTCTATTTCTACCCAATTAAGAGTTCTAAAGTCGTCGCGTAGTCCGAGCTTCGTCTTGAAGACCCTTTACTGATAAGGGTTTTTGGTTAGTAGTTTTATATAATAAATCATGATAAAGACGGAAGAGATAGCGATAATCTCTTCCGTCTTGTTGATCAATCAATACTTCAACGAGATTTTTGATTGAGCCATATTTGAAGTGCCCTTCCTTCTGTTGTCCTCGAGAAGCTTAGTGGTTCGATGCGACAATCTTGAGGATTTAATCCCGCTCTCCTAAGAGAGACGGACCAGTTAGGTCCAAAATCTCCTTTGAAATGAAGATTTTTAATAAAGACCTGATCCCAAGGAAGTACAGTTCCAGAGTTGTCTTGGTCATAGACAAACCGACAAGTCATAGCAGCTTTCTTGAGAATCGCAACGATTCTCTCTGCTTTATCAATGCCATTTGCCCATCCGGGGAATTTTTCTACTCCGAAGGTAACAATTTGACAGCGAGGTCCGTGATGACTATCTACGTATGCACGAACATCTCCAAATTCACTCTGGATTAAGAAACTAATCCTGACGCCGATAGATTTGTCACTCATTAGAAGCCTCCCATAATAAAGAATATGAATGAGTAGCCAATGCAAGCGACACCGAGTCCAAAGGATATTCCTACAGATAGCCCCTTATTGAAGCTCTTCTTCTTGCCCTCTGTAAGTTCTTGTTCCGTGTACATCTTTCTTTGTTCTAACATTTCATCACCTCACTACTACTTGGACCCGAATACTATGTATTCTTGGATAGGTGAAGGGCATAGAGGATTTCTTCCCTTTCTTTGGTAGTAGCATTCTATATCCAATTATATTTAGAAACAGAATGCTACTACCAATAGATTGTTTATGAACTATATATATTATACCATGGAATATGACTTATTGTCAATATTATTCAGTGATTTCATAATTGCTTAATTAAACGAGGAAAAACAGAAATCACCTACATATATCCATATTCTTTCATATTTTCCTTTATTTCTACCCAATCAAGAGTTCTGAAGTCGTCGCGTAGTCCGAGCTTCGTTCTGAGAACCCTTTACTGATAAGGGTTTTTAGATTACAGTTTAGAATATGAAAACAATAACCGCGTTTACTAGAAATGATTTTAGAAAATGGTTGATAAAAAACCATGATAAAGAGAGCAAGGTTTTTGTTGTTGTATATAAGAAACATACCCAGAAACCATCTCCGTCACACAGAGAATTAATGGAAGAGGCAATTTGTTTTGGCTGGATTGATACTACTATTAAAAAATTAGATGAAGACAGATATATTAGGAGCTTTGTTAAACGGAATCAGAATAGTAAGTGGAGTGATAATACACTTCGATATGGTAAGGAATTGATTAAAGATGGAAAAATGACTCCTACTGGTTTGAAATTTTATAAAGAAGGTTTAAAAAAGCCCACGCACGATGCTGGAATTCCAAAGAATCCGAATATGCCGGCTGAACTAAAAAAAGCTTTAGATAAAAATAAAAAGGCTAAAGATAGTTTTGATAAATTTACGCCTTCTAGTAAAAAAATGATTTATAGATGGATTTTAAGAGGGAAGCGTGAAGAGACCAGAACCAAAAGAATTAAATTAACTGTGGCTAAAGCAAAGATTGGCAGAAACGATGTTTTTGAAGCACAACAAAAAATTAATGGATAGTTTTAAGAGAATCTATGATAAGGTAACTATATGAACTTAACCAAACTAGATAAAATATTAGAAGAGCAACCGTCTTATCGAGCTAAGCAGATTAAGCTAGCTCTATTTAACGATCTGATTCAGAATTGGGATGAAGTTAAAACCCTACCTTTATCGTTGCGAGAAACATTAAATAAAGAATGTACTCTTTCAATTGATTCACAGATCGTTGCGTCAGATGATAAGAATACTATAAAGGCTCTTATTAAATTAAAAGACGGATTAAGTGTTGAAAGTGTGCTAATGAGACATAAAGAAAAAAGAAATACTGTGTGTGTTTCATCTCAAGTTGGTTGTCCATTAAATTGCTCATTTTGTGCGACCGGGAAGATGGGTTTAAAAAGAAATCTTGAAGTCTTTGAAATTATAGAACAGGTTTTACTGTTTGCACGTAATTCTAAAGAGGGAGAGAGAATTAGCAATATTGTTTTTATGGGAATGGGAGAACCTTTTTTAAATTATGATAATGTGATGGAAGCAATAAGAATATTAAACGACAAAGATGGGTTTAATATTGGCGCACGGCATATCTCTATCTCCACTGCAGGAGTTATAGATGGAATAAAGAAATTATCTGAAGAGAGTCTGCAAATTAATTTATCAGTATCATTGCATGCCCCTAATGATAAATTAAGATCAGAGCTAATGCCGATCAATAATGAGCATTCTATAGAAGAATTATTGGAAACTGTTGATGATTATATAAAGAAGACTAATCGCAAGGTAATGTTTGAATACTTGATGATTAGAGATGTTAATGATTCTAATGTTCATGTTAGGGAACTAAGTAGATTAATGAGGAAGCCTTTGTATTTTGTAAATTTAATAGAGTATAATCCCACTGGAGTTTTTAAACCGTCACTAAGAATGAACGAATTTAAAGAGCTATTAGAAAAGAAGGGCGTACGAGTAACTCAACGTTATCGGTTTGGCCAGAATATTAAGGCAGCTTGTGGGCAATTAGCGGGCAAGCAGTAATTCCATTATTATATTCGTGATATAATGAATATATAAATAATTAAACCAAAAACATGTCAAAATTAATAATTGTTTTTATCGTTGTAGTTATTATTGGGCTAGGATATTGGATATTCCAACCCGCTAGTACACCAGAAGAAATAGATGACCCTGAAATTATAGAACAAGCTACAATATTTGATATAGTCTTGGCTGATAATAATTCAGAGATAATCGAACTGAGCGCTGTTGACGGTAGCGATTCTTCTGGAGAGGCCTATCGTTTAATAAGGGATGGAAAACTATATCACATTGTTATAGCTGATCTTCCTGAGCCTCCCGAAGGGAATAAGTATGAAGGATGGTTAGTATATCCAGATCCATTAGAATTCTTTTCTACAGGCGTCATGGAAAAGAACGATCAAGGACAGTGGACTCTTGAGTATGTTGGAGACTCAGATTCTCTAAAGAATTACAGGGCTACTATAACTCTTGAGACGATTATTGATGGCATTCCAGAGAAGCATATTATAGAGGGAGATTTCTCAAATTAGCTCTTGACGTTTTCTATAAGTATGCTATTATTACCGCGAGATAGTTACCTCGTAGAAACCTAGTCGAAATTATACAGGAAATTACGCTTTAGAGTAAAATCTTAAAATATATTAATTAACATACATTCAAACATGGAAGGAACAATCAAAACCCTTATCTCAGATAAAGGATTTGGATTCATTACTGTTGATGGTGAAGAAAAAGATCTTTTCTTTCACAGAAATGAACTTCAAGGTGTTGAGTTCGAAGATCTAAAAGTAGAAGATAGAGTATCTTTCGAAAAAACAGATTCTGAAAAAGGACCTAACGCAACAGGTGTAACAAGAAGTGAATCTACGCCAGCTGAGTAATTATTGAAAAATAATAAATGGAGAACAAGTCTTAATAGACTTGTTTTTCATTGACATTTGATATTTATTATGATATTCTATAATCATTCGATTCAGGGTTGTACTAATACAACTCTCTAGTTCATGGAGCCATTCTCCTTAATACTGTCGAGGAGATTTTTTTATTAGATTACATATATGGAAATTAGAAATATAGCAATTATTGCCCATGTTGATCATGGGAAGACCACTCTTACAGATGCTATCCTATGGCAAACAGGTGCTGCGGATAGTGGTGTGAGTATGGATTCAAACACGCTTGAAAAAGAGCGTGGTATTACGATTTATTCTAAGAATGCTTCTGTAATTTATAAAGATACTAAGATTAATATAGTAGATACTCCAGGGCATGCCGACTTTGGATCAGAGGTAGAGCGCGTATTGCGTTCTATCGATTCAGTTCTATTAGTGGTAGATGCACAAGAAGGGCCAATGCCACAAACACGCTTTGTATTAAAGAAATCATTAGAGTTAGGATTAAAACCAATAGTGGTTATTAATAAAATAGATAAACCAGCTGCTAATCCAGATCGTGTTCATCATGAAGTATTTGATTTATTTGCTGAGCTAGGAGCTACTGAAGAGCAATTAGATTTTCCGGTTGTATATTCTATTTCTAGAGACGGTGTTGCTAAACATAAGATGGAAGATGAGGCTAAGGATATCACTCCAATTTTAGATACTATTATAAAACACGTACCTGTTGCCTCTACAGACAATGATAATCCATTTAGAGCTCAGGCTTTCAATTTGGGTTACGATAACTTCTTGGGAAGATTAGCTATCATGCGTGTCTATGATGGTAGCGTTAGCGTAGGAGATACTATATATGTAAAGAAACATGCAGGAGAAAATAAAAGCTATAAAGTAACTAAGCTATTTAGTTTTAATGGGATAGTTAGAGAAGAGACCGAAACAGTTGAGTCTGGAGATATTGCGATGATCGCAGGACTTAGTGATGTATATATAGGAGATACATTAGCAAAGTCTTTAGACGGTGAATTATTAGAAGATATTTCCGTAGATCAGCCAACAATTGAACTTACATTTTTGATAAACAATTCTCCTTTCGCGGGGAGAGAAGGAAAGTTTGTTACTAGTAGGCAGATTAGAGAACGATTAGAAAAAGAATTAGAAATAAATGTTGGCTTGAAAGTAGATTTTGATAGTTTGTCAGCTGACAAGTTTATTATAAAAGGTAGAGGAGAATTACACGTAGCTATTTTGATTGAAAATATGAGAAGAGAGGGATATGAGTTACAGGTATCTAGACCTCACGTTATTATGAAAAATATTGATGGCAAGGACAATGAACCATTTGAAGAAATAATTATAGATGTACCAAAAGAATTCCAAGGTTCTATTATAGAAAAGTTAAGTCTTAGAGGGGGTAAACTAATAGACATGAAACAAGAAGGAGAAAGAACCTTTATGACCTTTGAAGGACCAACTCGTGGTTTAATAGGATATAGGAATCAATTTATAGTAGATACTAAAGGAGAAGGAATATTAGCCAGTAGGGTAATTGATTATCGTCCATATATAGGAGAGATTGAGCATAGAAAAGTTGGATCTATGATTTCTGGTTGTACTGGGAAAGCATTGGCTTATACTTTAGATAATTTACAAACCAGAGGTACTTTATATATAGGAGCTAATACAGAAGTATATGAAGGGATGGTGATTGGCAATACTTCTAAGGGAGTTCAACTAACCGTTAATCCGTTAAAAGGAAAGAACCTTACAAATGTTAGATCGTCTTCTTCAGATGATGCTATTAATCTTTCTCAACCCCAACTCTTAACAATTGAGAGTGGTTTAGAAATAATGGATAAGGATGAGTACTTAGAAGTAACTCCAGAGAGCGTAAGGCTAAGAAAAGAACACCTTAAAGAAATTGATCGTACACGAGCAAGAAGAGAAAAACAATAACATGATAAATCAAAGAAGATATAAGCGTAGTAAACCTACGAATAAAAAGAAATATAATCATTCATCTAGAAATGGTGGTTCTTCTAGTAGAGGAAGGAAGGGCCCAACAATTAATATTTCTTCTTTTATAAATAAAGCAGATAATTCTAATATTAAAGAAGAGGTATTTATTCCTAAACATGCATTTACAGATTTTTCATTAAATCCTAGATTATTAAATTCCATAAAACAAAAGGGATATACTCAGCCTACTCCAATACAAGATAAAGTTATCGCTCCTGTTCTTTCCGGAAAGGATGTAGTTGGATTAGCTAACACTGGAACAGGAAAGACAGCCGCCTTTTTAATACCTCTAGTTGAGAATATATTGAAAGATGACAATAAAAGAGTGCTTGTGGTAACTCCTACTCGTGAGTTAGCAGTACAAATAGACCAAGAATTGAAAAGGCTAGCTAATGGAATGAGTATATACTCTGCAATATGTATTGGTGGAGAGAATATGAATGGTCAGATTAGAAGATTAAGACAAAAGAATCATTTTGTTATCGGAACCCCTGGAAGACTAATGGACCTATTGAAAAGAAAAGCTCTGATATTGAATCAGGTAAGTACGATTGTTCTTGATGAAGCAGACAGAATGCTTGATATGGGATTTATAAAAGATATCAGATTCATAATGAATTATATGCCTAAAGAAAAACAAACTCTTTGTTTTTCAGCAACTATGTCAAAAAAGATAGAGGCCCTTATTAATGACTTCTTGCGAAATCCAATTAATATTTCGGTAAGACAAGTTGTTACTCCTACAAACATAGAACAAGATATTGTAAAGATAAAAGATAAGAAGAGAGTAGATGTTCTATATGATTTATTAATCCAAAAAGAATTTACAAAAGTATTAGTGTTCGGAAGAACTCGCCATGGAGTAGAAAATTTATCACGTACGTTGGCTAGGAGAGGATTGAAGGTAGAATCTATACATGGGAATAAGAGTCAAACACAAAGATCAAGAGCCTTACTGAAATTCAAAATGAATAATGTTCAAGCCTTGATTGCAACTGATGTCGCGGCCAGAGGCTTACACGTTAATGACATTACTCACGTTATCAATTATGAACTTCCAGAGAACTATGATGATTACATTCATAGGATTGGAAGAACTGGTAGAGGAGCCCGTAAAGGGAAGGCCCTGACATTTGTTAACTAAAGCACTTGACAGGTTTTGGAGAATGATATAATATATGCATAGTGAGTGTCATGCGTATGCTTCCTTCGGGGAGTATGCAATTGGTGCTCACTATTTAGTTGAAAAACGATATTTTTCTGTTACAATTAAATCCATGAAACCAGAATATATTATTACTGTAACTGATCCTAAAATAGGGATGGAAGGATACTTAGTGATTGATAATACTACTTTAGGACCGGGTAAGGGAGGAATTAGAATGACTCCAGATGTAACAGCTGACGAGGTTGTTCGATTAGCTCAGACAATGACATGGAAAAATGCCTTGGCAGGAGTTCCTTTTGGTGGAGCAAAAGCAGGTATTAAATGGCCCGGTGGCTCAGATGACCTTAAAAAACAATTTGTACAAAGTTTCGCTAGAAAAATAAAACCATTTATTCCAGAATTATATATAGGTGCTCCTGATGTAAATACGGGAGAAAAGGAAATGAAATGGTTTGTAGAAGCAGTGGGAGTATTCCAGGCAGCGACAGGAAAGCCAAGTGATTATTGTTGTGCTCATGGATGTGGTATTCCTCATGAAGTAGGAAGTACTGGATTTGGAGTAGTGCAAGCGACTAGAGTGGCTGCAGAATTGATTAACTTAGATATTAAAGGAGCAACAGTATCGATTCATGGCTTTGGGAACGTTGGAACGTTTGCATATAAGTTTCTAACCGAATTAGGTGCAAAAATTGTGGCTATTTCTGACAAAAATAATGTACTTTATTCAGAAAATGGCTTTGAGGATGGTTTGCTCCAGGAAATTATAGACAATAAGCAATGCTTAGACCACTACAAGGGAAAAGCCAAGAGGTTGTCTCATGAAGATTTTTGGAAAATTCCGGTAGACATTATGATCCCTGCGTCTGTAACCGATGTTATTAATGATAGCAATAAGAATGACATCCAAACTAAAATAATAGTAGAGGGCGCTAATATTCCAATGAAAGAAGAGATAGAAGAAGAGCTAGTACAAAGAGGTATATTGGTTATACCAGACTTTATTGCCAATGCAGGAGGAGTTATATCGTCTTATTCAGAGCATATCGGTCACAACACTGAAGAAATGTTTAAATCTGTAGAAGAAAGGATAACTCGTGTTACTAAAGAAGTGTGTCAGGAATGTGTTTCTTGTAAGGGCAATCCAAGGGAAATAGCCTTGAAAATTGCTAAAAAGAAATTAGAGGATAAATAATCATTTGAAATCGCATTTTATGCGATTTTTTGGTATAATAATATAATTAATCAAAAATTATGAACAAATCATTAGTAATATTATTAATTGTGGCAGTTGTTGGGTTTGCTGTTTTTGTTATATTGAACCCAGACGAGAAAGAAAATCATATTAGCCCTGAAGAACAAGAGTTTAATGATAGTGGTCAAGCAAAAGCGATATTAGACGAAACAGATCTTTGGATGATTTATGAGGGAGATGGATTTACGGTGAAATATCCTAACGATGTTGATTTAAATCCAACCACAGGAGTCGGCTTATATATACTGGCTCATGAGAATTTAGACGAACCCTCTCCATTACCTAGATTTTCTGTAGAGGGAACATTGAAAACATCACAGATTGATGGAACTGAAGTAGAAACACTCATGACCTTAGGAAGGTTTGAAGTGTGTAGTGTTGTATTGGAAAGAGAAATAGACTTTTATCAAGACGACAAGAAAATAATGGTTGTATTAAAAGGTGATGTAGATGTTCTTAAAGAAGAGTATCCAGAGTTCTTCACTGAAGATGAGGATAATTGTGGAGATTCTATGGTGTGGAACGCAGATAAACAACTAGAATTCTTTAATAGACTTGAAAAAGGGGAGGATGAAACTGAAACTCAGGTTTGGTTTAATAAATTTAATTCTATTATTAATACAATAGAATTTGATAATGAGTTGATGTCAATCGAAGGGAAGTGGCAATCAACTGATGATAATAATACAGTTGTTGAGTTTAAAGATGGTAAGAAATATGAATATTATTCTGACGAATTGATGTTCGAAGAAAAATATGAAATAACAGGTGACCACTTAGCAGCTGGAGACATGGAGTACACTATTGTAGAAGTTACAAGTGAATCATTAACATTAACGTATTTACCAAGAGGTAATACATTAAAATATAAAAAGATATGAATAAGATAATTTTAATAGTTATTGGAGCGGTAATAATTTTGATTGGAATATATTTAGCATTTCCATCACCAGACGAAGTTGTTCCTCCAGGAACTTGTGTTATCGACGATGATTGTGAAGTAGAAAAAACATGTGGTTGTTCTCAAGAGAATAAGGTTTGTGAAAATCCTGAGAACTGTGAATGTGGGCAGAAAACTTGCCAATACACTATTACTAATTTCCAAGAATGTTTAGACGCAGGATACCCAGCAATGGAAAGCTATCCAAGACAGTGTGCTGTCCCAGGAGGTGATACATTCACAGAAATATTAGAAGAAGAATTAATAGAATCAGATCAATGAAAAAAACATTAGAGAACTTAACAAAAGCATTTATAGGAGAATCTCAAGCTAGAAACAGATATTCTTATTATGCAAAAGTTGCTAAAAAAGAAGGATATGAACAAATCGCTGAAATATTTTTAGTTACAGCCGAGAACGAGAAAGTTCATGCCAAGAGATTATTCGAACATATCCAAGAACTAAAAGAAGGAGAAGACCTCTTAGTAGAGGCAGGTGCTGGATTTGTCTATGGAACTACAATAGAGAACTTAAAAGCAGCTATTGCTGGTGAGAATCATGAACATACATCTATGTATCCTGAGTTTGCAAAAGTTGCCGAAGAAGAAGGTCTTCCTAAAATTGCTGCACGAATGAAAGCTATCGCCGTAGCAGAGGAGCATCATGAAGAAAGATTTAAAAAGTTATTGGAACAATTAGAAGCAGATACTTTCTTTAAAAAGACAGAAGAGAAATGGTGGATTTGTAGAGAATGTGGTTACGCTCATTTTGGAACCGAGGCACCTGATTTATGTCCTTCATGTGATCATCCCCAGGCATATTATCAACTAAAATGTGAACAATACTAACATGACAGAAGTAAATCAAATTTATAAATGTAGTGTTTGTGGTAATATTGTTGAGATTTTACATTCAGGGGCAGGAGAATTAGTTTGTTGTGGTCAGTCAATGAAGATGATGAATGAGAAAACGAAAGATGAAGGAGCAGAAAAACATGTTCCTGTTATAGAGAACAACAACGGATTAATTAGAATAAAATTAGGCGAGATTCCTCATCCCATGGAAGTAGGTCACTACATAGAATGGATAGAAATCATTGCTAATGGAAAGACTTATAAGAAATATCTAACTGAAGGTGATGATCCAGAATTTACTTTTGTAATTGACGCAGAGAATGTAATCGCTAGGGCCTATTGTAATGTTCATGGGCTTTGGAAATCTCAGTTATGATTTGTAATAAGGAATGTAATTCAGAAAATTGTACATGCACTTATGAAGGATGTCCTCGCAAGGGGATTTGCTGTGAGTGTATTAAACATCATAGAGATAAGGGAGAGTTACCAGCCTGTTATTTTAACAAAGAAACAGAAAAAACTTTTGATAGGTCGATCAAGAACTTTATAGACAATTATGAAAACTAGTTATTTAATCGCAAGGTTAATCGCCACTGTAGCATCGGTCTTTTATATCTTATTGGTGATAAATTATGCCACTGAGGGAGGAGGATTAACTAATGCAGGAATAGTTCTGATAGTTATTGTAACTTTCATGGCTATTTCTACTATTACCTCTTGGGTTAGAGCTCATATTGGGGCTATTCTTCTGCTAATATCAGGCACTGCATTTCTGATATTCTCAATAATATTTAATAGCATTCCCATGGCTATCATTATGGGTGGACCCTTCATATTGGCGGCTATTATATTGGGAGTAAGAGACGAAATAAGAGCTATCACGGTTTTACCTAAGCGAGAAATTACAACTCAAGAATGATTCGAGATTGGCATAGCCTCTCTTTAGACATAGTCAAAGAGGTTTTAGATACTAATTTTAATAGAGGATTAACAAAGAGCGAAGCTTTTGATCGTGGAATTAAGCATGGAAAGAATGTCCTTCCTAGAGAAAAGCCAATTCCCAAGATATCAATATTTCTAGAACAGTTTAAAAGCCCTCTAATTTATATACTTCTAATCGCTGGATTAGTAGTTTTATTTTTTAAAGAGTATACAGACGCTATCGTTATATTAGGATCTGTAGTTTTAAATACATTTATTGGATATGTTCAAGAGAATAAGGCGAACAGTGCTTTAAGTAAATTAAAAAAGATCGTTAAGAACAAGGCCAAGGTTTTAAGAGGGAGTTGTGTGAATATGATAGACGCAGAAGATGTTGTTCCTGGAGATATTATATTTTTAAACACTGGTGACAGTGTGCCTGCTGATGGGAGATTGATAAAGGCATCAGATCTACATATTAATGAAATGGCACTGACAGGAGAGTGGATTCCTGCTGAGAAAAAACAAATTACTCTATCAAAGAGCATTAGTATGGCTGATAGAGATAATATGGTTTATATGGGAACTATGGTGAGCCAAGGAAAGGGGGCAGCTGTAGTGACAGGCGTAGGAGAACAGACCGAGGTGGGTAAGGTAGCTTCTCTTGTTAAAGAAACACGAGAAGGAAAAACTCCATATCAGAAAAGATTATCTATTTTCTCTAAAAAAATAAGTTACTTGGTAGTATTAATATCGGTTATTATTTTTATTTCAGGAATATTTTCTGGAGGAAGTATATTAGAAATGTTTGAGACCGCTGTAGCAGTCGCTGTTTCTGCTATTCCAGAAGGATTGCCAATCGCAATGACCGTTATATTAGCGCTTGGTATGCAAAGGATATTAAAGAAGCAAGGATTAACTAGAAAGTTAATAGCAGCAGAAACATTAGGAAGTACAACTATTATTTGTACTGATAAAACTGCAACATTAACACAGGGTAAAATATCTGTTTCAAAAGAGTATTTTAAAGATAAAATGGCTGAAAAGCTTATTCCTAAAATTGCTGTTTTGTGTAACGAAGCATATGCAGAGAATGAAATGCTCAAAATAGAAGATTGGGAATTAAGAGGACAACCAACAGGGAAAGCTTTATTAGTATACGGTGCTCAAAAAGGATTCTTAAGAAGAGATTTAGAAATAGAATTCCCAATTTTAGATGAGCTCGAATTTAATAATGAAACTAAATATCTAGCCTCACTGCACAAGGAGGGAGACAAGAAGATTCTTTTTGTCGTTGGAGCTCCCGAGAAACTTTTAGAAATTTCTAAAGGAGATAATGCCAAATGGAAGGAAACATTAGACAAGGGAGCGTCTCAAGGATTAAGAATGATAGGATTTGGATATAAATACGTAGACGATTCCAAGATAGGAGATATTAAAGATATAAATTTCTTAGGTCTTATAGGCATGAGTGATCCAATCAGAGAGGATGCTAAACAAGCTATCAAAATAGTTAAAAAAGCAGGATTGAAAGTTGTAATGATAACTGGCGATCACAAGCTTACTGCTCAAGCCGTAGGAAAAGAGCTTAAGATGGGAATACGAGATAACAATATTATGGAAGGGAATGATATAGATGAGTTAAATGATAAAGACTTTTTAGAAATTATAGATAATATAAAGATATTTGCCAGAGTAGAGCCTCGACATAAATTAAGAATTGTTAAACTGCTTCAGCAGAAAGGCGAGATAGTTGCCATGACAGGAGATGGCGTTAATGATGCGCCGGCTCTTAAAAAAGCAGATGTTGGGATAGCTATTGGTTCTGGAACAGAGGTTGCAAAGCAAATAGCAGATCTGGTTTTATTGAACGATAGTTTTTCCATTATTGCCTTAGCTATTGAAGAGGGCAGGGCAATTCTAGATAATATTAGAAAAGTTATCACTTATCTTTTATCAGACAGCTTTACAGAAGTTATGTTAATAGGAGGAAGTCTGATCGTCGCAAAGTTATTTGGAGTAGAGTGGTTTTTGCCGATAACCGCCGTGCAGATTTTATGGATAAATTTAGTTGCTGATGGATTTCCAGCCTTAGCATTAGCATTTGAACCCAAGGAAGAAGGGCTTATGGACTATAAGGTGACTAAGCAAGAGAAACCTTTATTGAATAAAGAGATGAAGGTGATTATTTTCACAATTGGAATAATTACAGATGTTATATTATTAGGAATGTTTCTCTATTTCTGGCAACAAGGTTTTGATGTTGCCTATATTAGAACTATGATTTTTGCAGTATTGGGGTTTGATTCTTTATTCTATATATTCTCTTGTAAGTCTTTACACAGAAGTATACTAGATACTAATATATTCTCGAATAAGTTATTGATTTTAAGTGTAATCTTTGGTTTAATAGCTTTATTGACTGCAATATATATACCAGCACTAAATCTAGTGCTAGGAGTGATACCTTTAGCGCTAAGTGACTGGGTTATCATTGTAGGGCTAGGGATAATAGAGATTATATTAGTCGAAATTACAAAAGATTATTTTATTAAAAGACACAGAACATGATTTGGTATTTAATTTTATTTATAGCGTCCGCCTTACTATTAGCTAAGTCAGGAACAATGACTGTTAAGTCTTTGACCAAGATAGCTGAATATTTGAAGTGGAAGAAGTTTATCGTGGCATCTTTAATAATGGGATTTGTTAGTTCAGCTCCTGAGCTTTTCGTAGGAATAACAGCTGCGATTAATAATAAGCCACAACTTTCGTTTGGTAATATTATTGGATCAAACATGCTGCTTTTGACTCTTGTGATAGGCATATCAGTCCTCTGGGGAGGGAAGGTATTACTTAAGGGAGTGTTTATGAAACGATCTTATTTCTATATTGCTTTTTATGCGTTATTGCCTTTAATACTAATGGCTGATGGAGCCATAAATAGAGTAGATGGTATTATCTTAATAATTTCATTGGTATTCTATTTGAAAGAACTCAGAGAGATCCAGAGCAGATATAAGGAAGAGCTAAACACAGACGAACCAATCGGGAAAGCATCATTCAAGCAAATAGGTATTTTATTATTGGCGATAGTATTGATGGTATTATCTGCACAAGGGATAGTGTTTGCAGCTACCAGATTAGCATTACAGCTTAACTTATCGTTAGTATTAATAGGACTATTAGTGGTGGCAGTTGGCACGTCTTTGCCTGAGATAGCCTTTGGATTGAGAAGTGCCATGATGAATCAGAAAGAAATGCTATTAGGGAATGTATTCGGATCAATAGTTGTTAATTCAGCTCTTGTTCTAGGAATAACAGCACTGATCGCACCATTTAAAATATTTAATCCAGGATTTTATGTAACGTCTTTAATATTTACGATACTGTCAGTTCTATTATTCATAATTTTTTCTAAAACTCACGAAGCTGTTACTAAAAAAGAAGCAAAGGTGCTCGTTGGCGTATATGTACTTTATTTTATATTTCAATTAATAATTAATTAATAATCATGAAAAAATTCAAAGTTAACAAAGAAAGATGTATCGGGTGTGCTACTTGTGTGCAAGCTTGTCCTGGCAGTACTAAAATGGAAGAGGACAGTAAGGCAGTAGTAATTGATAATGAAAAATTAGCTAAATGTGGAGGAACCAAGGTTTGTCCTTTTGGAGCTATAGAAGAAGATGAAAGCTAGATATTTAATCCTACTATTACTAGTAATCCCTTTTGGTGTTTTCGCAGACCACGACGCTACAGTTGTAGATGTTGATTTTTTCTATAGTAAATCATGTCATGTCTGTGCAGACATGAAACCATTTTTAGAAGAACTAGAAGGAGAAAATTGTGAACTCAATGTAAATAGATATATCGCATCCAAAGAATCAGATTTAATGGAAGAGTTATATGAGGAATATGATGTCCCTAGGATAGAACAGGGAAGAGTGCCGATTACCTTTATTGGTGACATGTACTTTACTGGTTTTGATGAACAGACAGAATCCGATATCAGAGTTCATATTCGACACGAAATAGACGGCACGGAATGTCCATTAGTTGAGAGAGAAAGAAAAGAGGTTAAGTTTTTAGGATTTACGATTCATACTGACAAGATGTCTCCGTTGCCGCTGTCGATTGTTTTGGGAATATTAGATGGATTTAATGCTTGCGCAATGGTGGCTCTAGGATTTTTATTAACTACATTAATAGCAACTGGGACTAGGAAGAGATTAATACTGATTGGAGGAACCTTTATACTTGTATCTGGGGCGGTTTATTTCTTATTTATTTCTACATGGCTGAATCTATTTTTAGTATCTAAAAATCTAGATCTTATAACCATGGTGGCGGGGATAGTGGTTATAATATTTGCCATTACTTTATTCAGGGAATATATACATGGAATTATTTGTAAGATTTGCCAGATTCCAAGCAAGAAAGATAGTATGGCCACTAAGGCTCAGAGAAAGTTATTTGATAAATTAAGAGAACTTACTAAAAAAGAAATCTCAACAGTAGTATTGTTGTTGGGAGTAATAGTTATAGCAATAGGAGTTAATTCTGTTGAATTGGTTTGTTCGTTTGGGTTTCCCGTCGCGTTTACCAAGATCTTAACCAATATGAATCTTACTGGTTTGTCTTATTACTTCTATTTATTAATATATATAATCTTCTACATGATAGATGATTTCTTGATCTTTTTGTTCGCAGTATTTACCTTGAGGATTACTGGAATGAGCGAGAAGTATCTTAAGTATATAAAACTAATATCAGCATTTGTTTTATTTATACTCGGATTAGTGCTTTTAATTAAGCCCGATCTATTGGCATTACTCTAGCTATTGACAAGATATTATAATGGGTATATACTCATAATAAAGGTCATTATAAATATATACACATAATACTATGCCAAGATTTGACGGTAGTGGTCCTATGGGAAATGGTCCTAGAACTGGAAGAGGAATGGGTAACTGTGGCGGAAGCTATAATTGTCCAAGATTCGGTTTTAGACGTTTTTTCAGCAAAACAAATGAACTCAATTCTCTTAAAGAAGAACAAAAATTTCTTGAAGAGGAACTAAGCGCTGTAAAAGACGAGATCAAGAATTCTCAGGACGAGAAATAAAAGAAGGCCCTTTGGAGCCGCTCCTTCGTAAGAAGGAGCGGGTAGGACCTTCTAAATAAAGCTTAATATAATATTGAGAATATGCCAAGACCTAGACTAAACAGAAAAATAAGACATTGTCATTGTAATAGGTTTTATAAGCCTCAAGGAATACCAATGTCTCAGTTAAAAAAGACAAGTTTAACATTTGAAGAAATGGAGGTTTTAAGATTAAAACACAGCGAAGATTTAGATCAGAATCAAATAGCTAAAAAAATGAATACTTCTCAAAGTACTGTTCAGAGGATATTGTCTTTAGCTCATGATAAAATAGCCAAAGCATTAATTAACGGAGATGCTATTGAAATTTCAGAATAAACATTTACTAATATTATTAATAGTCTTAAACATAATTGCTTGGTCAGCAGTTTTTTATTATTCACAAACATCTGATATGGAGGTTTGTTTTCTAGATGTAGGTCAAGGAGATAGTATACTAATTCAGACGGGATTTAACCAACAGATATTAATTGATGGTGGGCCAGATGATTCGGTAATAGGTAAGCTAGAGGGCTATTTACCATTCTGGGATAGAACAATAGATTTAATCGTTTTAACTCATCCAGACAAAGACCATTTATTTGGATTAAATGAAGTTTTGAAAAATTATAAGGTAAAAAATATTTTATGGACTGGAGTGATTTCAGAAACGTTACTATATAATGAATGGTTAGAATTAATTGAGGACGAGGGGGCTAATATCTATATTGCCAAGGAAGGCATGAAGATAGGAGCGATAGAAGTAATATATCCTTTTGATGATTTAAGCGGCAGAGAACTGTCTGATATTAACGACTCTTCTATAGTATTGAAAATGGGTGATGATATTCTATTTACCGGAGACTTAAGTACAAAAATAGAATCCTTATTAAAAGATATTGATGTAGATATATTAAAGTTAGGGCATCATGGAAGCAAGACATCCACATCATTTGAGTTATTGCAAAATACTAGTCCAGACATAGCTATAGTATCGGCTGGGTTAGGAAATTCATATGGTCATCCATCTGACGAGGTATTGGCAAGACTCGATGAATTTGCTATAAACGTATTACAAACAAGTAAATTAAAAGACATATGTCTCATCCAAAACAAGAGCGAACACTTTTACTTATTAAACCCGACGGAGTAAAGAGAGGATTAGTAGGTGATATATTAACACGTATCGAGAAAAGAGGATTAAAGATAGTTGGTTTAGAAATGTTCTGGGCATCTACTGATCAAATTGATGGTCACTATCCAACAGATGACGACTGGAAAAGAAAGATAGGAGAAAAGACAGCTGATAGTTATAAAAAATATGGTTTCGATATGCAAGAAGAATTAGGAACCACTGATCATGTAGAAGTTGGCAATATGGTGAGAAAATGGTTAATCGATTATATGGCTTCTGGCCCTATAGTAAAAGTAGTCATTGAAGGTATTAATGCAATCGCAATGGTAAGAAAAATCTCAGGAATGACATTACCATCAATGGCAGAACTAGGAACCATTAGAGGAGATTATTCGGTAGATGATCCAACTGCTGCTAATAAAGATCAAAGAGCTGTTAGGAATTTAGTTCATGCTTCAGCAACTCTTGAAGAAGCGAGTCATGAATTAAAATATTGGTTCTCTGCAGAAGATGTATTTGAGTATAAGAGAGCAGAAGATGATGTTATGTAAGAGTTGGTTTTTATAGAAAAAGAAGAACTCTGGAAGGAGTTCTTCTTTGTTTGACATAACCCTGTTTAGCGAGTTAAAGTAAATGTGGACCCTGTATCACTGGATACTATTTTCCGGCACAATTTTTCGTAGGGAATCCAAAGCAGAATGACTCGCGGGTTATTCTTGAGGACAACCAACTTTAAACAAGTTCCCGGAAAATAACCAGCCACAGGGTCTATTAAATATATGAGTATTTATCTAGACAATGGATCAACGACTAAAATAGACCCTAAAGCACTAAGGGCGATGATTCCTTTCTTAAAAGATGAATACGGGAATGCGTCTTCTATATATAAGTTGGGATTGAATGCCAAGAATGCGATTGAAGTTGCAAGAAAACAAATAGCTAATAAATTAGAAGTTAGCTCAGATGAAATAGCGTTTACTTCAGGTGGAACAGAAAGTAATAATTTTGCAATAAAATCTATTGCTTTTAGCAATAGAGAAAAAGGTAATCACATTATTACGACTAAAATAGAACATAAGTCAGTTATTAATGTATGTAAGTGGTTAGAAACTCAAGGATTTGAAATAACATATTTAGGTGTCGATGAAAATGGATACGTAAAAGGGTTAAAAGATGCGATTACAGATAAAACTATATTAGTAAGTATTGTTCATGGTCACAATGAATTTGGAGCAATACAAAACTTAAAAGAAATAAAAGATATATGTGGAGATATATATTTACATACAGATGCTTGTCAGAGTTTTACTAAATCAGATATCAAATATGCCGATATAGTTAGCATTAATGCCCATAAGATTCATGGACCAAAAGGAGTGGGTGCTTTGTATATTAAGAAAGGGGTCAGGATAGATGAATGGCAACAAGGAGGAGGTCATGAGAATAGAATGAGGTCAGGAACTGAGAATGTGGCTGGAATTGTAGGATTTGGGAAGGCCGCTACATTAGATTCTAAGATAGAGCATATTAGAGAGCTCAAAGATTATTTTATTACGAAGCTAGAGAAGATGGGAAGAGTGAATCTTTCTAAAGATTTACCTCATGTAATCAGCGTGACTATACCTAAGATAGAAGGAGAAGCGATTGTGGGTTCATTAGACATGGAAGGAATATATGTAGCTACTGGATCTGCTTGTAATTCTAATACTCTTGAGCCCAATCAAAGTTTATTGTCCATAGGATTAAATCCCATAGAAGTTAATAGTACAATTAGAATTACTTTGAGTAGATTTAATAACAAAAAAGAGGTAGATAAGACAATCAAAGTTCTAGAAAGAATAGTTAAAAAATTAAGAGATATTTCTCCATTATGAGTTATTCAAAAAAAGTATTAGATCTATTTAATAAACCTAGAAATGCAGGAAAAATGAAAGATTACGATGGAATAGGGAAGGTTGGTAACCCTGTATGTGGAGATGTTATGTGGTTATACATAAAAGTTAAAGACGAAGTAATTAAAGATATTACTTTTGAGACTTTTGGCTGTATAGCTGCCTTAGCATCAAGTAGTATTATTACAGATATGGTTAAGGGAAGATCTATAGACGACGCACTTAAAATAGTTAAAGAAGATGTGTTAAACGAACTAGACGGATTGCCTCCGGTTAAGGTTCATTGTTCCGTATTATCAGTAGATGCTCTACAAGAAGCTATTTATAATTATCTTTCTAAGAATAATAAGACTATTTCGGAAAGTTTAGAAAAGAAACACCAAGAACTAGAGATTGAAAGAAAACAGGTAGAAGAAAAATATAAGGACTGGGTTCAAAAAGAAGAAGAATTACATGAAGAATAAGGTAATATTAGGAATGTCTGGAGGAGTAGACTCAAGTGTCGCCCTGTATCTTCTAAAAGAACAGGGTTTTGAAGTTATTGGAGTAACTCTTGATTTCGGATGTAGTGATTTAACGGAAGGGATTAAAATCGCTAAAGCCAACTGTAAAAAATATGAATCTCAACATTTCGTTTTAGATTCTAAGGATTTGTTTAAAAAAAATGTTATTGATTATTTTTTAAACTCTCTGGGGAAGAATGAAACTCCTGATCCTTGCGTAATGTGTAACCGTTATGCAAAGATGGATAGCTTAATAGCTTTTGCGAAGCAGAAGGGGGCAGATTTGGTGGCTACAGGTCACTATGCAACGATGCGTGATGGTGAGCTCGTACAATCATCAGACAAAGATCAAAGCTATTTTCTTTGTATGTTAAAAAGAACACAGCTCAAGAAATTAATATTTCCTATTGCGGGATATGAAAAGAAAGAGATATATTCGATAGCTAAGAAACAAGGGATTAAATATTTGATCAGAGAGTCTCAAGATCTTTGTTTTGCCAAGGATGTTGATTCATTCATTGAAAAAAACCTGGGATTTAAAAAAGGAAATATTATAGATAAAAAAGGAAATATTTTAGGCCAACACAATGGACTATATTTCTATACAATAGGGCAGCGCAAGGGAATCAAATTGCATGGTGGCCCATATTATGTTTTGGGTTTTAAAAATAATGATGTTATTATTACTAAAGAAGAGAAAGATCTAGATACGAAAATAGTTAATTTAAGGAATATTAATTTATTACGAAAAGATATTCCTAATAATGTTTTAGCTAAGGTTCGGTTTAGACAAGGATTATCTGAAGCTAAATTAGATTTAGATAAAAAACAATTAGTATTTAAAAATTTTCAAAGAGCAGTTACTCCAGGACAGATAGCTGCCTTCTACGATAAGGACGTGTGTCTAGGCGGGGGAATAATTAAATAAGATATATGGAAAAGTGTGTTTTTTGTAAAATATTAGACGGACAGATATTGGCTCATAAGATTTATGAGACAGACGATGTTTTTGTGTTCTTAGATATTGATCCCTATACCAAGGGGCACTCATTAATTATCCCGAAGAAGCACTATCAAGATATATTTGATATTCCTGACGAAGAATTAAAAGAGTTGATAATCGAAGTTAAAAAAGTAGCTAAACTACATAAAGAAAGACTGGGAGCCAAGGATATAAATGTTTTTCAAAGAAATGGAATATTGGCTGGTCAAGAAATAGAGCATATTCATTTCCATGTTGTTTCTAGAGATATAGATGACGAAGTTGAAATATTACCGAGAGGACAATACAAGGGAAACGATTTTGAAGAAGTAGTAGAACTATTGACAAAACAGATATAGTATGTTACCATTGTAAGTGTACGTTAGTACATTTTACAAAAACGGTTACTCCTGCCCTCCGGGAGTAACTGAGAGCGAGCTAGAAACTAGTTCGTTCCCAGTTGCTTCTAGAGAAGGAGGAACTACCCACGGGACTCTGCACCCCCTCATCAGTAACTAGAAATGTTTCTGAAATGATTCATTTATAGTTACCGCCGCAGAGCCCCGTACCATTTAGATGTTCTCAGGATCTAATTATTAATTAGGAGTTGAGAAGATTTAAAGGGGGCGGTATCGAATGGCAGTTAGCCTGGTGGCTACAACGCGTGCTCAGAACTACATTGGTGGACAGGATCGTCGTATGAGATCTTTGGCATCGGGTTCTGTAAGTAGGTCTTCTAACGAAGGCTGGGGCAATTCTGTGGGAGAACGATTTGAGCCTTCTTCTAAGAGGGCTTGTCAAATCAATCGTAAGAAACGCCTATAAATAACGGAGGGGTCGGAGTGTACATTGTACGCATCGACCCTAGCTTTTTGAGAAACCACATTTAGTGGTTTTTATGTTATTATAAACACATAATTAATAAATATTATGAATAAAGTATTAATCATCGTATTAGGAATAATAATTTTAGGATTGATAGTGATTTTTCTACTAATGCCGGGAGAGAAATCCGACGATACGGTAATAGACACACCAGTTGTCGAAGATCCAATAATAGACAAACTAGAAGTAAAAGAACCAATAGTAAATTCTTCATGTACTATTTCAGAAATGATATTCTATCACTCTGAGTACTGTGGCTATTGTAAAGATGTTTGGAGAGATGGAAGTATAGATTATTTAAAGAGCCTTGGAGTTGACGTAGATGTTAGAGACGTTAATAAAGACAAGATAGATCATAGCTTTGAAGGAGTGCCTACGTTCGTGATAGGAGGAGAAGTAATGAGTGGATATAGAAACACGAATAAATTAAAAGAATTATTGGGGTGTGAATAAGAGAATAGGGCTTCGGCCCTATTTTTTGTTATTATAGTTTAATATTAAAAATAAATAATTAATTTCTTACATTTATGAAAAAGAGTTTTCAGATTTTATTCGTTACAGGGCTTATCTTTATTAAGTTTTAATGGATTAGCCCAATCAAGAAATGATGTTGTAACAGCTACAATATCAAGTAAAATAACACAGGTTGGAGTAGGAGAGAATATTACATTAACAGTAAGTGCTCAAGATGATAACGGAGTTAAGTATCTTTGGGCTCATTACCACGGCAAATGGAATAGATATACTTGTAGAGTAGCTAAGACATGTACACATAATTTTACGTTTACTGAAACCAAGACAGGAACTTATACCTATAATGGAGCAGCACATGGAAAGATAAGTGGAACTAGACTAGAAAATGTAAGGACTAATCCTAAGTCTGTAAGTGTTAAAGTAGTAAGCGATTCTAATCAAGGTGGTGGCAATACTACTATTAGCAATGATGCAGTTTCAGGCAAGTTAGTAACAGATAAAACAACATATAATGTAGGAGAAACTATTAAGCTAACTGTTTCAGGGCAAGACAATCAAGGAGTGACTAGGTTGAGAGCATACTATAAGAAGGGATGGCATTCAAAGAGTGTTTCTAGTAAGTCTACTAGCAATACATGGACGTTTACAGAAACTAAGCCTGGAACATATACATATAAAGGATATGTTTATGGGAAAAAGGCCAATGGAGCTAGAGAGACTCTAACTACCAATACTATAACAGTGAAAGTTCTAGCTGAAGAGGATAAAGAAGTGGAGGTTAAGAAAGCAGATCTAGAAATTACTAGTTTTTACTTTAGTAATTCTTCGCCGAAGGTTGGGTCTACTATATATGGATATGCAACAGTTAGGAATAGTGGGAAGGTAAGGGCTAGAAATATTTACGTGTCTATGGTTGACCAGAAGGGTTGGGGAAACACTTCTAGGATTTCAAGCTTATATCCTAACAGAGCAACTAAGGTTAGGTTAAAATTGAAGGTAACAGATAATCATACTACTTATAGTCCGCATAATTTTGTAATTACTGCAGATTCTAAAAAAACAGTAGATGAATCTAATGAAGAGAATAATGTAGCTACAGCAGAATTAGTTGTTCTAGGATCTCAGGTAATTAAAGAAGATCCCGTTTCTGGAACATTATCCGTGTACAAATCAACAGTTAAGGTGGGTGAAGAAATCTTATTAACTGTTGCAGGTAAGGATGATAATGGCATTACTAAGATAATGGCATTCTATAATGGTAAATGGCACGAAAAGCTTGTGGCTGGCGGACCCACTACTAATACATGGACATTTACAGAAACAAAGCCCGGAACATATACTTATAGAGGATATGTTTATGGAAAAAAGGCTAATGGCGCTCGTGAGGCAGCATATGCTAGTCCAAAGAGCGTAAGAGTTAAAGTAACGGAAGAAACTATAGAGTTGTCTTGCAAAGATTCTGATGATGACAAAGATTATTATACCAAAGGTATAGCACAAGGATATCCGGATACAGTTCAAGGGTCAACATATGATTGTTGCAAGAACTCCATGAGTGGAGGACCGTGTGTGAGCTCAGCTCCTTATTTAAGTGAAGCACTCTGTGACGGAACAACTCCCTCAAGCACTATGTATGATTGTCCTAATGGGTGCCAGAATGGAGCTTGTTTGAAAGCCGAGTCAGAGATTACCCTTATTTCTCCAAATGGTGGAGAGGAATTTAAGGGAGGAGAGGCTTATGATATTAAATGGAAAAGCAATGGCGTTGATAACGTAATGATTGAGTTACAAAATGGTAATAATGGAGAACACTTAACGTATAAAACGCCAGCTTCTTCAGGTAAATATACTTGGAAGACATCTAATTCCCAAAAACTTAGTTCTAATTATAAGATAGCTATATGGGATTCTAATAATACTGAAATAAAAGATGAGAGCGATAACTATTTTAGCTTTGTAGCAGTTAGTGCAGAAGACAAAGTATCAGGAACAATCTCAGCAGAGAAAGACGTTGTGACTGTTGGTGAAGATATTAAGATTACTGTTTCAGCTCAGGACGATAATGGATTAACCAAAGTTTGGTCTAGACATAAGAATAAGTGGAATTCAGTTAATGCTGAAGGAACATCCTTTAGTTATACATGGACTTTTTCTGAGGCTAGAGCAGGAACCTATACTTATTATGGATATGTATACGGAAAGAAAAAGAGTGGCTCTAGGGAGTCTGCATATGCTAGCCCAAGAACTATTACAGTTAAAGTTGTAGATAAGCCAGATGATACTAAATATCCGGATTTGACTATAGGAGACATATATTTCTTAAAGGGAGGACGTTTAGGATACAAGGCCGAGAATGTCGGAAATATGCATGTATTAACCTCTTCATACGTATCTCTTGATGTTAATGAAAAACAGGTAGAAATAGATTCTATGAGTGTAATGCCAATGTACAGTGACATTGAAGCATCATTTAATACAGAAATGTTCTCCGAAGGAGAGGAATATAAACTAAAGGTTTGTGCTGATCATAAGGGAACCATATCAGAATCTAATGAAGATAATAATTGCTTATCTAAAACATTGACTTATCCGAAAAAAGCAATTCCAGTGATTACGAATTTCGAGATTTCAGCTGTGACAGGATATAGTATTATTCCGGATGAAATTCCATATAATCAAAAGTTCACTGTTTCGTGGGAATCGTCATCTGTTTCAGCATTTTGTAAGGGATACGGAGATTTTATTCCAGCAGTTGATGGAGGTTTATGGAATACAGCTGATAACGAAAATGGATTATCATCTAGTGGTAGCAAGGTATTATATGCTAGACATTCTTCATTGGGACATAAGGAAAATTTAAAGCTTGAATTATATTGTTACGATAATCATGGAATATCTAGCGAAAAGAAAGAAATCATTATAAAAGTTAAGCCACCGTGTAGTGAGACAGATGATGGGAAGGATTATTACAATATAGGAACTATAACAGGACAGCCAAGTAATTATTATAGTGATAATGTGGGGACTGATTATTGTTCAGGACCTTATTTAAGAGAATTTTATTGTAAGGGAGATTCAATTTATATCGATGATTATATCTGTCCAGGAGGATGCGAGAAAGGTGTTTGCTTACAAGATAATCGAGATGTAATAGATTGTGGTCAAGAGTTTAAAGATAATTCTTGGTGTGCTAGTAAAGAGATATGGGAAGAAGAATGTAGCGGTAAGGGATTTGCTAAACAACTTTCTGCATCAAGTATTTGTAAGTCAGGTAATAATTATTATGATTATTGTGTAACTTGCGAGGAGGAAGAAGAAAAGTCTCTTACAATAAGTCATCCGAATGGAGATGAAAAATGGGACATGGGAGATAAAAAATGGATATTTTGGACCAACAAAAGTGTAGATAAGGTAGATATTATGTTAGAGCGATGGGATAACGTAGGGGCTGGAGGACCTCAAACATGGGTTCTTGCAAGAGATGTAGTCTCTGAAGGAGGCTGGAATTGGACAATAGGAACTCATAATAATGAGCACCAAACCGATATTTCTCCAGGACAATATATGATTTACATCCAAGACTCGTCAGATAAAACTATTTATGACAGGAGTGATGTTAATTTCATTATTTCTGATACGGAGGCAGAAATAGAAGATATTGTTACTGGTAGTATTAAGGCAGAATCATATTATGTTAATACTGGAGATGATATTAAGTTAACCGTATCTGCACAAGATGATAATGGGCTAACTAAGGTGTGGGCTCTTTACCAAGGAAGATGGAGATCTGCTAATGCTAGTGGACCTGATGCTAATCATACTTGGACATTCTCAGAGAATAAACCAGGAACCTATACTTATAAAGGATATATGTATGGAACTAAACTAGGTGGCGCTAGAGAAAGAGCATATACTAACCCTAAGAGTATAACAGTGACTGTTATAGACAAAGATGTTGATGAAGACATTGAGGAAGAAGAAGTTATTGATGGAGCTAGGCCAGATCTTACTGTTACAGATGTTTATTTTAGTGCGAAGTATCCAAAGGTAGGAGAAACTTTGTATGGATACGTAACTATTAAGAATATAGGTGATGTGACAGCATCTAATATAGGAGTGCTCTTGAACGATCAGAAGGGTTGGGGCAATGCCGCAACAATAACATCTTTAAGGCCTGATGAATCGGAGAAGGTTACATTAACCTTATCAGTAAATGACATTCATACTACATACAAACATGATTTTGCTGCTAGAGTAGATCAGAGCAATAAAATTATAGAAAGTAATGAAGATAATAATAGAAAAGAAATAAGTTTAATCGTGGCCGATGAAGATGGGGCTATTGGGCATCAATCAATAGAGCGTAATTTAGCATCAATAGAAACTATTCTTAAGAGTTTACTTAAGCAAATAGGGGATCTTAAATAATCCTATGTATAACTAAAAACCTCGTTTAATCGAGGTTTTTGGTTGTTTATTATATTAAGCTGACTTTTGTAGTGTCTTTCTACATCTAGTACAAGTCTTTATACGACTTCCGTCAGACAAAGTAACCCATTGTAGATTGGGTTTTATTTTCTTTTTAGGGGAAGGATTATACTTAGACATTAACTTATTATATTTCCTTCCGACAGTTGTTCCTTTTTTACAAATTGCACATTCTCTAGGCATAAATTTCTATTAAATTTCTGTGATGTGATTGTAAACTATTTTTGTTAATTTTGCAAGTAATATTGATATCCTATATTTTTAGTGTATTATATTAATATAAAATCAGATTAGATCCAAGGAGGAATCTATGGATTCTGTTATTAGCGTAACAATCATGAGAGAGAAGTTCTCACTTGAAGTTCTTAAAGACTCATTTGCAAAAAAGTTGGAAATAGTTTTTCCAAAGAGTCTAGAGAAGATGGTAGAAGCTTTATTGATTAATCCAGAAGCCCGTAGTCTTGATATTTTAGCTTCAGGTATAGCCTCAAGAGGACGTTTACGCATATATGTTGATTGGGATCGAGAAGAAGATCCCGAGAATATTTGCAAAAGGATCTCAAAGGTTATGTCTAGTGAGCTTAAGGCAATGCCGGCGACAGGACTGATATAAAGACTCGATGATGAGATCTGATCGCGAGCCCTCGCATGGCTCGCTTTCTTTTGTTTAAACAATTTGTTAACATAACTTTAATGTTAGGTTTAGAAATAATAATTTTTATAGTAATCTTTTTATTCTCTGTAGTGTTTCATGAGTTAGCTCATGGATATACAGCATTTGCCTTAGGGGATGATACTGCGAAGGTTGCAGGAAGATTAACATTAAACCCTATAAAACACTTAGATCTTTTGGGGTCTATAATAGTGCCAGGGGTTTTAATATTATTAAGCGCATTAGGAATGGGTGGTATTATATTTGGTTGGGCTAAACCCGTTCCGTATAATCCTTATAAATTAAAAGATCCTAAATATGGAAGTGCTAAAGTAGCCATTGCTGGTTCGTTGGCTAATTTTTCATTAGCATTAATTTTTGGATTATTATTAAGGTTTATTCCTGTTATTTCCGCTATTCCAGGAATGGATAAGGTTTTTCTGTATATTGTACAGATTAATTTAATATTAGGTTTATTTAATTTGATACCAATACCACCGTTAGACGGTTCCAAAATACTATTTACATTTATCAAGTCTCGACAAATAAAAGAGATGTTTGCAAGATATGGCTTAATTATTTTCTTTTTAGTTATATATACGGCCTTGCCTTTATTGTTAAAACTGGTAGGATGGTTAACATTAGCTATAGTTGGGAATTAATAGGGTTTGACAATATCCTATTAATTTGCTAAATAATAGTAGCGCGATGCGTAATTTTTTTTAATATAAAAAATGCCTACAATACATCAACTAATTAAAAAGCCCAGAAAGAAAAATGCAAAGAAGAGCAAATCTCCTGCAATGGGTTTCAGTTTCAATAATCTAAAAAATAGACCTAAAAACCATCCGTCTCCATTTAAGAGAGGTGTTTGTGTTAAGGTTTTTACAGTAACACCTAAAAAACCTAATTCAGCATTAAGAAAGGTGGCTAGAATTAGATTAAGTAATGGAATGGAAGTGAGTGCCTACATCCCAGGAGAGGGCCACAACCTACAGGAGCATTCAGTGGTAGTAATCAGGGGAGGAAGGGTTAAAGACCTTCCTGGTGTAAGATATCACGTTGTACGTGGTGTTCTAGACACAGCTGGTGTATCAGGTAGAAAACAATCAAGAAGTAAATACGGAGCAAAGAAGGATGCCTAAATATAAAAAACATATTATTGAGCCAGATAGTAAATATAATAATTTAGTTGTTTCTAAATTAATCAATTATATTATGGAAAGAGGAAAGAAAACCATATCACAGAAAATTGTATATGATGCTTTTGATATTATAAAAGAAAAGACAAAACAAGATCCTATTGAAATATTTGAAAAAGCAATTCAAAATGCTTCCCCAGCGTTAGAGGTGAGAAGTAAGAGAATTGGTGGTGCTAACTATCAAGTACCTATGGAAGTTTCAAAAGATAGAAGAATCGCCTTATCTTTCCGTTGGATTATCGCTGCAGCAAAGAAAGGGAAAGGACCTATGAGAGAAAAATTAGCAAAAGAATTAATCCAAGCTTCAAACAGTGAAGGAGAAGCTATAAGAAAGAAGGAAAATGTACATAAAATGGCCGAAGCTAACAAGGCCTTTGCACATTTTGCTTGGTAATAATATATGCCTAGACAATACCCTATAGATAAATATAGAAATATTGGTATTATCGCTCATATTGATGCGGGTAAAACCACAGTAAGTGAGCGTGTTTTATTTTATACTGGTATTTCACATAAAATTGGAGAAGTGCACGAAGGTGCGGCAGTTATGGATTGGATGGAACAAGAAAGAGCAAGAGGAATTACTATTACCTCTGCTGCTACAACTTGTTTCTGGCATCCTTTAGCTGATGGAACTGATAAAAAGAATCAACATAAATTTAATATTATTGATACACCAGGACACATTGATTTTACTGCAGAAGTGCAAAGATCTTTGAGAGTATTAGATGGCGCTGTAGTAGTATTCGATGGTGTAGCTGGAGTAGAAGCGCAATCAGAAACAGTATGGCATCAAGCTGATAAGTTTGGTGTTCCAAGAATTTGTTTTATTAATAAGCTAGATAGAATGGGAGCTTCCTTTGAATTTAGTTTAGGGACTATATATGAGAGATTAACCCCTAACGCAGTTGCTATGCAGATTCCAATCGGAGAAGAGTCTGATTTGGAAGGAGTAGTTGATCTAGTAACCATGAAAGCCTATATATTTAGCGGTCCAATGGGAGAAATAGTAGATATAGTAGAAATCCCTGACAACTTGAAAGAAAAGGCGCAAGAATGGAGAGGAAAGATGCTAGAAAAGGTAGCTGCCGAAGACCATTCGTTATTAGAGAAATATTTAGACGGACAAGACTTAGAAGTAGATGAAATCAGAGCTGCGGTTAGAAAAGGAACCATCAGTAATAATTTAGTTCCTGTATTCTGTGGTTCAGCTTTAAAAAATAAAGCAGTGCAACCATTATTGGATGCAGTAATTTATTATTTACCAAGTCCTATTGATTTACCTCCTATACAAGGAACAAATCCAAAGACCAAAGAAGAGGAAACTAGGAATCCAAAAGATGATGAGCCATTCTCAGGTTTAGCATTTAAGATTGCTACAGATCCATTTGTAGGAGCATTAACATATTTCCGAATTTATTCAGGAACATTAAAGGCAGGAGTTACATTATTAAATTCTACTACAGGAAATAAAGTAAGATTGGGTAGAATGGTTAGAATGCATTCTAATGATAGAGAAGACGTAGAAGAATTATATGCAGGAGATATTGCAGCAGCTATTGGACTAAAAGACGTAGAGACCGGACATAGTCTATCAGTAGTGGAAAAACCAATATTGTTAGAATCTATTACTTTCCCAGAGCCAGTTATCTCTATTAGAATTGAACCCAAGACTAAGGCTGATCAAGAGAAGATGGGTATGGCCCTTAAAAAGTTGTCCGAAGAGGATCCAACATTCAAGATTAAGAGTGACGAAGAGACCGGTGAAACAGTTATGTCCGGAATGGGTGAATTACATCTAGAAATTCTAGTGGACAGAATGAAGAAAGAGTTTAATGTAGAAGCTAATATCGGAAGACCACAAGTAGCCTACAAAGAAACTATTACAGCAGAAGCTCAACAAGAATCTAAGTATATTAAACAATCAGGTGGTAGGGGACAATATGGTCATGTTAAGATCAGACTTGCTCCTAAAGAACCAGGCGAAGGATTTGAATTCGTTGATGAGATTAAGGGTGGAGTTATTCCTAAGGAGTATATTCCTGCCGTTAGAAAGGGCATTGAAGAAGCTATGACCAAGGGTGTCATCGCTGGATATCAAATGGTGGATTTACAAGTCACTTTATACGATGGTACTTTCCATGATGTTGATTCATCCGAAGCAGCCTTTAAGATCGCTGGTTCTATGGCATTCCAAGATGGCGCCAAAGCTGCAAAGCCAGCCTTATTAGAACCTATCATGAGAATCGAAGTTACAATTCCAGACGAATTCTTTGGAGATATCGTTGGTGACTTAAACTCAAGAAGAGGAAGAATAAAAGAAAGCTTTGATAGGGGAAAGATGAAGATCGTAGAAGGATTTGTTCCGTTATCTGAAATGTTTGGATATATTACCGCATTAAGATCCATGACACATGGACGAGGTGGTTCTACTATGGAATTTAGTCATTATGATCAAGTCCCAGGAAATATTACACAAACAATTGTGGAAGGAAAACAAAAATAATATGGATATTAAAGAATTAAAAAACATCTTAGATAAGGAAAATGCTAAGATCATAATCGTAGAGGATGGAGTTCCTGTCATGGTAGTGTCCAAATTCGAAGGAGCACAAGAATCATTACCACTTGACATTCCTCAAGAGATACCTAATAATGAGGTCACTCAAGGTACGGAATTTCTCACTAAAGAGGACGTCTCTAATGACGAGCTCACTGTTGAAGACTTACCGTTTTAATGGTAATCTGATAATAGTCTCTCTTAGGGGTTGACTTTTAAAATTATTTCATTAATATACGTATAATTAATTAAAATTTACATAGTTAAAAATATGGCAGAAAAAGAAAAATTCGAAAGAAGTAAACCTCACTTAAATGTGGGTACTATTGGTCACGTTGATCATGGTAAAACTACTTTAACTGCTGCTATCTTGAATGTATTAAACAAGAAAGGTAACACAGTAACACAAAAAGGTATTGATCAGATTGATTCAGCACCTGAAGAAAAAGAAAGAGGAGTTACTATTAACATTGCTCATGTTGAGTATGAGTCTGAGAAAAGACATTATGCTCACATCGATTGTCCAGGACATAGTGATTATATTAAAAACATGATTACTGGTGCTGCACAAATGGATGGTGCAATTTTAGTAGTATCTGCAGTAGACGGTCCTATGCCTCAAACAAGAGAGCATATCCTATTAGCCGGACAAGTTGGTGTGCCAGCTATTACTGTTTTCTTAAATAAGACAGACATGGTTGATGATCCAGAAATGATCGAATTGGTAGAAGCAGAAGTAAGAGATCTATTGAACAAATATAAATTTGATGGAGATAACGCTCCTATTATCAGAGGTTCAGCCTTAAAGGCATTAGAAGCAGAGTCAGCAGATGACGAAGCTGCAAAACCTATTCATGAACTTATTGAAGCTCTTGATAGTTATATCCCAGAACCAGTAAGACCAGTTGACGCACCATTTTTAATGGGAATTGAAGATGTCTTTACTATCGAAGGTAGAGGAACGGTTGCTACTGGTAAGATTGATAGAGGAATTGTTAATTCAGGAGAAGAAGTTGAATTAGTCGGTATAAAAGATACCGTTAAAACAACCGCTGTTAGTGTAGAAATGTTTAACAAAATTCTAGATGAAGGAAGAGCAGGCGATAACGTAGGAATTCTTATAAGAGGTCTTAAGAAAGAACAAGTAGAAAGAGGCCAAGTACTTGCTAAACCAGGAAGTATTACTCCTCATACAGAATTTGACGCTGAAGTGTATGCATTGACTAAAGAAGAAGGAGGTAGACATACACCGTTCTTCAAGGGTTATAAGCCACAATTTTATATCAGAACAACCGATGTAACTGGTGATGTAGAGCTTCCCGAAGGAACTGAAATGGTAATGCCTGGAGATACAGCAAATTTGAAAGTAAAATTGATTGTACCTATTGCGCTAGAAGAAAAGCAAAAGTTCGCTATCAGAGAAGGTGGTAGAACAGTGGGTGCTGGAATTGTAACAAAAATAATTAAGTAAATTTGATAAAAGTTCTTTACAAAGATGCCTACTAAAAAAGAAAAAACAGCCGCTGTACCAAAGATTAGAATCAAGCTTAAAGCTTATGATAATAAGGTTTTGGATAAGAGCGCGAAACAAATAGTAGAAACTGTAGAAAGATTTGGCGCTAAAGTAGCAGGACCAATCCCATTACCTACAGAGATACATAAGTATACTGTTAACAGGTCTACATTTGTTCATAAAGACGCTAGAGAACAGTTTGAGGTCAGAGTTCATAAAAGATTAATTGATATTTTGAGCACTGATGCTAGAGTAGTAGAATCTTTGTCTAACTTAAATTTACCAACAGGCGTAGATATACAAATCAAAATTTAAGGAGTCAAGTCCAGAAATGGATACTAACCCTATGAAGACACATAAAAGTGCCGGGTTAGTTAACTCGGTATTTTATTTAAACCCATGAAATTTTTATTAGGAAAAAAATTAAATATGACCCAGATTTGGGATAATGACAAGGTAGAGCCTGTAACAGAGTTAGAGGTTGGTCCATGTTTTGTTACTCAAATTCTTTTTGGAAAAATACAAATTGGGTTTGATAAGCTTCCTAAGAGAAAGATTAAGAAATCACAAGTTAATACACCATATAGATTTATAAAAGAATTTAAAACCGAAGAGTCACATAAAATAGGAGATCAAATAGATTTAAGTATATTTGAAGAAGGTGAGATGGTAAGAGTAGCGGGAATGTCAAAAGGTAAGGGATTCCAAGGTGGTGTTAAAAGACATGGTTTCCACGGATTTGGAAAATCACATGGTGTAAAACATGGAGAAAGAAGAATAGGTTCTATTGGATCTGCTTGGCCACAAAGAGTTATCAAGGGAAGAAAAATGCCTGGTAGAATGGGTTCCGACCGAACTACTGTAAAGAATCTTAAGATTATAAAAATAGATAAAGAAAATAATAGAATATTTGTAAAAGGAGCTGTTCCTGGAATTCCGGGTGGCTATATCGAAATAAAAGAATAATGAATGTTGATACATACAATCAAGCTGGCGAAAAGCTAGGAACTACAGTTTTACCTAAGGATATCTTTGGTAAAGAGTTTAATTCTGATTTAATACATCAGGTTGTGGTTGGTATGCAATCAAATAAAAGACAAGGGAATGCTCACACAAAGACAAAAGGAGAGGTAAGAGGTGGTGGCAAGAAGCCTTGGAGACAAAAAGGAACTGGTAGAGCGCGACATGGTTCTTCAAGATCACCTATATGGATTGGTGGTGGAGTAACCTTTGGGCCAAGAAATGACAGAAACTTTAAGAAGATTCTTCCTATTAAAATGAGAAGATCTGCCATGTTCTCCTTGTTAAGTAAAAGAGTGGAAGATTTAATCATTTTAGATTCAATCAAGTTAGACAAGATTTCAACAAAAGCCATTAATACAATTTTTGTTGACTTATTTACAAAATTAGAAAAAGGTACGTTAAAAAGCGTACTTTTTATATGCGATAGAGATGACATTATATTAAAGTCAGTTAGAAACATTCCAGGCATTGATATTGTTGAAACCAGGAATTTAAATGTTTTAGAGGTTGCAACTCATAAACATTTAGTATTTACAAAAGATTCGCTAAAAACATTGAAAGAAACGTTTACTAAATAATATGGCATTAAAAGACGTATTTAAAAAGAAATCCGCTTCTCGACTAGAGGAAAAGAAACCTCAGAAGAAGTTAGAACCTAAGGCTGAAGTTAAAAAGCCTGAGATTAAGATGCCAAAAACCAAAAAGACGACTAAAACATCGTCAGTAGCTTGGAAGGTGTTGGAAAGCCCACACGTAACTGAAAAGGCCTCAGATTTAACTGCTAAGAACGAATACGTGTTTAAAGTAACAAAAAGAAGTAATAAAATAGAAATTGCAAAAGCTGTAGAAGACTTGTATGGTGTAAAAGTAGATACAGTGAGAGTTATTAATGTTCGTCCTAAAAAGAGAAGAATGGGAAGAACTATTGGTACTAAGAAAGGATACAAAAAAGCAATCGTTAAACTACACAAAGGACAAGAAATTGAAGTACTACCCAGATAATCATGAAAAAGTATAAACCAACATCACCAGGAAGAAGACATGGAACAAGAGAAGATTTTTCCATGCTAGATAAAAAGAGACCAGAAAAAAGCCTGACTGCTGTTTTGAATAAGAAAGCAGGTAGAAACAATCAAGGAAGAATCACCACCAGACATAAGGGTGGTGGAGTAAAGAGATTATATAGATTAGTAGATTTTAAGAGAAAGAATTTTGATATTGAAGGTACTGTAATAGCTCTAGAATACGATCCAAATAGAACAGCCTTTATTGCATTAATTGACTATGACGGAGAAAAGAGATATATTTTAGCACCACAAGGATTGAAGAAAGGAGATAAAGTTATCGCTTCTGAAAAAGCAGAACTAAAGACAGGAAATAGAATGAAGTTAATGCATATTCCTATTGGTACTGAAGTTTACAATATTGAGATCCAACCATTAGGTGGTGGAAAAATGGTTAGAGCTGCTGGTAATTCAGCTAAAGTATTAGGTGCCGAAGGAGAATACATTATTTTACAAATGCCTTCAAAAGAGGTAAGAAAGATGCATAAGAACTGTTATGCAACAATCGGTGCATTATCCAGACCAGAACACAGATATGCTGTTATAGGAAAAGCAGGAAGAAATAGAAAGAAAGGAATTAGACCAGCAGTTAGAGGATCTGCTATGAATGCTGTAGATCATCCACATGGTGGTGGAGAAGGAAGGTCTAGTATTGGTATGAAATATCCTAAGACACCTTGGGGTAAACATGCATTAGGTAAGAAAACAAGAAAGCGAAAAGTTACAAATAAATTTATAATTAGAAGAAGAAAGAAATAATATGTCACGATCACTTAAAAAAGGTCCTTATATTGACGAGAAGTTACTGAAGAAAGTAACCGCTCTTGCTCCTGGAGACAAGACACCGATTAGGACTTGGTCTAGAGCATGTACTATCGTTCCAGAAATGGTAGGAAAAATATTTGAAGTTCATAATGGAAAGAATTTCATAGAAGTTATTATAAGGGAAGATATGGTTGGACATAAATTAGGAGAATTTTCTGCAACCACTAAGTTTATTAGACATGGTGGAAAGATGCAGAGAGATCAAGTTAAAAAATAATGAAAGAAGCAACAGCAAAATTAAATTATCTAAGAATAGCACCAAGAAAAGTAAGATTGGTAGCAGATTTAGTTAGGGGAATGAAAGCAGAAAAAGCTGTAGCTATTTTAACAAATGTACGCAAGAACGCTGCAGACCCAATGTTAAAGTTACTAAAGTCAGCAATGGCTAATGCTAAGAATAACTTAGAAATGGATGATACTAAGTTATATATTTCAGCATTAATAGTAAACGAAGGACCAACTTTAAAAAGATGGAGACCTAGGGCATTTGGTAGAGCATATGGTATTAATAAACGAACAAGTCATATAAAAATAACCTTGAAAGAACATGTCACACAAAGTTAATCCAATAGGTTTTAGATTGAAAGGCACTGATGACTGGGCATCCAGGTGGTTTAGTGCAAGATCTCCAAGACAATATTTAGAAGAAGACTACAAGGTTAGAGAATTTTTAGTAGAGAGGTTTAAAGATGCAAGTGTTGAGAAAGTTGAGATTGAAAGATCTCCCAACAAGATTGATATATTAATATATTCATCAAGACCTGGGTTAATTATTGGTAGAGGTGGTGAGCAAATTGAACAATTGAGAGATATAATTCAAAAGAAGATATTAAAGAGAGGCAAAGAAAAACAGGCATTAAAGATAGAAGTAAAATCCGTTAAAAATCCATGGTTGTCAGCTAATTTAACTGCACAATGGGTTGGTCAAAGATTAGAGAAGAGACTACCTTTTAGAAAGGTTTTAAAGCAATCTATATCAATGGCTAGTGGATATAAGGAGGTTAAGGGAATCAGAATTCAGATTTCAGGAAGATTGAATGGTGTTGCGATCGCAAGAAGAGAATGGTTGCAACAGGGAAAAATGCCTAGACAAACAATAAGAGCAGACATAGACTATGGTTTCTATAAGGCTGTTACTACATATGGAACAGTAGGAGTTAAAGTCTGGATTTATAAAGGAGAAAAATTTGAATAATCATGTTATATCCAAAGAAAGTAAAACATAGAAAATGGCAAAAGGTGAAAACCAAAACTAAAGCTACACGTGGTGCAGAACTAGCTTTTGGTGATTATGGATTAAAAGCCATGGAATGTAAGCCAATAACTTCTAGACAGTTAGAAGCAGGAAGAAGGGCTATTATTAGATATCTAAGAAAGGGTGGAAAGATGTGGATTAGAGTTTTCCCTGATCAGCCGATTACTACAAAAGGAGCAGAAGTTCCTATGGGTGGTGGTAAGGGCGGAGTAGATCATTATGCCTTCGTTATCGAGCCAGGAAGACTAATTTATGAATTAGCTGGTATTCCTGAAGAACAAGCAAGAGAAGCCTTTAGAAAGGCTAGCGATAAATTTGGAATTAGAACAAAGTTTATAAAAAGAGATCATGTTGGTTAAAGACTTAAAACAAAAAACAGATAAGGATTTGAATAAACTCCTTTTAACAGAAAGAGATAAATTAAGAAGTCTTAAGTTTGATTTGGCTGCTGGAAAAGTTAAGAATGTTAAACAATCCAGACAGATCAAAAAAGACATTGCTAGAATTTTAACAACATTAAATCAAAAAAATGAAGAGAAAAATTAAAGGAAAAATCACTTCAGACAAAATGGATAAGACTGTGGTTGTAGAAGTCGAGTCCTTTAAAGTTCATCCTAGATATAGGAGAAGATTCAAGGTGCATAAAAAATATAAGGCACATGATGAAAAGAATGAATATAAGATAGGTGATGAAGTAATTATTGAAGAAACAAGACCATTAAGTAAGGATAAAACATTTAGAGTTATAGAAAAAGTATGATCCAACCACAAACATTATTAAATGTAGCCGATAACACAGGAGCTAAGTTAGTTCAATGTTTTAAGGTGCTTGGTGGATCTAAGAAAAGATATGCTCAATTAGGAGACTTGATTGTTGGAACAGTAAAAAAGGCTGAACCAAGAAAACAGGTTAAAAAACATGAAGTTGTAAGAGGAGTGGTTGTAAGACAAAGAAGAGCATATAGAAGAAAAGATGGTTCATATATTAGATTTGACGAGAATGCTATTGTGATTCTTGATACTGCATTAAAAAATCCAAAAGGAAATAGAATATTCGGACCAATTCCAAGAGAAATAAAAGAAAGAGGATTTAGTAATATCGCTGGCTTAGCCAACGAAGTAATATGAAGATTAAAAAAAACGATACAGTTTTAATTACTAGTGGTGATGATAAGGGAAAGAAAGGAAAGGTAATTCATGTGGACCCTACTAGAGGCAAGCTTCAAGTTGAAGGTGCCAATATACAGAAGAAACATGTTAGACCCAAAAAAGAAGGTGAAAAAGGACAAGTTGTTGAGAAGCCAGGCTTCTTATCAATAAGCAAAGTAAAAATGCTTTGTCCTAAATGTAACAAAGCATCAAGAGTTGGTTATACAAACACAGAAAAAGGAAAACAAAGAATTTGTAAAAAATGTAGTGCAGCAATATGATTTCATTACCAGAACAATTTAAACAAGGAGCTATTCCTCATATGAAGGAGAAGTTTGGATATAAGAATGATATGGCTGTTCCTAAAATTACTAAAGTTGTGGTAAACACAAGTTTTGGTAAACTAACAACAGGCAAGACAAAATCAGAGGCAGCAGCGTTATACGAACCAATCGTAATTGATATGGCCACTATTACAGGACAAAGACCTGTCGTTACTGATGCTAAAAAATCCATTTCCACCTTTAAATTAAGACAAGGAATGCCAGTAGGAGCAAAAGTTACCTTAAGAGGAAAGAAGATGAATGCTATGGTTGAAAAAATGGTTAATATTGTATTGCCTAGAACAAGAGATTTCGAAGGCCTAAATATTAGATCAATTGATAATTCAGGGAATCTATCAATCGGAATAAAAGAGCATATCGTATTCCCTGAAATTAGTGCAGAAAATATTAAAAGAATGTTTGGTCTAGAGGTTGTTATAACAACTACGGCTAAAACACATGAGCAAGGTTTAGAATTATTTAGATCATTGGGATTCCCAATAAAGAAAGATGCCTAAAAAATCATTAATAGAAAAAGCAAAGAGAGATCCAAAGTTTAGCACTAGAATAGTTAGACGTTGTTTCAAATGTGGTAGAAACAAGGGATATATTAGAAGATTTGGTCTTTGCAGAATTTGCTTCAGAGAAATGGCAAATAAAGGTCTTATTCCAGGAGTTAGAAAATCAAGTTGGTAAAAAATATATGACAGATCCAATCGCAGACATGTTAATACGTATCAAAAACGCTTCGATGGTTAACCATCAATTTGTTGAGATACCATATTCTAATCTTAAGCATAGATTAGCTAATGTTCTTTTAGAAGAAGAACTAGTTAAGGGTGTTGAGAAAAAACAGTCAAAGGAGAACAAGATGTTGAAATTGACTTTAAAGTATAAGGATAAGGAGCCTGCATTTAAAGCCATGTTTAGAGTTTCTAAACCCGGAAGAAGAGTTTATATGCCATCTAAGGAGTTAAAATCAAGAAGAGGAATCTTAGTTGTTTCTACTCCGAAAGGATTAATGACATCTAGAGATGCTAAAAGAAAGAATGTTGGCGGAGAAGTAATGGTAGAAATTTACTAAAAATATGTCAAGAATAGGAAAACAACCAATCGAGATACCACAAGGAGTAACTGTTGATGTTAAAGATAATTTAGTTACTACTAAAGGACCTAAGGGAGAGCTTAAGGTGCAATGTAGGCCTGAGGTTGATATTAAGATCGAAGATAATAACATTGTTGTTGCCATTAAAGATGATGCTCACAGAGCATATTGGGGGTTAACCAGATCTTTAATAGCTAATAATGTGGAAGGAGTAACTAAGGGATTTACTAAACAATTAGAAATTCAAGGAGTTGGTTATAGGGCCAAACTTGAAGGAAAGAAAATAATATTAGAAATGGGATTTTCTCATAATGTTCCAATGGATATTCCAGAAGGAATTGAAATAATTATTGAGAAGAATATTGTTACTATCAATGGTATTGATAAACAATTAGTAGGTGAAACCGCAGCTACAATTCGTGCGGTTAAAAAACCAGAACCATATAAGGGAAAAGGTATTAGATACGTTGGAGAAGAAGTAAGAAGAAAAGCAGGTAAGAGAGCTGCTGAATAATATGAATAATAGAATTAGAAGACACAAAAGAATAAGAGGAAAGATCTCAGGGACTGCTGCTATTCCTAGGCTTCAAGTATTTAGATCAATAAAACATATTTATGCTCAAGTTATTGATGATGAGGCAGGAAAAGTAATAATGGGTGTACGAGACGAAGGAATTAAGGGTAAAAAACAAGAAGTCGCAGGAAAAGTCGGTGAATTAATTGCTAAAAAAGCACTTGATAAAAAGATAGAAAAGATAGTATTTGATAGGGGTGGTTATAAATATCATGGTAGAGTAAAAGCTCTAGCAGAAGGTGCAAGAAAAGCAGGATTAAAGTTTTAATATGTATAAATCAAAGTTTAAAAGAAAAGAAAAGCCATCTGATGGATTTGATTCCAAGCTTTTGGCATTGAACAGAGTTACTAGAGTTACTAAGGGTGGTAAACAATTGCGTTTTAGAGCAGTTGTTGTAGTGGGCAATAAAGACAAACAAGTAGGTATCGGCGTTGCTAAGGGTGCAGACGTATCTCAAGCCGTCGAGAAAGCTTCCAAATCAGCTAGAAAGAATTTAATTGTTGTGCCTATTACGGAAGAAGGATCTATTCCTCATCAAGTACAAGCAAAATTTGGAGCAGCAGTCGTATTGTTAAGACCACAAAGGCAGGGTAGAGGATTAGTTGCCGGTGGTACTGTTAGAACAATCTGCGACATGGCAGGAATTAAGAATGTTTCTTCTAAGATTCTTGGAGGAACTAGAAATAAATTGAATAACGCTAGAGCAACCATTAAAGCTCTACAAGACTTTAAATAATATGCAAATTCACGAAATACAACCTAAGGCAAGATCTACTAGAAAAAGAGTTGGTAGAGGTGGAAAAAGAGGGACTTATTCCGGAAAAGGAATGAAGGGACAACTATCTAGATCTGGTAATAATAGAGAACCAATTATCAGAAGTCTTGTTAAGAGATATCATAAATTGAGAGGATACAGATTTAATCCCAAACAAGCGGTGGCTACTTCTGTTACCTTAGAAGTTATTGATAAGAATTTTAAAGCCGGTGAAGTAGTTAATCCAAGAACCTTAATTGAAAAGAAGGTTATAAGCAAAATGAAAAATAGAATTCCTATTGTTAAGATATTAAGCAATGGAGAATTAACTAAGAAACTCGTATTTGAAGGCTGTAAATTATCTAAACAAACAGAAGAGAAGATTAATAAGATAAAATAATGGATTTTTCTAAATTTACACAAATGTTCAAGATCAAAGAGTTGAGGAATAAGATTCTTTTTGTTTTGGCAATGCTTATTGTTTTTAGATTAATGGCAGCTATTCCTATTCCAGGAATTTCAGCTCAAGATTTAGGTTCATTCTTTGAAAAATTTGAAGCATTTGGGTTGTTAAATATGTTTACTGGAGGAACCTTATCTAAACTATCTATTGTTATGCTTGGCATTGGTCCATACATTACAGCAACCATTATATTACAACTATTAACAATGATATTTCCTGCACTGGAAAAGATTTATAAGGAAGAAGGCGCAGCAGGAAGACAAAAAATTAATCAATGGGGAAGGTATGCAACCGTACCTCTCGCTTTAATACAAGGATATTCGATGCTTACTTTATTGAGCAGAGAAGGGAATATTACTGGATTAACAACGATAAGTATGATTACGTCGTTAATCACCATTACGGCAGGAACTCTATTACTAGTATGGTTAGGAGAGATGATTACGGAAAAAGGAATTGGGAATGGAGTGTCTTTGATTATTTTTGCAGGTATTGTATCAAGCTTACCTTCAAATATATTACAATTTATTAGTCAGTTTGATCCAAATCAAATACCAGGATACTTATTATTCTTCGCGTCAGCGTTTCTGATAATTATCGGCGTTGTTACTGTGACGGAGGCAAGAAGGAATATTCCAGTATCATACGCCAAGAGAGTTAGAGGACATAGAATATTTGGCGGAGCGTCTACATTCTTACCATTGAGTGTAAATCCATCAGGTGTTATCCCAATTATCTTTGCTTTATCAATATTATTATTCCCAAGCATGATTGCTGGTTTCTTTGTGAATTCACCAGGCGTGGTAGGTAATATAGCGACCGCTGTGGCAGGATTCCAGAATAATGTATTAGCATGGGGAATAACGTATTTCTTATTAGTATTTGCATTTACATTTTTCTATACAATGGTTACTTTCGATCCGAAAGCCATTGCTAATAATTTGAAAAAAATGGGTGGATTTATTCCAGGAATTAGACCAGGAGACTCCACTGTTAATTTCTTAAAATTTGTATTAAATAGGATTCTATTTATTGGCGCAACCTTCTTGGGTTGTGTAGCTGTTATGCCTTACGTTATTAAGGGTATAACTGGAGTAGAATCATTCAGCTTCTTAGTCGGAGGAACATCTCTACTGATTGTAGTAGCTGTAATATTAGACACTATTAAACAAGTTAACTCTCAATTACAAATGAGAGAGTACGATACTATATAAATGAACGATCCAATAATAATTTTATTGGGACCACCGGGAGCAGGAAAGGGAACACAGGCTAGACTCTTACAAGAGAAGCTTGATTTAGATTACTTTGGAAGTGGTGAGATTTTACGTAAAAGAAAGTTGATTGATGATTTTACTGGAAGAAAGATTCAAAAGAAGATGGATGATGGAGAATTATTGGCTAGTCCGATAATGATTGATATTTGGATTAATACTTTTGAAGAAATTAAAAAGAATAATAGTTTTAGGGGCATTATAATGGATGGAAGTCCTAGAAGACTTCACGAAGCTCAAATGCTAGAGCAAGCATTAGATTGGTATGAATGGAACGATAACAAGAAAGCAATATTTGTTAATTTATCAGAACAAGATGCTACTGATAGACTAACTAAACGTAGGGTTTGTACTAAATGTAAAAAGAATATTCCTTATGTTGGAGAGTATAAAATAATAGAAGCTTGTGATGTGTGTGGCGGTGAATTGATTAAAAGAGCTGATGATGAAGCCTCAGACATAGTCGAGAGATTTAAGTGGTATGCATCAGATGTTCTACCAACAGTAGATTTTTATAGAAAACAGGGAACACTAATTGAAGTTAATGGAGATCAATCCATAGAAGACGTTCATAAAGAAATAATGGAGAAACTAGAATGATCTTTATAAAAGATGACAAAGAGATTTCAATAATGAGAAAGGGTGGTAATATTTTAGCTCAAATAATGGAAGAGTTAAAAAAAGAAGTTCGCCCCGGGATTACAACAGATGATTTAGATAAGCTCGCTCAGGAGCTTGTTTTTAAATTTAAAGTTAAACCGTCATTTTTAGATTACGGAGGCTTTCCAAATGTTTTGTGCACTTCTTTGAATGAAAATATTGTGCATCAAGTACCAAGTAATTATATTTTACAAGAAGGGGATATACTATCTTTAGATATGGGTATCATGTATGAAGGATATCACTCTGATATGGCCATTACAGTACCCGTAGGAGAGGTTTCAGACGATATTAAGGTATTATTACGTATTACCAAGAAATCATTGAATATAGCCATAAACAAGATAAGGCCTGGCAATACAATTGGAGATATTGGAAACACTATCCAACGATATGTTGAAAAAAGAGGATTCAATGTAGTAAAAGAGTTGTGCGGCCATGGAATTGGTAAAGATCTACATGAAGATCCAGAGATTTTAAATTATGGAAAGCGTCAAAAAGGAGAAGTATTACGAAAGGGAATGACAATATGTGTAGAACCCATGGTTTCAATGGAATCTGGTGAGATCAAAAAAGGAAGAGATGGTTTTGCGTTTAAAACAATAGACGATTCGTTGTCTGCTCACTTTGAGCATACTTTGTTGGTGACAGATAATGGGTGTGAGGTGTTGACGAAGTAAATTTACTTTTTATCGGAGAATGTTAGAATGTTTTAATCATGAATTCAAAGAAAGTAAGGAAAAAATTTCTTAAATATTATGCAAAGAAAGGCCATAAAGTGGTTGGTTCTTCATCTTTGATTACTGATGATCCTTCTGTATTATTTACAACAGCTGGGATGCAACAGTTTAAAGCTAATTTCTTAGGCGAATCCCACCCTTTGGGAAAAAGAGTAACCAGCATTCAAAAGTGTTTAAGAACCTCTGACATAGAAGAGGTTGGAGATGAATCTCATTTAACATTCTTTGAGATGCTTGGTAATTTCTCTTTTGGAGATTATTGGAAAAAAGAAGCCATTGAAATGGCTGAAGAGTTTTTAGTTAAGAAATGTAAACTAGATAAAAACAAACTATATTTCACATATTTTAAGGGAGAAGGAGATATAGCCGAAGACATTGAAGCTAAAGAATTGTTAAGCGGGAAGAAAACATTTGGCTGTGGAAAGGAAGATAACTTCTGGGGACCAACAGGGAATAAGGGTCCATGCGGTCCAACAGTAGAGATACATTATGAACTAAGAGAGAGTTGTGGAGAAGATTGTGACATTTACTGTGATTGTGGAAGGTTCGTAGAAATCTGGAATCTCGTATTTAATCAATATTATAAAGACGAGAATGGTAATTTAACCGAATTAGAACAAAAGGGAATTGATACGGGAATGGGATTTGAGAGATTAGTTACTGTTTTGCAAAAAAAGAATTCTGTATATCAAACAGATTTATTTAATAAGTTTTTACAACAATACACTAAAGAACATAGAGTTATTGCTGATCACATGAGAGCCAGTTTATTTTTAATTGCAGAAGGAATAGAACCTAGTAAAACAGATAAGGGTTATATTCTAAGGAGGCTAATCAGGAGAATAGTTAGAATTAACAAGTTAACTAATATTGATTATATCCAATTAGCTAAGGATATGATTAATTATTATAAGGGCATATATCCTGAATTAGTTGAAGATAAAATTATTCCCGTTATTAAGCAGGAAGTAGAGGTTTTTAATAAGATACTAGAAGGTGCAGAGGAAATCGTTATAGAAGTCGCCCAGAAAGGACATATAACAGGCGCGGATATCTTTGACTTATATTCTACAAAAGGAATCCCTAAATCAACAATAAAAGATATCGCCCAAGCCAAGAATATAGAGATTAAAGACATAGAAGACTTTGATAAAATAAAGACAGAACATCAGGAAAAGTCTAGGGCAGGGTTAGAAAAGAAATTTGGTGGAGTTGGCAAGGACGCGGGCGAGAATGCCATTAGATTACATACGGCCACTCATTTATTACATAAGGCACTAAGAGATTTATTGGGAGAAGATGTCCAGCAAATGGGTTCTGATATTACAGAAGAACGTTTACGTTTTGATTTTTCTTTTGATAGAAAGTTAAACGAAGAAGAATTAAAATCTATAGAAGATAAAATAAATAAGGTTATAGGACAATCTCTCGAGGTTACAAAAGAAGAAATGAAGCTAGAAGATGCTCTAAAATCAGGAGCAATGTCATTCTTTAAAGAGAAGTATCCAGACGTGGTTAATGTATATTCTATTGGAGATTATTCCAAGGAAATTTGTGCAGGACCACACGTAAACAATACAAAAGAGATTAATGGGGTTATAATAAAGAAACAAGAATCAATAGGGAAGGGAATTAAAAGAATTAAAGCAGTAATCAAATAAACATATGAAAGAGAAAATGTACGATATTAATCCGCCTCAAGAAGAGGAAAAAGAAGTAAGAAAAGAATCTAGGAAAAAAGAAGGCGGTTTTGGCAAATTTCTTGGAGGAGCTTTATTGGTTATTATATTGGCTATATTGGGTGTTTGGGTGTTTGTATCAGCCAATACTGTAGAAGTAAGTCTTTGGCCTACGCTAAGTGATTTTAGCGTAAATACTGATATTTCATTTACTACCGAAGAGTCAGAAGATGCGATATTGATGGAATCTTTTGAATATGAGGAAGACATCTCTAAATCTTTTGAATCTCCTAGTATGGATATTGGAGAAAAAGCAACGGGCATTATTAAAGTTTATAATAAATACTCTAATTCCATTACATTGGTATCAGGGACTAGATTTTTATCATCAACTGAACCAACGAAACAATTTCATACATTAAAAAAGATAAGTGTTCCTAGCGGAGGGAACGTAGAAGTTTCTGTTATAGCCTCTGAGGCAGGGGACTCGTATAATATTGAAGCAGCTACTTTTTCAGTCCCTGGGTTAAGAGATTTTTCACCAGCACAATTGTATTATGATGTATACGGAAAGTCTGAGGCCGTTATGACAGGAGGAAGACAAGAGATTATAAAAAAGATAGAAGAGGGTACATTCCAGGCTACAGAAGAGAAGATGTTGGAAGATGCTAGAAAAGACATGATCACTAAAATATCAGAAAAAATTGAGCCTGATTATGTTTTGCTTAAAGACACATTAAAGATTGAGTTATTAGATTCGGGAGCGATTGATGCTATTGAGGGTCAGGAAGTAGATAATTTTGTCTACGAGATCAAGATCAAGGTAACTGGGTATAGGGCAAAAAAATCATTAGTTAATGATTTTGCTAGAACATATATTAGGTCCATGATCCCACAAAATAAGGAATTTGTTGATGATGTAAAAGTAGAATTTGTAGATGTTCCAGGAGGAGCAATGGATGCAGGAGATAAGAATGTCAATGTCTCTACTAGTGTTTATTCAATAATTGATAAAGATTCGATCGAAGAAATAGTCGTAGGTAGGTCTAAGGGTGATATTGCTAGATATGTTAGCGAAATACAGCCTGATCTATCGAAATCCGTACAAGTTAAGTTCTCCCCAGTATGGGCTAGAAAGTCTAGTGGAGATCCAAGGAATATAGATATTAAGATAAACTATTGACCTTGGTTGTAAAAAATGTTATTCTCGTATCACTTGTTTAATGACAGATAACAATGAAACAAATAGGTATGATGGGATTGTAGAGGAAGCTCTCCCCAGCACGCATTTTCGCGTTAAGCTGGATACAGGAAGGACCATTCTCGCTCATCTCGCAGGTAAATTAAGGATCCATAGGATCAAGGTTTTACCTGGAGACAAGGTAACAGTTGAAATGTCCAATCCAAACGACGATAGAGGAAGGATTGTTTATAGAAAAAAATGAAAGTACAAGCATCAGTAAAAAAGATTTGTAAAGATTGTAAAACCGTCAAACGAAAAGGACGTATTTTCGTTATTTGCAAAAATCCAAAACACAAACAAAGACAAGGTAAATAATTATGGCAAGAATTTCCGGAGTTAATCTCCCAGCTAAAAAACAAATACACATCGCATTAACCCAAGTTCATGGAATAGGGCGACCTTCTAGTGAAGATATTTTAAAAGAAGCAAAAGTTGATCCTACTATTAGGGTTGAAAAATTGTCTAATGATCAGGTGCACACTATTCAAGAGATCATTAATGCTACTTATACAGTAGAAGGAGATATGAGAAAGGAGAAGATGTTATCAATCAAAAGATTGAAAGATATTGATTCATGGAGAGGCTCAAGACATAAAAAGAAATTACCTGTTAGGGGGCAAACAACAAGAATTAATTCTCGTACTGTAAGAGGGAATAAAAAATCAACAGTAGGTTCTGGGAGAAAGGGTGCTCCAGCTCCTAAATAAAATAATATGGGAAAAAAGAAAGTAATAAAACAAACACAAGAAGAAATCTTACAAGAAGGTGAGGCTGTTGAAGCTAAGATTCAGAAAACAGCACCCACTAAGAGTGGGAAAGGAACTAGGGTAGGACATGTATATGTTTCTTCAACTTATAATAATACTATAATCACATTAGCTGATGAGCATGGTAAGGTTTTATCATGGTCTAGCGCAGGAAGAGTAGGATTTAAAGGAACCAAGAAAGGAACGCCTTATGCAGCTAATAAAGTAGCAGAGGTGGTAGCGCAAACAATACAAAATTTAAAAATAAACGAAATAAGAGTAAAAGTTAAGGGAATTGGTGGTGGCAGGGAATCTGCTGCTCGTGCATTTGCAGCTCACGGGATAGATATTCTATCTATAGAAGATATGACACCAGTACCACATAATGGTTGCAGAAAACGTAAACCCAGACATCAATGATAAACGCTAAATGTAAAATTTGTAGAAGGAATCAAAGAAAGCTTTTTCTAAAGGGTGAAAAGTGTTTTTCTCCTAAATGTCCTATGATCCAGAAAGCTTATGCTCCTGGTATGGCGGCTAAAAAGAGAAGAAGACCTCTTTCTGAATATGGAAAAGAATTGTCCGAGAAACAAAAACTTAGAAATTCTTATGGATTAAGAGAAAGACAATTCAGAGGTTATGTTGATAAAGTTTTAGAAAAGTCTCGTATGCTCGAAGACGTGAATCCAGCAGAAGTATTGATTAGATCTCTTGAATTTAGATTAGATAATGTTGTATATAGATTAGGATTCTCAATTAATAGAAAACATGGACGACAATTAGTTAATCATGGATTCTTCTTGCTTAATGGCAAGCCAGTTGATATCCCAAGTTTAAAAGTGAGATTAGGGGATAAAATAAGCTTTCGTGAGAATACAAAGACAAAATCACCATATACTCAATTAGAGGAGAAGTTAAAGGCATACGAAACTCCAGTATGGCTTAAATTAGACAAAAAGTCTGTTGAAGGAGAGATTATAGGGCTACCAACCCTAGAAGAAGTTTCTCCACCAGCTGAAATATCTTCTATATTTGAGTTTTATTCAAGATAAAATTAATTAATATATATGATCTCTTTACCACAAAAACCTAAGATATTAGATAAAACAGAGAATGGCGCTAAGTTTGCCATCGAAGGTCTTTATCCGGGTTATGGTATTACGTTAGGAAATGCCCTAAGAAGAGTATTGTTGTCTTCATTGGAGGGGGCAGCTCCAACCGAGGTCAGAATCAAAGGGGTGGATCATGAGTTTACAACGATTAAAGGAGTTTTAGAAGACGTTATTATAATTGGTTTAAACTTAAAGAAATTAAAGTTTAAACTTCATGGTAATGAACCTCAAAAAGCTACTTTAAAAATAAAAGGAGAAAAAGTGGTTACTGGAAAAGATTTTGAATATCCATCACAAGTAGATTTGATTAATAAGGATGTGCACATAGCCACATTAACTGACAAGAATGCAGAATTAGAGCTAGAGTTATTGATTGAGAATGGACTAGGATATGAGGCTATTGAAACAAGGAAGAAAGAGAAATTAGAAATTGGTCAGATTGCATTAGATGCTATTTTCTCTCCAATTCTTAAAGTTAGTTTAAATGTTGGAAATATGAGAGTAGGTGATAGGACTGATTTTGATAGATTGGTTATTGGTATTGAAACTGATGGATCCATTGATCCGGAAAGTGCTTTATCAAAAGCTACACAAATCATAATTGATCACTTCGGAGTTATTCTTACAAAGGAAGAGGAACCTAAGAAAGAAGTTAAAAAAATAGAGAAAAAAGAAAAGAAAGAAGCTAAAACAGATGTTAAAACATTTGAAGAAATTGGATTATCTGCTAGAACTATAAATGCATTAGAAGCGGCCAGTATAAAAAGTATTGCTGGGTTAGTTAGAAAGACAGAAGATGACATTAAAGCATTAGATGGTTTAGGAGATAAAGCAGTTAATGAAATCAAGAAAGCATTAAAGAAACAAAAGTTAGAACTTAAGTCATGAAGAAACGAACTAAAACCAGAAAGTTTAATAGAAAGGCTGACCCTAGGAAAGCTTTTATGAAGAGCTTATCCAGAGCTTTAGTTCTTCATGAAAAAATTGAGACTACAGACGCTAGAGCTAAGGAACTTTCTTCTTTTATTGAGAAAAAGATAACTATTGCCAAGAAAGGAGATTTAAGCGCTATTAGAAGATTGAGAACAATATTCTCACTGGAAGTTACTAATAAATTGATTAAAGAAATAGCTCCTCTTTACAAAGATAGAGAAGGAGGGTATACAAGGATCATTAAGTTAGGACAAAGAAAGAGTGATGGTGCAAGTATGAGTATTATTGAGTTTATAAAATGAAAAGATCAACAATAACAATTGATGCGACAGACAGATCTCTTGGTAGGTTAGCTACAGAGATATCCGTGCTTTTACGAGGAAAGAATAAACCAGAATACGCTCCAAATAAAGATATTGGAGACGTTGTTAAGGTTGTTAATTTTGCTCAAGTTAAAATAACAGGACAAAAGAAAGATCAAAAGATATATTATAGACATTCAGGTTATATGGGTGGACTAACAGAAACTCCGATGAGCACATTGCTAGAAAGGAAACCAGAAGACGTATTGAAATTTGCTGTAATGGGAATGTTGCCCAAAAATAAACTAAGAAACGAACAAATTAAAAGATTAAAAGTTGAATTATAATGGCTACTGAAACTAAAACTAAAACTGAAGTTAAGGCAAAGCCTAAGGCTAAGCCAAAAACTACAACCAAGCCTAAAGTAACGGTGAAGCCTAAGAGTGAAGTTAAGGCAGAACCCAAGGCCAAAACAGCGATAAAGCCTAAGGCAGAAGTTAAGCCAAAGGCAAAGGCAAAGCCTAAGGCTAAGGCCGCTCCTAAAGCAGAAGATAGATATATAGAAGCTGTAGGGAGAAGAAAAACTGCCGTAGCCAGAGTAAGGGTTTGGACTAAAGGAAAAGGATTTGTAGTTAATGGAATGGATATGAAAGAATATTTTCCAACCAATGATTTGCAAACAGCCATTACTAGCCCTATTGATATGTTAAATATCGAAGAGAAATTTAAGGTTTCTGTTCTAGTTAAGGGAAGCGGTAAAATTGCTCAATCTATTGCTGTAAGGCATGGACTATCAAGAGTATTGATTAAAATAAATCCAGAATTTAGAAAAAGATTAAAGAAGGCAGGATTCTTAAAAAGAGATCCAAGAATGAGAGAAAGAAAGAAATTTGGGTTAAGAAGAGCTCGAAAGAGTACTCAATGGTCAAAGAGATAAATATATACATGAAGACCGCCCGAAAGGGCGGTTTTTAGTTTGACAATGTATTATGAATAATGGTATAATATATTTATACAAACTACACACGTTCTTGGAGGAACAATGTCAGAAAATAAAAAACAGCAGCCGGAAAGCGTACCAGTACACGAAGTAGTGATACACTTATTGGCAACAGAGCCTGACAGCGGGGTAGGAATGGCATTTTCTCTTTACGTTAATGGTAAAAATGGCGTACCTGCCACTATTCCACCTGGAGTTGGAGACGAGCTAAAACAAGCCTTAGCTGCGGCTAAAGAAAAGTGTAGTGAAAGCTATGCTATCGCCGCTGTGACAGTTACACACTTCATTGACGATATGCAAGCTGTTGAAACCAGCAAAGCATCATAAGCACATAGAAGTGTAGTATACGGGAACTCTTTGTTGAGTTCCCGTCTTCTTTTAAACCTTGCTAAAACCACACAAATTTAGTAAGATAACAAAACATATGTCAGAACAATTTATAATAAAAGGAGGGAAAACCCTTAAAGGTACTATTGAAGCCAGAGGAGCTAAAAATGCCTGTTTTCCAATATTAGCAGCTACACTTTTAACTAAGGAAGACTGTGAAATAGACAATATCCCATTAATTGAGGATATTTTTCGTTTCATTGAATTATTAACCAGCTTAGGTAAAGAAGTGGAGTGGACAGGAGAAAGAACTGTTTTAATTAAACATAAACAAGATATTGATGTTTCTAGTATTAGGAAGGATTTAATTACTAAATTAAGAGGATCAGTATTACTGTTTGGTCCAATATTAGCATTAACAAAATCATTAGAAATACCACAACCAGGTGGTTGTGTTATTGGAGCAAGGCCTATATCAACACATTTAGATGCGTTTGTTCAATTAGGATCTAGCTTAGATGTTAAGGTAGTGGACAATAGAGAATATTTTGACATGACACTAGGAGAAGAAATCTCCGATGAAGTTATATTAAATGAATTTAGCGTAACTGCTACTGAGAATGTATTATTATTCTGTGCAGGATTAGATAAGGAAGTAGTTATTAAAGTTGCTGATTGTGATTATCCTACGCAAGAATTGATTAAATTCTTAAATAAAATGGGAGCAGAAATTACCGATAATGGCCCTCATTCCTATAGAATAAAGGGCAATAAGGACTTGAAGGGCGTTAAGCATAAAATTATTGGTGATCCGATTGAAGCAGGCACATTTATATTAATGGCTGCTGCGACTAAAAGCACAATCACCATAAAGAATGTTGAATTAAAATATTTAGAATTTCCAATCAAGAGATTAATTGACTTTGGACTTCCCGTTGAAATAATAGATGAAAACACAATTAAAGTAGAGCCATGGGCAATGTTAAAAATGCAGAAGATCCAAGCATTACCATACCCGGGAATACCTACAGATTTACTTCCGTTATTCGGAGTATTGGCTACTCAGACCGAAGGAACCACTTTGATTCATGATCCCTTATATGATGGAAGGTTGAAGTATTTAAACGAGCTAAATAAGATGGGCGCAGAGATTTTCTTTGCAGATCCACATAGAGCCTTTATTAATGGACCTACTCAATTAAGAGGAGTGGTAGTTGATACGCCAGATCTAAGAGGTGGTGCATCATTGATTATTGGAGCATTGATTGCAGATGGCGAAACAGTGATTAATAATATTTATCAAATAGATAGGGGATATGAGAAGATAGAAGAAAGACTACAAGAGTTGGGAGCGGATATTAAGAGAATTAAAGAATAATATGTTTGTTAGAAAGATTGGTATCGATTTAGGTACTTGTAATTCATTAGTATTTATTCCTAAGAAAGGTGTGGTTTTAACAGAGCCTTCAGTCGTTGCTGTTGCCGTAGATGAGAATGAAATATTGGCTGTTGGGAAAGCAGCTAAAGAAATGACAGGAAGGACTCCAGAAACTATTATGGTTTACAGGCCATTAAAAGATGGAGTTATTGCTGATTTTAGAGTTACTGAGGCAATGCTTAAGTATTTTATTAAACAAGTAACTCCTAAGTGGCAATTTATTAAACCAGAATTAATCATATCTGTTCCAGCAGGAATTACATCTACAGAAAAGAGAGCAGTTATTGAAGCCGCTAATTTAGCGGGTGCTAAGAATGCTTATATCGCCAAAGAGCCTATTTTAGCAGCCATTGGCGCTGGTATTCCTATTCATACCTGTTCAGGTCATATGATTGTCGATATTGGCGGTGGAACCACTGAAGTGGCTGTTATATCGTTGGGTGGAATCGTTACGTTCGATTCTTTAAGAGTAGCAGGAGACAGAATGAATTCTGCTGTATCAGAATATATTAAGAAAAATCATAATTTGGCTGTTGGAGAACAAACCGCAGAGGAGGTTAAGATAAAAATTGGAACAGCAGTTCCAGAAAAGAAAGAGAGAGAAATCGAAATTAGAGGCAGAGATTTAATCTCAGGATTACCAAAAAGCATTAAGGTAACTTCTAATGAGGTATGTGGAGCAGTAAGAGAGGAATTAGAAGAGATCATTCAATCTATTAAGGCAGTATTAAGAAATACTCCTCCTGAGCTAGCGTCAGACATTATGGATAAGGGAATGGTATTGTCTGGTGGAGGAGGAATGTTAAGAGGATTAGATAAGTTAATAGCCAAAGCTACAGGTGTTCCTTGCTTCTTAGCTGATGAAGCTTTCTATTGTGTAGCCAAAGGAACAGGAGCTGTATTAGAAAATCTAGATGTTTACAAAAAGAGCATAATGTCAAAAAGATAATGGATATCATTGGCCATTCAAAACAAAGGGATCTTTTGAAAAAGAGTATTTCCAGTGATAAATTAGCTCATGCATATATCTTTTATGGACCAGCGGATATTGGTAAAAAAGTAGTAGCTCTAGAATTAGCAGAATTAATTGAAGGTGACGTGACGATGATTCAGGCTGAAGATCAGACAGTATCTATTGATCAGATTAAAGTGTTAAAGGATAAGTTTAGATTAACATCAGACGATTATAAGGTTGCTATCATAGATAATGCAACATCAATGACCACTGACGCACAGAATGCTTTATTGAAATTACTAGAAGAACCAAAGGGAAGAACAGTTATAGCCTTAATCGCGGATTCCCAAGATAAATTGTTATCTACCATAGTATCTAGATCTATTTCTTTGAGATTTGATATGCCGTCATTCTCAGAAATAGAAAAGCATTTAGTTTCCAAGGGAGTAGATAAGGAAAGGGCGGAAGAACTATCATGGCTATCTTTTCAAAGACCAGGTAGGGCAGTCTATTTTGTAGAACATTCAGAAGAGTTTGAGCTAGAGAAGATAAAGGATATACAAGAACTGATTGATTCTCCGTTAAACGTTAAGTTTAAATATGCGGAGAAATTATCTAAAGACAAGAATGAATTAGATAAAACTCTAGATATTTGGTTAAATTATTTTAGACAGATATTATTTGATATCACTGGAGTTAAGGCTATGCCTAAGAAATTTGTTACTAAAACATATACCACTGAACAAGTTAGAAGAATTATGGAATTAATCGAGAAAATAGAACAAGTTATTAAAAACACTAATGTTAATCCAAGATTAGCGTTAGAAACATTATTCTTAAAGATATAAAAATATGTACCAACAATATATAGATAAAATAACGCCGGAGCTAGAGAAAGTTTTAGAATATTTTAAATCAGAGATAGGTAAAATTAGAACAGGAAAGGCTAGTCCATCATTGGTAGAGGATGTGATGATTGATTATGAAGGCGCTAGATCTCCATTAAAACAAATAGCATCTATTTCTTGTCCCGAACCAAGACAAATATTAATTAAACCTTGGGTTCCTGCTTATGTTCAATTTATTGAAAAAGCGCTTATGCAGGCTGACCTAGGAACTAATCCAATCGTAGATGGTCAAAGTATCAGAATTAGTCTGCCTCAAATGACAGGAGAATTTAGAGAGAGGCTTAATGTTCAGGTTGCTAAAAAGGCAGAAGAGTCTTATCAAACGCTAAGGAGATGGAGAGATGAATCGCTAAAAGAGATGAAGAGTGGAGAATTATCAGAAGATGATAAGTTTAAGGGGAAAGAAGAGCTACAAAAGGTGATTGATAATTACAATAAACAAATTGAAGAATTAAAAGATAGAAAGAAAAAAGAAATTTTAGAATGATATTAGCAATTATAGTATTTATATTAATATTTAGTTTTCTAGTTCTGGGACATGAACTAGGACATTTTTTAGCTGCAAGAAAGATAGGCGTTAAGGTAGAAGAGTTTGGTATCGGATTTCCACCAAAGATTTGGGGAAAGAAGATAGGAGAAACAGAATATACTGTTAACTGGATTCCATTCGGTGGCTTTGTAAAGATATTAGGAGAAGACAGGGGAGAAGAAGCAAATAAGGAAAGCTTAAGTTCAAGAGGGCCAGGGCAGAAAGCATTTGTATTGTTAAGTGGGGTAGCCTTTAATTTTCTAATCGCCATAATAGTCTTTGGCTTATTAGTGAGCATTAATGGATTCAAAACATATCAATCTCAAATATTTGAATATGAATTTCCATTTGGTGATCAAACTGTTTATCCTGCTATAAATTATGTGGTAGAGAATTCTCCTGCCGAAGGTGCTGGGATAGAAACATATGATATGATATTAGCCGTGAACGGAGAGGAAGTTAATAGTGCGGTAGAATTTACCGATTTAACTAAAGCTAACGCGGGCAATGAGGTTTTATTTTCTATACTAAACGCTCAAACACAAGAAGAAAAAGAATTAACAATATTGTTACGCGTTGATTCCGAAGAAGGAGCGTTAGGTGTTGGAGTATCTGAGATAAGTGAACTTAGCTATAATAGTCTAGGAGGCAAGATCTTCGCTGGACCATTACATACAGCTAATATTACGCATCTAACATTCTCAGCTCTTGGTCATCTGATTCAAACATCAGTGGACGAAGGAGACATTAGTCCCTTATCTGATAATTTAACGGGGCCCGTAGGAATATTAGCAATGACACAACTGACCTTAGCTGGTGGAGCATGGCAAGTATTTTATTTATTAGCAGCTATATCATTAGCTTTAGCAATAATGAATATATTGCCAATACCAGCTGTAGATGGAGGAAGGATGGTATTTGTATTATATGAAGCAATATTTAAGAGGAAGTTTCCAGAAAGAACAGAACACTGGATTAATGTAATTGGATTTTATGCATTGCTATTTTTGTTCTTTTTGATCACAATAAAAGATATCGTACAATTTAAAGATATTTTAATAAAATGAAACAGTCACAATTATTTTATAAAGCAAAGAAAGATGTTCCTAAGGGTATTGAGGCTCTTAGTCATAAGTATTTATATAGAGGCGATTTTATTGATCAATTAGGATCAGGCATTTACAGTTTTTTGCCATTGGGATGGAAAGTACATCAGAAAATAGCAGACATTATTAGAGATGAGATGATTAAGATTGGAGGGCAAGAAGTATTTTTACCTGCCCTGCAACCGAAACAAGTATGGGAGATCACGGGAAGGTGGGGGCACATGGATCCACCATTATTTACATTAAACGATATTCACAAGAAAGAATTTGCCTTAGGATCTACTCATGAAGAAGTTATGACCAAGGTGGTAAAAGACAGAGTAGAGTCTTATAAAGACCTACCATTTTCATTATTTCAAATTCAAACTAAGTTTAGGAACGAAATTAGATCTACTGGAGGATTATTACGTACTCGTGAATTCATGATGAAAGACTTATATAGTTTTCATTCTGACCAGAAAGAATTTGAAGCTTTTTATGAAAGAGCTGGTAAATCATATTTAAAGATATTTAAGAGATGTGGATTAAAGGCTAAGATGGTTGAAGCTTCTGGAGCAGGATTTACTAAAGAATTTACACATGAATTTCAAGCGTTAACTCCAGTAGGAGAAGATACAGTATTTTACTGTGAGAATTGTGATTTTGCTAGGAATAAGGAAATTATAGATGGTTTAGAAAAGTGCCCTGAGTGTGGAAAGAAATTAATTTCTGAGAAGGGAATTGAGATAGGGAATATATTCCCCTTAGGCACAAAATACTCTGAATCATTTGATTTAAAATTTAAAGATAAGGATGGAATAGAGAAGCCTGTTATAATGGCTTCCTACGGTATAGGAGTTGGTAGGTTGTTAGCAGCTATTATAGAAGCACACCATGATGATAATGGAATTGTCTGGCCCGAGGAGGTGGCTCCGTTTAAAGTCCATTTGATCGATTTAGGAGGAGATGGTAAGTTATATGATAATCTAATTAATCGAGGAGTAGACGTACTATTAGATGATAGGGACGTTAGTATGGGGCAGAAGCTAGCCGAAGCAGATTTAATTGGTATTCCTTATAGATTGATAGTTAGTGATAAAAATAAAGGATTAATTGAAATAAAAGAGAGGGGTAAGACTAAAGTTGAATTAATTAAAGAAAAAGATTTGTATGAAAAACTTTCTATCTAGTTTAAGAAAAGATATCGCAATAGACTTGGGTACTGCAACTACCTTGGTTTATGTAAAGGGAGAGGGAATTGTTATTTCGGAACCTTCTGTTGTTGCTATAAATCAGAAAACAGGACAAGTATTATCTATTGGAGAGGAAGCAAAAAAAATGGTTGGTAGAACACCAACTCATATCGTAGCATCTCGTCCACTAGTAAAGGGAGTTATATCAGATTTTGAAATAGCTGAGCAAATGCTTAAGTATTTCATTGAAAGCGCATATAAGGGAAAAGTTATATTTCCAAGACCAAGAGTTATTATTGGAATTCCTTGTGGTCTGACTGAAGTAGAGAAAAAATCAGTAAGAGACGCTGCTAGAAGCGCCGGTGCTCAGAAAGTGTTCTTAATTGAACAACCAGTAGCAGCTGCTATTGGAGCAAGAATGCCAATACAAGAAGCTGGCGGAAACTTTATTGTAGATATTGGCGGTGGTACTACTGATATTGCAGTTATTTCTCTAGGTGGAATTGTATTAGCACAAAGTCTGAAAGTTGCAGGGGATAAGTTAGATCAAGATATCATAGATTATTCTCAAGAAGAATATAAGTTATTAATAGGACCAAGGACGGCAGAAAAAGTTAAAATAAGAATTGGGTCAGCATATCTTCCAAAAACAAATGGTAAAGATAAGAAAGAAGTTCCTATTAGAGGAAGAAATATAGTTTCTGGTTTACCAGAAGAGGTTATGGTAGATGAAGAGAGTATTAATAAGGCCCTAGAAAAATCAGTTAAACATATTGTTAGTGCAGTAAAGATAATTATTGAAAACACGCCACCGGAATTAGTAGCAGATATTATGTCTCGAGGTATTTATTTGGCCGGAGGCGGATCTATGCTAAAAGGATTGGATGAATTAATTTCTAAAGAGACTAAGATGCCAACTAAAATAATAGAAGATCCATTAACCGCAGTGGTCAGGGGGGCGGGAATGGTGTTAGAGAATCTTGATGAATTAGAAGATGTTCTCAGTGAAAGAGAAGAGTTTGAAGCTCCACGTCAACCATTTGATATCAATGAACAAAGAAAAAGTACAACAGATAGCCAATCTAGCTAGAATAAAGTTCTCAGATGAAGAATTAGAGGTTCTCACCAAAGAACTGTCTTCTATTTTCAGTTATATCGATCAATTAAAAGAAGTTGATATCAAAGACATTGAACCATTTGTTCATGCGGTTGATTTAAAGAATGTTACTCGTAAGGACGAAGTAAGGTCTTGTGATATTAATTTAGTTGAACTAGCTCCTGAATCTAAGAATAATTTTATAAAAACTAAGCCTATATTCAATGAACAGCATTAAGAAAATACAATCTGAATTGGGTAAAGAATATTCTTGTATAGATATTACTAAGAAGTTTTTAAAGACCATTGAAGATAAAAGAGATATTAATGCTTTCATTACCATTAGAGAAGAAGCATTGAGTGAAGCCAGGGAAGTCGATAAAAGAATTAAAGCGGGGGAGAAGTTAACAGGAGTAATGGGTATTCCCATGGCTATTAAGGATAATATTTTAATTAAAGGGACTAAATGTACAGCTGCTTCTAAAATATTAGATAATTATATCGCACCTTATAATGCGAACGTGATTGATAAATTAGACGGAGCGATTTTACTAGGCAAAACCAATATGGATGAGTTCGCTCATGGATCTTCTGGAGAACATTCAGCATATGGTAATACTAAGAACCCAAACGATGCAGAGTATGTTCCTGGTGGTTCATCATCTGGATCTGCTGCTAGTGTGGCTGGAGAGATGGCCGTTTGTGCCTTGGGTTCGGATACAGCAGGCTCCGTAAGGCAACCAGCTTCCTTCTGTGGCGTTGTGGGATTAAAACCGACGTATGGAGCGGTATCACGATATGGATTGATGTCTATGGTTTGTTCTTTGGATCAAATTGGTCCATTAACTAATAATGTAGAAGACGCAGAAACAGTGTTTAATGTGATTAGAGGCAAAGATGAACGTGATTCAACTAGCTTAGATTATAAATTAGAAGATGACAAAAAAGAGTTTATAATTGGAATACCTGATGAACTGATAAATGACGTTGATCAAGAGGTAAAAGATATATTTAATGAATCCGTCAAAAAACTAGAAGATAAAGGAGTTAAATTTAAATCTATTAAAGTTCCTAATTTTAAATATGGAATACCTTGTTACTATATTATTACACCAGCAGAAATATCTGCTAACTTATCTCGTTATGATGGAGTTAAATTTGGAATGTCATCAAAGTCAGGAGATATATTGTCTAACTACCTAGAAACTAGAGGACAATATCTAGGAGAAGAAGCCAAAAGAAGGATAATGATTGGAACACACATTCTTTCATCCGGGTACTACGACGCATATTATTTGCGAGCACAGAAAGTTCGAGCTAAAATAGTAGAAGACTTCAAAAATGCATTTGAGGATGTTGATTTAATTTTTACTCCGACATCACCATTCTTACCATTTAAATTTAATGAAAAGATAAAAGATCCAGTTAGCATGTATTTATCTGACTTATTGACCGCTCCAGCAAACTTAGCAGGCGTACCCGCAATTTCATTACCAGCTGGGAAAGTAGGTAATTTGCCAGTAGGAGTGCAGTTTATAGCACCAGTATTAAAAGAAAAAAGATTATTTAATATTGGTAAATTATTTGAACAATGATAGATTTCATAACAATGTATGAAGCCATGGTGGCTCCTGAATTACAACAATCACTTTTTCCCTTAAAAGTGTTAGTAATTATTGTTTCGGCCATAATGTTATTAGCTGCTATATGGTTTTTAGCTAATACGAGTTATTTAAACAATCTTTGGCTAGATGACTGGAGAGATTATAAGGTGTGGAAAAAAAGATATAGTCCCAGAGCTAAGAAAGGTAACTGGCAATCTAAACAGAATGTTGCACCATTTGGTGTTGTGTCAGAAAGAGTTCGGCCCGAACAGAGTGGGCCTAGCCGTTCAACTCAACCCGTAGAACCGCCCATACAAAGAGAAATGCAGCAGACCGTTCCTAGAACTGATTGGGAGAGAATATTAGATAAATTAGAGTCAGGAAGATCTTTAAATTATAATCTAGCTCTATTAGATGCTGATAAACTTTTAGAGAAGAAATTAGACGGTAAAGAATTAGATGAATTCTATTTACAAAAGATAAACTGGGCTAGATCATTAGTAGAAGATGTTATGGCGGATGATTCTAGAGACCTTACTCTGGAAGAAGTTGGGGAGGCTATTGATGTTTATAAAAAAGCATTAGAATCACTTGATTAAATACAATATTTAGGTTATTGTCTTACATAGCGGGGTGGAGAAGTAGTATCTCGGGGGTCTCATAAGCCCCAGGCACCCGTGCAATTCGGGTCCCCGCGACATAGAGGGTTGATTATTGTTGTATTTTTTAGTAATATTAAGCCGGTGTAGCTCAGTGGTCTAGAGCAAGTTCTTCATAAGGACGAGGTCAATGGTTCAAATCCATTCATCGGCACTGGGGGCGTAGATCAATTGGTTAGATCGTCACTCTGTCACAGTGGAGGTTGCCGGTTCGAGCCCGGTCGTCCCCGCCAGTACGAAAGGTCGCTGTTTACAGCGGTTTTTTGTTTGACAATACTTATTAATGATGATAATTATAATTATAGTAAGGTTCTTTCAAAATATGAAGAAGGAGGTGATCGTACAGCACTGGATATTGGTTCAAGAAACATCGTGTAGCTTGGCCAAGCGACACTGTCGCAAATAAGATTGTTCCAAGGGAGGAACAATGAAACGAGTGCTAGTTATACTATCGGCATTGATGCTTATTGCATCAGTTGCCACATTGGCAGGTTCTATCGCATTTAGCGGTGATGCTACGACTGTACTAGGCTTGGATTCTGTTGGCACGGGGACACTGGGTTGGACGGCGGTGGGACAAGATCCCGACAATTATGCCGGATCTTCTCATTCATTCCGAGCGGTTGGAAGCTACGATGTTGGAGCGACAATGTCTTCGGGAACGTATGGTCAGCTACACACAGAGGTGATCGCTGATTCAACGGGACCCGATACATCTTTTGAACTTCAAGGATGGCAGGATTTCGACGTCACCGAAGGTCATTACTACGGAACTCATACGCCGTGGATGCGTGTCGGTCAACTGTATGCTTACGTAGAAGGCACTGATGGCGCACACATGAATACTGACTTTACTGGTTCGATGTATATCTTCAGTGATCATGGTCCGAGCACTTTCCCGACTAGCGCAAATCCGAGATGGATGCTGTTAGGTGAGGGAGACTATACTGTTTCTCATTCAGCTAGCGTAGTTGACAAGAACACAACATTGGCCACCGCTTGGTCGAATGTTGGTCTGTCTGGTACGGGACAAGGTGCAATTGGCGCATCTCAAGCCTGGGTGTCTTCCACGAACAAGGGCGGATCCGTCAATAACCCACAACAGGGAGTGCTTTATCTTGACGCTGAAGGTGCGGGAACGGTCGGTCAGAGCGCTGGTGGAGACAATTATCTGAATTTCAATGGATTTGAACTTTCAGGTGGTGGCTCCATGAGCACGACGGGATTCTTCAACAACGGTTTCAGTGGAAATCCAGACGTCGACGCCGACTGACTGGTAACGTTGATTCCAGATTTTACATTGAGCCCTAATTAGGGTTTATGTAAAGAAATACAAGGCAGCCCGCTAAAGCAGGCTGCCTTTTTAATATTGACAGTTAGAATAAAATATACTAATCTATTAATAGTATTTATCGTGTCGCTCATTTACAATGGAATAATGGCTATAAACTAGCCAAGAAGTTATCAAAAAGGAGATCGATGATGAAAAAGATTCATCAGATAGTCGTGTTGGCATTATTGGCGTTGGTGATCTTTACATCATCGACAATGGCTCGAGACTACGAGTTCATATCTATTGGAAGTCCTGTGATTTTTGAGGGAACTTCAGATTTTTTCTCTCTTTACTTTCGACTCTTCAATGGACTTGGAAATATTCAATCTCAAGGACCGGCAATAACGGATAATTTTTCTTTTGGAAGCATTGGGAGAGTAGAAGGTACATATTTTGTTGATGCTAACAACTTGAAAAAAGAGTTGTTGTTTATTGACCCTGGGAGCACTCAATCATTTACTACAGCTCCTGGATTGGTTACGTTAGTGCAATTCACGGGTAATGGATGGTTGCAAAAACAGATAGGGACAGAAGGGTTCTCTGGTTTGACAGGGATATATATACTGTTTGATGCGGAATATATATATCTCAATATCAGAGATAATGAACCTGAGCCTAGACCTAACTTGGTTCTTGTCAGTACATCCACGAACGGCAATGATATTGCCATTACCGTGCAGAATACTGGACGTGCTGATTTGCACGGTGAAGCTTTGGCTATTGCGGGCCTTTCATATCGTTATAAATATTGGGTCCCGGAAAGTGTTAGCGTGTATGCCCGAGAGTCTCTTGGAAGCGGATTTCTTGCTGCAGGAGAAACGTTCACATTTTCATTTGTCCTGCCAGACATATCAGAAGAGATTTTCACGACATTCATGAGTCGTCGAGGATTATGGGATAGTTTCGACTACCCTAATCCTGCCGAAGATCTTATTGGCATTACTTTGTCTGTTGGAGGCCAAGAGGTTCACACCTTTATTCCCTTGAACTATAAGGCATCGCTTAGCATCGAGTCGGTGTCGATGGAAGAAGGGAAGGTATTTTTAACTGTAGTTAACTCCGGTATTTTCTATGTTGCTGGAGAAACTATTTTTAATGCTTCTCTTGGTTCAGATACGAACTACCTTAATCCGAACGCGTGGATCGATTTCTCGCAAATTCTACTAGGAGAAATGGTTCTTGCTCCTGGAGATAACTATACTTTTGAGTTTGGGTTTCCTGAGATTCCAACATGGGCCGTTGAAGGTCTGGAAAATCAAGAAGAAACTGATCAACGCTATATCAGGATAAGACTACTAATCGGAAATCGATTCGTATTCTTTACGTTACCCGTAACTGTATAGCATATGTAGAAGGGGGGACTGTATGGACAGTGCCCCCTTAATTATGCAAGGAGAGAATAAATGAAACAGATATGCTCTATTCTAATTGTTGTCGGCATTACTATCGTCGGAAGCTTTCTGTGTGTCGCACAAGAAATTAGCGTTGAACCAAGGGAAATTATTCTATCGTTGAATGATAGAGATATGTCTGGGCAGATTACTGTCTCGAATAATACAGATCAGGAGATAGTAATTGAGGTCATTCTTGAAGACATGGTTTATCAATTAGGAGATGAAGATATTTGGGGTTTGAGTAGATGGATAACAATTAACCCCTCAAGAATTCGGATTCCTATTGATGGTCAAGCTGTTATTGGCTATAGGGCTGATATTCCAGATGGTGTTGAAGGACCTCATTGGGCATATTTACGCTTTATTGAGATTACTCAGACCATAGGGGGAGAAGATGTTTATCGTCTTCTGAATCCAATTTGTTTTATAGGACAAGTTGATCCTAAAAATCTTGTTCATGGAGCATTATTGGTTGGTATTGGGTTGGTGGAAAATCAAGACGGTGAGACTTTTTTCCGCATACAAGTGGAAAAAAAGGGTACTGATTTCAATAATTATAGCGGTGAGATTGTTGTTGAATCGCAATCTCGTGGACAATTTGATATTCTTCCAATTCCAGAATTTGGAATTTTACCTCTTCACTCGGGACAGGTGTTGGTGCCCTATAATGGCAAACTACTCCCAGATATTTACCAAGTTGTGGTCAAGATATTCTTAGATCACAAATTGACTATTTCGGGAGTATGGGCCTTTAGGCAGAGGGAATGATACCTAACTCTTTTTCAACAAGACAATTACCCACGGATTAACATCTGTGGGTATTTTTTACACACAATGCTATTTGAAAAACACTTAATTTTAAGGTAAAATAGGATTATAAATGGATTTAAAAGATATAAAAAAGAGGGCTGAGAATGAGATTTCTTTGGCTCAAGATTTTAATCAATTAAAAGATATTGAGAAAAAATATTTAGGTAAAAAAGGAGAACTTACCCAAGTTTTACGTTCTTTGAAGGACTTATCGGTAGATGACAAAAAGAAGATTGGTAAAGAATCTAATATTTTAAAAAATGAATTACAGGAGTTAATCGATAGTAAGAATTTTAAAGAAGGGGAGAGTAACGAATTTTTTGATGTGACTATTCCATCTCAAAAGATAGAGACAGGACATCTTCATCCTCTAACTTTAGTAAGAAGAGAAATTGAAGATATTTTTGAGAGAATAGGATTTAGCGTTGTACAAGGACCTGAAGTAGAAACAGAATATTATAATTTTGATGCCTTGAATATTCCTAAGGATCATCCTGCTAGAGATATGTGGGATACATTCTGGTTAAAAGGAAAGAAAGAGTTATTAAGAACTCATACATCTCCAGGGCAAGTGCATTATATGGAGAAAAACGAACCTCCCTTTAGTATAGTGGTCCCAGGGAGAGTATTCAGATATGAAGCAACAGATGCTTCTCATGAGATTAACTTTTATCAAGTAGAAGGATTAATGATTGGAGAGAATGTCAGTGCTACTAATTTCAAAGCTGTTATAGAAAAGTTTTTTGAAATGTTTTTCAACACACCGGCTAAGATTAGATTAAGACCAAGTTTTTTCCCGTTTACTGAACCAAGTTTTGAAGTGGATCTGCAATGTTTTATTTGTGGAGGGAAGGGATGTAGCACTTGTTCTAAGAGAGGTTGGTTGGAGATGGGTGGAGCAGGCATGGTACATCCTAATGTATTTAAACATGCAAAATTAGATCCTGAAAAATGGCAAGGATTTGCATTTGGTTTTGGATTAGATAGATTAGCAATGATGAAATATAAGATTGATGATATTCGATTATTCTATTCAAGTGATATTAGATTTTTAGAACAATTTTAATATGAAATTTTCCTATAATTTTTTACAATCATTTTTCGACAAAAAATTACCGCAACCAGAGAAGTTGGGTGATCTTTTGACGTTACATATATTTGAGATTGAAACTATTGATAAAGTTAGAGATGATTATGTTTTAGATATAGATATTACACCCAATAGAGCTGCAGATTGTTTAAGTCATTATGGAATAGCTAAAGAAATATCTGTTATTACAGAGTTAAAACTAAAAGAAATCAAACCACGAATAAAGGAAGTAGATATCGATAAAACCATAAAGATAGAAGTAAAAGACTCTAATGAATGTCCTCGATATACTTCTAGAATAATTACTGATGTTAAGGTAGGAGAGTCGCCTAAATATATTAAAGATAGATTAATGTCTTGTGGGTTAGAACCGATTAATAATATTGTAGATGCTGCCAATTATGTAATGCTTGAGATGGGGCAACCAATGCATGCATTTGATTTTGATAAGGTAGATCAAATCATTGTTAGAAAAGCGGACAAAGAAACAATAGAAGGATTAGACGATAAAGAATATAAGCTAGATTCTAGTATTTTAGTAATAGCAGATTCTACAAAACCTATTGCTATTGCTGGAATAAAAGGAGGTAAGAATACAGGAGTCAGCAAGGAAACGAATACAGTATTATTAGAAGCTGCTAATTTCGATCCTTTATTGATTAGAGAAACTTCAAGAAAGTTAAATTTAAAGACAGATGCTTCATTTAGATATGAGCATGGTTATGATCCTAATTTAACAGAAATATCAGCTAATAGATTAGCTGAATTGATTGTTGAAGTAGCTGGAGGAAAAGTATCTAAGCTGATTGATAAATATCCAAAAAAGAGGATTCCATTAAAGATTAAGTTTAATGAAAATAAATTAGAAAGACTATTGGGGGTTAAGATCAAAAATCCATTAAGTATTTTGAAGTCATTAGGAATGGAAATAAACGGGGATATGGTTACTGTTCCTACATCACGACCAGATATTACATCAAATGTTGATTTAATAGAGGAAATAGGACGAATTCATGGTTATTTTAATCTAGAGTCTGAATTTCCTAAAACTTATTTACAACCCGTTGTTAGGGATGAGGAGTTAGTGTGGATTAATAAAGTGCAAGATATTTTAAAACTGGCTGGATTTACAGAAACATACAATTATTCATTTGTTTCTAAAGAAGAAGGTGGGGTAGAACTCGAGAATGCATTTTCTGAAGATATGTATTATTTAAGGAAGTCATTATTGAATAATTTAGTTAAGGCAGCTGAGAATAACTTAAAGAACAGGAAGGAAGTTCATCTGTTTGAAATCGGAAAAACCTTCGGAAAAGAAAAGACCATGTTATCAGCAATAATGACAGGAAAGAATAAATTTTATGAATTAAAAGGAGTAGTTGATCTAGTTATTCGAAGTATGGGTATTACTGATTATATGTATATTGACACTGATCACAAGAGAGCAGAAATTAAGGTAGGGAGTACTCCAGTCGGAGTTATTAACGAAGTTAAGAAAAATATGTGTGCGTTTGAAATTGACTTTAAGAAATTAATCAATTTAGCCAGCGAAGAGAATGAATATCTTCCTATTTCTAAATATCCGTCAGCGGTTAGAGATGTTTCTGTATTAGTATCACAGAATACCAGAGTTGCGGATGTTATGAATGAGATACATAGTCATAGCAACCTAATAATAGATATTGATTTATTTGATATTTTTGAAAAAGAAGGCGAAAAAAGTTTAGCTTTTCATATAAAATATCAGTCAGATATAAAAACATTAGAATCATCAGAAATCGATTTGATTCAAAATAATATAATTAATGGTTTAGAATCTCTAGGATTCACAGTAAGAAAATAAAATGCCCAAAAAACAAGAATATACAGCAAAAGACATATTTGTATTAAAAGGATTAGATCCGGTCAGGAAAAGACCTGCTATGTATATCGGTTCTACTGGAGTCGATGGTCTTCATCACCTAATCTGGGAGTGTTTAGATAACTCAATTGATGAGGCAATGGGAGGTTATGCAGACAATATAGAAATAGCCCTATTGGCAGACAATAAGGTGCGAGTGACTGATAATGGTAGGGGAATTCCTATTGACATTCATGCAGAAACTAAAAAATCTGCGTTAGAAACTGTTTTGACTACACTACATGCCGGAGGAAAGTTTGAAAATAAGGCTTATAAGGTATCTGGTGGTTTGCACGGAGTGGGAATTTCTGTTGTTAATGCATTGTCTACATTTTTAGAAGTAGAGGTTAGAAGAAATGGATTTATTCATACTCAGGAATATTCTCAGGGAGCACCTAAAACTAAATTAAAAAAAGGAGATAAATGCACTACAACAGGAACAAGTGTTACATTTGTTGCTGATGCAGGAATATTTAGTACAACAGAATTTGATAAGAAAAAGATTGTAAATCATTTGAGGAGACAAGCATATCTAACTAAGGGCGTTAAGCTAACTTTTACAGATGAACGAAAAGGAAAATCTTCATATACATTTTATTTTGAAGGGGGATTACAATCATACGTCAAATATTTAACGGGAGCCGCAGAAGATATTCACGAAACTGCTTTTTATGTTTCTAAAGAGAGAGATGGAATGATGATTGAGGCAGCCTTTCAATATACTCAAGACCAAGAGACTTATGAAGAGAGTTTTGCTAACAATATTCATACCATAGAGGGAGGTAGTCATTTGACGGGATTTAGAAGTGCCTTAACTAGGGCATTGAATGATTATGCTAAGAAGAATGATTTCTTAAAAAATGATGAGGAGAACTTAACTGGTAAAGATATGAGGGTAGGATTGAATGCCGTTGTGTCTGTTAAAATCAGTGAACCACAGTTTGAGGGACAAACAAAAACTAAGCTTGGAAATCCAGAAGCCAAGACAGCTGTTGAGGGAGTAGTGAACGAAGCTATTTCTGAATATTTAGAACGATTTCCTCAAGATGCCAGAATGGTCATACAGCATTGTCTATTGGCGGCTAAGGCACGTAAGGCTGCTAGCGCGGCCAGACAAACAGTATTACGTAAAGGAGCTCTAGAGGGATTAAGTTTGCCAGGTAAATTAGCGGACTGTTCTTGCAAGGATCCCGCTCAATCTGAATTGTTTATTGTGGAGGGACAATCTGCTGGAGGTTCTGGTAAGAGTGGCAGGAATAGAAGGTTCCAAGCCATATTACCGTTACGTGGTAAGATTTTAAATGTAGAAAGAGCTAAGTTAACTAAGATTCTCACATCCGAAGAAGTTAAGAATCTGGTTATTGCATTAGGAACAGCCATTGCTCAAGATTTTGATATATCTAAGCTTCGATATCATCGAATTATTATTATGACTGATGCTGATGTGGATGGAGCGCATATTAGAACTTTGTTGTTAACTTTATTCTTTAGATATTTTAGACCTATTATTGAACAAGGATATCTATACATTGCTCAACCACCTTTATATAAGATAACATTAGGCAAGAGATCAGAATATGCATATACAGATGCAGATAAAGAAGAGATACTAGCCGACATGAGGAAAGGTTCTACTGCCAATATAAATCTTCAAAGATATAAGGGATTAGGCGAAATGAATGCTGATCAACTATGGGAAACAACCATGAATCCGGAGAATAGGACTCTGTTACAAGTTAAGGTAGATGATGGGAAAGAAGCAGACAGAATATTTGATGTTCTTATGGGAAGCGAAGTTCCGGCAAGAAAAAGATTTATACAAACACACGCCAAAAACGTAAAGAACCTTGACATATAGTGTTTGTAAAGGTTAATATGGGCTCATAGCCCTAACGGGCGTTTTAAAAACATGATGCATAAACTAACAAGTTATTTAAAGCAAGTTAAAACAGAGGCTAAAAAGGTTAATTGGCCTACAAGACAAGAAACCATTAAATATTCCTTATTAGTGGTTGGTATTTCTTTTGTAGTAGCAATTATTCTTGGTGGTCTTGATTTATTGTTCAAACAAGCAGTAATGTTCTTGATCCATGCCTAAGCAACAAATACCAGAGACAAAGCAATGGTATGTATTGCACACATACTCAGGGTATGAAGACTCAGTAGCTAAGAACCTTAGACATAGAGTTGAGTCTTTAGGAATGGAAGATAGAATATTTAATGTATTAGTACCAAAAGAGAAGAAAGTTAAAATCAAGGGTGGGAAGAAACAAACCGTCGAAGAAAAGATTTATCCAGGATATGTTTTAGTAGAAATGGTTGTTACTGATGATTCTTGGTATGTAGTAAGAAATACTCCTAATGTAACAGGTTTTGTGGGAGCTGGTACAACTCCGGTTCCAGTATCATTAGAAGAGTTAGAAAATATGCATAAAAGGACTGATGCTGAAGCGCCTCAACACACACTCGGAGTTAATCCTGGTGATATTGTGAAAATTGCTGATGGTCCATTTAAGGATTATGAAGGCAAAGTATCTTCAGTTGATCCTGATCAAGGGAAAATTCATGTTATGGTCAATCTTTTTGGAAGGGACACACCAGTAGAATTAGATTCATTACAAATTAAAAAAATATGAGCAAAAAAGTTATTCAAATAGTTAAAATGCAGATTTTGGCCGGGCAAGCTACGCCAGCTCCTCCTATTGGACCCGCACTAGCTACCCATGGATTAAACATTTCAGAATTCTGTAAAACTTTTAACGATAAAACTAGAGAATTGGGTGGTGCTAGATTACCCATAGAAGTCACTGTTTATGACGATAGATCATATGATCTTAAAATTAAACAACCGTTAGCATCAGCTATGATTAAAAAGATTCTTGGTCTTGCAAAAGGATCAGGTACTCCAAATAGAAAGAAAGTTGGAAAGATGACACAATCTCAATTAACAGAGGTTGCGGAAGCAAAAATGGAAGATCTTAATGCTAATGATATAGAAGGAGCTAAAAAGATTATTGCAGGTACAGCAAAATCAATGGGAGTGGAGATAGAGGAGTAATGACACAATTTGACGAACAATATAAAGATGCCGTTCGTGAGATAATGAACAACGGCATTGAAATTTATAGCGAACGACAAAACTGCTATACTAAGGCGATTCCTGGAGTCGTTTTTAGTTTAGACAAGGGCTTTCCCTTATTAACTCTACGTAAAATACCTATTAAATTATTTGTAGCAGAACAGATGTGGTTTTTAATGGGGGAGCAAGACCCAAATGTATTTTTAAATAATTTTACTCATATTTGGGATGATTTTGCCGAAGAAGATGGAACAGTCCCTGGTGCATATGGTTATCGTTGGAGGAAACATTTTGGTAAAGATCAAATAAAGAATGTTATAGACTTATTGACTGAAGACCCTAGTTCACGACACGGAGTAGTTGTTGCTTGGGATCCCTCTGGAGACATACAAACACTAGGAGAAAAGAAGAAAAATGTTCCTTGCCCATATACCTTCACGATTAATATTATGGGGAATATGTTGCATTTACATTTGGTTGTGAGATCTAATGACATGATATTAGGTTGTCCTCATGATGTGGCTGGATTTGGTTTATTGCAGAGATTTTTAGCTGCTAAATTAGGAGTTAAAGTTGGCAAATTAACATGTTCTATAAGCAATGCACATATATATGATAATCATTTTGACGCAGCTTATGAGATTCTAGATCGTGTTAACGATCACAAAGAGGTAGAATTGTATCATAAACCAGATTGGTTCGATAGGGCAGAAAAAGGAGATGAAAGGCTAGCAGAGGAGATCATAGCTACATTAACAGACCAATATCATCCATCTGATTCAATTAGGAATTTAAAAATAGTATTATGAAGGTGACATTAGTAATGGCCATAACCTTAGATGGTAAAATAGGGAAGGCAAGTGATCATTTGGCTAATTGGACGTCCTCCGAAGATAAAAAACAGTTTATTGATATTACAAAGAGAGCGGGTGTTATTATAATGGGGAAGAATACGTTTAATACATTTAAACAACCCTTAAAAGATAGATTAAATGTAGTATTTACGGATGACAAAGATTTACCTATAATTGATAATGTAATGTGGGCAAGCGGAGAGATTAAACCAGTATTAGAGGAGTTAGAAAACAAAGGATATAAAGAAGTTGTTTTAGGAGGAGGAAGCTATCTTAATACATTATTCCTAAAACAAGGACTAGTAGATGAGATGATAATAACGATTGAGCCTAAAGTGTTTGGAATGGGCTTATCCTTATTTAAAGAAGAATTTGATATAGATTTAGAATTATTAGACATTAAGAAATTAAATAACAATACAATTAATTTACATTACAAAGTCATATGACATTATCCAAAAAAGAGATTATAGAATTTATTAAGCAAGATAAGATGAGTTTCGATCCTGTAGTTGATACGTTCCAAATACAACCTAACTCATTAGACTTAAGATTGGGATGGAATTTCTATATCCCTAAAAATTGGACTTACGAGAAAGAGGGAAGACTAGCTAAAAATGTAGATTATTTAGATTTTGATAATAGTAAGAATAACTTTGATTTGATTAAGCTAAAACCAGGACAATATTTTGAAATATTGCCCAAAGAGTTTGTAATCGCTTCTACCTTAGAAAAAGTTAGTTTCAAGGACAATGATTTAATGGCTATTCTATACGCTAGAAGTTCATTTATTAGAAGGGGGTTATTAGTAGAAAGTGGAGTAATTGATATTAAATATTCTGGTAATTTAGCATTACCTATTATAAACAACACTAATAATCAAATTATTAGGCTTTATCCTGGAGAAAGGGTATGTCAATTGGTATTTCATACCACTAGCTCAGGATTAACTGATGATGAGGCACAAAAGCACGGCGTTATAGGTGCTAAATACGAACAATCAGCTCCATATTCTTTAGAAGCTAAAAGCGATAGCAATGAGGAAGTGGAATTGATTAAGGGCGGGAAATTAGAAGAATTAAAGAAAGTTCATGGAATATCCTTATCTTCCTGAAGGAAGAGAAATTAAATATGTGTCCAAGGACAATCCTTTTATGAAAGAGGCTTATAAAATTAGCCTAGGAAGTGGATGCCAACTCCAAGCTACGGGTGCTGTTGTTGTTAGAGATGGCAAGGTCGTGTCTTTAGGAACTAACGTTGGGAAGCTTCAAGATATATGTCCTAGAGCCGAGAAGAAGAGTCCTACTGGAACTGATTATCATTTATGTAAAGAAATTTGTGAGCAGATAAGTCACGCAGAGGTGGCTGCTATTAGGAACACAGAAAAAGATTTAACTGGAACAGACATGTATCTTTATGGTCATTGGTGGATCTGTGAGAATTGCTGGAATGAAATTATAAAAGCAGGAATAAAAAACGTCTTTTTACAAGACAAGTCTTGGGAAGAGTTTAAGATAACTAAATAGGGAACTTTTTACAGAGATCGAGAACCTCTTGTTTAACATCAAGAGGGTTTTCTTTTTTAATTAAGATTCTATAAATCATATTGGCTATAATTTCCATTTCTGCCTCTTTCATATTTCTACTGCTGACAGCGGGTGTTCCGAGTCTTAATCCAGAAGGATAGAAACATGATTTATCATTAGGAATAGTGTTTCTATTGGCTAATATATTAGCTTGTTCTAATAAGTCCTGGGCTTTCATAGCGTCGATAGTATTAGTTAAATCAATTAATATTAAATGATTGTCAGTTCCTTTGGTGACGAGATCAAAACCCTTGTTTATTAAGTGTTTGGCTAGTTCTTTTGCATTTTTTACTATATTTTTTTGATATATTTTAAATTCTGGTTGCATTGCATCGTGAAAAGCAATAGCTTTAGCCGCTATAGTGTTTTCATGAGGACCACCTTGCATTCCCGGAAATACAGCTCGATTCACCTTAAGGTCTTTTTTAAAATATATTACAGCAGACCTTGGACCACGCAATGTTTTATGTGTGGTTGTAGTAACTACATCAGCATATGGAAATGGAGACGGATGTTGATCGGCTGAAACGAGCCCTGCTATATGTGAGATATCAGCCAATAGATACGAATCGTTAGTTTTTGCTATCTCTGAAAATTTCTTAAAATCGATTACTCTGGAATAGGCAGTTGCTCCGCAAACAATTAGTTTAGGTTTTGTTTCATTGGCAATTTTGCTTATTTCTTCGTAATCTAAGAATCCATCTTTATTTACTCCGTAATGATGAATTTCATATATTTTAGATGAGATATTTACCTTATGACCATGGCTAAGGTGTCCACCACTAGTTAAGCCCATAGATAAAATTTTATCGCTAGGTTCTAATAAACCAAAATATACTGCTAAATTAGCAGGAGTCCCTGAGAGAGTTTGAACATTAACATCCCACGATTCATCTAATTTAAATAATTTTTTGGCTTTGGTTTTGCATAAATCTTCTAGAATATCTACATTCTTGTTTCCAGGATAATATCTCTTATTAATTTCACCTTCAGAGTATCGATTCATGAAAACTGAGCCACAAGCATTTAATACATTTTGAGAGGCATAGTTTTCAGAGGGAATTAGATCAATAGTTTCTTGTTGATATCGTTCCTCTTCTTTTATAAGATTCAATATTTCTTTCATATCTTCAGTTTATGTCAAAAAATGGTCTTGGTCAAAAGATAATTATATGTTAATCTCAAGGCATGAATCCTAAGAAAGGAAAACTCATTGCTCTGGAAGGAATTGATGGTTCTGGAAAGGCTACACAGACAAGATTATTGCTTGAACGGTTAATGTCAGAGAATATTCCTGTTACTAAAATTGATTTTCCACAACATGGAGACGCATCATCGGCCCTAGTAGACATGTATTTAACTGGTAAATTCGGAACAGCCGACTCCGTAGACCCTAAGGCTGCTTCTATATTTTTTGCATGTGATAGATATAGCGCATCCTTTGGAATGAGAAAAAACCTAGAGAAAGGAGTTTGGGTTATAAGCGATAGATATATTGGCTCTAATATTGGCCACCAAGGAGGTAAATTTAGATCTAAAAAACAGCGGAAAGAATTTATCAGATGGATATTTAATTTAGAATACGGAACATTTAGTTTGCCTAATGCAGATTTTAACTTTTATTTAAAAACTCCGGCTAAGGCATCTGGACAAAGGACTCTTCACCTAACCGATGAAGAAAAAATCGCACGTAAAAAGGCTTATTTAGGAGAAACAAAACAAGATATTCATGAATCAGACTTAAAGCATTTAGAAAACGCTAGAGAGGCCTATATTGATGCTGTAGAGCTTTTCCCTAAAGAGTTTACAGTCATTGAGTGTATGAATGGCGATAAGATGTTAAGTCCTGAGGCAATTCATGATAAAATATGGGAACATATTAAAAATAAGTTTCATTTATGAAATATAGACCAACAATCGGATTAGAAGTACACGTAGAGTTAAAAACCAACTCTAAGATGTTTTGTTCTTGCAAGAACGACTTAAAAGAAACTAAACCAAATATTAATGTTTGTCCTGTGTGCATGGCACATCCTGGAACATTACCTACAATGAACGAGGATGCAATTAGAAGGGTAATCAAAGTAGGGCTAGCAATGGGTTGTGATATTAATCAATCTACCTATTTCGAAAGAAAGAACTATTTTTATCCAGACTTACCAAAAGGTTACCAAATCTCTCAATATGCTTATCCTCTATGTAAGGATGGCCATTTATATGTAAACGAAAGTAAGATTAAAATAGAAAGAATCCATTTAGAAGAAGATACCGCCAGGTTAGTTCATGATGGAAAAGATACATTAGTTGATTTTAATAGGGCAGGAGTTCCTTTAATGGAATTAGTCACAGATCCAGATTTTGATAACGCAGAAGATGCTCAGAAATTTGCTCAAGAATTACAGTTGATTTTACGGTATTTAGATGTTTCTAACGCAGACATGGAAAGAGGGCAAATGAGAGTAGAGGCCAATATTTCTATAAGTGCTACTAGGAAACTAGGCACTAAGGTAGAAATTAAAAATTTAAATTCTTTTAAGGTAGTTGGAAAAGCAATAGAATATGAGATCAAACGACAAACAGAAGTTTTAGATAGTGGAGAAGAGGTGGTTCAAGCTACTCGTGGTTGGGATGATAAGAAGCAAATAACAGTAGCACAGAGAACAAAGGAAGAAGCTCATGATTACCGGTATTTTCCAGAGCCTGATTTACCTCCTTTAGATCTAAGCGATAAGCTAATAGAAGAGATTAAATTAGAAGTAACGGAATTGCCCGATCAAAAACGGGTAAGATTTAAAGACCAATTTAATATTAAAGATGAAGATATAGAAACCTTTGTATTAAATAGGGACTTAAGCGAATTCTATGAGAAGGTAGTTTCTGAGTTTAAAGAATGGAGTGGTAAAGATGATTTAGGGCAAATTACCGCCAACTATATTACTTCAGACTTATTAGGTCTAATGAAAGCAAAAACATTCTCCGAAGATGATTTAAAGATAACGCCAGAGAATTTTGCTGAATTTATTAACTTAGTACATAGTAAAGAGGTCAACTCCAAGATAGCCAAAACTGTATTATTGGAGATGTTTAAGACGGGTAAAGATCCTAGTGATATTATTAAAGATGAAGGACTATCTAAAATGGATGACGCTAGTGAGTTAGACGTAGTAGTACAAAAGGTTATAGACGATAATAGTAAAGCCATAGATGATTATAAGAAGGGGAAGGGAGGTGCATTACAATTTTTAATTGGAAAAGTAATGGCACAGACTAAAGGAAGAGCTAACCCAGAAATTCTAGAAGAAATCTTTACAAAACTAATAAAATAGTGTATAATACAGATACCAAGATTTTGATATCTGATTTTGATGGGACGTTAGCGAGAATTGCTCCCGGATCTAACACATCAGATGTTGCGGAGAGATTGCCACATTTTATTTATTATATAATGATGGTGATTCTCGGATTAGGATATCCGTTCAGATTGCCGAACAAAAAAGTCTTATTATTTGTTAAGAATCATAATGGGAGAGTGATAGTCCATAGTTCAGTAAAAGATATTTTGCCGTGTAGAATAGCAATAAGGAGTTGGTTATTGATTCACAAGGTAGACTACAATAAACTTATTCTCAGAAAACATGGAGAAAGTAAAGAACATTTTAAATATATTAATATAGTCAATGAGCGTGGTAACTTCGTTCTTGAAAACGAACCTAAAACTATTTCCTATATCGAAGGGAGATTGGGGAGTATGAAGGTTCTTTTTCAAGAACGAGGTTGTCAGATAATGATGATCTCAGATACCTACTAAGGAGGCGGGGTTTTACAGGAAGTATTCCGAGGGTGGTTAATACACAGAAGTCAAGATATTTATCAGGAGGATTGTACTGTGGGGTATATACAGCAACAGGAAGCAAAGAAGAGACCGCAAGTTGAACCAGCGATTAAGACAACGATTCCAGTCTATCGTCCACTTGGGGCTATTGCCCTCAACAGGCGATTTGATGAATTGGATGAGCGTAATCGCTTGATAGGCCGCCGGTCTCGAAAATAAGAAGGTATCACTGGAGGAGAGAGTGACACTCTCCTCCTAGAATTTTTTATTTTACGAAACTTCGTACAAGCTTAATGGCTTGTTTTTTGTTTTTAATCCAGCGAATTGACTTGTCTCTATTAAACCAAGTCATTTGTCTTTTTGAGTACTTAATCGTTTCTTTTTCTAGTTGATTGATCATCTCGTTATAGGAGAGTTTATTTTGTAAGAAATAAGAGATATATTTAGGTTCGAGTCCCAATTCTTCTAATCGTTCGTTTGAAAGCCTAAGAGACTTAACCTCCTCTATCATTCCCCGTTCTAATCTTTTTATTATTCTATCGCGTATTCTTTCGTTCAAATCATCTCTAGTAATTCCTATTTGTAGAACATTGTATTCTTCGTTAGTTGTTATGTCGGGAATAGGTTGTTTTGTGGTCTCTACTATCTCTATAGATCTAATAAGCCTACGTCTATTCTGGTTGTCTATATTTTTGGATCTCTCAATATCCAGTTCTTGCAATCTATTGAATAATTGTTCGGTAGATAGTTTTTCTAATTTATCTCTTAGCTTCCAGTTTGGTTTCACTTTAGGAATAGAACTGCCTTTAGTCATTGAATCTATATAGAAACCAGTGCCACCACATATGATAGGGAGTTTATTCTTCTTTAATATTTTTTTAATATCCTTAGTGGCCCTTTTATTATATTGAGCTACGGAGAATCTTTTTTTAGGATTAGCAATATTTAGACAATAATGCCTTATTCTTTTCATTTCAGGTCTTGTTATTTTTCCAGTACAAAGATCCATTTTCTTATAAACTTGCCTAGAATCAGCAGAAATGATCTCTCCGTTGAACTTTAAGGCAAGATCTACGGCTAGATCTGATTTGCCCGATGATGTAGGCCCTAGAATTACTAATATTTTAGGTTTCATGTATTGGAAAACAATCGGAATGATTCTACTTTATCAATCTTAACTGTAGTAAACTGATTAATTAAATCTTTATCTGATTTGATCATTATAGTTTGATAATGTTTGGTTTTGCCCACAAACCAATCCTTTTTCTTATGCGTGATTAAGCATTCAACTTCTTTATTTAAAAACTTCTTATTAAATTTAAGAGCTGTTTTGCGAATTATTTTATCAACTTCTTTTTCTCTTCTTTGTTTCTCTTGATTAGGAACATCATCTTTTATTTCAAAAGCTTTTGTATGGGGACGAGGGGAGTATCTAGAAATGTAAGCCATCGAGAACTTAATAGATTTAGCTGCCTTTTTAGTATTTTTAAATTGCTTTTTAGTTTCTCCTGGAAATCCAACAATAATGTCTGTTGAAAGGAATAACTCTTCGTTTCTATGTCTTTTAAATGAGCTTCTAATTTGTTTAACTAAATTAGTATATTTTTTGCTGGTATATGGTCTATTCATCATCTTAAGAATAGTGTCGTCTCCAGACTGGATAGGCAAGTTAAAATACGGAGTTATTTTTTTAGACTTAGCAAATGTTTCTATCATTTCAGCGTTTAAGTCTTTTGGATGAGAAGATGTAAACCTAACCCAGAATTTACCTTCAATTTGATCAATCCTAGATATTAGTTCAGAGAAATTTGGTTTATAGGAATTAACATTTTGTCCTAATAACCATATTTCTTTAACACCCCTTTTAATTAATTCATTAATTTCACACAAAATATCGTCCATTGGTCTGGATATTTCTCGATCTCTAACATATGGAACCACACAATAAGAACAGAAGTTATTACATCCTGTCATAATAGGCACGAGAGCGCTTATTTTTGACCCGTAGAGGGGAGTTAAGTCCAGATAGTGAGAGATATCCAAAGATTTATCAATATTGAATCCTAGCTTATTTAAGATGCTCTTTAAATCTTTTAATTTATCGATTCTCATGAAATAATCTACATCAAATCTTTTCTTATCTTTTTCTAAATAGCATCCCGTCAAGATTACTTTTTGAGAACCCTTTCTTTTGTGAGATAGGGCCTTATCAACAGCAGATTGTTTTACTGAGCATATATTTATAATCAAAAGATCAGCATCTTCTTGAGATGTTTTTTGGAAACCTAGATATTCTAAAGCGCCTGCAAATCTTTCAGAATCAGAAACGTTCATCTGACATCCGTGGGTAAGTATATGATATTTCATTAAGTTAGTTTAGAACAAAAAAACACCTCAGTCAAAGAGGTGTTTTTAATGTATTTAGTTCTGTGGACCCATTGGCTTGGGAGTAATATTGGGAGATTTATTCATTATAGGAGTAATCTTACCCTTTATATCATCAGCAGCTTTCTCGAGATCTTTTTTAGTTTCTTGCATTGCATCCAGAAGCTGTTCTTTAACAGGTTCGGGTATCTTTTTGATCTCTGTTCGAACTCTATTCATAACTCTTTCCTTTGTTTGTTGAAGAGTTTGTATATGTTCTTTATTTTGGACCCGTTCTTTAATCTGATTAAGAACTTCTGAATTTTTTACTTTTTCAGCCCCTCTTTTTAGAGCATTCTCAATTCTTTCCGGTATTTTTTCAGAACCTTCTAATCTAAACATATTTTCACCAAATTTTTCTATATGAGTATTTCTAGTTTCAGTGATTTTTTCTAAAACATCCTCAGAGACGACACCTTCTAATTTGGCTAAAATATCATCATGTAGAACTTGTTGATTAAAATATTTCTCCTTAAAAGAATTAGCTTTATCAGATGTATTTTCTTTTATTTTTTCTAATAATTTACCTAACTTTTCTTGTTGTGCCTCATATTTCTCTTTTGCCTTCTCAACAATTTTAGTCTTAGCATCTTCGTCTTTTGCTAATTCCCTTAATTCAAGTAACTGTTGATTCGCATACTTTTGTCGTAATTCAGCTTTCTTTACTGGATTAAAAGCAAAGAATAGGCGAGCATTTCTTGACCAATCCTTTAAGAAATAGAAACCATTGCTTGGTAAAAGGGTTGGGTCGGTTGTTCCAAGATCTTCAGCTGTTACTTCAGCAACTTCTACTGGTTCTGAGACTAGAACTGGCTCGACTGTAGCCTCATTGATAACCATAATCTCTTCTATTAGAGGTTCATCTACGATCTCTTCTTGTGCAATTACCGGAAATGCAAAGCAAAACAGTAACGCTAAAATGATAAGTTTTTTCATATTATTGTCCGATTAATTGTAATTGTATTTTTCGCGGCCTTTTATTATCTAATTCGATAAATAATATTCTTTGCCAAGTTCCTAGTTGTAATTTACCATCTACGATATTTAATGTCAGATTAGTAGGGTAGTGGATAGCCTGACAATGTGAGTGTCCATTAAAAGATTCATCTGGAGTCATATTGTCAGTTCTAACATCAAAATCGTTATGCTTATAATCTTCTCCCTTAGGCGCCAATTTATGCATATGCTTCTTGAGGTCTTCTAGAAAACACGATTCATTGATATTTAGCAATAATGCAGCTGAACTATGGAAATTATGAATATTGATAATTCCATTTTCTATTTCAGAATCACTTATGAATTGTTCAACTTGATCTGTAATATCATTAATATCGAATTCTCCTTTAGTTTCTAGTTCAATCGTAGATGTGCTTATTTTCATTTTTTCTTTTCTATTTGTGTGTTTAATTGTTCAATAAGCTTTGTAATCGAAAGATCTTGAGTTTCATTTTTGCCTCTAGTTCTTACATTAATTCTCTTAGATTTAACTTCTTTGTCGCCAAGAACAATAATATAAGGAGTCTTTTGGGTCTCGGCATTTCTTATCTTCTTAGATAAGCTATCGTTTTGATCCTTAATTTCAACTCGGAAATCTTTTAATTTCATCGCAATCTCTTTGGCATATTTATTGTGCTTATCAGAGATTGGAATTATTTGGATTTGAGTAGGGGACAGCCACAATGGAAATGCGCCCGCATAATGCTCTATTAAAAGGCCAATGAATCTTTCAAATGATCCGAATAACGCCCTATGTAGAAGATACGGTTTTTGCTTCTTACCATTAGAGTCAACATACTCAAGGTCAAATCTCTCAGATAGATTGAAATCAAATTGTAGGGTAGAGCATTGCCATTTCCTGCCTAAGCTATCTTTTAATTTAAAGTCTAGTTTAGGCCCATAGAAGGCAGCTTCACCTATTTCCTTGTTAAAGGCTAGCTTTTTATCTTTAGCTACTTTTTCTAAGATCTTTTGGGTGAAGTTCCATCCCTTATCACTACCAATATATTTTTCCTTGTTTTTCGAATCTCTTAAAGATAATGATACTTCAATATCACTTTTCTTAAATCCAAAAGAAGAAAAGATATATAGAATAAAGTTGATTACTTTCTTAAGTTCATTCTCAACCTGTTTCTCAGTACAGAATATATGAGCATCATCTTGAGTAAACCCACGAACCCTAGTTAATCCAGACAGTTCTCCTTTTTGTTCGTACCTATAAACAGTTCCACATTCTGCAGTCCTCACAGGAAGATCTCTATAAGATTTAGGTTCGTGCTTGTAAATCATTACATGAAATGGGCAATTCATTGGTTTGAGCAGATATTGTTCTTGCTCTTTTACTTTCTTACCTTGTTGCATTTCTTCTAATGATTGACCTGCTTCCATCGGCTGGTACATGCTATCGTTATAGAAATTCCAATGACCAGACTGTTCCCATAGTTTCTTATTTGCAATATGGGGACTTCTTACTAAATCATAACCATTCTCTAGGTGAGCCTTGTGCCAGAAGTCTTCAATTAGTCTCCATATTAATGCTCCTTTAGGGTGCCATAACGGAAGTCCTAATCCAACATTCTCGTCTATGTGATATAGATTAAGTTTTTTATTTATTCTTCTATGGTCTCTTTTTTCTGCTTCTTCTAGCTTCTTAAGATAATCTTGTAATTGTTTCTTGTTTTCCCAAGCAGTTCCATAGATTCTAGTGAGCATCTTGTTCTTTTCATCTCCTCTCCAATAAGCACCAGCTAGTTTCATTAGCTTTAATCCTTCTACAGGTATTTGCTTAGTAGAGGACAGGTGAGGACCCTTGCACAAATCAGTAAAATTACCCAATTGATAGATACTGATTTTATCTAGGTTTTCAATAAGTTCTAGTTTATATGGTTGATCTTTGAATAACTTTTTAGCCGCAGCCTGAGTTATTACTTTCTTTTGAAATGGAAGATCTTTATTCAAAATCTTTTTCATTTCCTTTTGGATATTTTTTATATCCTTATCTGACAAAGGGTTTTTAAAGTCAAAATCATAATAAAAACCATCGTCTATATTAGGACCGATTCCAAATTTAACGTCAGGATATAAGTTTTGTACGGCGTGAGCCATTAAGTGGGCAACTGAATGCCTTAAAGTTTCTAATTTCATAGTATTTTAGTTAATAAACAAATATTGAGTTATGTAAGTTAATAAGGCCCAGCGGCCTGTACCTTTAGTCAATTTGATATTGTTTATTAACTTATGCATGTTTTATGATTCTACTACTTCTTCTATGGTTTCTGCAAGTATTTTAGGCATTGCTTCCTTCAAATCAATCCGCCCAGATACAGTTACGATTTTATTAGCAACGATAACTTCTTGGAATTTTTCAGTAGCACCAGGGAAGACAACGATTTCTATATTACCAGTTAGGTCTTCTATTTTAATGAATTGCATTAATCTACCACTCTTAGTCATTATTTTTTTAATATGAGTAATCAATCCACCAACCTTAATACGATTACCAGGATTTAACTTTTTGATAGTGGGGAAGTTGATTCCATGATCTTGTTTTAATCCTAAGTCTTCGAATATCTTTCCGACAGTGGTAACTCCTTTTAATTTAAAGTTTTGTAATGGGTGGCCCGAAACATATATTCCTAATAGTTCTTTTTCCCACGATAGTCTGTCGGGCATAATAGCTGGTTCTGCTTCTGCTAATTTAATAGTAGGAGTTGTAGCTGCAAATAGTCCTTTTTGACCATTATTGCCATGATTCTGCAGTTCCTTAGCAAATGCTAATATCTTTTCTAGGTTATGTAATAAGACGCCTCTTTCTTCTAAGTTATCAAAAGCTCCAGTTTTAATCAGAGCATCCATGGATTTTTTGTTTAGATTCTTAGAATGGATTCGGTTGAGGAAATCTCCGATAGATTCGAATTTACCATTATCTTTTCTTTCCTTAACAATAGTTTCTACAATATCATGACCAACGTTCTTAATAGCTAATAATCCAAATCTTATCTTATCTTTATCCACAACTGTAAAGTTTTTGAAACTTTCATTGATATCTGGAGGAAGAACATCTATTTTCATGCTTTTGCATTCTTCTATCAAGAAATAGGTTCTTTCGATATCTTGTTTTTCTGAAGCCATAACAGAGGCCATAAATTCAACAGGGTAGTGGGCTTTAAGATATGCGGTTTGGTAAGCGATTATTCCATAACCAGTTGAATGAGACTTATTAAATCCATAACTAGCAAAAGGTAAGAACCATGACCATATCTTCCTAGCTATCTTTTCAGGTACATTTTTCTTCATAGCTCCCTGAACAAATAATTGTTCTTGCTCTTTTAATAGAGAATGAATCTTTTTACCAATAGCCTTTCTTAATATATCTGCTTCACTCAATGAAAAGCCAGCAATAACTTGAGCTATTTGCATCATTTGTTCTTGGAAAATAGGTAAGCCGTATGTTGTTTTCAGTATGGGCTCTAAGCTTGGATGAAGGTACTCAATTTTAGATTTCTTATTTTTTCTAGCTACATACTCAGGAATGAATTGCATTGGCCCAGGCCTATATAGAGCGAGCATGGTGGATATATCTTCAAACTCAGTGGGTCGTAGTTCCTTTAACCATCTTTTCATTCCACCGGACTCTAGTTGGAAGACACAATTAGTTTTAGCTTCCTGTAAAAGTCTAAAGGTTTTTTTATCGTCTTGTGGAATCGTATCTATATCGATATCTTCATTTTGTAGGATTTTTACTAATCCCAATGTTTTTTCAATTGTAGTCAAACCTGTTAATCCCAAGAAATCCATCTTTAACAATCCTAGCGCCTCTACAGCATGCATATCATATTGAGTGATTATGATATTCCCATCTTGGGAAGGATGCTGAAGGGGGACTAAGTCATGTAAGGGTTCTTTAGAAATAACAACACCACAAGCGTGGGTTGATGCATGTCGTGCCACTCCTTCAAGTTTCTTGGCGATATCAATTAGGTTTCTGATTTCATCATCACTATCATATAATTCCTTAAATTCCTTTATTTCATCTAATGTTTTATCTAGTGTGAATTGAAAGGGGATCATCTTGGCAACTTTGTCGCAAACTCCATAATTAATTCCAATTACACGTCCGACATCTCTAAGGGCAGCTCTAGCTGCCATAGTTCCAAATGTTATAATTTGTGCTACATGATCTTTTCCATATTTTTCAGAGACGTATTCTAAAACTTCATCTCTTCTAAGATCAGCAAAATCTAAATCTATATCAGGCATGGAGATTCTAGCTGGATTTAGAAATCTTTCAAAAAGTAATTCGTGTTGCAGGGGATCTATATTAGTGATGCCAACTAAATAGGCAACCAGAGATCCTCCAACAGATCCTCTCCCGGGGCCTACAACAACTCCATTCTCTTTTGACCAATTTACAAAATCTTGAGTAATTAAGAAATAAGAAGAAAATCCCATTTTATTGATAACTCCCAATTCATAGTCTAATCGTTCCTTGGCTATATCTTTATCTCCAACATCTTTTATTTTCATGCTTTCCTCACACATATCACGGAGAGCATCATTCGCGGTTTTTCCTTTTGGAGTTTCGTAGTGGGGGAGCTTGATTTCATTTAATACAAAATCAAAATTACATAGATCAGCAATCTTTTGAGTATTTTCTATCGCTTCGGGAGTATCTGGGAAATCTTTTGCCATTTCTTCTGCTCCTTGCATGGAGAAATCATCTTGTAGCATCGACAATCTATCAGGATCATCTTTCTGAGCCCCAGTGTTAATAAGCATTAATATGTCTTGAGCCTCTGCATCATCTTTACTGAGATAATGACAATCATTTGTAGCAACCAGGGGAATGTCTAGTTTTTTTGACATTTCTATTAATAGCTTATTAACCTTAGCTTGTTCTGGAATATTGGCGTGATTTTGAATTTCTAGATAATAGCTATCTTTACCAAATTGCTTTTGGTATTCCATGGCTAGTTCTTCAGCCTCTTTCTTCTTTCCAGATAAAAGTAATCGGGGGATTTGTCCTTGCAAACAAGCAGTCATGGCAATTAATCCTTCAGAGTGCTCGAATAGATTTTCTTTATCAATTCTTGGCTTATAATAAAAACCCTCTAAATGGGCCTTGGTTACTATTTTAACTAAATTCTTATATCCAATCTCATTCTTAGCCAAAAGAATAAGGTGATATCTTTTATTATCAATGTTGGGTCGTTTCTCATGCATTGAGTCTAGAGAAACATATACCTCACAACCAATGATAGGTTTTATTCCAGCTGCTTTAGCTTTCTTGTAAAATTCTACTGCACCATATAAAACACCATGGTCAGTGATTGCCACGGAATCCATGTTATTTTCTTTTACATGATTAATTAGCTGATCTATTTTTGGAAGACCGTCTAATAAAGAATATTGTGTATGGACGTGTAAATGGGTAAATTTCATAAAAGGTGTGCTATTAGATTTTTGCATTGCAAATCTTGAGCATCCACCTCTCCTTCAATATTGGTCCCCGTTAAAATAACCACTTCTTTAAAGTGAGCCTCCCTAAGGCTAAGATTTTGTTGTATTGTTGTATTTTCCAAACTTCCTAATCCGTCGACATCCATTCTTTCTAGATTGGCGGACCCTTCAATAGTGGCATTTCTTAAATGAAGATCTCCCTTAATGGCTCCGGTACTATTATTAATGTCTTGAATTCGGGCTCCGCTTAAATTTAAGTCTTCTAAAATATGAACCTTGTTTAATCCAAGGTATCCTTTTACGCTAATATTTTGCATATCAATATCTTTTTTAAATAATGTAGACATCATATTTACCACCTCTCTAATATTCGCTCGTCTTGCGATTAGATTTCCTTTAACCTGGCAATTTGTTATATAGAGCGTTCTATACAAAAGAGCTTTCTCTAAAATAATATCTCCCTGGATTTGACAGTTTTCTAAATAGACCGCTCCTTGAATAGTGGATCCAGTGAAGTTGAGACCTGCGGTTATCTTTCTCCCTGTAAAGGAAAATTCAGGCAAAAGCTTATTAGTTAAGTTAGCTGCCCGTCTTTCTCTTTCAGCGGTTTCTAGTTCCCGCAACATATCCCTCTTCGACCAACGTTGAAGGGTTTGTTCCATATTGTATTTATTCTAGATTAATACATTTTATCCGATATTGGATATTAAAGCAAAATGTGGATAACATAAGTTTTCAATGTTAATTTTTTTTATGCTACAATATGATAATCTATGAATCTAAACAATAAGATTTTATATTTTTCCATAGCTATAGCAGTTGTTTTAACTGCTGTGGCTATTTTGGTTTATTACTTAATTGTAAACGAAAAAGAGATTGAAGATGTTCATGAATTGACGGCTGAAGAAACTAAGGAAGTGTTGGATTCATTATCCGCTCCGGATGAAAATAGTTTAGAACAAGAGAACAATAAACTTCCAGAGAAAGAAATTCAAGATATTTTAGACTCTCTATCAGCTCCCAAAAATTAATAAAACTTTATGAAAAAACAAATTTTAATTACGGTACTAGCAGGCCTTATTGTAACTACATGGGTCTGGGCGTGGTCTGAACCGACTGTTGCACCACCAGGAGGAAATGTTTACGCGCCTCTTAATACTGGATCAGGGGGGCAGATCAAAACAGGGGGGTTAATATTAAATACAGGCGGAGCTACTAATGGACTGATTGTTGCAAATGGTACGGTTGGGATAGGAGTTACCTCACCAGCAGCCAGACTACATACTTTAAGTCCTCTTAGAGTGGGTTATCCAGGTGATACAGTAAATTATTATTTGCAAGTAGAATCAAGGGTGGGGGCAAGCACTGTTGATTGGGATTTTAAAACACACGATTATTCGGGTGGAGATAGGACTATGATAAGTATGGACTCTTCGACAGGAAATATTGGTATTGGAACAACAGCTCCAGGATCTAAGTTAGATGTAAACGGAGAAGTAAGAGCTCTTTCATTTGATTACCGTTCAGATAAAAGCCTTAAAAAAGATATTAACGTTTTAGACAATAGCTTAGAGAAGATATTATCACTAGATGGGGTTTCTTTTGATTGGAAAGATTCCGGAGAATTTTCTATTGGTTTAATTGCCCAGGATGTTGAGAAAATATTTCCGAGCATAGTTTCAACTAGCGAAACGACGGGATTAAAATCTGTTGGATATGCTAAATTAGTAGCACCATTAATAGAGGCTATTAAGGAGCAGCAAAAAGAAATAGATTTATTAAAAGAAGAAATTAGTAAATTAAAATAATGACAAAAGATATTAAAATATTAATTGGACTAATTGTAGTATTGGTCATTGTCTATAGTGCGTTGATTTATTTTAACTTTCGAAATGATTCACATGTAATAGACGATAATCCTATAGACGTTAACGTGGATGATGGTGCTGAGATTGGCATTGATGTTGATGACATCGTCATTATTAATCAAGAAAGAAATACTCCAGAAGGATTGATCGATCATATAAACACAGATTTAAAAGATGCGGACAATGAGGAAAAGGCTATATTTTTTAGTAAGGGTTTGTCCGGACACGGATATGAATCTATGATTATTAAATATAAATTCTCAAAAGGAGAAAATATTATAAGCGTTTTTAGAGGATCAGAGGATGTTCCTAAATATGTTGTTTTTAATGACGGGGTGGCAGAAATATTACCTTATGGATGGTCTTTCAACGAATTGTTTCAAACAGAAGAAAGCAGACTGGATATTAAGATTACCGATTATGCCATGTTTGAGCTAGATTTGGACAATTTAACTCCAGCAGAGTGGATAAAGAGAGAAAATTAGAACTATGATATTGGATAATAAAATATTTACATTAATTATATTACTTGTTTTAGGAATAATGCTTTCTACTATTTTGGTTCAGGCAACTGATTCACCAATCGAGAATCATTATCAAATTACTAAGTCTGGTGGTAGCGATAAGATTGACGAGTGGAGCGTGTGTAGACAAGTAACCAACAATAGATCTCTAAATATTTTTATTCCAACCAAAACTTCTATTGAGTGGGCAGAATTTAGATTTAATCATCCTAATAATATTACCCTAAGGGGTTGTGGTAATATTGATGTAGATAGTACAACCCAAAATAGCATAACCTTAGATTATAGTTTTGAAGGATGTACAACAAATGTTTATATTTTTAGAGGTGGTATTAGAATAGGATCGTCCCTTGGAATAGGGGATGGGTCAGGAACGTATACTGACACAGGACTTTTAGTATCGACTTCTTATACATACTATTTAAGAGAGGGCAGTAGTACTTTGTCTACAGAATTAGATAGTACTACTGATGTTACTGCAACGCCCGATGCTTCTGGAAACATCAGCGTGATTAGCAAAACACAGAATTCAGTTAATTTAAGCTATGATTATGCTAATGCTGGTTCAGTCTATATTTTTAGAAATAATACACAAATTCAAAGCGTAGGAAGTGGAGATGGCTCTGGAACATACAACAATACAGGCCTTTCAGCAGGAACTTCATATACGTACTATTTAAGGAATGGAAGTAGCAGTACTTCTCCAGAATTAGATCGTGTGAGTGTTACGACAGATTCACCGGCTGCTTCTGGAAACATCAGCGTGATTAGCAAAACACAGAATTCAGTTAATTTAAGCTATGATTATACTAATGCTGGTTCAGTCTATATTTTTAGAAATAATACACAAATTCAAAGCGTAGGAAGTGGAGATGGCTCTGGAACATACAACAATACAGGGCTTTCAGCAGGAACTTCATATACGTACTATTTAAGGAATGGAAGTAGCAGTACTTCTCCAGAATTAGATCGTGTGAGTGTTACGACAGATTCACCGGCAATAACAACTTATACTTTAAGTATTTCTAAATCAGGGAATGGAACAGTTACTAGTAGTCCAGCAGGTATTAATTGCGGATCCACTTGTAGTAAAGATTATAATAATGGAGATAGCGTGACATTAATAGCTAGTGCTGATTCAGGGTATACCTTTTCAGGTTGGTCGGGCGGCGGATGCTCGGGAAGCGGTAGCTGCGCCGTAATCGTCAATAGTGATAAAACCGTGACAGCGACGTTTACCTTGAGCGGCGGAGGTACAACTCCTAGTTGTATTGGGGCTTGTGACGCTGGGACTTGTTCTGATGATTGTGGAGCCTCAGCTAATTGTGATGGCAGAACTCCTCACGAATCATGGGTTACAAGTGGGACATGTAATTCTTGCGGATTTTGTTCAGGAGAGTGTATTCTATCGGGGGTTTGTGCTGCTGGCGCTTCTGTTGATTGTGGTTATACAAGCGATTCAACCAAAGAAGCAACCTATTATGAGCTAGGGACTTCTTGTTATTATGGTTGTACTAATCATTGTGTATCAGACGAATTCACCGCTAAGGCAGTATGGAGATTAGAACCAGTTAATAGTTCAACTCCTGATTGTAATATTGATAATAATAAAGCATGCAGTGATTCTGTTTGTGGATCTTCTGGTTGGAATAATATACCTTGCCAATATACGGTAGAAGAAAAGGTATCAGACGGAATTGGGGATAGAGATGTTACTGAAACAGCATATTGTAATACGGGAGATACAAGAATAACTGGAAATTGTGTTGGAAAGGGCAGTAATGACACTGTAGAATCTCAATCTGCTGCCGGAACTGTAGGCTGGACATGTCGTATCACTTGTACAGGATTTATATGCACTGCAAATGGAACAATCACATTAACATGTCAACCTTAATTAATTATAAAAAGTTTAAGAACTATGACATTTAATAATAAAATATTTACATTTATTATATTGCTTATAATAGGGATAACATTTTCTACATCCTTAGTTCAGGCAGTTAATTCAGCCACTAATAATCATTATCAGGTCACGAAGTCTGGTGGTAATAATAGGATTGACGAATGGAATGCATGTAGACAGGTAGTCAATAACAGATCTCTAAATATTTTTATTCCAACCAAAACTTCTTTTGAGTGGGCAGAATTTAGATTTAATCATCCTAATAATATTACCCTAAGGGGTTGTGGTAATATTGATGTAGATAGTACAACCCAAAATAGCATAACCTTAGATTATAGTTTTGAAGGATGTACAACAAATGTTTATATTTTCAGAGGGAATACTAGAATAGGATCATCTCTAGGAGTGGGGAGTAGATCGGGGAGTTATACTGACACAGGACTTACGGCGGGAACCTCATATACATATTACTTAAGAGAGGGGAGTAGTACTTTATCTACAGAGTTAGACAGAACAACTGATACTACTAATAATCCGATTCCTTCTGGAAATATCAGCGTAGCTAGCAAGACGCAGACCTCAGTTAATTTGCGTTATGATTATGCCAATGCTGGATCAGTCAATATTTTTAGAGGATCCTCAAGAATTCGAAGTGTAGGAACTGGAACGGGTTCTGGAACATACAACAATACAGGGCTTTCAGCAGGAACCTCATATACATACTATTTACGTAACGGAACTAGCAGTACCTCTCCAGAATTAGATCGTGTAGTTGTTACGACGAATGCTCCAACCCTATACAATCTATCAGTTTCTTCCTCTGGAGCTTCGAGTGTCTATATCAACGGCACACCAAATACATATGACGGAACTACGAATTACACAAGAAATGGAATTACGTCTGGAACCACATTAACTCTAGTTGCTCTGTCAACTAAGGGTACTGCTAATTTCTCAAGTTGGTCAGGATGTACCAGTACCAGTGGAAGGACTTGTTATGTGACAATGAATAGCAATAAGTCAGTGACGGCTAATTACACAACGCCTGCTGTAACTAGGACTCTATCAGTTTCTTCCTCCGGAGCTTCGAGTGTCTATATCAACGGCACACCAAATACATATGACGGAACTACGAATTACACAAGAAATGGAATTACGTCTGGAACCACATTAACTCTAGTTGCTCTGTCAACTAAGGGTACTGCTAATTTCTCAAGTTGGTCAGGATGTACCAGTACCAGTGGAAGGACTTGTTATGTGACAATGAGTAGTAACAAGACGGTAACAGCGACCTACACAACGCCTGCTGTAACTAGGACTCTATCAGTTAACTCTTCAGGAGCTTCGAGTGTATCCATTATGGGATCTTTATCTACTTATAATGGAACTACTAATTACAATAAGACTGGCATTACATCTGGAACTACGTTATATCTAGTTGCTCCGTCAACTAAGGGTACTGCTAATTTCTCAAGTTGGTCAGGATGTACTAGTGTAAATGGAAGAGTTTGTTATGTAACAATGAGTAGTAACAAGACGGCAACAGCGATCTATACAACGCCTGCTGTAACTAGGACTCTATCAGTTAACTCTTCAGGAGCTTCGAGTGTCTATGTCTCAGGATCTCCATCAACCTATGCTGGAACTACGAATTACACAAGAAATGGAATTACGTCTGGAACTAATTTAGTTCTTACAGCTCCGTCAACTAAGGGTACTGCTAATTTCTCTAGTTGGTCAGGATGTACGAGTGTAAATGGAAGAACTTGTTCTGTGACAATGAATAGCAATAAGTCAGTGACGGCTAATTACACAACGCCTGCTGTAACCAGGACGTTGTCAGTTAACTCTTCAGGAGCTTCGAGTGTCTATGTCTCAGGATCTCCATCAACCTATGCTGGAACTACGAATTACACAAGAAATGGAATTACGTCTGGAACCACATTAACTCTAGTTGCTCCGTCAACTAAGGGTACTGCTAATTTCTCAAGTTGGTCAGGATGTACGAGTGTAAATGGAAGAACTTGTTCTGTGACAATGAGTAGTAACAAGACGGTAACAGCGACCTACACAACGCCTGCTGTAACTAGGACTCTATCAGTTAACTCTTCAGGAGCTTCGAGTGTCTATATCAACGGCACACCAAATACATATGACGGAACTACGAATTACACAAGAAATGGAATTACGTCTGGAACCACATTAACTCTAGTTGCTCCGTCAACTAAGGGTACTGCTAATTTCTCAAGTTGGTCAGGATGTACGAGTGTAAATGGAAGAACTTGTTCTGTGACAATGAGTAGTAACAAGACGGTAACAGCGACCTACACAACGCCTGCTGTAACTAGGACTCTATCAGTTAACTCTTCAGGAGCTTCGAGTGTCTATATCAACGGCACACCAAATACATATGACGGAACTACGAATTACACAAGAAATGGAATTACGTCTGGAACCACATTAACTCTAGTTGCTCCGTCAACTAAGGGTACTGCTAATTTCTCTAGTTGGTCAGGATGTACCAGTGTAAATGGAAGAACTTGTTCTGTGACGATGAATAGCAATAAGACGGCAACGGCGACCTACACAACGCCTGCTGTGGGTTGGACATGTAATCCATGTGTTAGTACAGAGCCACTTACACCTCCTTACTTGTATAATATAAATCAAACTATTAAATGGGAGGCTCACAATACATCTGGTACTGTTAATTGGACAGGAGATTGTACAGGCAGTGGTACTACATGTAGCAAGAGTTTTAGCAGTCCAGGAAGGTATGAATCATATGCTACTTACTCAGGTACAAAAAAATACCAAGAAGCAGGTGTATGTAATTATGGTACTAATTATAATAGTTGCAGTAAGGCAAATAGCTTAAGTAGTGGAACTGCCGAGGATTATTTCTGTACCGCAAACAATGCATCACATTATCACAAAGTAGTTGTTCCGTCTGGACAGACATGTAATGTTTCATGGGAGATATATACTCCTGTTCATCCTTTTGGAGGGTGGACAGCAGCATCTGTTACAGATCCAGGGTATACATTATATACTCGTAGTACAACGGGGGGTTGCCCTTCAACAAGTACAAAAACTTGTAGTAAGACTGTATATAGATATGGCACCAATAGCAGCACCTGTACTTCGAATAGCGTAAGTGGTGGCACGTACTATGCAATGGTTAAATTTAAAAATTGGGGATATGCCTTCCAAGGCCCTCCAATTTATTATAGGATTAAGGCCACAGTAAGTGGGTGTACTGGTGGCGGAGGTGGGACTACGTCTCGAAAAAAAGTTTTTGTAACTTCAACAAGTTGGAATGGAAATCTTGGAGGAGTTAGCGGTGCCAATGCAAAATGTCAGGCAGCTGCTAATAGTGCAGGGTTGTCAGGGACTTATAAAGCATGGATTAGTACTAGTAGTAGCTCACCATCAAGTAGTTTTGCAAAAAGTTCAAATGGATATGAAGACACAAAAGGAAATAAAATTGCTGATTCATGGTCTGATTTAACTGATGGGAGTATTGATAGAAAAATAAATTATACTGAAGGAGGAAGCACATTTACCAAGGGAGTATGGACTGGAACTACAAAAAATGGAACTTTAGAAAGCTCTACTAGAACCTGTTCCAATTGGACAACAAATAGTTCAAGTAAAAAAGGGAGAAGAGGATATAGTAATTATAGTAGTAGCGCTTGGACAGATTACTATACCAGTACATGCAATGGAACTAGATCTCTTTATTGCTTCCAACAATAGATTACATGAATAAACTTAAAAACTATTTTATAATTTTATCCTTAATAATGGTTTTTGGATTATTCGGTGGTTCACATTTAATACAAGCGCAATCTCCACCGGATGCTGTTTGGCAACCATGTGCTAGTGATACCTCTTTTTTGCTAACATACTGTTCTAGACCTTATGATTATACTATGGGCTATGAATTTAGTCCTCGAGCTAATGGACAGATAACGCAATTATGCGGATATTTCAATGGTACGAAACGGGTTAAATTATGGGACTCATCGTATTCAGTGCTTGCTAGCAGTTGGATTACTAATGATGTTACTAGTAATGGTATAGGTATTCTTAGTAGCAATTGGAGTTGTTCTGATATAACTCCTGTAGATGTAACATCTAGTTCTACGTATTATGTAACAGTTGATGGGGGAGGCAGTGGTCTTTGCTACAATACTGTTCAATCTAGTGATCTTCTACCTCAGCGTTGTGCAGATAATAAAATAAATATTTCAAATTCAGTTCTTCAACCTACATCAGGAACTTTTAATTCCTCACATAACTCCAGTACGAAGTATATGTATGGAGTGGTAGACGTTGTTTTTGAAATAGATGAAATCCCTGTAATTTCAGTAACACCAACATCGAGAAATTTTGGGTCAGTAGGAATAGGATCAACAGATGATTTAACGTTTACAGTACAGAATACAGGAACAGGAACTTTAACAGGAAGTGTGACAGGATTAGCTGATCCATTTACATGTGTAAGTAATTGTTCATACAGTCTAACTGCAGGACAATCACGGAATACAACAATTAGGTTTACTCCAACGGTAACGGGAGTGTTTACAGACGTTGCCATATTCTCAATAGCAGGTGGAACTAGTTTGAATAGAGATGTTGTGGGTATTGGTACTATTCCAAGCCCCGTAATCTCAGTAGCACCAACATCGAGAGACTTTGGTCCAGTAGAGATAGGGTCAACAGATGATTTAATATTTACAGTACAGAATACAGGAACGGGAACTTTAACTGGTACAGCGTCAGTTACAACACCGTTCTCCTGTGTAGGAGGTTGTTCGTATAGTTTAACTGCGGGACAATCACAAAATACAACAATTAGATTTACTCCAACAGTAGAAGGAGCAGCATCGGAAACAGTTTCGTTTACTGGTGCTAGCGGAACAAGCACAACTGTTGATGGGAGTGGGGTGGTTGGTGATGGATGTACAGGCGCCACCATACATCAGACACCCGTAACTGCTACTTGTAGCTCAGCTTATCCAGGTTGGGCATGTGCAGGTTCAAGAGACGGATCTTTATCGAGTGGATGGTTTTCTTCATCATCAAGTGATCCACAATGGATATATTTTGATTTGGGAGAAGAAAAATGTATTAGTGAGGTAGGAGTTTATCCTCACGGTAGTTATCCAAATCAAATAACGAATATAGAAATTTCAGATAATGGATCTAGTTGGGGAACTCCAGTTGCAACGTCATGGACAATATCGAATGCAGGACAATGGAACTATAGATCATTTACAGAAACTACGGGTAGATATATACGGTTATATCTTACTAGTACGCCTGGTTATACTAGCGTTGTAGAATTTGAGGCAATAACTAGAAATAAGGAAGCAGATCCTTGCTCGGGAACAGCACATTGTAGTAACTTAGTTCAAGATTGTGATGAGACAGGTGTTAATTGTGGAGGAGTAGATTGTGCGGCATGTTCTATTCCCGCAATCTCAGTAACACCAACATCGAGAGACTTTGGTCCAGTAGAGATAGGATCAACAGATGATTTAACATTTGCAGTACAGAATACAGGAACGGGAACTTTAACTGGTACAGCGTCAGTTACAACACCGTTCTCCTGTGTAGGAGGTTGTTCGTATAGCTTAACCGCAGGACAATCACAAAATACAACAATTAGATTCACTCCAACAGCAGAAGGAGCAGCATCGGAGACAGTTTCGTTCACTGGTGCTAGTGGAACAAGTACAACTGTTGATGGGAGTGGAGTAGAAACCCCCGCAATCTCAGTAACACCAACATCGAGAGACTTTGGTCCAGTAGAGATAGGATCAACAGATGATTTAACATTTACAGTACAGAATACAGGAACAGGAACGTTAACTGGAAGCATGACAGGGTTAGCTGCTCCATTTACATGTATAAGTAATTGTTCATACAGTCTAACCGCAGGACAATCACAGAATACAATAGTTAGATTTACTCCAACATCAGTAGCTACATCTTCGGATGTTGCCATATTCTCAATTGCAGGTGGAACTAGTTTGAATAGAAATATTGTTGGTTCTGGTGTGAGTACTGGTGGTGGGGGAGCATGTCAAAATCATAATGTAGAAGGTTGGGCATTTGCTAATGTTCCTCAGGCAGCAGGTAATAGTTTTGAGGGCTTGAATTGGATAAGTTTTAGTTGTGAGAATCAAAGTGCAAGTGTTGATTATGGTGTAGACATTGAAACTAATGGAAATTTAACAGGTTATGCTTACTTTGATATGAACGATTTAAATACTACAGCTGATGAAATGGGATGGATCGATTTTAACCCAACTTCTGGCTTTCCAACTGCCCCTAATTTTTCAGCAAGAGTTGATTTAGATGGAACAACTTGTGGGCGAGTGGGTAGGATCTGTGGCTGGGCTAGGGCAGTTAATACCGATACATCTTGGGATGGATGGTTAAAATTAAGTGGGTCTAATTACGAAACAACCTTAGACTCTTCAACCACACCATCAGTAATAGATGGCTGGGCTTGGGGAAGCGATATTCTAGGATGGGTTAAAATAGATGCAGAGACTAGTTTTTCCGTGAATCCGCCTCCAAGCGTAACAGAGCTTAGAGTGGAAGGAAACATTGGATATTGTACTAGCATACAAAGAAGAGGGTATGGAACAATTACTTGGTTGTATGACGGAGACAGTAATCAAGACGAATATGAATTACAAATTTTTACAAATGCAAGTTTTAGTGGGGCTACAAGTATTATTAGAAGCCAAAGTATAGCTACTGGATCAAGAGGAAGTACAGGTCTAGCGGTTTTGCCAACATTTAGTTTTTCTGACCTAGAAATTGGTTATAATGATAGATATTATTTAAGGATAATGGTTAAGGACAGTAGTGATAATTGGTCGGATTGGTCTAATACATTAATAATTGATACAGCAAGACATGCTTATCCATATCCTCAGTTTACATGGGATCCAAGCAGTCCTGCCGTAGATGAAACAGTAATAATAGATAATACATCTATTTGTTATAATAATAGCAATAACCCTGTAAATTGTTCATCATACAGTTGGACTAAACCCGCAAGTGCTAATTATATGGATGCTACAAGTAGTTCGTCATTTGAACCACATATTCAATTTACAGAAACAGGAGATAATACATTAGAATTATTAGCGCGAGATAGTAGAAATTATACTTGCACACGAAGTAGTGTGGTTGGCATTAAATTACCATTCCCAGACTGGATCGAAGTTAACCCAGAATAGGTTAGCTATTGATCTTTTTATAGTTTTTTGTTATATTCAAAGACATTATGGCAGTTCCAAAACAAAGAAAAACAAAGTCAAAGGTAAATATGAGAAGGGCTAATATTAAGTTAAAAGCTCCTTCTTTAGGTGCATGTCCTAAATGCAAAACTCCGGTAGTGAGTCATACAGTTTGTAAGAACTGTGGTTACTATAAAGGAAAAATGGTTATCGATACTTTAAAGAAGCTTGATAAGAAAGAAAGAAAAGTTAAAGAGAAGGAAATGGAAGCTAAACAGCAAGATAAACCATTAAATGCTGAAGAATTAAGCAAATAAAATGGGCAGTCGCCACCTTTCACGTAGCATAGCAATGCAATCATTATATGAATGGGATTTTTCTAATAAAGATAAAGATTTAGAAGAAGTATTGGAGAGAAATGTAGATGAGTTCGGACCAGACCTAGAAGATAAAGAGTTTGCTAAAACCTTAGCAAAAGGCGTAAGAAAAAATATTAATAAACTTGATAAAATAATTATAAAAGCAGCTCCAGATTGGCCATTAGATCAGATCAATATGGTTGATAGAAATGTTCTAAGATTAGGCTTATATGAATTAATTTATGAGAATAGGGAAGAGGTGCCTCCTAAAGTTGCTATTAACGAAGCAATAGAATTAGCTAAAATGTTTGGCGGAGAGGCATCTGGAAGATTTATTAATGGAGTAATGGGAACAGTATTTAAAGAACTAGATGACGAATCTTAAAAAACTAGAAAAACAACTGGGCATTGAATTTAATGATAAGAACTTATTAACTCAGGCCTTTTGTCACAGATCTTATTTAAATGAGAATCCAGGATTTAATAATGGACATAACGAAAGATTAGAGTTTTTAGGGGATGCAGTTTTAGAACTAGTTGTCACAGAGCATCTATTTGAAACATATCCAGATAAAGAAGAGGGAATACTAACAACATGGAGAGCTTCATTGGTTAATGGGGTAACTCTTTCAGATATTGCTAGAGAATTAGGATTTGATGACTATCTATTATTATCAAAAGGGGAGTCTAAAGAAACCGGAAAAGCCAGACAGGATATACTAGAAGATACTTTAGAAAGCTTTATTGGCGCATTGCACTTGGATCAAGGGTATGATAAGGTAACATCGTTTATTAGTGCTAATATTATCCCTAGATTGAAAGAGATTATTGAGACAGGAAGTTTCATTGATCCAAAGAGTAAATTTCAGGAATTAGCACAAGAAAAGGTTAAAATTACGCCTCACTATAATGTTATAAAAGAGTGGGGACCAGATCACGATAAACACTTTGTCTGCGGGCTCTACCTAGACGAAAGACTAGTTGCAGAAGGAGAAGGTTTATCAAAACAAGAAGCTGAAACAAATGCAGCTGAAAACGCATTAAAATTAAAAGAATTTAAAGATGTTAGCAATTAGACTTTTAAGACAAGGTAAAAAACATCAACCCTTCTACAAGATAATTGTAGTTGAGGATAGTCGTGGACCACATAGTGGCAAGTTTACAGAACAGGTTGGTTTTTATAATCCATTTACAAAAGAAAAAGATTTAAACAAAGAAAGAATTCTTTATTGGATCTCAAAAGGAGCTCAACCTTCAGGCACAGTACACAATATGTTGATTACAGATAAGATAATCGAAGGAAAGAAAGTTAGGGCTCATGCGATTAAGCCTAAAGAAGAGGTGACGGAAGAGACCCCGACCGAAACACCAGTAGAAGGAGATACTCCAGCTGAAGAACCTAAGGAAGAACCTAAGGAAGAACCTAAGGAAGAACCTAAGGAAGAACCTAAGGAAGAACCTAAGGAAGAACCTAAGGAAGAACCTAAGGAAGAACCTAAGGAAGAACCTAAGGAAGAACCTCTAGAAGCATAAGAATAAAATAAATATAATACATAATTAAAACCGCTGTATAGCGGTTTTAATGTTGACAAATGTTATAAATAAGTGTTAGAATAGGACATGTTTCAGCACTTTTGTCAACGAGGATAATACCTCGATTAATATAGATTCACTAACGATATTAAGAAAGCGCCAGGGAGGCGAAATGCGTAGGTCTAAAGCACTGTGTCTGGCTTTGGCGATCTGTATGTCACTATTGATGTTGGGTGGATGCATACAGCTCATGAATCGAGATCCGGAAATCACATTTCCAGGAGCTGATGAGAAGGGATTAATTCACGGAGAAGCAGGAGATGTTATCATCGTGACGGCTCAGATTGACGATCCTGATGATTTTTCAGGAGATTCAATAACCTGGGAAATGAATTGTGATCAGCTCAATATGACCATCAGCGGAGTTGGGAGTAATGCAGTTCTGCCAGATCAATGCTTCGACGTTCCTGGTGAGTATGAATTCCGGGTTACAGCGTCTGATGAACTGGGCGGTTCTGATAGTCAGAAAGTTAAGGTTATCGTGAGTTATCACAAGTGTACGCCGACCTCGAAGTCGCCAGATTTAACGATCATTGCGGTTAATGATGGTTGGGGTCGTATCACGATGGCTCATACTCTAATCACGTGTGAGCCGAATAAGCCTATGACTTTCTATCTAGTTGGAGTAGATCCCGATGATGCCGGTAGCCGATTGGCCTCAAAGAGTCTACAGATTCTAGCTATTGATCGATCAGACAGCGTGGTGGCTTATTTCCTAAACAATGGAGAGGCGCCATCTACGATGCCACGATCTATCAAGGATACGGATATCCACGGTGAATCACATGGTGTTACTCACTATACGTTCACAATTACCAAGGTCGATGTTGTCCCTCAAAGGACAATGATTTGGACCACGTCTGGAGGAGAAATTGAGTTGAATGATCCTCAAGTGTCGTGGATTCCAAGAGACCCTGGTCTTTATGACATAGTGTGTGAAGTTCGCGACAACGATGACTGTGATTCAAGCGGTACGACGATCGTCCGTTATCGAATCAACGTTACCGAGTGTCCGAACTGCTAGCTCATTTTTGGGGCGAGGACAGGTATAAAAACCAGTTCTCGCCCCATCATCTTTTTAAAAGATGATTTTTATTTGACAAACCCTATAAAAATCCTAAAATAGAATAGAAGGAAAGGTCACAATTAATTAAGATTAAAGATATGGCAGACAAGACACCAGATAAGGATTTCTTAGAGTTGATTGTTAAAACTTTAGTTGATAATCCTAAGGACGTTAAGATCGATAGACAACTTGATGAAATGGGTGTTCTTTTAACTTTAAATCTTCACAAAGACGACATGGGTCAAATCATTGGTCGTCAAGGTTCTACAGTGAGAGCTATCAGAACTTTGTTAAGAATTATTGGTCTAAAGAATCACGCAAGAGTCAATCTAAAGATTGAAGAACCAGAGGGTGGACAAGCTCCTCCAGTAAAGGAGGTAGTAGAACCTACCAAATTAGAAGATATAGAGATATAAAAAAACAAAAAACCGTGTTATTATCTGATAATGCGGTTTTTTGATGTTATAACAATCTTTCCCGATGCTTTAGATTCTTATTTTAATGAGAGTATTTTAAGGCGCGCTCAAAAGAAAAAAATAGTTAAATTCACAACATGGGATTTAAGAGATTTCACTAAAGATAAGCATAGAAGTGTTGATGATAAACCATATGGTGGGGGAGTAGGAATGATCTTAAAAGTCGATATTATTTTTAAAGCAGTTAAAAAAGCTTTAAAAAAGAATAAGAAAACAAGAATTATTCTATTATCAGCTAAAGGTAAAACCTTTACTCAAAAGGAAGCGCAAAGATTAAGTAAGTATGATCAATTAATATTGATTAGTGGCCATTACGAAGGAGTAGATGAAAGAGTGGCTAAATATATTGCCGATGAAGAGATATCAATAGGAGATTATGTATTAACGGGAGGAGAGGTTCCAGCCATGGTGATATGTGATGCAGTAACTAGATTAATACCAGGAGTTATTAACAAAGAGTCACTGAAAGAAGAAAGCACAGAGGATCTTAATGAATATCCTCAATATACAAGACCAGAAATATTTGATGCCAAAGTTAATCCATTTACTAAAACAAAACAATGGAAAGTTCCTAAAATATTATTATCAGGACATCATAAAAATATAGAGGAGTGGAAGAAAAAGCAAAGTGTTGCAAAATAGTTAATTTAATAGTATTATCTTGATATCTGGGCAGATGCCAGAGCGGCCAAATGGACGAGACTGTAAATCTCGCGGCTCCTAGCCTACGGGGGTTCGAATCCCTCTCTGCCCACATAAGTCGCCAGGGTAGCTCAGTTGGCAGAGCATTCCCATGGTAAGGGAAAGGTCGCGGGTTCGAATCCCGCCTCTGGCTCCATAGAATTAAGAATTATTATGGCAAAGAAAAAGAAAACAATTGTAAAGCTTCAATGTAAAGAGTGCAAGAGTTATAATTACAGCACCAATAAATCACACGCTCCTACTGTTGATGGAGTTAAATTAGATTTGAATAAATTCTGTAATACTTGTAAGAAGCACATGCCTCATAAAGAAGCTAAGAGATAAGCTAAGAAGACTAAGGGGCGTAGTGAAATGGCATCACTCAGGTCTCCAAAACCTTCATTGGGGGTTCGAATCCCTCCGCCCCTGCCATAAACAAAAATCCTATTTAAGGGTTTTTGTTTTAAGTATTGACTAGTAGAATGAGCACATATAGTATTAACTATACAAGTATGGGTCTTTTAAAGACTTCTAAAGATAACAAGTAAGTAAATTTTAAATATTATGAAATTCAAATTGAGCAGAAAAATATTAATTATATCAATTATCGCAGTACTGGTTTTGATATGGATTTTTACATCTATTATAAAAAATGCCAGCAAGGAAATAGAGACTACAACTGTTGTTACTGGAACATTAATCCAAGATATATCCGAGACAGGAATGATTAATCAGGGCCAAAAAATTGATCTTAGTTTTAAAACAGGTGGTCAAATTAGCAATGTGTTCATAAAAGAAGGGGACGATGTGAGAAAAGGGCAGTACTTAGTAAGATTAGATAATAATCAATTGTCTATTCAATTGCTACAAGCTCAGGCCCAAAAAGATTTATCTCAGGCAGAATTCGATAGATTGTTGGCTGGAGCTACTGAACAAGAAATAAAGACTACAGAGAACACCGTGGCTGACAAGCAAAAAGCACTGGAAAATGCCATTGCGTCTGCCGAACAATCCAGGATTGATGCATATCAAGGTGCTATGAATAATATGGCAGACTCTTATTTATATACGTATAATTCATATTCTAAAATTAAAGATATTCAAAAGGAATATTTTTCAGATTATACTCAAGATTCAGTAGAGGTTAGGAATGTTAAAGATGATTTAGAATTTGTAGCAGGTGAGATGGAATTTTATCTCGATAAGGCTGAAGCTGAGAATATTGAGAGTAATATAGATTATGCTTTGAATAATTTCGAGATTAACTTAGCTAAGGCTAAAGATGGATTAAACGCAGTAAGAATGATTATGGATAAGTCAGATTATAATAATTCTATTAGTGCTGCTGACAAAACATCAGTAGATACCCATAGAGGATATATTAATACAGAATTATCTAGTGTTACTAACGACAAACAAACTGTAGCGTCTATAAAAATCAGTAACAAAACAAATACGGACTTAGCTCAATCAGCCTTAACATCTGCTCAGGATGCATTAACATTATTGACGGCTGATCCACGAGAGGAAGACGTTGCTCTATACCAAGCCAAATTAGATGGAGCCAAGGCTAGCGTGTCTATTCTAAGGTCCCAATTAAATGATACATATATATCAGCTCCGTTTGATGGAGTCATTACTAATATCGATAAATATGTTGGCGAGGTTGTAAGTCCTTCCCAAGGAGTAGTCTCAGTTATACCATCAGAGGTTCTAGAAATAGAGGTAGATATTTATGAAGAAGATGTAGTCGCTGTAAGATTGGGAAATCCAGTAAAGATTAATTTAGTAGCATTCCCAGATCAAGAGTTTATGGGAAGTATTATATTTATTAACCCCTCAGAGAAACTAGTAGATGGTATTGTGTACTACGAAGCCCATATTGCTTTTGAAGAAGTGATTCAAGGCATTAAGCCTGGTATGAGCGCTGATGTAGAGATAATTACCTTGTCAGAGGACAATGTATTAATGGCTTCTGATAGTGCCATCTATAGAGATAATGGTGATTATTATACCACTCTAAGAGAAGGAAAAAGACAATATATTGAGATAGGAAGAAAGAGCAATGATGACATGGTAGAAATTATTTCCGGATTAACAGAAGGACAAGAATTAATTATTGAATAATATGGACACACCAGTAATCTCATTAAGAGATGTTTGGAAAATCTATAAGCTAGGCAATGTTGACGTGAACGCCCTTAGAGGTGCAAGCCTAGATATCTACAGGGGATCTTTTGTTGCTATTATGGGTCCATCAGGATCTGGCAAGAGCACATTATTAAATATGGTAGGATTATTAGATGTGCCTAGTAAGGGACAAATATTTATTGATGGCAAGGATACAGCTAATTTTACAGAGAATGAAATAGCTACCACTAGAGGAAAAACCATAGGCTTTATTTTTCAACAATTTAATTTATTGCAAAATTTAACTGCCTTAGAGAATGTTATGATTCCTATGATATTCCAAGGAGTATCAGAGGAAGAGAGGAAAGAGAGAGCTACTCATTTATTAGATTTGGTGGATTTAGAAGACAGAATGCATCATTTACCATCTGAGTTGTCTGGAGGGCAAAGGCAAAGAGTTGCGATTGCTAGAGCTTTTGCTAATAATCCTGAGGTAGTTATTGCTGATGAGCCAACTGGAAATTTAGATTCTAAATCAGGTAAGTTAATTATGGAAATGTTAACTAGATTTCACAAAGAAGAAAAAGGAACATTAATAGTAGTAACTCATGATCCTAATATCGCAGACTATACAGAAACAGAGATTTGTATCGAAGATGGTCAAATCGTAGAAGCCGATAAAGAATCAAAAGAAGTATTATGGAAACACTAATAAAACAATATCTTAGTTTAGCGCTAAGAAGTATCAGAACTAGGAAGCTTAGAAGTTGGCTTACTATTCTTGGAATTGTAGTTGGTATCTTTTTAGTAGTAGCTCTAATCTCTTTGAGTAGTGGATTGAAGAATTCAATAATGACTCAATTACAAGGATTGGGAGGCGACGTAATATTTGTTATGCCGGGCTCTATGGATAATATGATGATGATGATGGCTGGAGGACAAACATTAAATGAACATGATATTGATGCGATTAGAAAAGCTAAGGGAACAGGAGTAGTATTACCCGCGTCTCAGAAAGCAGAATTGATGCGTTTTAATAATGAACAAAAAGCCGTATTTCTCCAAGGAATGTCATGGGAAGAAGGAAGAGACTTCTTAGTAAGTTTCCAGGGTTGGGAGCTTACAGAAGGACGATGGCCATCTTCAGGAAAGAGAGAACTAGTTATTGGTAGTATGGTGACAGAAAAGAATTTCTTTGGGAAGAGAATGGAGCCAGGAGATAAAACTACTATAAGTGGTAGAACCTTTACAGTTGTTGGGGTTCTTGAAAGCCTTGGCAACCAAACAGATGATAGTTCAGTATATTTAGATTTATCAGTTTTCCAGGAGGTTACTGGTGAGAAATCAGGAGAAGCCATGGTTGTTATGGTAGAGGTTAAGGAGGGTTTTGAGACTGATGCTGTGGCCTTAAATATAGAAAAGGAATTAGAAGAAGTAAGAAAAAGGAGGAGGGGAGAAGATGTATTTGATTTCTCCGTAGTCACCTCAGAGAGCATGAGTAATATCGCTGGAGGAATTACTGGAGCTATACAAGCAGCCGTATTCTTATTTGCAGGAATATCCATATTAGTAGGTGGTCTAGGGATTATGAACACTATGTATACTGCCGTTAGGGAGAGGACTAGAGAAATAGGTGTTTTAAAGGCAGTTGGCGCTCGCAGTAAGGATGTAATTATGATTATTTTATTTGAATCTGGTATAATAGGATTAATAGGTGGAACAGGCGGCGTAATCTTTGGATTGATAGTGGCGAAATTAGTCGAGAATGTAACGGCAGGGAGTACAGCATTTGTTATTGAGGCCTATATGCCATTTTCGCTAATATTCTTTGGACTATTCTTTTCATTCGTGATTGGTTGTTTGTCAGGATATTTACCAGCTAAGGCGGCGGCACAATTAAAGCCAACAGAAGCATTAAGAAGTTATGAATAAATTTCCATACACTATACTCGGAATATTCATTATATTTATATTAATTGGTTTATTTCTACCAAAATCTTTTAATTGTGAAATAGTAGAAATAGACATTGAAAAAGGACAAGGGCTTGAAGAAACTTCTATTAGCCTTAAAGACAATAATATAATCTGGTCCAAGAATTTTTTGTCTGCATATGTGTTTATTTTAAATAAATCTACTGATGTTAAGGCAGGTCATTACAATCTAAAAACTTGTGATAATATTTATCAAATAGCAAATAAGATAACTTCTAGTCAATTTCCAGATCAGAAATTTACCATTATACCCGGATGGACTAATCGAAAGATAGCAAGGGAACTAGTAGATAATGGATTTATAGAGCACGAAATTGAATTTTTAGATAAAGCAGAGAGGCTAGAAGGATATTTATATCCAGATACGTATTTTTTACATGATACTAATTCCATAGATGAATTAATACAAAAAGCTCAAGAAAACTATAATTCGAAAGTTAAGGATTTAAGTTATGAAAATTTAATATTAGCCTCCATCATTGAAAAAGAGTTACAAACGCTAGAAGATAAAAAAATAGGAGCAGGGGTGCTCTTTAATAGACTGAGCATTGGAATGCCATTGCAAGTGGATGCTACTCTTACATATATTTTAGGAAAGGGGTCTTTAGATTTGTCTAAAGACGATCTAGACTTTGATTCACCATATAACACCTATAAACATAGAGAATTGCCTCCAGGACCTATCTGTAATCCTTCTCTAGACAGCATAAACGCCGTTCTAGAACCCGTTGAATCTGATTATCTATATTATCTAACAACCCCTGAGGGAGAGACGATATTTAGCGAAACATTAGAAGAACATAGGAAGGCTAAATACGAACATTTGTTTTAATGATTAAAATAGCAATAGTAATTGCTTTCAGAGATTTTAGAGACGAGGAATATTTTATTCCTAGGTCTATTTTTTTACAAAATGGTTTTAAGGTAAAAACAGTAAGTACTTATAAGGGGTTAGCAATTGGAGAGAATGGGGGAGAGGCAGGAATAGATATTCTATTGAGCGATCTAAAATTGGATAATTATGATTGTTTAATGTTTATTGATGGACCCGGTACTTATAGATTTATTGAGGATGAAATGATACATGAAGTTGTCAGGTCATATAAGGGATTATTAGCGGCCATAGGTATTGCTCCAGCCATATTAGCCAAGGCAGGCGTATTGGAAAGAAAGAAAGCCACTGTATGGTCTAGCTCTTTAGAAAAAGAAACAATAAATATATTAAAAGACCATAATGCTAAGTATGTAGATAAAAAAGTCGTCATTGATGATAATATCATAACTGCTAATGATCTAGATGCTGTGGAAGAATTTGCTTTGGCAATTGTAAATAAATTGATATAATAGATATATATTACAGAACAAAGGGGGTTAAGTATGGAAAGAATGTCTATGCTCGCGGGGGGTGATCCTTTCTGTAGTGCTGCCAAATAGATTAGCAGTAACCCATGTTGTAGTGTTCTCGTATGAGGAGGTGATAAAGCGTCGCGCTTTTTTTCCACAAGCATAATGACATGGACGGCCCTCGTTATTCTACGAGGGCTTGTCTTTTTTAATAATAAGTGTAGATTAGTAACTATTAGCAAGGAGGTGGTTGTTTGGGGTGAATAGGCACAATTAGGAAGGATGGTGAGCTAATCTCCCGTCATTCTCTTTGTATTGTGCGTTTCTCTCTCGGGCCAGAGAATCTCTCTGTAATCGGAAATCATAGAGAGCTCCTCCGTGTTGGCCTATGTAGTCCACGGAGGAGTTGTTTTTTTATAAGAGATCAGAGCAATATCAATATTCAATGGAGGAAATATTCACTGGAAGTGAAATAAAACTTTGCACTACAGGTAAAGAAGACGTCATTGTTTGTTGTTTGCTTGCCTCTTTTGTGGAGAAAGTGGCGCGTAAATTAGAGAGGACTGTGGATCCCATAGCATTCTCTTGACAATCTATCAAAATTAAATATAATAGTATTACCGTAGATAATAGGCAAGTCAATAAGTCCTATTGAGGTCAAACATTAATCATGTCTGCGGTTATACGCAGATTTTTTAATATTATGGCATTAACTAAAGAACAAAAAGAAAAAGTAATTGAAAAATTGCTTGGATCACTGGGAAAGCAGAAATCAATGGTATTTGTTAATTTTTCTGGTTTAACAGCATCTGAAATAGAAAAATTGAGACATGACCTAAGAGAAGCTGGCGCTCAATTAATTGTGGCTAAGAAAACTTTAGCAAAAATTGCTTTTGAAAAAGAAAATATTGAATTTCCTAAAGAGGGGATTGATAACGAATTAGCAATTGTCTTCGCATATGAAGATGAGATTGCTCCAGTAAAGACAGCGCATGATTTTTCAAAAGAAAATGAAAAATTAAATATCATTGGAGGTTTCATGAAGGAAGGAGAGAAAATGGAATTTGTCAGTGGTGAAGACATGAAAGTATTAGCTCAACTTCCTGGTAGGGATGAGCTTATGGGTAAATTGGTTAGAGTGTTATCAGGGCCTATCAGTAATTTCGTAAGCGTACAAAGAGAAAATCTTAAAGGTCTGTTATATGCCTTAGAGGCAATTAAGAAAACAAAATAAATAAAATATTATGGCAGAAGAAGAAAAAACAGAAGAAACTCCTGTGAAAGAAGAATCTAAAACAGAAGTTCCTAAAAAATTCGAAAGCATTGTTAAAGAGATCGAAGAAATGAAGGTTATTGACCTTGCTGAATTAGTTAAGGTTTTAGAAGATAAATTCGGTGTTAGTGCTGCTGCTCCTGTAGCTGTAGCTGCTGCTCCTGCAGCCGGTGGTGACGCTGGTGCAGATGCAAAGTCTGAGTTTAACGTTGTTCTTACCGCTATTGGTGATAAAAAAATTGATGTTATCAAAGCAGTAAAAGAAGTAACTCAGAAAGGACTTAAAGAAGCAAAAGATTTAGTTGACGCTGCTGCAACCGGTGAACAGATGATTAAGGAAGGCGCTAAGAAAGAGGAAGCTGAAGCATTGAAGGCTACTTTCGAAGCAGCTGGTGCAACTGTTGAATTAAGATAATTTTTTAACTAAAAAACCTTTTTTAACGAAGGTTTTTTAGTTTGCTTTAAATATTAAGTAGGCTATTAACCATATTATAAATAAGGAAATAATTAATAGATACTCTTTATTGATTTTTATTTTCGGAATACGTATCCCGGGAACCATGGGCTTCCTCTTTTTCTTACCCAGAGCATTAATAAAGAAAATTATACCGGTTTGGGTTTTTAGGTCCTCTTTAGCTTCTTTCAGTAGTTTAGGAAGAGTTTGCGGTTTAAAGGATTCGACTCGTAGTATTCGTTGACTGAGATATAGCTCAAAGAATTCATAGATACTCTTAGTTAGAATAAATAGTTTATCAAATTCAATTAATTCGCCGCATGCTGTATTAGAGAAGTAGGACGAACCGTTGGTTTGCTGTTCTAGATGTTCAGCAATATCATGATATTCATCATTTCTTAATAGTATCATTTTGATACCTCCATTCTTGGAAAAGTATATATTGGAATCTTTAATAGCTATCACTGCTATATTCATATTGCCCAACCATCTAACATTGCCCTCAGACGAAAGTTTTCTTAAGTATTTATTGCCTTTTTCTAGGGCAATTTCAAAAGCTGTTTCCGTGTTTATTTTATCATTCTCAAAAAAAGATTCTTTTATCTTACCAGATATATCTTGTAGTATCTTTATATCTTTGGATACACAGTTATCTAATTCTCCAATAATACATAAATCACCTAAGACATCATTTTCGTCTTCAAAATAGAAGCTCTTAGAAATATGTCCTTTCTTAAGTTTTGGATGAATATTAAAATCAAATACTTGCATGTTTTTATTATATCAAGAAAGAGAAAGACCCACCAGTGGTTTGGTGGGTCTCTCGCTTAATACCTTATGCAGACGCTCCGCTCGCTATAAGCTGAGTACTATGCATGGTCGGTGAACCACGAGAAGTGGATAGAGGAATTTCCTCGGCAGGATGTTTCCGACGTTCTACCGTCATTCCCAGCGGTGTTAGAATTGTCCTTAGAATCGAGATCTTTTGGTTACTAGGGCAGTGACCTAGATCCCACACCCAACCATATCCATCCCAAAATCTTTGAGATTTCTTGATATGGAGACCCCCCTTCCTAGAGAGCAAATGACCAAGATCAGGAATACCTACATTCGATAGTGCTGTCTTAAGCTCTTCGAAATTTACATCTCCAGGAAATCGTAAGATTGTGCCAGGATTTGTTGATGCAGGCATCGTAATTCTAACAGTTGCCGACTGATTATGCATGTTGCCCCCTTAGATGTTTTGAGACGCATTCAACTCGGAATAGGCCTTATTCCTAGGGGGAGGTAAATCATAACTTGATGACAAATTGTCACCTCCTTATACAGCGAGATAAGAGTATTATATCCCCAAAAGTCAAATAGTCAAATAATCCACAGTTATAATATTGGTTTTACTGGTATAATGTTTTAATGAGTCAGAATATCATTGTACAATTTTTAATCTGGCATTTTTTAGATGTTCCAAAAGAACTATTAAAGGCATGGAAGAACTATCTTAGATTCTATGCGGAGTTTTTTTCTATCGGGCACCTATTGAAAACCCTCGTTGCACCATGGCATGGTCTTAGTTGGGGATACGGAAGAGGATTCAGTCCGGCTAGATATTTTGAAACCATAGTATCAAATGGTTTTTCTAGAACAATTGGGGCAATGATTAGATTGCTATTAATTATTATTGGAATAGTATTCGAAATAATAGTATTTGTTTTAGGCTTAGTTGTGATTATTAGTTGGATCCTATTACCAATAGTGTTAGTAGGTGGATTCATATTTGGAATTAAATTATTGATTTATGTTTGAGTTTGATTTTAAAAAATCAAATATCTTTAAGATTGTTAGGTTTACCAAAAACCCTGTATTCAGATTACTTCTAATTTTTAGAGTAGTGTTCTTAATATTATCAATCTTTTTAATAGGATTTTTCTTATTAGACCTAATCTTGAATGGATTAGAAATGAATGGTTTCTTACTGGGCTCCTCATTAATATTTTTGACAATTACAATATTTTTATGCCTTATCAGATCTTTTGTTGAGGCGAAGTACAAATATCCAAAGAAACAGAATATAGTAAACTCGGCTGAAGCATTAAGCTTTGATGTGGCCAAGCCGCTAACTAGTGCTCTTGCTTATGCCAAATCAAAGAAAATATTTCCAGTAACTCCTTCATTATTTCTTAGATTTTTGATTAAAGACAAAAGGATAGATAACATTCTTGTCCGATTGTTGATCGATAAGAAAGATTTAGAAAGGAGACTACTAGAGTATAGTAATAATGAAGCATTATCTCAGAGGATTTATTCTGAAAAGTTTGAACAAGCCATTAAATATGCCATCGAGGCTGCCAAGGGAAACAACCATTATAAAGTTAAATTAGGAGATATGTTTATTGGTCTAGTGAAAACTGATCCCGTTATTGGAGGAGTGTTGCTAGATTTAGACCTCAAGCCAGAAGATGTAGAACGAGTAGTAAATTGGTATCAAAGATTAGAAGACAGGAGAGAGTATATGAAAAGATTTTGGGAATATGACAATCTATCTAAAATGGGAAGTATGGGAAGGGGATTTGCTGCGGGCTATACAATAAAGCTTGATCAATATGGATCTGATTTAGTCATAGAGTCATTAAGGAAGGGTTTTGAGGATGTAAAGATGTATTCTACCGAGATTGATCAAGTTGAAAGGATTTTATCTAATCCTACAATTGACAATGTATTATTGGTTGGAGAACCTGGGGTCGGAGCTAAGGATATTATTAGATTACTTAGTATTAAAAGTTACAAGGGAGAGAGTTTGCCCAAGATTAATCATCATAGAATTGTAGATTTGAGACTTAATCAATTATTATCTCAGGCTCAAGGCATTGATGAGGTAGAATCGATTTTAAATGAAATATTTCAGGAATCACTGAAAGCGGGTAATGTTATCTTAGTTCTGGATGAATTCCACAACTATATTGCCACCAATCAAGCCCCTGGAACCATTGATATTAGCGGAGTTATTTCGGAATATCTTGCTAGACCCGAATTTAGAGTAATTGCTATTTCTAGTTATTCCGGATTACATAAAAGGATTGAGCAGAATCCGGCTATATTGAACTTGTTTTCGAAAGTAGAGGTTAAGGAACCAAGCCCAGAACAAACATTGGAATTATTACAAGAATTAGTACCAGGATTAGAAAGCAAGTACGGAAAAATTATTACTCACCAAGCGTTAGAACAATCTGTTGATTTAGCTAATAGGTATATTGCAGATATTCCTTTTCCTAAAAAAGCCAAAGAAGTGTTAGAGGAAGCTGTAACTGCTGCTGGTAAAATTGTTTTACCTAGGGATGTTGATAAGGTTGTTACGCAGAAGACAGAAATACCTGTTGGCAAGATAGAAGAAAAAGAAAAAGAAGTATTACTTAATTTAGAGGATCTTATACACGAAAGGATTATTAACCAGAACACTGCTGTTAGAGAGGTCTCTACAGCTCTCAGGAGGTCCAGAGCGAAGCTTAAGAAGCAAAAAGGACCTATGGGAGGTTTCCTATTTTTAGGACCTACGGGCGTAGGGAAAACAGAAACTGCTAAAGCCTTGTCTGCAATATATTTTAATTCAGAAGATCGGATGATTAGGTTGGATATGTCGGAATTTCAAACAGACAAGGATATACCTCGATTACTAGGAGGTGAAGGACAGGAGGGTTTATTAACTACACCAGTCAGAGAAAACCCATTTTCATTAATTCTCTTAGATGAGATAGAAAAAGCTCATCCAAATATTTTAAATCTATTCTTACAAGTTTTAGATGAAGGGCACATTACCGATGGGATGGGAAGAAAATTAGACTTTTCAAATACGATTATTATAGCTACATCTAACGCAGGGTATAAAAAGATTTTAAAAGCTATGGACGAGGAAAGAGATTTCTCGGAATTAAAGCAGGAGATTCTAGATGAACTATTTGAGCAAGGAATGTTTAGACCGGAATTTATCAACAGATTTGATGCAGTTGTTTTATTTAAGCCTCTAACCAAGGATAACTTACTGGATATTTGTCAATTATTATTGAATAATATAGTCAAGGGATTAGATAATAAGAATATTGATTTAGTTGTGACAGATGAATTAAAGGTAGAATTAGTTAGGTTGGGCTATGACATAACTTATGGTGCGAGGAACCTTAAAAGAACTATTCAAGACAAGGCAGAGAATGTATTAGCAGAAGCCTTATTGAGAGGTGACATTAAAAAAGGAGATCGAATTTCTTTAAATAATAAATTTCAAATAATTAAATTATAAATTTATGGACGATAATCAAAAAGTTACACCTAAGAGAGATTTAAAAAAGATTTATTTTGGTGTTGGTATTGGAGTTGTAGTAATTATATTGGGTTGCACTACAGCGCTAGCTACTAAAATATGGGATCCTTCATGGAATCCATTTCAGCCTAATCCCATGTTAATATTAAATTCATCAATTTCTCGCTTATCTGAGTTACAATATCTCCATACAGATATTGATTTAAATGTAAGCGCTGTGGACCAAGGAGAGAAGATAGGCTTAGAATACAAGATGTCTATGGATGTTGATAATGACCCTGACGAACCTAAGTCATTTACCAACTTATCCGTGGGAATACTAAGCCATGGTATTAAGATGGTATTTAGTGGTGATGCTATAGAAATAGGAGACATAGCGTATATGAGGCTTAGGGGTATTCCTTATGTAATACAGCTACAGCTAGACGCCTCTGGAATAGACATTAAAGAATACGCCAACAGATGGTACAAGCTAGATCCAGCTGAATTAGGCATTAGCGTTGATTCTTCAGTAGTTGAGGAGCTAGAAGAGTCTCTGACGTCTTTAAATAACAAATATAAGATTGTTAAGTTTGTTAAAAGATTAGATTCAGAGATTATAAATAATGAGGCTACATATCACTATTTATTTAGAGTAGATAAAGATGAATCTATGAAATATATACTAGACTTCTTTAGTCTTGCTAAAGAACAGGTAGGAGAGACAGCAATGGAAGATCCCGGTATTGATGAGATTTATGAGGAGATAGAAGGTATATTGAGCATAATAGAACCAATAGAGTTTGAGGTGTGGATTGGAAAATCTACTCATGTGCTATATAAGGCCAGATACCAGAAGAGATTTGATCCAGCCTTATTAAGAGCTGGGGGAATAATCGTTTCTCAGGAGAATGAGAATGATACGATTGATGTGAATCTAGAAGTTAGATTATCGGATCTTAATATTGTTAATACAATTGAAGCTCCTCAAGAGTCAGAGAGCTTGATAGATCTAATATCTCCCTTTATAGATCAAGTGAATGAAATGAAGGCTAATCCAGAGATTATCAGCGGAACATGTATTGACAATCCAGAGATTTAATTATATTATTATATGAGTTAAGAAATGCACTAGGGGGGCTTCTCTCTGGTGTTTTCTTTCGAATCATTGACAAAATAAAGTATTTAGTGTACAATATAGAAAATTTAACAAATCTATGGAAAATAAAAAAACTCTATTATATATAGGAATTTCATTGGGTATCATAACAACCATATTTAGTATGGGGAATCTTGCGTTAGCACAATCATGTGATTCGAACTGTGTTGATGAATGTAGCGTGGTAGGAGAGACAGTCTGCACAGGCTCCGGCTCTTACAAGGAATGTGGTAATTTTGATTGTGACTATTGTTTAGATTGGTCCGATTCATTTAATTGCGGATATGGTCAGACTTGTGATGGTGGTAGTTGTGTAAGCGGCTGTACACCTAAAGCAGATATACAATGTTATGCAGGAGATATCTATTGGTATGATTCTTGTAATAATAGAGGAACTATTCACGAATCTTGTGGAGATAGTGAATGGGGTGACGATTATCAATGCTCTGGAAGCAATCTAAAGAGAGAATGGATTAATAGAGGTTGTTCTGGAGATGATTGTACATATTCTACAGAATGGAAAGACTATGGAGATTGTGGGACAGATCAATGGACTAATAATTATCAATGTTCTGGTAATTGGACACAACGCCAAGTTTTAAGAAAAGGATGCGGAAGTGATTCTTGTTATAGCTATTATGAATGGGTAAATCAAGATTATTGTTCTGGAAATGAAACTTGTTCCGGTGGAACTTGTGTAACTGATTGTACAGATCATGATTATAAACAATGTACTACCGGTGATGTATACTGGTATGATTCTTGTAATGCTAAGCAGGAGAAATATGATGAATGCGGCGTAGAGGAGTGGACTAGCGATTACCAATGTTCAGGAGATTGGATTCAAAGGAAAAAGTCTTTTCCTGGATGTTCTGGTGCAGCGTGTACCACTTCATATCAATGGATAAATTATACTCAATGTACAGGAAATCAAACGTGTTCCGGTGGAACTTGCGTAAATGAATGTAATAGTCATGATCATCAAGGTTGTTATAATGATGACGTGTATTGGTACGATTCCTGTAATAATATAGAGGAAAAAGTAAATGAATGTGGAATTGATGAATGGGATAATGATTATAAATGTTCAGGAGACTATGTTCAAAGAAAATGGATTAACAGAGGATGTACTGGTAGTTCATGTTATGAAAATACATCTTGGTTAAATTATCAAAATTGTTCTACATTAGGAAAAACTTGTTCTGGTGGGACTTGTGTATGGCCAGGGTTAAATACCACTTGTTATGCCAATCCTAATCCAGCTCAAGAGGGGAATAGTGTAACTTTCTATTCTACAGCAACAGGAGGATCTGGTAGTTATACCTACTCTTGGTCTAATGCTTGTTCAGGAAGTTCACAGAATTGTTCTAATACATTTAATGCAGACGGAACTTATACTGCTAATTTAAGCGTAAGTTCTGGAGGAGAGACTGACACTACTAGTTGTACAGTACAAGTTAATGATCAGCCATGTAATTGTACTTCATGGAGTAATTGGCAAGATCAAAGTTGTGGTGCATCAACATGTGGTTCTCAAGAAATGTATCAAACAAGGACTAGAACCTGTACAAATGATTGTGCAGTAGAAACTGAAAATCAATGTGTTTATAGCGCAAGTTGTCAGCCACAATGTAATGATGAGTGTTCGTCTGTAGGTCAGATGACATGTTCTGGTAATGGAAATAAGACTTGTGGTAATTACGATTCAGATTCTTGTTTAGAATGGGGATCCATACAGAGCTGCCAAGGATCTACTTCTTGTGGATATGGTACTTGCGATAACGATGAAAAGCCAAGCTGGTACTGTACAGGTGGAGCTTGTGCATATACTTGTAGCTATGATAACGCCTGCGGCGGAAACGATCATGACTATAAACAATGTTATAGCAATGATGTGTATTGGTATAGTTCAAATGGAGTTAGAAATGATAAATATTCAGAATGTGGATCCGACTATACAGGAAATTGGGGATCTGATTACTGTAAAGGAGATGATGTTTACGAAAGCAGAACAACCTATGATAAAGGGTGTTCTGGGTCTTCATGTTATTCAAATACAGATACAGAAGAGAGATTAGTAGAGCATTGTGATTATGATTGTCAAAATGGAGCATGTATAGACAATGATCATGACTATAAGCAATGTTATAACAGTGATGTATATTGGTATAGTTCAAATGGAGTTAGAAATGATAAATATTCAGAATGTGGATCCGACTATACAGGAAATTGGGGATCTGATTACTGTAAAGGAGATGATGTGTACGAAAGTAGGACCACCTATGACAAAGGATGTTCTGGATCTTCATGCTACGCGAACACTGATACAGAAGAGAGATTAGTTAAAAGATGTGATTATGATTGTAGAAGTGGTAGATGCGTAGATGATGATAATGATTATAAACAATGTTATAACAATGATGTATATTGGTATAACTCTAATGGATACAGACAATCTAAAGCCACTGAATGTGGATCAGACTATACAGGAAGTTGGGGATCTGATTACTGTAAGGGAGATGATGTTTATGAAAGAAGAACGACTTATGATAAGGGATGTTCTGGATCTTCATGTTATTCATATACAGACTCTGAAGAGAGGTTAGTTAAAAGATGTGATGATGACTGTAGAAACGGAAAATGCGTGAACGACGACGATGATGATTATAAGAAGTGCTATAACAATGACGTGTATTGGTATAGCGATAGAGGATATAGACAATCTAAGGCAGAAGAATGTGGATCTGACAGCAAGGGAAGCTGGGGTGCAGATTATTGTAAGGGAGACAATGTTTATGAACAAAGATATGTTTATGACAGAGGTTGTTCCGGAGATGACTGTTATTCTAATAGAACCACAGAAGAAAGATTAGTTAAGAGATGTGATGATGATTGTAAGAATGGTAAATGTATAGACGACAAGGATGAATGTGATTCTAGCGATCCATGTTGTACTAATGGTAAATATAAAGACGACGATGTTGTATGTAAGAGTGAAGTAGATCAGCAATATGGCTGTCCTTGGGGATTAGGCTGTGGAGCTGACGCAGGAGTTAGAACTAAAATCAGGTATAGGTATTGTTCTGGAGACTCAGGATCTTGTAATGGAGATTGGGGAACTTGGGGCAACTATGGAACTTGGAGAGTAAGTGATAACTGTACTGCCAATGAAACTTGTTCAGTAGGCAAATCTACGTGTAGCTATAATTCAAATTGTAGCTATACTCCGCCAAGCAACACTAAAAAGTGTGAAGATGGAGATGTATATTGGTTTAGTCCTACTGGAGCTAGATTAAGCAAATATGATGAATGTAGTGATGCAAATTCATGTACACAGGATTCATGCTCAAATGCTACTTGTTATAACGAACTAAAATGTGATGGAACTACATGTTCTAAGACTAGCGATGAATATTGTCAAAGCTGTAAGTCATGTGGAGATGGAGTGGCTAATTGTAATGAAACATTCTGCTCGTGTCCTGGAGATGTAGAACTTCCAGCAACAGGATCAGTTGCAGTATCTGTATTAGCTAGAGCTGAAGGTGATTACAAAAAGAATGTAATTGCTCAGCCAGAAGATACAATTGATTTCTTAGTAGTTGTAGCCTCATCTAGCGATAAGAGAATTGATAATATTACTTTAGATAACATATTACCTAACGATATTGAGTACAAAGGAAACCTAAAGATAAACGGAATTCCATTTACTGGTAATGTATTGGCTGGATTAGGACTAGGAAGTTTATCTCCTAATGAATCTAAGCATATTACATTTGAAGCTAAGGTAGCTGACAAAGACGAATTTGATACTGGTACTACATATTTAAGTAATGTAAGTAAACTTACTTATGAGAATGATCAAACTAAATCAGATAGTGTAGGCATTGAGATTATTAATGGTGGCCAAGGAGTGGCTGCTGCTGGAAGTCTATTCTCTCAAGCATTAAGCATTGTGGGAAGTCTAGCATTCTGGTTAGTAATGTTATTCATATTAGCGGTATTAGTATTCTTAGGAATTACTGGATACTACTGGACTAAGAAAAAGAGATTAGCTATTTATAACTAATCTAATAAAGGAAAGGAAAACCGACTCGTCTAGGGTCGGTTTTTCGTTGGGGCAGGAGTTATCCACAAACGAAGTAGTTGACTAGTGGGGGATTGTGGGATATAAAATAAGAGATGTGGAAAAAGGTGGGGATAAGTAACCATGTCTGTGGATAACTATGTTTATAGGAGAATACACATATTCATTAGATACCAAACGCAGGCTTTCGGTTCCTGCTACATTTAGAAAGCTTTTAGGAGCCAAGGCAGTTGTAACAAGAGGACTTGATAACTGTCTTTTTTTATACTCTAAAAAGGAATGGGATAAGTTAGCTGAGAAGTTGAGTCAGTTACCTTTGAGCCAAGCAGATGCTAGGGGATTCGCAAGAATAATGCTAGCTGGAGCTACGGAAGTGAGTATCGATAGTTTAGGAAGAATTTTACTTCCTGATTACTTAAAGAAACATGCAGGACTTAAAAAGAAGACAGTGGTTGCTGGATTATATAATAGAGTAGAAATTTGGGATGAAGCAGCCTGGGTTAAATACACTACACAAAGCGAAAAGGAAATGGGGAATATGGCGGAGCGACTCAAAGAATTAGGAGTCTAATATGATTCATATACCAGTATTAAAAGAAGAGGTATTAGAACATCTCAACATTGAAGAGGGTAAGAATTTTATTGATGGAACATTTGGTTTAGGAGGGCATTCTACAGAAATAGCTAAATTAGGAGGAAATGTACTGGGAATAGAGAGAGATCCAGAATTATATAAGAGATTTCAGAATATAGAATTAGAAGATCATTTAAAAGAGAGATTAACTGTTGTGAATGACTCTTACATCAATATGTCAGAGATTGTTAAGAAACGAGAGATTGCTCCTATTGATGGAATATTATTAGACTTTGGAATGAGTAGTTGGCATTTAGATGCTAGTGGAAGGGGATTCACATTTCAGAAAGATGAGCCTCTCGATATGAGATTTGATCCTAACAATAATCCTGATACTGCTTATGAAATTGTTAATGGATTTCCACCTGATGAGATAGAGAGAATATTAAACGAATATGGAGACGAGCAGTTTGCCAAGGTTATTACTAAAAACATTATTGAACAAAGACAAAAGAAGCCAATAACGACAACATTAGACCTAGTAGAAGTAATCTGGAGATCATTACCTAATTGGTATAAAAGACAAAAGATTCATCCAGCTACTAAAACGTTTCAAGCCTTACGCATCGCAGTTAATTCAGAATTAGAGAATATTAAGAAAGTATTATCTAGCGCAGTAGATTTACTAGATAAGGACGGTAGGCTCGTAACAATTTCATTTCATTCATTAGAAGATAGAATTGCTAAGCAATTCTTTAGAGAATTAAAAGAGAAGGAAATAGTGAGAGTGATCACGAAAAAACCAATTCAAGCTACGGGGGAGGAGGTTGCTCAGAATCCTCGTTCAAGGTCGGCCAAATTAAGAGTAATAGAAAAAATTATATGACAAACTTAAAAGCATTCTGGATCTTATCTATCTTTTCAATCGTGGGTTTGACATTCATGTGGATGTCTCAGATTCAGTTCTTAGCTAATGTATCGACTGATTTTACAGAAGCACAGATTGAGCTATCTAGGCTCAGGGCCGACACTTACGTGGAAGCGGACAATATTGATACGGACTTATTGGCACAGAACTTGGAATTTGAAAGAATAGATAAGGTGCATTATATTGATTCAAGTCTAAGCACTGCTTTGGCAAAATGAAGGCAACAAGAGTTACAATAGTTTTTATATGTTTCTTGTTGTTTTCTTTTTTAATTGTGGCCCGATTAACCTTTTTACAAGTTGTAAAAGGAAGCATATATAAGGCGCAAGCAAAAGGGCAGCAAGAAATATTTGAACAAATCTCCGGGACAAGAGGGGATATTTATTTACAGGACCAAGGAAATAAGATATTAGCCGCTACAAATCAATCTACACAATATCTGTACTTAGTTCCTCAGGACGTTAAGAATGACGAGGAAATGGCAGAAAAATTGTCTGAAATCGTAGATATTGATAAAGATATAATAATAAACAAGCTATCTAATAAGAATAGCCTTTTTTCTTTAATTAAGAGGAAATTATGTAAAGCCGAAGTTGAGGCGATAGAGAAATTAGAATTTGATGGTATTTATTTAGGAGAAGAATTAATTAGGTATTATCCTCACAATACATTAGCTTCAGATGTATTAGGTTTCGTTAATAATGACAATTTCGGACAATATGGCGTCGAAGGACATTTTAATGATTATTTACAAGGAGAATCAGGGTGGACAAAAGTAGCCTATGGTCCTTTTGGTAAAACATTAGAAGGAGATGGAAATTTAACAGGCGCAGACGTAGTTTTAACTATTGATAAAAATATACAGGAAGAAGTCGAAAGAGTCTTGGTAGAATATTCAGAAAAGTTTGAATATGATTCTGCTCAGGTAGTTGTAATGGATCCATTTACAGGGAAAGTATTGGCAATGGCTGATTTTCCAAGTTATGATCCTAATTTATTTGATAATTCATCAATTGAATCATTTCGAAATAAGGCCATACAGAGCCTTTACGAGCCAGGGTCCGCATTCAAGGCTATTACTCTGGCTTCCGTCCTTAATGAAGGCAAAATAACGCCAGAGACGACATATGTAGACGAAGGTTATGTGGTAGTTAGCGGATACAAGTTAAGTAATTATGAAAATAGGGTTTGGGGTGAGAGAACTATGACCGAAGTTTTAGAAAGATCTATCAACACAGGAGTAATATTTGCACAGGAGCAAATACCTCATAATGTATTTGAAAAATACTTAGAGAGATTTGGAATATTTGAAGAAACAGGCATTGAATTACAAGGAGAAACCTATTCTAATAATTCAGAATTTAAAAAAGGATGGGAAGTTAATTATGCTACAGCTTCTTTCGGACATGGAATAGAGACAACATTAATTCAAATGGCCAGTGCTTATTGTGCCTTGGCTAATGGAGGAGAATTAGTAAATCCCCAAATTATTGATGGGGAAGTAGTAAAAGAAAGAATTATATTGCAAGAGACGTCTGATGATATAGTTAGAATGTTAGTATCTGTTGCAGAGAACGGTTATAGTAAGCCAGCTGTAGTTGATGGTTATCATATTGCAGGGAAAACTGGAACATCTCAGATTCCTTATTCTTCTTTGGGAATGAACAAGGCTGGTTATAGTGATCAAACTTGGCAGAGTTTCGCTGGTTTCGCACCAGCATTTGATCCCAGATTTGTTATAGCTGTTAAGTTAGATAATCCAAATACTAAATCATCTTCTGATTCTACGACTTATGTTTTTAAAGATATTGCTAAGTATATATTAGACTATTGGCAAATAGCGCCGGATAAGGTTGATATTGAGGAATAGATTTGCTAATATTTCGTTATTGGCCCCATCATCTAGTGGTTAGGATACATGATTCTCAATCATGGCACACGGGTTCGACTCCCGTTGGGGCCGCATTATAAATCTTTTATAATTTGCTATAATGTATTTGATGAAATATAAATTACTTTTTATATCAATTATAGCTTTTATTTTTTCATGGTCACCATATCTAATAGCTAGAAATAGTAGAACTAATCTAATACTTATATTAGGAGGTGGATTATTATACTTGTCAGTTATAGCCTTGTCTGAGTTTGTTACCCGTAAATGGGGAGATTTTAGTTTGTTGAAGGGGATTATGAGAAGAAAAAAATCAATATTAATATATGTCGGTATTGCAACGCTTGGAGGAATAATATTAGATGGAACTGCTCAATGGTTAAATCGCCTCTGGTATTATCCTTATTGGACAAATCCTTTTTATGTGTTTATATTTATTGCTGGTTTTTCAGCATATTTTCTATGTATTATAGAAAGGTATTTAATGACGAAGGTCGTTATTGATAAATTAAGAAAAGGGAGACATTACAAAACAAAACCCTATAAACGGGAAGGTAGATTTTTTGGAGGTTTATTGGTATTAGCTTTTATAACGTTCGCTATAGGTTTAACGGGGTCTTTAATCCCTCATTTTGTGAATCAGGGAGAATATAATTTTAATATTACATATCCCACGCAACATGTTTCTATGTTTATATTTCCATTGTTAATATTCGCTGGAGTTTGGTTTTTTTCTGAATATATGTCTTTTATAAAAAAACGCTCAAGTTTATTGCAGGGAATTATACATAAAAATTTTAATTCCTTGTTTGCTGTCTTATTAGCCTCATTGTTGTTATTAATCATTATGGAGATTCAGAATGCATCATTAGGTCTATGGGTTTATGCTAATTGGCCGTTATCTCATATAAGGCTTTTTACAATACCATTGATAGCCGTATTGGCTTGGCCGCTCCACTATATTGCTATTTTGTCTGTATACAGAGCATTAAACAAAAGACAGACAGAGGAAATATTTAGAGGTGACGTCATAGAATAATTCCTTTACATAGTTCCATAAACAATAGAGTATTAAGTATATTCAATCAATCCTTTTAATCAAAGGGTTTTTATTATAATATGATACAATTGAAATATATTAATTAAATAAAAACTATGGAAAAACATTGTATAGCGTGTGGTATGCCATTAACTAATCCGGAAGACATTGGTGGGGAAGTAGATCAAGGGTTAGTGTGTAAATATTGTATAGGAAAAGATAAGAGCGTACGTAGTTGTGAAGAGATATTCGAAGGTGGAGTTCAGTATTTTATGACTGTTATTCCAGGCGGAGATAGAGATATGGCAGAAAAGATTACAAGGAAGAATATGACATCCTTACCTTATTGGAAAGACAAAGAAACTAAATGTTTAGAAGGAGAATTAGCTACAGACGAGGAATTTCAAAAAGTTTTATCTCAATTGCAACAAGGATAATAAAATGTTAAATTAAGACTATGAGTGATACTCTTCTCATAGTTTTAATTTTGTTAGCGATCTTAGTTCCAACAAGTTTGGTCTTATTTTTTAATTTAAGGAAAAAGGACGTGGACAAGACACAAACGGACAGTATTAGGGATTTAGAGAGAAGAATAACCGATCTAATGACTAATCAGTTAAAAGAAATAAGAGGAAGTGTTGATTCTACGAGTAAGTCTATGCACCAACAGATTTCTTCTTTTACAAAAGAAACTGTTCAAATAAGAGAGGATATGAAACAAGTCCAAGATGCAATGAAGGGGATTAGTTCTTTCCAAGAGTTCTTTAAATCTCCAAAAATAAGAGGGCAATGGGGAGAAGCTAGTTTAGAACATGTTTTAGGTGAATATTATCCTAAAGAATTGTTTTCTATACAGCATTATTTTAAATCAGGAGACATTGCAGATGCAGTATTAAAACTTCCTAATGAGAAATTAATAGCCATTGATGCTAAATTTCCATTTGATAATTTCAGAGCTATGGTGGATAATAGAGAAGCACACGAAAAGAAGTTTGTAGAAGATGTTAAAAAGCAAATAGTAGATATATCTAATAAATATATTCTTCCGCAAGAGGGAACTATCAATTTTGCTATAATGTATATTCCTGCAGAAGCTGTATATTATGAGATTAATATGATCAAAGGAGTAGATTTAGCAGGATTTGCACATTCTAGGAAGATCATATTAACATCTCCTAATACAATATTCTTAGCATTATCAGCTATTGAGCATTGGTTTAAAGATGTTCAAATAGGTAAAAAAACACAAGATATATTAAAGAGATTAGCTAGAATACAACAAGATGGTAATAAGTTGTATGATGGTTACAGAATATTAGGAAAACATCTACAAAACGCCCAATCTTCCTATGATGACAACGAGAAGAGATTGACTTTTCTCACAGATAGGGTAGAAAGGTTATTAGACAATGATAATAAACAATTAAATTAAAGCGATGTTAGCAGTTATAAAGACAGGTGGAAAACAATACATTGTTCAACCTAAAAAAAGACTAAAAATAGAAAAATTAGATTTAGAAGTCGGCAAAAGTGTAACTTTTGACGAAGTTTTACTTGTATTAAAGAATAAAAAACTAGAAATTGGAAAACCAATGGTTGCTGGAGCAAAAGTGAAAGGAAAGATTATTGCTCAAGATAGAGCTAAGAAAGTGATAGTTTTTAAATACAAACCAAAGAAAAGATATAGAAAGAAGAATGGACATAGACAGTCATTCACTGTAGTAGAAATTGAAGAGATCGTAACTAAATAAATATGAACAGGCCGAGAGGCCTGTTTTTAGTTTGACGTAGGGGATTTATAATGATAATTTATTAGAGCCTTAAGGAGGTGCCATGGTCCAATTCGGACATTTAGATGTGTTGGTTTTTCCAACCGTTAGAACTAATTCTTCGGGATCCCTAAGATTGATTAGTGGATTTGTTCATCTTCATTTCACGAGAGGCGGAGAATCATGTTTTACCCAGGGATTTTGGGAGATAATTCCGGATCAAAAAAGCGTTACTCTCAAAATGATGAATGGGTCTGGTGAATCCTTTTCATCTAAGGAATTTCCAGAAGAATTTCGAAAATATGTCATGGATGCCGTTGCATCGGCGACTACGAATGTATCCGGGTGGTACACTGTTATGTCGGTCCAACCCAAAAGTATTACTTGGTAGAGGCAAAGCCCCGCACAAGCAGAGACTTGTACGGGGCGTTTCACTTTTAAATATTATATAATCAACTCTTCTGAAGATCCTTCTTCGGCATACTCTCTTTTTTCTATATTTCTAAAACTAGCATTCTGTTCTGAGAAGAATACTTCAGCTCTACCAACAGGACCATTTCTATGTTTTGCAACAAGAATATCAGCAATATTCTTTCTTTCTGTTTCCGGTCTATACTTCTCCTCTCTATAAATAAATAATACTACATCAGCATCTTGTTCAAGAGCACCAGTTTCTCTTAAGTCAGATAATTTAGGAATAGCAGGGGTTCTAGATTCAACTGCTCTAGATAATTGAGATAAGGCTAATACAGGAATGTTTAGCTCTTTTGCTAAACCCTTAAGTGATCTAGATATCTCTGTCATTTGTTGAACCATTGAAGCTTGGCTGTTTCTTGGTTCCATTAGTTGTAAATAATCTACCACAACCATGCTTAATCCGAACCTAGCTTGCAATCTTCTAGTCATAGCCCTCATTTGCATGATATTAATACCAGCCGTGTCATCTATAAATATTGGAGCTTCTGATAATTCTCCCATAGCATGTTGTATTCTTTGAAAATCGTTATCTTCACCTTCTCCTGATAAATGTCCTGTTCTTAATTTCCAGAGATCTACATTAGACTGAGAGGCTATTAACCTATCAATAACTTGATCTTTACTCATTTCTAAGCTGAAGAATCCAACAGGTTTTTTTAATTCCACTCCTACATGTCTTGCCATATCTAATGCTAAACTACTTTTACCCATAGAAGGTCTAGCAGCTAGAATAACTAAATCAGAATTTTGTAGCCCAGATAGAATGTTATCTAATTGACCAAATCCAGTAGGTACACCCCTAGAACCTCCCTTGTGTTTTGATAGTTTATCTAATCTATCAAATGCTTTTACTAACTCATCTTTCATGGATGAGAATTGTTGGTTCATTGATCCTTGGGAAATGGCGAATATCTTAGTTTCGGCCTTGTCTAATAACACCTCTGTATCTTCTTCTTCGTTATATCCCATTTTTCCTATTTCATAGGAACAATATATTAAATCTCGTAAAATTCTTTTCTTTTGTACCATTTTTGCATAATCACCAACATGTAATGCATTTGGTACAGAATTAACTAATTGTGTTAAATATGTTTTTCCTCCAATTCCTTCAAGCATGTTTTTTTCTTTCAATCTTGAAGAAACGCTCAAAATATCAATAGCCTCACTTCGTTCGAATAAGTCCTTTACTACTCCATAAATAGTTTGATGTTTGGTGGCATAGAAATCTCTAGGTGTGATAAAGTCTACAATTTTAATAATTGCGTCTTTATCAATTAAAAGACTACCTAAAAGAGATCTTTCCGCAGATATGTTTTGCGGAGGAGTTTTGTCGGGTAGCTTGTTTGTGTTTCCCACCATTAATTTTCATTCTAGATAAAATTAATGGTTTGGCAAGTCCTATTTTTTTATAATTTTAGAGCCAGTATTAGTATCTTTGACAATATATCCAAGTTTATCTATTTTTATCCTTATTTCATCAGCCTTTTCCCATTGTTTTGCTTTTCTAAAATTCTCTCGTTCTTCTAATAAATTGTTTATAACTTGTGGAACAGTTTCTGCTGGCTTAATAATGAAATTAAAAATCTTATCAATTTTCTTAAAGAAGTCGATAATTTCTTTTCCATTTATCTTGTCTATTTTAGGATTAAGATCATTTATGAGGTCAAATATTACAGCCAAAGCTTCGGGTGTATTAAAATTATCATCCATTGCTTTTTGGATAGCTTTTTCGTATTTAGCCAAAGACGTCTTTTTTCCTTTTCCTAATCTTAATAAGAAATTATCAATTCTATCTAATCTTGCTTGAGATTGTTTTAGATTCTTTTCTGACCAATTAAGTTCACTTTGATAATGACTAGAAGCTACGAACATTCTGATAACGCGTGGTTCATATTTTTCTAGAACTTCTTCAATAGTTATATAGTTATTCAAAGACTTAGACATTTTTTGGTTATTGATCTTAAGTAATCCTCCATGCATCCAATATTTAACAAAAGGGGACTTACCAATAGCTTCGCTCTGAGCTAGCTCATTTTCGTGATGAGGAAACTTAAGGTCTCTAGCTCCTCCATGGATGTCTATCTGTGCTCCAAGGTACTTTTTACTCATTACAGAGCATTCTATATGCCAACCTGGTCTTCCTTCTCCCCATGGTCCCAACCAAGATGGTTCGTTTTCCTTAGATTTTTTCCATAAGACAAAATCAGTAGCTTGTTTACGTTCATATTTATCTGTATCAACTCTAGTGCCTGTTTTTCCTTGTTCTATTTTGATATTAGAGAGTTTTCCGTACTTTTTATACTTCGCAACATCAAAATACACAGAGTCATCTGATTCATAGGCAAATCCTTTTTTCTCTAATTCTTGAACGTATTTTATAATCTCTTTAATATGTTCAGTTACTCTAGGATTTTTTGTAGCCTTTTTATTTCCTAGAGACTCTTGATCCTCTAAAAATAATCTAGAGAATTTGTTTCCTAAAGAAAATATATCAGTTTTTTCCTTAATGGCGGTTTTTATAATATCATCATGAACATCTGTGATATTCATTACATACTTAACTTTGTATCCTTTATATTCTAAATATCTTCTAATAATATCAAAAGCAATATATGTTCTTGCATGACCAATATGTCCAGGACCATAAACAGTTGGTCCACAAACATAAAAACTAACCTCATTTTCTTTTATAGTTTTAAACGGTACGTTTTTCTCTTTTAAAGAGTCATATATTTTGATCATGTGTTTATTTTAATACATTTTCTTCACATTGTCAGGAGCGTGTTTGTTTGATACCATTTACACATGACAAAGAAAGATATTAGAAATGGAATTATAGTTGGTTTCTTAGTTGGTTTACTTGCATTGCCCATATTAAAAAATCTAGATATTAGCTTAGGCTATTTTTTATTGCTTCCTATAATAATGCTAATATTGGCTGTAATAGGACTCTATGTAGCACAATGGCTATCTAAATATATTAAGTTCATGTTTGAGTTAGCTAAGTTTGTAATGGTTGGTGCATTAAATGCTTTTATAGATTTAGGAATATTAGGATTGTTATTATGGATGAGTGGATCAGAAGGTATTTTATACTATGCAATATTTAAATTTATATCATTCACATTTCACGCAATTAATAGTTATTTTTGGAATAAATATTGGACATTCAAGAAGCAGGGAAGACCTCAAGGAAAAGAATTTGGTAAGTTCTACTTAGCTGCTGGAGTAGGAGCATTAATTAATGTTGGTATTGCTACTTCGTTGGTTAAATTTATTGGTGGTTCAAATTTATTGATAAGCGTCATATTCCCATTGATTGGTATACTTATAGCAGCAGTTTGGGATTATTTAGCTTATAAATTCTTCATATTTAAAAAGTAGTGTGTTAATATTCAAATATGTCAAACATAGTTTTATATAGAAAATATAGGCCATCATTATTCAGTGAAATTATTGGTCAAGAACATATCGTTCAAACATTAATGAACGCTGTTGATAATGATCTTTTATCGCATTCATATTTATTTTCAGGTCCTAAGGGGTCTGGAAAAACTACTATTGCTAGATTATTAGCTAAGAGAATCAATTGTGAGGATCCACAAAACGGAGAACCCTGTAATAAATGCTCAGCTTGTTTAGAGATTATCTCTGGAAGAGCAATTGATATTATAGAGATTGATGCAGCCTCTAATAGAGGAATTGATGATATTAGAGAATTGAAAGAGGGAATTAAGTTTGCTCCATCTAAGTTAAAGTACAAGGTGTTTATCATTGATGAAAGTCATCAATTGTCTAAAGATGCTGCAAATGCATTATTAAAGATATTAGAAGAACCGCCTCATTTCGCTGTGTTTATGTTAGCCACTACAGAAGCACATAAGATGATATCAACTATAAGCTCAAGATGTCAGAGATTTGATTTTAGAAAATTGTCTGCTCAAGAGATTATTAAGAAATTAGATAAGATTGTTAAATCCGAGAAATTAAAAGTAGACAAAGAAGCTATTGAATTAATTGCTATGAATTCTGATGGAGCCATGAGGAATGGAGAAATGCTAATGGATCAAGTTATTAGTTTCTGTCATCAGAACGATAAGATCACGGCAGAAGATGTAAAACAATTATTAGGTATTGTTGATATTTCATTAATATCTGAATTTGTGGGAAGACTATTCCAAAAAGAACCAGGAAAATCAATAGAGTTTTTACATGAAGTTTTGGAGAAAGGATTAGACCCGCAAGAGTTAGCTAAAGCAGCTGTTGATTATTTAAGAATATTCTTATTATTTAAAGTTAGCCCAGATCTTAAGAGTCCGATGTTTAATAATTTAACTCAAGAGCTTAAAAAGAATTTAGAAGAACAAGCTAAAGATATTCCAGAGAATAAGATTAGAAAAGCGTTGAGAACCTTTTTAGAAGCTCAGAATAAGATTAGATATTCATCGATTCCTCAATTGCCAATAGAATTGGCAATACTTGAAATATCGGAAGAATAGTGCTAAAAATACCACATTGCCAGATCGTCTAATGGTAGGACAGCTGGTTTTGATCCAGCCGATCTAGGTTCGAGTCCTAGTCTGGCAACAAATAGCGAGAACCCTCATAGCGAGGGTTTTTGGTTAGATAACCCTAGATATTATAACTTTACTAATAGTCTGATATAATAGATCAACATGTTTTTCCGTAACTTATTTATAAAATTAGAAACTAAAAGCTTTTTAGTCTTTTATTTATTATGTAAATATCGTTTTAAGTATTTTAGTAAAAAAGACATTGAAATCTATCAAAAAAGGAGAATGCGACATGTAGTGGAATACGCTAAGTCACATGCGAGATTTTTTGAGAAACATTATAAGGGATATGACTCAAATGATTTATTGAGCTTACCCACGATTAATAAAAAAATAATGATGGCTAATCTAACTGATTATAATACCGTTGGATTAACTAATGACAAAATATTAGATTTTTGTTTAGAAATAGAAAAGACAAGAGATTTCTCCAAGAGATTAAGTGGGATAAATATCGGAATGTCTTCTGGGACTAGTGGTAATAAGGGGGTAGAGATTGTGACTAAAGAAGAAGAAGGATATATGAAGGCAGCATTGCTTGCTCGTTTTGATTTTCCTAAGAAAGAAAAAATAAATTTAGCATTTATTTTAAGGGTAAGTACGCCAGCATTTAGTCTGAATAAGTTTGGTCACAAATTAACATATATTAGCCAGCGAGATTCTTTAGATGAAATAAAGAAACAATTAGAGATTATACAACCGAATGTTCTTTCTGGGCCACCGTCTATGTTAAAAATATTAGCCAAGGAGGTTGAATCCAACAGGTTAAATATTCGTCCTAAAAGAATTGCTTCGTATGCAGAGATTCTTTATCCTGATACTAAAAACTATTTGTCAGAAGTTTTTGGTTGTATCGTTCATGAAATCTACAAAAGTACAGAAGGTCCTATCGCGACCACTTGTAAATATGGAAGTTTACATATTAATGAAGACTTGGTGTTGGTAGAGACCTTTAATAGCGATGGCTCTATCACTCCTATTGGTCAACCCTGCCAAAAATTAATCATCACTGATTTACATAAAAAAGCTCAACCAATAATTCGCTATGAGATGAATGATATTATTACCATTAGTTCCCATAAGTGTAAGTGCGGCTCTTCTTTCAGAGTAATAGATAATATCCAGGGGAGGGCAGATGATTTATTCTGGGCTCGGAATACTAAAACTAATGAATGGCGTTATATCTTCCCAGATTATATCCGACGAGCAATTATTACTTCTTCTGATGATATTGATGAGTATCAAGTAGTACAAAATGCTCCGGAGAAGGTATTAGTTAGATTACAGTTAAAAGATAATATTCAACACAACGACTTCAATGAACAAAAAGTAATAAAGAAAATAAAAGATGTTTTCTCTTATCATAAATGTATTGAACCGGAGGTATCGTTAGTTTTTGAACCTTCTCAGGTTAACGAGAACTCTAAAAAGTTAATTAGAATTTATAGAAATTTTAAACATGATTCAAATGAAAAATAAAAGAATAGAGTCATTTGATATTTTAAGAGGCATATCATTAATGTTTATTATTCTATTGCATTCAGCGATTTATAATTATGCTAACATTCATCAAATTGATTTTTCTAATCCGCCCATAATCATTGTACTTATGAGCTTTATGGCCCTATGGGGTGGTATTTTCATTGTTCTTTCAACACTGGTCAACGCTTTGATGTTTTCTAGAAGGACTAAAGATAAAAAGAACTTTAAGATATTTTCCCATTTATCAATAATAGGTGTATCGTATCTGTTTCTTCATTATATTTTAAATATGTTTTTAGGAAGATGGAACGTAGACTTTGTAAACAATACACCTGATATGACTTTCATTGCGAATATATTGCGCAATGTACAATCATTGTTTCCGCCGATTACAAAACTTTTTGAAGGTTCCTCTTTATCAACAATAGGTTTAAATTTAATAATTTTATCAGGTATTTTATTTTTCTTTTATAAAAAGAAGATAATAAAAAAATATCTATATCTTGGAGTGATCGGATCATCAATAATGCTATTATCATTTGTTAGAATATTCCTTTACGGCTATCTCACTCAAGCCATTGAATCACATAATTATCTTTTATCCACTTTCTATAGTTTTACCTTAGCTAACCCTTATCCATTATTACCTTATTTGGCGTATGGTTTCTTCGGAGCGCTTATTGGTTTAATGATTTTTGATAATAAGCGTAAGTCTTTAAAAAGGATCGTAGCACCAATAGGATCATTCTTCATGTTATATGGGTTATCTGGAATGATGAGCTTTGAGAAAACAATTTCTACGCCTGATTGGTTTTGGTATTTTAAAACTAATTTTGAGCTTGGGGCATTTATATTACTGTTGATCTTTACATTTTTTTTCTTAGAAAACAAAACGAAATTAATAGGGAAACTATCCTTTATTAAGAGATTCAGTAGAGTTAGTCTTTCTGTGTATATGCTCGAAACTTTCTTATCTGAAATTGTACGATTAGTTCTCAATGCTTTTTATCCTATGTGGAATCAAACTATAAATAATTGTTTATTATTTGGAGGGCTTAATATTCTTATTTGGATTATCATATTATTCTATTGGGAAAAAGTTAATTTCAAATACAGTCTTGAATATTTTTGGGTTAAATTCTTTGGTAGGTTAGGAAAGAAATCAACAAAGATGAAATATTTAGGATCTAATGCTGGCAAAGAGGAAACAGTAGAAGAGTAATTATTTTATGAATACAAAAACCCTCTATTAGGAGGGTTTTTAGGTAAACTATTGATTAATTTAAATTAAAGTTATAGGATCCACATAAAGGAGGTGAATATGAAGTCTCTGAAAGACAGCAGACTCGTGTTTATCACTGGTCGATTGGACGAGATTTCATCGGCCCTAGACCATCTGAGTGATTACGATTGTACCGTTGTAGGATTCAGAACTATTCAGGAGGCTCTTGAAAATAAGTCGTTGGCGAGCAGTACTGATTTATTGATTGTAGACCCAACGTCTTTTGGGAATTCTGAAACAGATCATCTCGGAGAATTAAAACAAGGTGGATATCGTTGTGAAATAATCGTTTGGCTCTATGCTCTACCAGAGCTTAGAGAAACTTTTGCGAGCAATGATCAGGTTATCCATGTGCTCCCGAGTTATATGGATTTCACCATGCTATATAACAAAATCTTCCAGCTATTCTCTAGATGAGAACATCGTATTCATAGGCTCTCCGCCAACACAGCGGAGAGCCTATTCATATTTCTTAGTAGATAAAATATTTAAGAATTAACCGCTTTTACCGGTTTTTTGTTTTTTAAAAAAAGAAGCCGCTCACCTGAACTAGTCAAGTGGCGGCTGTCCGTCTTGAAGCTTTATTTCCCCACCTAAGGGAGCAAGCCCAGCGGTTGCGATTTGGTGAAAAAAATCAGTTAACGTCATATCAAGACGTCTGATATTTTCACGTGGAACAATGACTGGATATCCAGATATTGGAATTGGAACATTAGGAACGAATGCCTTAAACATCTCGTTAGGTTTCTGATTCTCAAGATGTTCAGTCATAATCCCAAAAAGCCAATTTTTCTCAACTCGTATTAGTACTAGTGGATATTTCTTGGTATTACCCAATAACCTCATAAAGGTTACTCTTGATAATACTTTGAGCATTGGATTTGCCCAACCAACGACCAGGATCACTAAAATTGATAATCCAACAGATATCAATGATTGTGACCAGTCTGGAACTGGTAATTTCGCAACAAATCCGCCAAGTACGTCATGAGCTATGCCGATTAATGCGACAACAAGAATGAGGAGAATGAATACAGGTATTCCCCTCAAGAAGTATTTCAGGAATCCCGATTTCATAATATCTCCTCCTAAAAGAGCTAGGGTTACCTTAATTAAAAACCACAGTTTGTCAATTAATAATAAATTATTAGCTATTGGTTCTCATAGCTTTCTTTGTTAAAATAGATTTATGATTGAATATATAATATTAGGAATAATTCAAGGAATCGTTGAATGGATTCCCATATCCAGCGAAGGAGTATTAGCATTAACAGCTGATAGTTTTGGGTTGAACGCCATTGATATCGCTCTCTTCTTACATTTAGGAACATTATTTGCAATATTAGTATATTTTTATAAAGATTGGATTGAAGTTTTAACATTTAAGAATAATAGATTATTAAAGTTTATATTTATAGCAACAATATTCTCAGTGATTATTGGAGGGTTATTATACAATGTGATTAATGTGTTTATAGGACCTACATTGTTATTGTTGACTGGAGTCGGATTATTATTCACAGCCTTTTTTCATAGGAGTAAAAAGAAATTTAATATATCTGAGAATTGGTTAGCTATTATTGTAGGAGCCATACAAGGATTAGCAGTCATTCCAGGATTATCTAGGTCAGCATCTACGATATTTGGATTGAGTTTAAAAAAAGAGGATCCTAAAGAAATATTAAAATATTCTTACATGATGTCAGCGCCAATGATATTTGTAGGAAGTATTTATTTAATGATTAAAAATCCAGATCTCAGCCTGGCAGCACTCCCCGGATTGATAGCAGCGTTTATTATTGGATTGATCACGCTTAAGATAATCCTAAAACTATCTTCTAAGATAGACTTCTTTAAATTCGCCATAGGATTTTCTATTCTATGTTTTATAGGATTCTTTATTAGTTTAATATGAAAGTAATTTCATGGAATGTTAATGGCCTACGTTCTAATTACAAGAAAGGTTTTTTAGATAAATTAAAAGAATTTAAGGCTGATATTGTTTGCTTACAAGAAACCAGATTGAATCTTGAAGATTTACCATTTGAGGTTAAAGATTATGAATTCTATTTAAATCCAGCCATTAAGCCTGGTTATAGTGGTACAGGGATATTTACCAAGATAAAACCTAATAAGGTTGTTACAAAAATAGGATTAGAACGATTTGATAATGAAGGAAGGATGTTACATTTAAAATATGATAATTTTGATATTGTGAATTTCTATATTCCCAATGGAGGGAGAACAAAAGAAAATTTAGAATATAAGTTAGAATCTTATAAAAAGATATTAAAATATCTATCTAATCTAGATAATGCAATTGTAGTAGGGGATTTCAATGTTGCTCATATGGAGATTGATTTAGCCAGACCTAAAGATAATAAAAATAATATAATGTTCACTCCTGAAGAGAGAGAGCAGATTAATAAGTTGATAGAGTTAGGATACGTTGATTCATTTAGGGAATTCACTAAAGAAGGGGAACATTATTCATGGTGGGCGTATTATAGAAAATTAAGAGAAAGAAATATAGGTTGGAGAATAGACTATATATTTACTAAGAATATTAAATTAAAAGATGCGTATATATTAGATCAAGTATTTGGTTCTGATCATGCGCCAATAGGAATAGATGCCAGAATTACCTGAAGTAACAACAATGGTTAAAGGATTAAATAAAACAATCCTTAATCAAACAATAAATGACGTATGGACTGATACAGAGAAACTTATTAAGAATATGAGTTTTCTTAAGTTTAAGAAGAAGCTAATTGGACAGAAAGTGATTTCAGTTGAACGGAAAGGGAAAATTGTAGTTATTCATTTATCTAACGATTTAGTTTTATATATACATCCTAAAATGACAGGCCATCCTTTGATTGGTAAATGGAAGCTTATAGATGGTCACTGGAAAGCAATGCAAAAAGGGGATTTAGAAGATCCAATGAATAGATTTATTCATGTAATATTCTTTTTAGATAAGAAGATGTTTGCTTTTTCTGATTTAAGGAAATTTGGGAGAATAGAATTGTGGGAAGAAAAAGACAATCCGTCAATAGTTTCTAAATTAGGAATTGATGCTTTAGATATTCAATTGAAAGATTTTAAAGAAATATTAAAAACTACAAGAAAGATTAAACAAGTTTTAATGGATCAAGAGAAAGTAGCTGGAATAGGAAACATATATGCTGATGAAATATTATTTAAATCTAGAATACACCCATTTAGAAAATCTAATTCATTAACAGAACCAGAGATCAAAAGGATATTTAATGCCATTAAACCAATACTTAAACTATCAGTAGATAAGGGGGGAAGTAGTGTGTCTGATTTCAGAGGAATAGACGGTTCCAAGGGAAGTTTTCAAACACTGACTAAAGTTTATAACCACGAAGGAGAAAAGTGTTATAGATGTAAGGGGACCGTACACAGAATAAAAATGGGTTCACGATCTTGCTATTATTGTCCCGAGTGTCAGAAATTGACTGAATAAGTCATTTGTGTTATTATATTAACGATATCGTACTGAGGAGGTGCGTTGTGAATAACAAAGACGTTCAAGCAGCTGAGTTCGATCACTCGGTATTTGTAGCCCAACCTGGGTATATGGAAGCTGTTATCGCTTTCATGGAAGAGGTTCTTGGATGGACCGCGGAACCGTCAGTAGACGGACAACCTTGGCGTTTTGTCCAAGGACCTAACGGAATTCGTTTCCAGATCTCGGAAGTTGATAAGCCTGTTGTGCCTACTATCGAAGATCATGAAGCATTCTGGATGCCGGAATCGGCAATTGACCAGGCTCTGGTGAGAGTTTTCAATTGGTCCACAGACAGAAAACTCAAAAAGCCCGAGGTTACGCCTGCTGGCACAAGCGGCACGAAAGCCCTCGTTAAGATGGATCCGCAAGTGTTCGGCACATGTCTCGAACTCATGGTTCGAGCTTAATCACAACGCAACGGGGGAGCATGTTCACACACTCCTCCGTTTGCCATTTAATAAACCATATTCTAATATAAGACATATGCCATTATCAATAGGAATAGTGGGTTTACCCAACGTAGGTAAATCTACATTATTTGAAACAATTACTAAGAAACAGGTAGATAAAGCTAACTACCCGTTTTGTACTATAGACCCAAGTGTTGGAGTAGTAGCTGTACCAGACGAAAGAGTAGATAAGCTATCTGAACTATCTAATTCTAAGAAAAAGATTTATACAACAATTGAGTTTTTTGATATTGCAGGATTAGTGGAAGGAGCTAACAAAGGCGAAGGTCTAGGTAATAAATTCTTAGCTAATATTAGAGAAACAGATGCAATCGTTTATGTATTAAGAGCATTTAAGAATGATGATATTATAAACACTCAAGCGAAAATCGATCCATTATATGATAAAGGAATTTTAGACACAGAATTGATTCTTAAGGATTTAGAGACAATGGAGAAAAGAGTGATTAGCTTAGAAAAGGATGCTAATAGAGGAGACAAAGACGCTAGGGCAGAGTATGAGGTTCTATCTAAAATAAAAGGACTATTAGAACAAGGGGAGATTCTTTATGAACAAAAGTTTAATGAGGATGAATTAGAAATTTTAAAACAATATCAATTACTTACATTAAAACCAAGAATTTATTTATTGAATGGAAAAGATGAAGAAGTCGATCAGTCAATTATAGATGAGTTCGATAAGAACAATTGGTCATATTTAATAATAGATGTTTTAGAAGAATTTGATGTAAATGGACTAACAGAAGAAGATAGAAAAGAATTGGGGGTTGATAAAGCTCCAGAATTAGATTCTTTAATTAGAAAAGCATATGAGATATTGGGGTTGATTACCTTTTTGACTACAGGAGAAGATGAGACTAGGGCTTGGACCATAAAAGAAGGAACTAAAGCTCCTCAAGCAGCAGCTGTTATTCATACTGATTTTGAAAAGAATTTTATTAAAGCAGACGCTATTAATTGGAAAGACCTATTAGACATAGGAGGATATGGCAATGCGCGAGAGAAAGGGTTAATACGATTAGAAGGAAAGGACTATATTGTTCAAGATGGAGATGTAATTGAGATTAAACATGGAGCCTAAATATAATGTTGCTATAATCGGAGCAGGTCCAGCAGGAATGATGGCCGCTATACAAGCCTCTAGAAATAACAAGAGTGTTGTTTTGATTGATACAAACAGAATTCCAGGACAGAAACTTTTAATTACTGGGAAGGGGAGATGTAATATCACTAATGCAGAATTTGACAAACACAAATTAGTTGAGAACTACGGTAAGAATGGTAAATTTCTTTATCATGCTTTCTCAGAATTCGGACCTCAAGAAGTCATGGATTTCTTCTCAGAACTAAACTTAAAAATAGAAAGAGGGAATAGAGTATTTCCAAAGAGTGACGATGCTAGATATGTACTTAAATCTCTGAACAAGAAACTTAAAAATGTAAAAACTATTTATGGTATAGAGGTTTTAAAAGTTATTAAGAAAGACAATAAAATAGAGAAGTTAGTATTATCAGATAGGGAACTAAGAGCAGATAAATATATTATATGTACAGGAGGAAAGTCATATCCTCAAACAGGATCTACTGGAGATGGCTATAATTGGGCTGAGAAGTTGGGACATAGCATTGTTGAACCTATGCCAGCTTTAGTCCCTATGAAAACAGTAGAGGATTGGCCACGAGAATTACAAGGATTAAGTTTAAAAAATATTCAAATAACCTTTAAACAGGATAAAATAATAGAAAAAGTATTCGGAGAGTGTTTATTTACTCATTTTGGAATAAGCGGGCCGATTATTTTAACGGCTAGTGAAAAGATCAGTAAATTTTTAAAAAAGGGACATGTTAAGGCATTCATTGATCTTAAACCAGGACTTGATGTGACAACGTTAGATAAAAGGGTCCAACGAGATTTAAAAAGATATTCCAATAAATCATTTATCAATTCTTTAGATGAATTATTTCCTAAAAAGATAATTCCGGTTTTAGTTAGGTTGTCTGGAATTGATCCTCAAAAGAAAGTTAATCTAATAACTAAAGACGAGAGAAAAATAATAGTTTTCTTAATTAAAAATGTAGAGATAACAATTAATGAATTAATGGGGTTTGATTGGGCTATTATTACGCAAGGAGGAGTAGATTTGAAAGAAATTGATCCTAATACCATGAAATCTAGAATTATAGATAATCTTTATTTTGCAGGAGAGGTGATAGATATTAACGGAGTTACTGGAGGATTTAATCTTCAAGCGTGTTGGAGTACGGGCTTTATAGCAGGTAATAACGTTTGACAAAATAGGGTTAATAACATATAATGTAGAAACAACATAGCTTGAGGCTATGTCTTTTTTGAGAAAGAAGGTATTTGTGGCTGTCTGAGCATCCCCTCCCTCTCGGGCAGCCGCAAATGCCTTTTTATAATAAAAAAGGAGGGTTGACCAAAGAGACTTACTCTGGTCAACCCACTTCGGATGCGTCGATTCTCCGCGTACAGACGACATCCTAAACAGAACGGTTAGTCTGGCCTAGACTAACTTTCAGTGTTTACGAAGACAAGCCACCGCAAGCTTCGCAAATGTGTGTAACAACGTTCCGCTATTAGAATTTTATGTTATACTATTATAAAACCAGTGTCAATATGTACGATTTTAAAATAAAAAAACAATCTAAATTAAGTAAGGCGAGAGTAGGAGAGGTTATCACACCACACGGAGTTATAGAAACTCCCAGCTTTATTCCCGTAGCCACATTAGGCGTAATAAAAGGAGGATTATTACCAGAAGAATATCATTCTCAATGTCAGATTACTAATACATTCCACTTTTTAGACCTAGACAGACAAGATGAAGTAGCTAAAGGAGGAGGATTGCATAAATTCTTTAACTTTGATAAACCAATATTTACAGATTCTGGTGGTTTTCAAGTATTTTCCTTAGGAAAGGGAAGTGAATATGGATTGGGAAAGGTAGGATCTATATTTCCTCAAGATATTGAAAGAAAGAAAGGTAAGAACCTATTAAGAATTACACAAAGGGGCGCTAAGTTTAGATCTCCTCGGGATGGAAGAGAAATAATTCTAACTCCGGAACTATCTTATGAAGTTCAAAAGAAGTTAGGAGCTGATTTTATATATTTATTAGATGTGTGCGGAACTCCCTTAGATTCCAAAGAACAAGCAATCAAAGATATAGATATTACTAATCAATGGTATGAAAGGTTTTTAAAAGTTAGCGATGGCAAACAAAAGATATTCGGAATTATACAAGGAGGAGTTCATAAAGATTTAAGGCGAGAATGTACAAAACATGTTAATTCTTTAGATGTTTTTGGTATAGCAATTGGTGGAGCATTAGGAAATAATAAAAAAGAAATGTATCAAACCATTTCTACGATTAATAAAGATATAGATTGGGATCGCCCTCATCACTTGTTAGGAATAGGAGATTTGGAAGTTATAGACAAGATTGTGAAATTAGGTATTGATTTATTTGATTGTGCTTTACCTACAAGAGTAGCAAGACATGGGACTGCGTTTACCAAGAAAGGATATTTACATATAAAATCAGCTAAGAACAGAGATAAATTCATCTCTATAGAAAAAGATTGCAAGTGTCCTTCGTGTAAGAATTATACAATTGCTCAAATTAATTTCTTATTTAAAGCAAAAGAACAGTTAGCTGGTCACTTATTAACTGTTCATAATCTTTGGTTTTTAGAAGAGAGATTAAAACAAGTAAGAAAAGATATTAAGGCTGGAAGGATTTAAATTTATATTATATAGTAAAATAATCACCGACAGAGGAGGTGGACTATTAAATCGCATAACAATCGACGGGGACCGTTAAGGCCTAGGCAGATTACCAATCCTTCTTTTCTTATGTTTATGAGGAGATTAAGCGCAAGAAATCGAAGGCCTCGGTTATCTAAGAGAAGTATCTGTGTCAGAAGAGATCTTAATGCAACCAGTCCTCACTAGGAGGTTGAGGTGGCTATTACAAGAAGAGGAGTTCAGAGAATAATTGAAAGACTCATTGAGCTGCTGAAACGTCGAACGGGATATTGTCCACAGCCATAGATCAATCTGGTATTGGTGGTGCGTCCTGGAAGCTAGACTTTCAGGGCGCCCTCTATTTTAAAATCACCAACTCGTGTTCTAATAAGACCGGTCATAATAGCACCGGTTTTTAGTTCTTCACCCAGATCGTTTACAAAACTTCTTACATAAAAACCAGATTTAACAACAAGTCTTATTTTTACTAAAGGAGGACTATATTCCAATAATTCAATATCAATGATCTCGGTTTCTCGGGCAGGAATGTTAAACTCTTTACCTTGTCTAGCTAATTTGTAAGCCGGCTTCCCGTTTATTTTAATAGCAGAGAATTTTGGGGGAGTTTGTAAAACTTTACCTTTTTTAAGAATAATTTCTTTAGGAAACTCTTTTACATCATGATCCATAATGTCACCATCTAAATCAAAGGTATTTGACGATCTACCTAGTTCAATGGTAGCTACATATTCTTTTTCCGTGTCTTTTAATATTTCTTGTAGTTGTTTAGTACCTTCATTAATTCCAACCACTAAAACACCTTCAGCTAAAGGATCTAATGTTCCACCATGTCCTATTTTTTTAATATTAGGATCTTTTTTAAGCCAATTAAGGAATTTTGCAGAGGTAATTCCTTTCGGCTTATAATACGCTTTTACTAATTGACTATTCATGTTTGTTATTGTAATATATTTTTAGTGAGCGAACAAGGAGGAATTTATGGTTGGCATAGAGGTCGAGAGAATAGTCCAAGAAGCCCTTACAGATCGAATCATGATAGATTCAGAGTTTGTCACAGATGACGCTATCATTGGTAAAGATCTCCTTCTTGACGGAGAAGATATCGGAGATCTTATGGATTGTCTAGAGAGTAACCTAGGGATTAGGTTTCCTGAACAATTAGATATGGATCCTTTCCTAACATTCTCGGTCAAACAACTTAAGTTTGTTATTGTAATGAAAGTCTTAGGTGTTGAGTAGGCACATTCTTTCATCCAGCTCTTTGTCTCCAGCGATAATCTTTCGCTGGAGCTTTCTTTTTCTTTTATTGTAAGATAATATTTAAGAAATGGAATTAAAAGATTTAAATAAAGAACAACAAGAGGCCGTACTATATAAGTCTGGGCCTCTTTTGATTGTTGCAGGTGCTGGAACGGGAAAAACTACTGTAATTACTCGTAGGATAGCTCATTTAATAGAACAAGGTGTTAATCCTCAAGAGATTTTAGGTGTTACGTTTACAGATAAGGCAGCAGGAGAGATGGAAGAAAGAGTAGATAGGTTATTGCCATTTGGATATTTGGACCTATGGATTTCAACATTCCATGCTTTCTGTGAAAGAGTTTTAAAAGAGCACGGAATAGATATAGGATTGCCAACTGATTTTAAGTTAGTTAATCAAACAACAGCATGGTTAATGATTAGGAACAATATAGATAAATTTGATGTAGATTACTACAAACCTATGGGCAATCCTACTAAATTTGTTCATGCAATGATAAGTCATTTTTCTAGACTAAAAGATGAAGCTATTTATCCAGAAGAATATTTAGATTATGCTAAGAATTTTAAAGGAGAGGAAATAGAAAAAAAGAGAATAAAGGAGATAGCAAATGCATACGATGTTTATCAAAAATTATTATTAGAGAATAATTGCTTAGATTTTGGTGATCTAATTAATTATTGTTTAAGGTTATTTGAGGAACGTCCTCAGATATTGAAGAAATACCAAGATCAATTTAGATATACATTAGTTGACGAATTTCAGGACACTAATTGGGCACAATATGAATTGATTAAGAAATTAGTAGCTGATGACTCTAGCCTTACAGTATGCTGTGACGATGACCAATCAGTGTTTAAGTTTAGGGGCGCATCTACTAGTAATGTATTACAATTTAAAAAAGATTTTCCTAATGCAAAGAATATTGTTTTAACTAAGAATTATAGATCATATCAAGAAATATTAGATTTAAGCTATAATTTTATACAACATAACAATCCTGACCGTTTAGAATTTCAGGAGAAGATAGACAAACGACTGATTGCTAATAAGAAAGGTAAGGCTGACATTAAACTTTTACATTTTAAAACCCTACAAAAAGAAATCTCTGGTATAGCTGATGAGATATTAAATCTAGATACAGATTTAAGCAGTATTGCCATATTAATACGAGCAAATAGTGCTGCAGATATATTATCTAAAGAATTAGAGCGGAGAGGCATCTCATATGAATTTTTGGCCTCCAAGGGGCTCTATTCTAAACCTATTGTCTTAGATTTAATTGCATATTTAAAAATAGTTAATAATTCATTTGAAAGTAGTTCGTTAAACAGAATATTACATTCTTCATTTTTAAGTATTTCATTTGAAGATCTATCTTTAATCAATCAATATTCTAAAAAAAGAGGGATATCTACTTATGAAACATTGAGAATGATATCTTTGGTTAAGGAATTGCAAGATTCTACTTATGGGACAATAGAGCTATTAATGAATTTAATTAAGAGACACTCTAAATTAAAGAAAACAAGTCATGTATTTATAGATTTCATCAATGAGTCTGGTTATTTGAAGCAATTAGTTAAAGAACATGATGAGCCATCCATTGATCTAATAGGACAATTTTACAAGAAGATAAAAGCGTTTGAAGAAACTAGTGATTCTTTATATGAGTTTATAGAACAAATAGATTTAGAATTAGAAGCAGGGGATACAGGCAGCTTAGATTATGAGCTAGAGCTAAGCCCAGATACTGTTAAAATAATGACCATTCATTCAGCGAAGGGGTTAGAATTTGATTATGTGTTTATTCCAAATCTAGTTGATAAAAGATTTCCAACTATTAGAAAGGGAAATTCTATTAAAATTCCTGATGAACTAGTAAAAGAGGTTGTTTTAGAGGGCGATGCTCACTTACAAGAGGAAAGAAGACTATTTTATGTTGCATTAACACGTGCTAGGAAAGGTTTGTTTCTAACTTACGCTGATGATTACGGTGGAACTAGGGTTAAGAAACCGTCTAGATTTATTACAGAACTAAGTCTTGAGCAATTAGATATAGAGGCAAAGGAGGATCTAAAGAAGCAAGAATCTAAAGAAGTGGACTATAGAGGTAAGATTCCTACATATTTTTCCTATTCTCAGTTAGCTGCATTCAGTAAGTGTCCATTACAGTATAAGTTTGCACATGTTCTTAAGATTCCTAGAAGGGGATCATATGTATTTAGTTTTGGGAAAACCATTCATAATGTTCTTTATAAGTATTTGAATCTAGAGCAAGACAATATTGGAGAAAAAGAACTCCTTGAATTATATAAAAAGGAATTTATTGACGAATGGTATCAAGACGATAAACAAAGAAAAGAATATTTTGATAATGGCAAAGAGATATTGAAAAAGTTCTTAAAGACATTTCTAAAGGAAAAACCCGAGATTTATAAGTTTGAGGATAAATTAAGTTTAGAACTAAATTTTAAAACTAAATTTAATGATAATTTGTTTATTGGAACAATAGACAGAATTGATATTAAGGATGGAGAATTAGAAATTATTGATTACAAAACAGGCAAGTCAAAGGACAAATTAACGAAAGACGATAAAGAACAATTATTAATCTATCAATTAGCTACTAATAATATTCTAGGCATAATGCCAAGCAGAATGAGTTATTATTATCTTGATGGTAATCAGCAATTAGGATTTTCAAGTTCAGAAGAAGAAAGAGAAGAAGTCAAAGAAAAATTAGTTAAGACGATTAAAGAGATTAAAAATAGTAAATTCGAAGCATGTCCAGGATTTCAATGTAAATTCTGTGATTTTAAAGATATTTGTGAATTTAGAAAATTATGATTAAAATATATTTATGACAGGAAATAAAATATTTGGAACAATCTTGTTAATATTAGGTGTCGCTTTAATATTATTAGGTTTATATAATGCTTATAGCGTGTTTCAGGGCAAGACAGTATTGCCTCAGGTATTTCAAGATTATTCTATAGAGAGTGTTGATAATACTCAAAACGAGATGCAAGCATTATTGGATACTCAATTAGAAAAAGTGATCCCAGCGGGTTCACTTTTAAAAATGTTGAATTTAATAGCGTGGTCTATATTTACAGGAATTATATTTATGGCTGGTTCGAAGATAGCCATGATCGGAGTTAGGTTGATGAAATAGAAAGGAGGAATGATTAGTTCCTCCTTCAAGAATGTAATATCAGAGAATGAGAAGTTTTACAGCTTGAGCTTCGGGTCTTACGATTATGGCACAGACTATTCCGTCACATGCTTTTCGGACTGCGTCCGAAATAATCGTAAAGAACGACAAGCTCTCAGCTTCAACTTCGGAAAACTGACAACATTCAAGGTAAATGGCTCTTTCATCTGGATAATAGGTTGCTATGTGCTCCCTTTTTTCAGAACCAGGTTCCGGATGTTCAAATACTAGACTTAAACTAATGGATGCCATTCTGTCCACCCCCTTGTACTGAATACACTATAACATATCTAAAGTGTCAAGTCAAGTTTAAATTATTAACAATTAATGATAATATGGGTTCATGGAATATTTATATATATTAATCGCCGGATTCGGAGGAGGAATAGTCAGAGGACTAGTTGGTTATATAAAATACCAATATTCTTATAAAAACGTAGGGTTTAAATTACCTTACTTTTTTGTAATGGTTTTTATTTCTGGAATAATAGGAACATTAGTAGCAGGAGCTATTAGTGGAATAGAGACCTTGCTTATTGGAGTTAGTCCAGCTATAGCATTTATCGCAGGATATGCAGGAGGGGATTTTATTGAAAATCTTTACAAGATATTGATTAAGAAATGAATATTGATGAATTCAAAGAGAGCAATGGCCACGAGGTGGAAGGTTATTGGTTACCTCGAGTAACAAGTATTACTGGAATTATTTCTAAGCCAGGATTATTCAGATACTATGCAATGCATAGGAATTTTTATTCTGCACAAGAATCTATGAATAGTGCTGCAGCATGGGGTAATTTAGTCCATAGTGGAATAGAGAACACATTAAAGGGAGAAGGAGACGTTGATCCTAAGATTCAAGCATCGGTTGACGGATTTTTAAAATGGCAAAAGAAGAATAACGTTAAGATACTAGATGTTGGAGACGTTGAGAAGTCAATACACGATTTTGAAGATATTTATTCAGGAACAATAGATGCAGTATTAGAAATAGATGGAGAGATAGGAATATTAGATATTAAGACAGGAGCCAGTATATGGGATGAATACGGATTACAATTGGCTGCTTATATGGGCGCTTACAATAAATCTGCCGCTAAAAAAAGACAAGCTCAAAAAAGATGGATTTTAAGAATTGATCAATTTGATGAATGCGATCATTGTAAAGCTCAAAAGAGAATAAAAAATGGAAGGATAACGGCTGGAGATAAAATGTGTCCACATCATTTTTCAGATACTAAGGTTAAACTACAATTTAAGGAATTAAAAAACTTCGAGCGTGATATAGAAGGATTTTTATCGGCTAAAAAATTATGGGAATGGTCCAATAGAGAACTTTTATCTAAAGTAGAGAATTACCCTAATAAAAAGGCTCAAAAGCTGTTTTAATCACGGTTCGAGTCCTAGTCTCCCAAAGCCCTTTAATTACAAGGGTTTTTAGGTTATTCATTGTATTTATAGGATAGTTATATTAATATGAATCTAAGGGAAGGTGATTATATGAAGAAGCTCTTACAGGTCCTTATTCGACTTATTCTAAGGATTAAGGAGAAGTTACTAAGATTCAGAAAGAGCTATACGTTGTCTGGTAATTGTTATCAGATGTCACTATCAGCCCTCGTAGCCGAGCAAGCAGGAGGATCTCTTTCTCGATTCGTTGAAGAAGCGATGTGGTATTTATCCCAAGATCTTAAACTTGGGACGGAACCAGTCGTAATTTCAGCGAGAGTTATACGGCGACTAAGACGAGACGGGTTAGGAGGGGAGTATCTCTCAGCGCGGTAAGAACTCACAGATTTACCTACCTAGGGGCAGTAAACCGCATGCGTATGCCCCTTTCTCATACAAAACAGGTTCTAACATCGTCCCATTTCCCCAAAATCTATAGAGACCCTTGGTTTGCAAGGGTTTTTGAGTTGTTTGTATTGACAAAGAGGCACGCTCTATGGTATAATATAAGTATCTTGTTAAGTACAAAAAGGAGTTAACAATGAAGAGAAAAGGGCAGTCAGTAAGAGATAGCTGGTATGACATGCAACGTTGGTCACGAAGAGAGCTCATGAAGTGCATTAAGACGGGTATTGTTCTAGCGGTAATTGGCATGACGCTGATGATCGTTTGGGGCATTGCTGGTTGGGCACATGCGAGCGGTGGCCAAGAGTATCGAGAGGTGGCATTCAATGTCTACTTCGTGATATTTGTCCTGGGATTCCTTGTCGGATTCCCTGCGTACATCAAGGCGTTGCAAGAACTATGACGCTCCAACTTGGAACAACAAGACGCGGCTTCGCTTTTCTGGAGGCCGCGTTTTTCTTTACTTTAACGCCAAACAGGTTCTAACGTCGTCCCATTTCCCCAAAACCCTTGAAAACAAAAGGATTTTGAGTAGTTGACTGATTAATATTGATATTGTAGAATTTGAAGTAAGGAGGCGTTGATGACCGAACAAAAAGATGTTTCTCAAATGACAGATAGAGAGTTATTGACTGAGTTTAAGAAATTGTTTGCCAAAACTGTTGGTAGTCTCTTGACTCCAGGTCGGATAGAGAATCTTTCTACAAAACTTAGCGTAGTTCAGATAGAGATATTCCGAAGAATGGCTAATAATAGTGATCGGAATTCAACGAAGAGGTCGTAAGGCCTCTTTTTCTTTAAAAATAGGTTCTAACATCGTCCCATTTCCCCAAAGCCCTTATAAGCAAAGGGTTTTTGATTCATAATTTGACTTTCTAATATAAATCATTAGTATGGTATTTAGGTACAGAGAACCCATTCCTGAGAGTCCGCAAGGAGGGATGATTATCTGTATACTCATTTTCACGAGGAGGTTTGATGACTATGAAACGTGTAATGGTAGTCGTCTCCCTTAACGGATGATCTGGGTCGTGGCCAACGATAAAGTCCCCGTGATGAGGCTAGGCTTTAAACCCCTAGCTCTAGCGGGGTATTCTACGCCAAGCGGTAAGTCCCGATTTGAGTAATCGTCTTCTCGAGAAAAGACGACAAAGGGGAAGGGTTTGCTGCCCTACAAAACCGTACGTGTTGATCGATTCGAGGCATCGATGAGATCAGGTGGTGGAGCGTAGAAAACATGATGAGTCACCCAGACTCGATTGGACTATATGCTTGTAGCCCCAAGATCCAAATGGCCACACAGGAGATAACTCTCTTTTCTTGTGTGGTGCAGTATTTTATCGCTGATGAAGCGGTTTTTTTATACAAAACAGGTTCTAACGTCGTCCCATTTCCCCAAAATTTATAGAGACCCTTGGTTTGCAAGGGTTTTTGGGTTAAAATTAGTATATGTTAAAAATATTTATCAGTATAACCGTAATAACATTTATTGTATTATTTATTTTATTTAATGGATCTGGT